>SDBT01001627.1_pt1 | contig 39922 bp, 37 predicted proteins | sample 2277101 | NCBI WGS metagenome assembly SDBT01 (sample SAMN10404973, study PRJNA504765) | marine sediment metagenome | isolation source: marine sediment core GS10_PC15, 103 cmbsf | place: Arctic Ocean: Southern Knipovich Ridge | collected 2010 | reverse complement strand
GTGAGCGCGATGAAGACAAACTGAAGAAATCGGTCGAGGAAGAGGTCAAGGATTGGACCGAGACCTTGAGTAAGATCGAGCTTCAGGGCGCCGGTTCCATTCGGGAAGAGGCCCAGGAGGAACCGGACGAGGATAAAGCGCTTACCGATCAGATGATGGAAGCGGTTGACGAGCTCGTCGGGAAACCTTCTGAGGATCCGTCTAAGGACAAGTAGTCCGCGGACTAAAACCGGAAGACGTGGCCCTGATCGGTTACACGTAAATTCGGAGGAATATAACAGATGACTGAATTGACTATGGGAGTGGGTGTTAGCGTTGGCACTCCGGACGAGCCGATTGTGCTGGTGGCTGCGGAGGGTGCGATAACCTACCCACAAGGTCTCCTGCTTCGGGAGGGGTTTACCTACCCCAAGGGCGCCCTGGTGGGGCTTGAAAACTCCAGTTTCATGGCACCTACGAGGGTGTCTAACTTGGTCGGTTCCTGGGCTGCCAATGCCGGCGGTGAAATAGCGATCCAGGTACAGACTCCGGCGCTGTTCCAGGAGAGTATCGGCCAAGCTATCGCTTACAAAATCGGCTCCATGGGAGGGACCGAGAAGGATATAGGCCTTATTGGTTCGGTTGTCTGTACGAGCCTGATAGTAGTGGTTACCAATACGAATAGCCACGACCTCGGTCTGGGCCCGGTGTATGTCCCTGACGGCTCTGAGGATGCAATCGGTATTCTGGCCGAACCGCACAACCTGACCGCTATGGACACCTACGGGAAGCTTCCCCAGGGGAGCGTGGTTCAGGAGGCGAACGTCTACATGGCCGGCCGCTTCTACAAGAGCCAGGTCATCGGGTTCAATACGAACGCCATCGTCAACAAGCTCGGCGTTCATGCGCGGACGCTTGGGGACCTGCTCTACCTGGCCTAGCGGAGCCCTTGGTACTAAAGTAGGTTACATAAACGGAGGAGTAAAGTACTATGCCACTTTCAGACTATCCTGTGCTGAAGCCGTCGGTGGTGAGTAAGGTGGTCCAGAAGTTTCCGGTTTCGGATACCTTGTTTTTCACCCGACGGATAGGACCAGCGGTCCGGGCTCCGTTTCCTTTTATTCAGTGGGACGAGATCGAGAAGGCCCGTGGGTTGGCCGAGTTTGCGGCTTTCGACGCCGAGACTCACGTAGCGTCTCCTATGAAGGTTACGGCCCGTTCAGCGTCCGCAGCGGATATTCGGGAAAAGCTCCCTATCAAGGAGTCGACCCTGAACTCCCTGAGGGCCCCCGGAACCAATAATCAGAAGTGGGGAATGAGACAGGTTGCTCGGGAGGAGATGAACCTGCGCAATCTGCTCGATAACCGTATTGAGTGGATGGTTGCCAAGATGATCCAGGATGGGGCGTTTAACTATTCGGTCCTGTCCGGGGACAACGAGGTGGTCAAGTCCGTTTCCTACGGTATTCCCTCCGCCAACCAGATCAATATTAACGCGAGCGGCAAGGCTACCGATAACTGGGTCGCGGGCAACGCTCCCGATCCCATGGTAAACATCGATGAGGCCAAGCTGGTGTTTCGCGGTACCAACGTGATGCCCGACAACATCGCTATGAACCAGACCGTGTTCAACGCGCTGCGCTACAACAGCAACCTCCTCGCCCTGATCCGGGAGAAATTCGGAGCTACGGGGAAAGCGCTGGTTACCGCGGTGGAGTTCGCGGATCTGTTCGGTATCTCGAACTTCCATGTGTACGACGGTACCTACCTCGACGGTAGTACAGTCACGAACTATCTCGTGGATACCAAGGTCACCATCTGGAGGGAATCGGCCGGTGCGGAGAAGATCTGGCAGTTTTACGATGCTCCGTATGGGACGAATAGCCGGTACGGCATCACGGCCAAGACCTGGGAAAAGGAAGACCCGGAGGTTATTTGGTTGCGCCTCTGGCGTCGCAGCCTGGCCGTCATGGAACACGTTGACTGGGTCGTCCAGATGACGATTTACAACTAGCGCCGCTAGTTGTAAAGAGTTAGGCGAATCCTAACGAAAGGAGGGAGGTCCATGTCAGGTGAGTACGGTTTTTCGGTATCAGGAAACAGGTTTTATACCGTTCCCGATATCAAGCCAGCAATGAACAGTATTGTCTCCGCGTTTGATAAAGTCGCGGCGGATGTAGGTAGTTTGGCGTTAATCAAACAGGTTCATCAGCTAGGAGTCTGGACTGGAAGTGTCGAGACTCTTCCTCGGAGCCAGGCAGTATTTGTTGCGCCGGTAGCCTGTTATGTCTCCGACATCAGTTTTGTCAATGCGGCAACGCTCGCTGCGCATAATACTAACTTTGCTGAGTTGACAGCCACCAATAAGGGTGCTGGTGGCGGAACCGATGAGATGGCTTCGATACCCACTCAGCTGGCTGCTAACAGTGGTACCGGTCACTGGGCGGCTTATGCTAAAAAGAGTATGGGGGTGCTTTCTTACCCAACACTCTCAGCGGGCCAGGCGGTCGTCATTGGGTGTTGTAACTCTAATGGCGGAGTGGATATGGATCTATCGGTAGAAGTAACCGCCGTGCGCACGGATCTGTATGCGATATAAGCCGGTGTAAGGAGGTAGGCCCATGTCAGGTGAGTATGGCTTCTCGGTATCGGGACTCAAGATGTACGATCTCCCCGATGTCAAGCCGGCAATGAATAGTGTTGCTGCCGCGTTCGACGCTGTCGCAGCGGATGTTGGTAGCTTAGCCGCTATCAAGCATGTCCATTATCTGGGTCCTTGGGCTACTGGGGCTGCTGTTCTCCCTCGGAGCCAGGTAGCGTTTGTTGCTCCTGTCAACTGTGTTATTACCGGTATCAATTTTCTGAATGCGGATACACTCACAGCGCACGACACCGATTTTATCGAGTTGGAAGTTATCAACAAGGAAGCTGGTGGAGTGACTAGCCGTGTAGGAATGATGCAAAGCAAGCTGGCTGGTACTAGCGGGACCGGGCACTGGGCGGCTTATGCCAAGAAGAGTTTGGGGATACTTCAATGTCAGACTCTTCTGGCTGGTCGGGCACTAACCGTCGGAGGGTTAGAAGGAGGCACTCAGCCTGATGTGGATTTGATAGTAGAGATAACCGCGGTACGTACTGATTTATATGCAGTATAATACTGCCTATTGGATAAAAGGATAGAGTAATGGTTGATAAGGAAAAGGTGGCGAGGAGAACCAGGAACCCTCACCCCGAAGGCCCGGACGAGATCCAAGAAAAGGTAGAAGTCGTTGCCCCAGATGAGATTCAGGAGAAAGTGGAAGTCGTTACCCCAGACGCTTCTCCTGAATCTCCGGATCCGCCGAAGGAGAATGCCATACAAAGGCGGCAGCGGCAGGTTGCCGAGTTAATAGATGAGCGTCTTGCTCTTGAGGCTAAAGAGCGGAAAGCGCAAGAGGACCGGGCACGTCGCCCGGCGGAAAAGCGAACAGTAATTTTTGAACCTGACCTCTCCGGCCGCTACCGGCGTGATGAGCTGGAAGCTATGAATGATGAAAGCCTTCTCAATCTCAGCCGTCGTCGGGGAAAACATTTAGAGATAATCGGCGAGGAGGAGAGTAAAGAGCGTCATACTCGGTTGGTAGTGGCTAACCTAGAACTGCAAAAAGTGTGGTTTGCGAGCGGAGAATCTGGGCTCGGCGTCGATAGTTATTGACGGAGGATAGGTTGATGGGCGAAGGGCTGCGTAGGACACGCAAGAAGTATGTGGTCTATGACCCGAAAAAGCACTTTCCGGCGGTGCTCATAGTCGTGGACGGTACTTTAGCGGGCAGTGCGGAAACGGAGCCGATAGGCGAGCTCTATCCGAAGGCGGAAGCACTTTGTCAGAAGCTGCAGAGAAGCGGGGTTCGGGTCGTGCTCTGGTCTAACCGTTCTGCAGAAGAGGTAGCTGAATGGGCTCAGGAAAATAAGGTACCTTATGATGCAATCTGTGATATGCCCAGGCCTGAGGCGTTCTGTTACGTGAGTAACCGTGCTGTAGTGTTCCAAGGTCAGGATATGTTGGACCTAGCTGACGAGATTATCGATCTCAAAGCCCATTGGGAAAGCTGATCCTATAGTATCGAGGAATGAGTCATGTGTGAACATTTGCAAAGAATGTTCGAAAATACGCCTACTGGAAATGAATACGGCGCAAACGTTCGAGTGGTGGCGCAGCCCGATGTTGTGATAGCTTCTGTTGCGGGTACGGTTGTGGTAGCCTCTGTCGCGGGAGGGGCTTTAGGGGTAGGCGCTCCGGTTCATATCTATGACGCTTCGTTAACAACTACGGTGAAGCATTACCCTACATCGCAGACCACCATACGATGGGACATTCAGGCCATTAACACTATTGGGATCCAGATCTCCTTTAATGCAGGCTCTACTTATATGCGCCTGGATGACAAAGGCGATAGCTATGGCGGAAATTTGAACATAGGAACTCTGACCGCAGTCGCCTCAGCAGCGGGCGGGGCTATTCAAGCTATCGCAATAGTACTGTAATCATGATACGATGCGAGAAGCCCTGTGCCCATTATTTCAGATATAGTAAACCTGATCAATTACTCAGAGTTGTATGAGTATCGGACTCCTACTGCTAAGTTCAGACTTAATCGGTGGAACCGGAGACGATGGAAAGCAGAAATCCATGCGGCTCCTATCCACTTCCTCGATGAGCTAGGTCGTTACGGTGGTGGGTACGAAGATATAGACTCGCGCTGGCAGCGACCCACATCTTCAATTTTCACTCTAGAGAAAAGCCCTTACTGGGCGCGACTCTCCGCGAACTTTACCGATCCGGACGGGTTCGAATACCGGAGTTATGGCGGGGACGATCGTCTTAATATCCGTCCTTTAGGCTTTTGGTGGGCCACTGCCGAGGGAGTAATTAGTTCAGTAGCGGAACCGAAACCGGTTTTGGGGAAGCTTACCTCGGTGGACGGGGCCCCTCAAGGGAAGACCGTTGTCTACCAAGAAGCATTTGGTGCAGGTATTCATTGTCAAGTTCAGGCTCGCGGGACAGCGCTTGTCCGGGAAATGGTAATAGATAATCTAGGTGTATTAGGAGAAATTGTTCCCGGAGCAGAAGAACTTTGGTTAGGACTCGAGTTTCGGAACGATGCAAAACAGTCTTGTAAACTTGGTGGGGTTCCTGTATCGGAGCTGATAGGTAACCGGATAGAGTCTCCTGGGTCGGTAGTTGTAGAAAAGGAGGGAGTAGGCCCCTGGTCTCGTTTGAGGCCGATTAAGCTAACTGATGCTGAGGATAATGTTTGGTATCTTCCTTTGCGGTGGGAGATTGTACTTGGACGTGAAGTACTTTTCAAGGTTATTCCTCTAGAGGTTCTGTCCCGAGTAAAGTTCCCGATTCGGGTCGATGATAGTCTTCCTTATGGACCGGAAGCGGGAGATGGCTTGGTTCAATGCCAGAGCGCAGTTACCTATGCCGCTGCTCGGGATGCTGCGAGCGGCTCTGGGTTTTCATATACTGCTACTACATTTAATATGGGGCAAGGTTTTTTAGCGAATCAGTGGTTTATTTACCGGGGGTTCGTTCCGTTCGATACTAGTTCCCTTCCTGATGATGCGAACATAACCGGGGTCACCTTCAAGTTTTGGGTACAAAGCGATTTGTCGACCACCGATTTCAACATAGGGGTGGTGGGGACTAGTCAGGCTTCTACAGCGATTCTTGGTAATCCTGATTATGACGAGTGTGGAGTCGGAGGGACTGGGAACGCTAAGGCAAATCCTACATTATATGCTCCTGTGGTTAGTACAGACGGAATATCGATTAGTGCGTATACGGAGATGATTTTCAATAGTAATGGGAAGAATGCTATTAGCAAGACCGGAGATACTCTTGTAGGGCTAAGGAGCGAGAGGGATTATAAAGATAGCGGGACGGCTCCGGGCGGTAGTGAATACGTTAAAGTGTATTCTTCAGAGCAGACAGACGAGGACAATGATCCGGTGCTGATTGTTGATTTTACAGTTGAGAATGGGTTAGTAGCGAGGCGCAAGATGGGAGGGATCGAAGGGCTATTCAGTCCCCGGGCCGATTCTTCCGGGCAAGATGGGTTTGCGTTTGATAGGAACTAAGTATGGCTTTTCAACCGACAGAACTGTGTGAGCGGAGAACGCTCAATTCGAAGACCCGGATCCTGAATGAGGCGGGAACTCTGTTTGAGGGTGAGTTCCACTGCGGGCATATTCATTTCGAGGATAAGCTCGGGCGCTTCAGCGGCGGGATGGAGAACATCGACGTCCGCCTGGTGGATTCCAGCGCCGATTTCTGGACCCTGGAGAAAAACAACTACTGGACGCGTCTTGCTAAGTTATTTACTCATCCTGACGTGTTTGAGTACCGCAATTATGGTGACACGCACCGCTTCAACGCCCGCCCCCTGGGCCTCTGGTGGGCGAACGCTGGCGGGCACCGCATTGAGCAGATAGCTTCGCCCCAGGCGGTAACGGGCAAGCTAGAGGCCGTAGATGGATTCCTTCCTGAACAGACAGTTATTTATCGAGAAGCGTTTGGACCGGGGCTTCACTGCCAGGTGCAAACGCGCGGCCCGGCGTTGGTGCGCGAGGTTCAAATAGATACTTTGGAAGCCCTCGGGCAACGCCCGAACAACGCGGCCTTTCTCGCCATACCCTTTGAGGTCAAGGGTGCGGATAACTTGACCTTCCGGCGCGAGAAGCAGATTTGGAACAAAAGCTCCGACCTGCTCGTTGATATGGACCGGCTGTGGGAAATGGAGGAGCGAAGCGACCGGAAAAGTTTTCTGCGTCAGATGATGATGAGGGATAGCGGCGACTTGGGCAACAACTGGCCTGTCAAGGCCCTCTGGCGCAAACGCGACAATCGGCTCGGGTTTGTGAAGCTCATTCCCGTGGCGGCGCTCGATGAGGCGGTGTTCCCAGTCCAGATCGATGACAGCACGAGTTATTATTCCGGCGCCGGTGATGGCGATATTTATAGCAAAGAGAATGCTTATATCACGGCTCGTGAAGCTTCGACGGGCTTTGCAACCTCTACCAGTGCTCCATACTTCGGTCAATCCCAATTTGAGAGTTCTTATTACATTTGGCGCAGTTTTTTCCCTGTTGATACTTCTTCGCTTGGTGCTGGAGCAACGATTACAAGTGCTACCTTCGGCGTTTATGGGAAATATGATAATTCAGCCACAAACTTCAATTATGCCCCTATTCAAACAGATCAGTCTTCCCCTACTTCTTTAGGCTTGCCTGATTTCAATAACTGCGGTGCTTTGAGTGATCCCACTCTCGGGGCGACGGAGCTTAACACCTCTACGTTTACCTTGTCCGGCTATAATACATTTACGCTCAATGAGGCGGGGCTGGGTTGGATCGATAAAACCGGCTATACCATGCTTGGACTTCGATCTTCTCATGATTATTCTGGTGCAGGATCAGCCCCGGGCGCAGGGGTTAATAATAGTGTTACAGTCTTTAGTTCTGAAGAAGCCGGTACCGACAAAGACCCGAAGCTGGTGGTGACCGGGACTGGGTTTGGTCCTCCGCCGCCGGCGGCAGGTCACGGAAAGGTAGGAGCTGGAGGAGTATGCAGCCCAGGAGATGGCGCTTTAGGAATTGAAGGATTCAACGCTTAATAGGACAATAGAATGGAATCACGCGTAACAGTTATGAGACCGAAGACAAGGGCCGGTCCTGGAAAACGGTGGAAGGTAGTCTGTCTGGATGTGGCTCATATGGGTAAGCCTACCGGAAAAGACGAGGGACATGTAGTAGGGGAGCTGTACGAGGGAATGGTGTCTCTGAAATATGCTCAAATCTTGTTTGATCTACTTTGGGAAGCCCCTCAGTTTTTCCCAGTAATGCTACTTCATGGGAGTTATCGTCGCCGCCAATCCTACGCTAATTTTGTTAAGGCATCTGTGTATATGTCTTGTCATGTAGCTAAGGCACCGGGGGTTCCTACGGTTTGCTACCCCCAAGAAGCAAATATACACACTAAGCGGATAGCGGAAGTAATTCAGAGTCATTTAGTGAACGGAGAGGCTCAAATTTCCTGTGACCTTCAGAAACTGGATTACCGAACGCCGGGTCAGTCTCAGGGATATTCTCTGGTAGAAGCTGCGGAGATGCATGCGATTTTGGTAGCCCCTATGGTTTTAGGAGGTACTGAGGTAGCAATAGACGAAACTTTGCTGAATATTGTTGCGAATAATCTTTTTAACGCGTTAAATTTCTGTTATCAAGAAAAAATGATTGTGTGGTAAATTGAGATGATCTATATTACCGAAGCCGAAATAAAAATGATGGTTCCTAAGATGGCGGCAATGAGTAGTGCCATGATCGCCGTCTACGCCGACGGTGTTGAGGCGGTACTGATAGGAATGGGTTTAAAGACAAATAAGGCCGGGTTTACCGACGGCATCAAGTTAGGAATTGTTCGGTGGTTGCAACAGTTGACCGGCTCCAGTTCCGGACTGCAAAGTGAGTCTATTAAAGGATATAGCTACAGCAAAGGTAAGGTCGGTTTAGGAGGTATTCCCGAGGATGTCCTGACGATCTTGAAACCTTGGTTAAGTAGTACAACAACTTTTGCAAACATAGAACTTGACTTTGAGCATGTGATGCCTCAAGTAGATTGAGATATACTGTGCGTAAAACATTTAAATACAGACTCAAACCTACTAAAAAGCAGGTACGTTTGCTAGGGACAACTCTTGCTGAATGCCGTTGGCTTTATAACTATTTGCTTGAGCAACATAAGGATGCTTGGGAATCCGAAAAGAAAACCCTGTCTTTTTTTGATCAGAGTGATGTATTGAAAGGTCTGAAGCAAAACCAGCCTTCTCTTGAGATTGTATATTCTCAGGTACTTGTAGAGGTTGTAAAGCGGCTTAATTTTGCCTTTAAAGCCTTTTTTCGCCGAGTAAAAGCGGGAGAAAAGCCTGGTTATCCTCGATTTAAAGATAAGTTTCGCTACGATTCTTTTACCTATCCACAATCTGGCTTTAAAGTAGTCGACGATAAGCTTAGTCTCTCTAAGATAGGACGTGTCAGAATAAAGCTTCATCGTCCCGTAGAGGGAACTGTTAAGACCTGTACTATTAAAAGAACGGCTACTGACAAGTGGTTCGTATCCTTTTCTTGTGAGGTTACTCCTAATTTGCTTCCCAAGTCTTCCGAACAAATTGGCATAGATGTTGGCCTGAAAAGTTTTGTTACTCTATCTAACGGTTCTAAGATGACTAACCCTCACTTTTTCAAGAGCGAAGAAAAAGCTCTCGCTAAAGCTCAACGTAGATTCTCTAAACAAGAAAAGGGAACTCCTGAACGGGCCCGAGTTAGGAAAGCAGTTGCTCACATTCACGAGAGGGTTGCTAATAGGCGGCATAATTTTGCTCACCAGATTGCTAGAAAACTTGTTGATGCTTTCGGTCTAATAGTGGTTGAGGATCTGTCTATTAAAGATATGCAGAGGGATAACTTTCGATCTATCAACAAAAGCATTAGTGACGCGGCTTGGCGGATGTTCCTTGATTTGCTTTCCTTCAAAGCGGAAGAGGCTGGACGGAAAGTAGTCAAAGTGAATCCTGCCTATACAAGCCGGACATGCTCCAATTGTGGAAGCAAACGAAAACTCGAGTTGTCCGAGCGGGTTTTCGAATGCTTTTGTTGCGGACTTGTACTTGACCGCGATCATAATGCCGCTCTAAATATTTTAGCCCTGGGAACTCAGGACTTGGGCCTTGCCCTAAAAGCTTCGTGATTTTATGCGAGGAAAGTTCACTATAGCTGTACCCTTGAAATTACGAGGTAGTTCGTATGGAACATCTATTCACGTCCACCATTACTGAGCTAAAGCAGGTCACCAGTCGGACGGTTCATGGAACTGAGGTATTTGCCGTTGCTAGCTGTAGTATTCCCTGTCGTGTCGTAACGTCTCGAAGACTGATAAAGGATGTTGAGGGTGAGGAGGTAAGGGCTGACGCACTGATGTTCGTTATAGAAGGACAGTCGATAGTGCTCAACACCAATTTGTGGGTTGGCAGTGTTGAGCATAGTGTAATAGGTACGGATGCCGCGGAAGATATGAGTGAGGTGCATCATTACGAGTTTGATCTAATTCGGATCTAATATGAACTTTGAGTTTTTTCAAGAACGGTTTGAATTAGCATTTCCACTGGTGAAACGGTGGGACCGTCTTCAGCTTCGAGATTTTTGTCCGGATGTTAGGGCTGGCGGCGGAAGTCGTAAGATACAATATCTGCTTCGTATAGCCGCAGGTTGTTTGGAGGGGAATGAATGTTATCTGGAGGTAGGGGCCTTTGAAGGCAAAAGTATGATATCAGCTATTGGTCTGAATCCAGATGCAAGGGGGTTCGCGTGTGATAATTTTAGTGAAGGGAACCGTGAGGAAATTCTTTTCAGGAATTTGGAGGTCTACGGGGTTAGAGAAAGGGTCAAACTTTTAAAAGGGGATTTCCGACAGTTCCTAAATAAGCAGGAGGTGGATTGTCCTGTTGGACTGTTTTATTATGATGGGCCTCATTCTGTTGAGGGTCATCAGGAGTGTCTGATTCTAATAGAGCCTCTTTTGTCACCCCGGGCTATGGTTGTAATAGAACATTGGTCGGTTGGGAGAACTCAAACAGGGACTTATCGAGCCCTGGCACGGGTTGCTAGAAGATGGGAGATTGTCATGGTGCTCCCGCATCGGGTAAAGGGGAAAGCAGCACAGTGGCATAAAGGTATAGGCGTTTTCAGAGTAGATGGATAATAGAATGGCTAGGGGGATTTATTCATGCGATTTAACATCGCCTTTTACACGCAAGGCTTGCCTTTTGACGGATCAACTATCGAAACTCAGAGTTTAGGAGGGAGCGAAACCGCGTTAATTTGTATGGCCCGAGAGTTTGCCGCGATGGGACATCAAGTAACGGTGTTCTGTGAGTGTAAAGCCCCAGGGCGTTACCAGGGTGTTAACTATGTTAGTCATCAGACCTTCGGAGTAGTGGCTCAGTCGGCAAGTATTGATGTTTTCTTCTGTTATCGGGCTGCAGGGATATTTGCTACGGACATACAGTTTCCTTTACATATCCTGGTATGCCATGATATATTAACGCCGGAGCACGTGCCGGGTTTCTTGAGCTGCTTTTATAAGGTGGATAAGTGCTTTGTATTGTCTCAATATCATCTTCGGCAATACTACATGAATTGTGAAGAGTTTGAAAAGAGTCCAGACATATTTTGGGTGACGAGTAACGGGGTGGATCTGGAGTTATTTCCTGAGGTGCGTCCGCGAGAGGATCGGAACCCGAATAAGCTTCTGTGGACTAGTCGTCCTTATAGGGGGTTCGATACTGCGTGTACACTTTTGGAGAGTTTGGTTAAACTCCGACCGGGAACTGAACTTCACGTAGCTACTTATGACTGTTCCCTGAGTGATGTTGATAAGTATTGGGATAATTATGTCCAGGAAGCGGCGAAACGGTTACCGATTACGATTCTAGGTAACCTTACTAAGAAACAGTTGTACGAACACATGGCGGATGCGATGTTGTGGTGGTATCCCACTAACTTTCCAGAGATTTCCTGTATAGGAGCAATAGAAGCTCAGGCTGCCGGACTTCCTATAGTTACTACGGACAAATATGCTCTGAGCGAGACAGTTAATCGTAAAGCCGGGTTCTTGGTAGGAGGAGAACATGGAGGGAAGGCCTATCTTGACCAATTCATGAGGAGTACTCTCTCGTTATTAGGGGATGCGGATCTTTGGAAGCAAAAGCAGGCGGCAGGTCCTCCTTGGGTTGAAAAGACATATCAATGGAGAGACGTGGCGAAGAGTTGGGAACAGCAGATTTTGAGTTCATTGGAGAGTCGGGCGAAGGCAAATGTATCAGGAATGCTTCGTACTTTGGAAGCTCATAACGATCTTTTTACCGCTCACAATCTCTGTGCGGTTAATGGTGACAAGAAGAACGCCGAACGTATCTCTGCTCAAATTGAGCATTCTACCGGGCCTAATTTCTCGGAAAAGGAAGCTCGAGTTTATGACAAAATCAACGACATAGCATATGGGTCGGAGCCTACCCCTCGAGAATCTATGGGGGCTCGTTATGATTGGATAGTTAATCGCATCCGAGATTATCTGAAGGAGGCCGGAACTTTTGGTGAAGTATCTCTTCTTGATGTGGGATGCGGAATCGGAGAGGTGGCAGTCTACCTCGCTCAGGACATTCCTCAGCTTAGTATTGTAGGAATTGATGTTAGTCAGAAAGTTATTGATCGAGCAAATAAGTGGAGAGATACTTTACCGGAGGAGCTTCAGGAGCGGCTGTTTTTTTGTCAGGGAGTAATTGAAGATGTAGGTATTCAAGATTCGGAGGGATGGGCAGATAAGATGATCTACCTTCCGGAGACTCCTCGAATAGTGGTATTGGGAGAGCTTCTGGAACATATAAACGGCTACAGAGAATTTATTGATATGGTAGAAGCCCTAGTGGAGCCTAAAGCCCTTATTCTTTATACGGTTCCCTGGGGACCCTGGAGGGATATGGATACTGGGCGGAGATATGATCAGTTTCCCGAACAGACCCATATTCATCATTGGAGTATGTCCGACGTTATGGATGTATTCAAGGACAAACCAAGTCTGGTTTTGAATCAGATTACCACAGGACAGACTAAGCGGTTGGAGCGGTTGGGACATACACTGTTTAGTTACTTATCAAATCCAGAGGTGAGTGATACAGGTCAGTTGGATTGGGGTAAAAAAGCGATCCTACCCCGTCCTCGGCAGACTATATCACTGTGCATGATAGTTAGGAATGCTCAGGGTTATTTGCATGCTTGTTTGGATTCGCTGAAAGACTATGTGGATGAAATAATTATTTGTGACAACGGAAGCACGGACAGCACTGAGAAGATTGCACGTGAATATACTGATCATTTTTTGACCATCGATCCGGATCCTGACGGGGACGGGATAGCTAACTTTGCGCATTGGCGGAATCTCTCTATTGAGCCTGCTACTGGTGATTTGATATTGTGGGTGGATTCTGACGAAGTAGTAGACAATCCTCAAGGAATGTTTAAGTATTTGCACAGTCCGTTTTTCAACGGTTTTGTTATTCGACAATGTCATTTGATGTTAGACCGACAGGCGGTGCCTGATGTTCCTATTAGACTCTTTCGGAGAATATCAAGCAATGGGGTTAAGCCCCGGTTCTTTGGGTGTATTCATGAGCATGCAGAGTTTGAAATGGACAAGAAGATTCGTCCTGCTTTAATGCTTCCGGATGTGAATCTTGCTCATTACGGATACCGAAACGAGGCGATGAGGCGTGATAAGTGTACTAATAGGAATCTTGGTGCTCTTCTTAAAGATCGTACACGGAATCCAAGTCGTGAATTAGGTATGGTTTTAGAAGCTAGAGACTTACTAAACTTTGCTTTATGGGAGGCGGAAAAAGTTCGGGTGGCAACTAATGATCCGAATGCTATGCCCCAACAGTCTATAGAGTTGCTAAAGAAGGCTTTGGAAATACATCGGATGCACTTTTTTGACCCTACTCATCAGTACCATCAGATTAGTGATCCTCTATATCAAGAGTGTTTGAGGATGTCCGGTTTGGGGGTAGAACTAGCTTGGATTTTGGTGGCTTCTCATAGAGGTGTTCCTCCTACTCATGGTCAGGGGGAACAACGACGATGGTTTGAACGTCCGGAAGATGTACGTGGGTTTTTTGAAGCCAAGGCTCAACAGTTAATAGGTCTGGCTTATAAGAACGGGGCTTGGCCTGGTGTTATCGATTCTGGAGGGGTCGATCCGGTCTTTAAGATTGGTCCTGAGAAGCCGGTGATCTGATGCAGCTAACAATGAAGAGTAATATACATGAGGTGATCCGGAACGTTCGACAATATCAGGGTAATCAGCTTCGTAGCTTCGGGTACAGTTTATACGAGTTGTGCGCAATGATTGCTGGGGACAGTATTAAGTTAACCCCGTGGACGACCGGCAATCTCCGAGGCTCATTGAAGATATATGAAGGGAGGCACGTAGCTTTTTCGGTAGTTCCACGATTAAGTCCTCGTGGGGGTGCTGAGCAAAAAATAAGGTTGAATCGTTACGGTCCTATGATTAGAGGACGAGGAGCACTTAGTCCGACGCTCCGTCTTATTTATGAAACTGATTATGCTTTTTGGGTACACGAGATACGGGAGTACTATCATCCCATAGGGACGGCCAAGTTTTTAGCGCTAACAGCAGATAAGTACCAGCGTTTTATTAGCCCAGCATTTCGGGACACGGTGAAGAACGCGTTCATACCTCCAAAAAGCGGGTTATGGAGACCAATAGTGGCTCGGTCTCGGAGGAGGTAATTAGTTAGCTGTATCCTATCGATGCTTTTTGAAGAAGGGGTATCTATAGGTCAAGGCTGAGAAATCGCGGTAGAATGTGGTTATGCACGTTCTAAACCGGTTTAAATGAGGGGAAACGCAATTTTAGCCGAGAATATATCCAGTATTATTGCAGCAAATACAATCGCGGGGAAGCAGTTTGTTTTAGGCAGTGACTTATTCGTTAATTTTATGCCGGCAAGTCCTAATAATGTGGTGGTAATATACGATTCGGGTGGGCCTCAAGCGGTATCCCGGCAAACCGCGAATGCCCGGATCGGTTTTCAGGTACGAGCGACAAATGATGAAACAGCTCGTGCACAAACTATAGCAATTCAGACGCTGGTTGCTCATGGAGGTAAGCGAGGAGTGTTTCTGGCGAGTATGAGTATAGGAATGGGGCGGGTGAATCTATCCCCTAACAAGATAGGGATAGATGAGCATGGGCGAATTCGATGGGGCCTGGACGTCGAATATTTATTTGTTAGTGTTTGAGGGTTAGTATGGAAAAGTGGACAATTCAGCCTAGGAAGTCTACGGATCAGGCTTTAGGAACTGTATCAGTATACACTCCTGCTGAGCATGTAGTATTCCGGGAAGAATGGTTAACGATAGGGCATTTTGTGGAGGCCCGACTTGAGGATGTAGGATTTTATCGGGTAATAATTTCTGTTGAAGGGATAAATATGGATGGCGTATTACACACAGAAACCATGGAGTTCTTAGTAAATGAAGGACTCTTTAATCCTAAGTATCTGGTAGGAGTAACAATGGTCGGATCTACGTTTGTGCACATCGGAGTGGTTAGAGGTTTGTTACCAGAAGCCCCTCCGGGAAGACGCGGTCCGCAGAGGTCCTAATTAGGAGACATAGTTATGCCAGGAATAGAAGACTATACTGCGCCCAGCACCGAGAACTACGCTGTTGGGTTGCCGATAGTGTACTTTGATGATGGTTCTGGGGAGCGAGATATAGGTAATATAGCCGGGGCGGGAATTGAGCCGGCTATTACGTACCTTGAGCATTTCACTTCCCGGAGCGGGGTCAGGCTGAAAGATAAGTCTGTCGCCGTTGAGAAGGCAGTGAATATTACTGTCACGTTCGACGAGCTGAACGCGGACAACCTGAAGCATTTCTTCATGTCCAACACGCTCATCACCCATGCGGCGGCTGTAGTATCGGTGGTCAACGAGGTATTCTCTATCTCCGCCTATTCCACGGTCTGGACGGCTTTGGATTATACCGACATTTCGTCCGTTAGTGTGGAGCTGGGTAGTATCGATGCCGAAGCGGTCGGTACCGGTACTGGCGCTTCCGGAGAAGAGTGGGGAGATTTCACCCTCGACTTCGCCCCTCAAAGTCCCGCAGATATTACAAGCTTGACGGTAGCTACTACACCGTTTGTCGCGCTGGGTGATGGTGGTGCCGGGACTGCCTCCTTTGAGGTGGAGATAATTTGTGGGAATACCCCCACCGGCGGTAACATGCGCTTCTTTATTAATGGGAGTGCAGACAATGTTACCGGAGCTATCCTAGCGACCTACAAGCCGAGTTGGGACGGTACGGAAAATACCGATTTTTCCGTCGACTATAGCGGGGGAAGGATCCGCCGGATTTCTGGTGGGGTTGACCACGAGGTAATTCGGGATAACCAGAACCTGTTAATCGATTACATGTACCAGACCGGTGATGAGAAGCGTATCTACCCGATGAAGTCCGATGTTGTTGAGGGAAGTGCGCGGATTGTCTTCGAACCGGAAGTCGGAAATCCGATGCAGTGGACTATCCACAAGTGCAATATCCGGCCGGAAGGTTCTCTGGACTTCAATGCTGAGGACTGGATGACTGCGGACTTTGTGCTTGAGATCCTGGCGGATATAACCGACAATCCTGGGCACCCTTACGGATATATCGGTATAGGGGGTTCGTACGCGTAATCGGAAACAGTAGTAATCTAATTGGAGGATGAAATGGACACTAAAACAAAGAAGGCCAAGGATAAAGCTCAGCCACCGAAAGAAGCGTCTCTCCCTGAAGGTGGGATTTCTGGCGAGGAAACTGGGCTGGAAGTTCCACCTGAGGAGGTTGAGAAAGCTCAGGGTGGTTCCGAAAGTTTAGAGGAGATCGATCTCCAAACTTTGTTCCCGGAAGTTGAGGTTCAAATCGGGACAGATAGATACCTTCAGGTAAAACCTTGGTCAGGAAATACAACTGCTCAGGTTTTCAAGATTATCGGGGATACTATAGGAAAACTTAGGCGTGATCGGACCATAGACTGGGCAAACGCCGATCAATTCCTAGGAACTATTTGCTTTACATCCTTCGGGGAGGTCTGTCACATCGTAGCGGTCACCATTAATTGGTCATTGGAGGATGTGAAAAATCTTCCGTTTCCGGTTATCCTGAAATTAGTCAGGGTAATCCAGGAGCAAAACCTTGATTTGGTGACGGTAAAAAACTTGATAGCCGTGGTAAACATGGGCAAGAAGTACCTAGTCTAATTCAGGTTTTCGCGCGGCTTATAGCTCGGGGACATAGTTTTTATGATCTGAAGTATGTCTATACTCTGAAGCAAGTAGCCGCTTTTTACGCAGCGCTTCTCGAAGTGGACAGCTATGAGCAGTACAGAGTCTTGTCTGCAATGCGGATGGCTTTTGCTGGTGATACAAAGAAAGTTAATGAGTTCATGGAGGGTCTCCTTCCTCGGGATATTAAGGCAATTATGAAGTCCTCTCCCCGAAAGATACCACATAAAGCGACTGTTGAGGAGAGAAAGGAACAGTCCCGAAAAATATTTTCGAAACTACTGAGTCATATTCCTGTCAAGTCTGGATAAGGGAAGTGATTATTAATGCCACAAGTAGGTAACGTTTGGGTAGATGTAGGAGCTCGTGCTGATTCGTTTAACCGCGGCGTTGATCAGGCGACTGGACGTTTGAATCGGTTTAGTGGTGCTATAGATGGTATGAGTCAACGCTTGGGAATGGCGTCCTTAGCGTTAGGAGCACTTACCGCCGGACTTACTATTCAGTTCAATAAAGCAGTTGATGCTGCCAAGAGGTGGGAATCGGGATTAACTGGTTTGGGAGCGGTTGCAACAGCTAAAGGAGAGGACTTTGATGAGGTAAAGGAGGCATTGGAAGGTGTTATTTCTGATGGTTTGGTGCCTATGGGAGAGGCAGCAAATGCTCTCAAGAGTTTGTTGGCTGCCGGATTAGGACTGGAACGTTCTATCAATCTCTTCAATGCCTTAAAGGATAGTGCTGCGTTTAACCGGCAGGGTATGTTGAGTATGGGACAGGCTATTGAAGGGGCTGCTCAAGGTATTAAGAACCAAAACTCTATCATGGTGGACAACGCCGGTATTACTAAGAACCTCTCCATTATGTATAAGGATTATGCGCGTGAGATTGGAACCTCTGCCGGTAAACTCACGGAGCTTCAGAAGACCACCGCGGCTTATATAGGCATTATGAAGGAGGCCCAGCTTTTTGCAGGTAATGCTGCTCAAGCGATGTATACCTATTCTGGGGCTTCGTCGATGTTAGAGGCTCAACTCGATAAAACCGCTGCTACTATAGGTAAGTCTCTGCTCCCGATGATGGGTAAGTGGCGCGCGATGAGTACTGAATTACTCCGTATTACTCAACAGATAGCCGAAGAATATCCTAAAGCATTTGGCACCACTCTCGCCGCAATTACAGGGTTAGCCGGCCTTCTTGCCGGAGTTGCCGGAACAGCCTATACCATTCAAAAGCTTAAAGATATTTTCCCGATGATGGGTAAACTTATTCGGGGCGTGCTTCTTGCCCCGGTTAAGTTATTGGCGAAGGGATTGAATTTAGTTACTGGAGGACTACTTGCTATTAGAATAGGGGGAATGGCTGCTTTTGGGTGGATAACAGTTATTGTTGCTATAGCCGGGGCACTGTTCGTTTTGTATAGACGTTCGGAATCGGTTCGGCGAATACTTGATAGTGTTGGGGAGACAGGACGAGAAGTTTTTCAATTTCTTATAGATGCGGTCCGTGCTTTCTCTGATTCAATCATAGAGATGGCTGATTATCTGGGTCGTACTCTTGAGGATACCCGCTGGTGGCAGGCGATGTTCGGGGATCCGGTTGTTGAACAGATATTGAAATCAGAGCTTGCTCTGAAAGGTGCTACCTCTAGACTTGTTGCTCAAGTTGTATTATTTACTGATAAACTAAAAGCGGGGGCTGCTACCCAGAAGGAGTATGATCGCCTCCTAAAAACAATTACCGGAACAATAAGAATTTTTGGAGTTGAGGCTAAGGAAGCCCGCTCGGCCATAGATGTAGCCGAGGGTATAATTACTAAGGAAAGTTACGATCGGACAGTTAGTCGTATTAGACAAATAAGAGAGGAATTAGTAGAACTTGGTCGGGAGGTTGAAGAGCCCGATGTCTCGACTATTGAGCGGAGTATTGATCAATATCGGAAGCTCGCTGCCAGAGCGCAGAGTCAAATGAAGCGAGCAATGGAAGCGATTAACAATGAGACAGCAAAAGGAAATAAGGAGCTTGTAGAAGTTTTACGTGAGGAGTTCAAGAAGTTACAAAACGCATTTGCGTATAATACTAACTTGATGATGCGGGCAGAAGCTCGTCTTGTTGAAGTGCAGGAAAAAGGGGTTAGGAGTTACGTAGCAGGCGTACGAGAAAAAAGAGCAGAACTTGTTAAAGAGTTGGATCAACTTAGGAAATCAGCGGTAGCCTATGAAAACCTTACTGATACTGAGCGTCGAGCTGCAGTATCAGCAAAGGAACGGGTCTTACAGATAGAGGCCCATATTGTTCGGTTGGGAGCGCAGGAGACGGCTCTTAAAGAAATTGAAGAAGCAATCAAAGCTGTGGGAATGGCCCAAGCTATTTATGGCAAGTCTGTAGCTACCGCATCATCATTTCAGAAACAACTTCAAAAAGAGCTACGCAAGGCGGAGGGTGCACTTCTTACTCTGGACGAGCGGATAAAGCTGAGCATTACCGATCTTTTTGTACAAGCCGAAGCGTTAGATAGTGCCCGTCAATCAGCAGCCGAGATGGGGGGAGAGTTTGATAGCAATACTGAGGTTATGTTCCAAGCTTCTGCTGCAGCAAAAGTTTTGGCAGATAAGCTACGTGACCTTAGCGACCGACTGAAGAAGGCTGAAAAAACAGTCGCCTTCCGGAAGGGGTTAGAAAAGCTTACCAATGAGTTAGAGAAGCAGGCGGAGCGGCTCAAGGAGCGGATGGATTTAGATGTTTTACCAAAGATAAAGTCCGCGGCTTGGACGAGCTTGACAAGAAAATTGAAAATAGTGACAGAATCTCATCAGCGAGAAGTCCGGATCATTGACCGGAAAATTGCTAAGTATCGAGAAGCAGGAAATGTAGAGTTAGCTGCGGCGGAGAAGGCAGCCCGGGCTCAGATACTGCGACTCCGAGGACATGAACGAGAGTTGGTGATTCGGACCGCAGTGATTGATCTTATGCAGGAAATGGTTGGCGTGGCTGAGGCGGAGGCGAGGAAGCTTGCTGAGGCTCGAGGAGAGGGAGTTGAAGAGGCTGAGCGGCGTATAACCGAAATCCGCGACCGGTTAAATGAACTAGAACCGCTTCTTAGAAAACAACCAGAGTTGTGGGACAAAATCACTGCTGCGGTGAATCGTGCTACTGGAGCAATGCGCGAAACGGTTAGGGTTCAGAAGCAGGTAGAACTATTAGAAAAGCTAAAGGAAACTACCCAGGACATTACCGCGCTATTAGAAGAGCAAGCTTCGGATATGAAAAATGCCATGATTGGTTTGGCACAGCAGATGGATCCGATTATTGCTAAAGAAATGCTTCTTACTGATGAGGCCGAGAGAAAGGTTAAATCTCTTAACAAGATATTGATTGCTACCAGGAAGGCCAGAGAAGAATTAGAGGATAGCGGAGCTTTTGCCAGTGACCTAGAAGGGTATACTAAGGCGATAGCTGAAAACGATGAAGAACAATTGAAGATTGTTAAAGCATTAAACAAACTCTATTCTGTTCAGGAGGCTCAGTTAAAGGGTATTGCTCTTCAGGCGTCCGATATTACTCGGAACGTGACTGAGTCCATGACTGAACTTTACAAAATAATAACAAAGTATCAAAAAGCAGATAAAAAGCTTACTGAGGAGCAAAAGAGGCAAATCCGGAATATCCGCCGGATGCTTACTCTTCGTAAGCGAGAACTTGATATTATACGTCAGGAGCTTATGGCCCGGGGGGCAACTCTAGAGGAGGCGACGGAACTATACGAAGCTGGTTTAAAGCGGGCTTATTCCAATTCTGCCCGGGAATTGACCCGGGTTTTAACGGAGGCTGCAGATCAGTTTGAGGAGGACTTTGGAAAGTCGGTAAAAGAAGGTCTTTGGGAGGGCTTCACTACAAGTAATTGGGACAGTTTGTTTAAGACCCTTTTAGATCCTCTTCGGAAGCGTGCCAAAGCCATGTTTGAGGACAGTTTGGAAGGGGTAGTAAAAGGGTTTGCTGAGCTGTTCGGATATGAGACAAAAGAGGATATTCCTGTTCCTGAAGCCGGCATAGATCTCGGTGATATACTGAATGTTTTCAAGAAAGGAGGAGAGCAAGGGGGTAAGAGCCTTTTTAAAAGTTTTTCGGACGAATTTGGAAATAAGATGCCTGGAGAAGTTAAAGGACTCTGGGATAAGATAAGCGGCTGGCTAGGTGGTCTGTTTGGTAAAGGAGCTCCTGCCGTTCCTGGTATGGCTGGTATGCCTGGTGCTGGCGTCGGCGATATAGGAGGGTTGGGTGGAATTCTAGGAAAGTTAGGAATGGGAGGGGCTGGCGGTGTTGGGGGTCTTTTAGGTTCTTTAGGAGGGATTGCTGGCGGACTGGTTGGTATGGTTGGTATGGCGGGTATAGGTACTATACTCAATCGATTGGCCGAGCGTGCTGATGAACTTATGGCCCCTTTGAACAAGATAGCCGAACCTTTTGTAAGAGTTGCAGATGCCTTGATTGATGCCCTTATTCCGGTTATAGAGGCGATAGCAGAGATACTAGAACCTATAGCTGAGTTAATTGCAGCATTCTTTGAAGTTCTTGTTGCTATACTGAATCCTCTCTTGAAAGTGCTTGCGGCTGTTTTAAAGATGATAGCGAAGCTGATTAAGCTTATTCTTGGACCGATTATAAAACTGCTCCAGGGCTTGGCCAAACTGCTTAACAAAATATTTGGGGTTAGTGGAAAGGGAGAGATTCCAGAGGTTATAGTCAACATTGAGACTCTTCCGATGGAAAAGAAGAGGGAGGTTGAATCGGTCCAGCGAGTGAGAGGAATAATAGCCGGAGAAACCCAGATACCTATTTACCAAATAGGGGAACGATTAAAAGAAGCGATGTCGGAGACAAATGTCATTCTTCGAGAAATACGAGATAATACTTTATCACTCAAGGACGGAAGTCTTGTTAGAGGGCCGTCAATAGAAAATCTTCGAGCCGGTACCGCACAAACACCGATGTCGTCAGTTTCCGAAGCTTCTTTGAGGCAGTTGATCGGTTCTGCAGTTGAATATTACATGCGTAAGGCTGTAATGACTACTACTCCGCTGGCAGGTACATAAATGCCTACTACTTTAACTTATACAGATCTTATATACGGCGAAAATTGGGCTCCTCAGAATGTGGTTAACCCGATAACTAGTAGTATGGAAAGAGGAGTTGTTTGGGATACTTCCAGAAAAGCTTTTTATGGTGCGCAGGATAATTTGGGTGAGGTTTCCAGTGTTTACAATTCTTTGGCGCCGGCTGGACTACTTCCTAGTGCTTTTCTAATGAGGCGCGGAGGGGATCATCAGGATTTTAATACCAGTACGATAGTGGAACAAATAGGAGGGGGTGCAGAAGGAAATTACGATGTTAGGGGAGCCGTTCTTTGTCGAGCTGATTGTGTATTTGATATTAGCTTTAATAGTGTAATAACTGAGAACTTTTCTACGTCCGGTGTTCGAGGTCCAGTAGCTGTAGTTGAGGCAAACTCAGCTTATTACGCTACTTATAACGACGGGTTCCGCGAATTCTCTTTTCCGAATGGAGCTGTTCGTGATACGATTACTGGTATAACAACTCTGGCAGGAATACTATATGGAACACCTTATTTGTATGGTGTTGATATAACTAGTGGAGTACTCTATGCGATAGACCCAGAGACTAACCGAGCAGATGTTTCTAGTGCGATAGCGATAGGTAATGCGATTAATCAAGCTGGGTTTGATTGGGAGGGACGGGTGTTTTGGGTCACTTGGAGTGGTGATCCGGCTACTGTAGAAAAGGAGTTAGGATATGTAGCAGCTTCTGGTTCTCTTGTTATGCATTTTAAAAACAGTCGGGTAACCAGCCTAACTGTTGAGTGTGCGACCATTCAGGAAGGTCTAGGATTTGCAAGTGGTTACTTAGGCAATACTTGGGGGCATTACGGCCTCGATTTTGCTCCTCAATCTCCGACGGATGTTTGGAGTGTTATTACGGGCACGACACCGTTTGTTGTAGTAGGTGAAAATGAGGCATCTTCCGGTGGTTATTATATGGAGGTTATTTGTGGGAATGTAGCTTCCGCCGGAAGTTCACGATTCTATTGTGAAACAACGTATGCGAATGTGGCAGGTTCTATTGAAGCGTTTTATAAGCCGAGTTGGGAACTGGAAATCGGGACTGATTATTATGTTGACTATACCAGAGGATGGCTTTGGAGTATGGGGGAGGAGCGGTTAAGGGATAACCAACCGGTACTCTCTCATTACACCTATCCGGGACAAACACGTCGGGTATACCACCAGAATCCGCAGTTTACTGTGGGTTCTTTAGTGCTCCATTCTAGTTCGCTAGCACATCGTGAGATGGCAACTATGGTTCAGGATGGCGGGACGAAGCTGGCCGCTATATTGCATGATATAGAGGGGAATTTAATACATAATGGAGTCTTGCAATTACAAGTATCGAATTATAACTCAGCCGAGGTTAATACAACTGCAGGCGGTTTGATCAGTGTTTTAGTAACAACTCCTGCCTGGGGAACTGAAAAGGTTGGTATAACTAATAAAGGTGGCGTAGCTTGGATCAATTATGCAGGTCCATCATCTCCGGCATATTCCAATACGGTTGATTTTATATCTGCAAGAGCAAATCGAGAGTAATCATGACCCTTTACTATTTAGGACAAAACTCTCCCACCGAGCTACACGGCGGAGTTACCTCTGCAGAAGTAATCGTACCCCATGCTTTTATGTATGATGCTGGAAGTAATAAATACCTTCTGTCGGTAACTTCTGGTGGGTCAGGTTCTCATGAGAGGTGGAGAATAAGCCTGGAAGGGGAGGCTAACCGCATTCAAGTAGAGAGCAGAGACGGGTTTGCTCAGGTTGTGAACATAGGGCAGGTTTGGGAAAATCTTGTAGGGGCTAGTGTTGATATATATAGCCAGAGATATTCTGCTTGGTATGGTTACGGTGCCGGACAAGGTTATCAACTCCGAGAGACTCAAATAGCTGATGGGCATCCTCTGGCTACTGTAGTTGTATCTGGGGACTCCAACAACAAGATAACCGGCCCGTTTGTTACTTATTACCGAGGTGGTTCGAGCTTTGATATATTTGGTGCCCATAAAACTAATCCTTCTTTGATACGAGTAGCTGCTCAGGCTCCTACTAGTATCCAAGAAAGCTGGGCTCTTCCGACTACTATTGAGCATATTACTTGGGCCGGTAGTGGGTATTTATGGTTACGAATGAATTCTATGATGTCAAAGTGGGATGTAGCCGCTAAAGAAGGAGTTTTATGGACAGATATAGCATCTCAAGAACTGGGACTGGTAGGGAATCCTTTAGATAACAGGTTATATTGTTTGGATCCTACTACTCCCCATTTCTTGAGATATTATGATTTACGTGTTCCGGACGGAATAAATGTCGGCATTGCTATGCCGCAAGGGCCTGTAAGGGCTTCTGGTACTGCGTTAATTACTGCAGAGGTATATGGCAATTTACTGGAGAATGCTCCTGATGTACCCATATATGCGAGGATGTATACAGGTATTAATACGGGCGGTAATGTTGTTGAAACCGGGGTTAGTCAAGGTTCGATTTATACTCCAGTAGCAATAAGCAATACTTTTGGTCAAGTAAAGTTCAATTATGTGGCTCCGGCTAGTGTAGCGGGGGGTTCTGACTTTGAAGTGATACGATTACGGGTAGGAACATGGCCCGGTCTTGAAGCATCGGCAATTGCTACCGTGGGTGAGAGTAGAGGGGTTTTTTCCATTCACGCGGGTGCTGCGATTGCTGCAAGCGTGGCAGTAAATCTGTATCCTACCGAAGCGTATACGGAGCCGTATTCAGACGTAGAACGTCAGTTAGTATATCCGACTGCTTTATTTGCTCCTATTACATATGCGGAAAATCCTACTCACACCATGAACTTTGATCGTGAGCCCATTACACGTCCTCGGATTTCGGTGAATCCTACTCAGACAAGTAATATAAATCTAATCTGGGATCCGGTGACACAGGATGTGGTGGTAAGGGAGATATGGTCTTCGGATAAAGGATTGTCTACTTACACGGATTTGTTCCGGAGGATTTACGAATACTTTACCAATCCTCCTGACCCACAGGTAGAAGGTTATATAAAGTGGTATCCTAAAGACCGTACTAATACCGGGTATTATGTTGTCTTGACAAACTGTTTTATTCAGGCACCTGAACAAAGTGAGATTCACGATTATGCTGATGGTATGCTACGCGGGTCTTTGGTTTTAGAACTGAAAATTGTCTCCGAGATTTAACGGCTGTAACCTACCGTTACTCTTAGATGATAGGGAAATCTGTAAGTTGAGGTGAGAAATCGCGGTAGAACCTGATTCCGCGCGAATTTTCGCTGGTTTAGAGAGGGTTAGACCTTCGAATTTAGGAATTCTGAGTGCGATATTTTAGTGACGCACATATGGTTGCTCTTCAAACGGCCGTTACTCGTGAGTACGGTTTTGAGGTCTTTCTGATCGATCTCAAGTACCTAGATTTCAATCCGTGGAGGCAAAATGATATTATAGTTGATACAACCGATATTTTGATAGGGCAATATGGCTATAATATAACGTCCCTGGTACAGGAAGTAAATTTAGTCGAGAAAGGAAGCGGACAACCCTCTGAATGTACCGTTACTATTATGGACGAGCACGGCTGGTTGGATCCTGATTTTGGAGGTTGGTCTGCGGACGGGGGTGATGCTCCCGGAACTGAAGGAACTACCGCCCGAAAAGCTTCCCGGTATATGGAAGAAGGACAGATGTTGCGGGTCCGGCGAACATCGTCACGCGGAAGCTACTGGGAATTTACCGGGCTTATAAAGGGAACTCCGGGGTATGAAACAAGCCGTGAGGGTGGTCAGCAGATGGCTACTATTACTGCCTTTGATAGGGCAGCGTTTTATACTAAGCAATCGTTCATTAGTCGCCCGTTTCCTCCAGGGACAGATCTCGGGATGATGGTGCATGATGTTGCTATCAACTATATGCATATGTATGGACAGGAGATTCTAATACCTCAGCAGTTGGGTGTAAGAACTAAACACCCAGTGATTCAGTTTGTTGATGAGAGTGCTTGGTCTATTATAGTCAAAATACTATTTGTAGCTGGGTATACTCCTCGATTTGATGGGGCTGGGTATTTAACCGCACAGAAATCGGATTGGAGCGGGGACAATATAATTTATGAAACTTATGATAACATACGGTCTGTTGCCACTCCTCAAATGATGTCTGACCGGGTTACTAGTGTGACGGTTCTGGGTCTGGAATGGGCTCAAAGCAAGCTCATCCAGGATGAGCAAGATATTGCTCGTATAGAAATTACTACTCATACAATGGCTGGGCAGATAGACAATATTATAAACTGGGCTCGGGATCAGAAGTACTACGCTACTGAAGTTTATGTAGCGGCAAGTGGTTCACAGCCTAGCTGGGTTACAACGTCCTTTGATCTTTTTGATGATGATACCGGAGGTACTTGGCATACCATACCTTCAATAGACCGGCCAAGACGTCCTAAAGGTTTAATACGAGGTATAAGAAGGTTTCTTGGAGCAGGGTATAGAGCTACCGAACATATAAAGATTGGAGATATACGAAAGACTATTCGGGGAAAACCTTACGAATGGATTTATCGAGAGATACGGGCGGTAGCAAAGCATAAACTTTTGGATAATTCAGGAGATCCGCTTATTTCAAGTTATCCTATACCAGATATACCAATTGTGTACGAGAATCACCTGGTGGATAGTCAAGATCTTGCGGATGCGATAGCTAGAAGGGAACTTTGGCGTGAAACAGCTTTAACCACTCCTAGAAATGTGATTCTTGGAGCGGATGATATGAGACTTGAACCTGATGATATTCTAATTCTAAGGGATACTGCGTATAACAAGCCCTGGGACAGACCTTTATGGATCAGTTCGATTAGTAAGATTTTGACCCGGGGGGAGGAAAATATAGAGTTACAGTGTTTTTTGATTCAGTGGCATCCAATTGGAGGAGAAACCATTGAGAGTGAATGTGCTGAGCGTTGGATTTCCTACTTAAAAGATTGGTCAGACGGTCCCAATGCAGCTCCTGACGAATTTGTAGTTTCGTGGAGTGAAATTCACGGGATCGCTAAACATCCCGATGGTGCTCAGATTAACCAAAATCCGCAAGCCGGGCAAGCTTATTATAGTGGCGAAATATCCCGTTATGGTTATGTTTGGCTACAAGTTCCTTACTCAGAGTGGAATCAGATAGGACCCGATCCTAATCTCTGGGGACACGCCATGAGTTGGAATCATGTTCACGCTGAAATAGAGGTGTCAAAGGGTGAACCTACTGTTATAGATATAACGATCAATGATTCGGTAGTGCATACAGTAACTATTCCGGCCGGAACAACAATACTCGAGTATGATCTAACGTCACCGATAGAAATTGAAGAAGGAGATAATGTTCACGGACATGTTACTGCAATAGAAGATGGGTGGGAAGGAGGGTTTTTGGGAGGAGACCCGGAGATGGGATTGCGCATTCGGCTTGAATATATAACCGACGAGGATTATGTGCCTGGTTTTTCTTTAGATGTTCACGCTTTTCCGGAGGAACCTTCGTGGGCCGGGTGCGCATATGAGGACGCTCAAGAAGGTGATATTATTTGTGTCGAAGCGATGGTGAAAAGTGATTGGGCGGATTCAGTATACCTCCAAGTAGCTCATCCGTGGCTTTATTATGGTACTCTTGAAACTGATTATCATCCAGGGGGAGGTGAATGGGTACTTTTATCATTAGTGTCTGACCCTCTTGTTGACTATGGTGGGTTTCCTTACGCAATAGAGCTTTATGTTATAGGGAATAGTAACAATCACGTAACTAATCCTGGCGGTGTAAGTACACATTATGTCAAATGGATGAGAATAGGGGTCAAGAAGGCCAGTTGATATGGTAGTGTATCATAGAGGAATAAGAGAGCTTTTCGAGCGTCCTGCGGCGGAGAAGAGAGATCTGTTTTTGGGAAGAATCATTTCTAATCCATATCCTCTCACTGTGGGATCTGTTCCAGGATACACTCGACTGGACACCGGAAGTGCTGTTTCTGGAAGAGACGGAGTTCGCTGGGCTTGTGATATACAAGTTAGCGGGTACGACGAAGTATTGTATAATGTATTCATTCGTAATATTAACTATGAACAAAAGTTTGCTTTTCGGGATAGCCCAGTTTGGGTAAGGAGGACCGGTGCGGGAATTTATGAACTGGCAGATATAGCACAACGAAGTCTGTCCGAAATTGAAACGGTCCGGTACTATGATCCTACTCAGTCCCTTCCTAATTCTCAGACGACCCGAGAAGCTCCGGTTCAGTTTACCTCCAGCATTTTGGTTTACGATTCTGTAGTTCCTTATGGCGCTGTTGCTTATGGGTGTATTCTGAACTGGAAGTTAGTAGGAAGTACTGCAGTTTTGATAGGCACAACCTATGTTTTATGATGAGTATTGGAGGAAGTCATGTCTGTCACAATTACCTCGTTGACTCCAGGGATGATGAATTATATAGCGGTTCACAACGCTAATTATGCAAATATTAAAGCGGAAGTGGATGCTATAGAAGAACTCATGGATGCAGTGGCTGCTCCTACTGAGTTTTTGACCTGGGTCACTTACGACAAAGATGGGCCTATAGGGGGAGGCAGTTATCATCTTACGATCAGTACAATAGCTGCGTATATAAATGTTAGCTCCGGAGTAGCTCGAGTTTCAAGTGAGTATGCGTTTCAGGATCAGGCTACAAATCTGACCGCAGCGGGAAGTCCTTCACATGTCGGGTATGTGGTAATTCCTGGGGATGGGATCCCTACTTTGTCAATGAGCTCGGTTGCGGGAGATATCGGAGTTAATTTAGCTGAGTATACATGGAGTGGTACTGTATGCACCGAAGTACACCGTATAATAGACGTTTTGATGCATCCTGGGGTGGAAGGGCGTTTTCTAGGAAATGTCCCGAACGCATCTCTATTCCCAGCTAATACTCCTGTAGGTTTTCAAGATCGAGTAATGCAGATTGAGGGTATAATATCCTCCTTGGCTGATGGACTCGAAGTTCATTCCTCTTCCGGCCTTAATGTTACCCACAAATGGGGCCGGGCTTTCATGAATACCTCCATAGTTGAGTACAGTCCGGCGAACTATGCGGCTCCTGCTAGTCAAACCAATTACTTCTATCTTAGTGAGGTAATGTCCTTCGAGTTCGGTTCGGTAATACGAGCAGGAGTGATACCTTTGGCTCAGGTTCATGCCGGAGCTTCTGCAATAACCAGTATTGTAGATATACGTCCCGGGTTATGGAATCACGGCAGTAATGTTGGGGGTGGAGGCGGAGGAAACGGAGTTACTGCTATTAGTGCTGACTCTCCTACTAATGCCTTGACTGGTAACGTGGGATTGATAGGGTCTAATCTTGGTATAGTAGTCAATACTGCTACCAACGAGATCATCTTTACTGCATCGGAAGCTGGTGGTGGGGTTTCGGAGATCCTTCCAAATAGCTTTGCTCAGGCGTTTATGGGAGTGGTAGGCCTGATCGGTTCTAATATCGGATTTACCGCTAATACTGCTAATAACCAAATTGTCATGACTGCTAGTGTAGCTGGGGGAGGAGGAGCTGGGGTCAGCGCAATCCTTCCTGCCTCTGAAGCAGGTATTAATGGTGATGTGGGGTTTATCAGTACTCTAGGTATAGGGATAGAGAAGCATGTTGGCATGAACCAAGTCGTTTTGACCAGTTCTTTAACTGATCCTGGAGTTACCTTTATCAGTGCTACTTCTCCCGCTAATCCTTTATCCGGCAATGTGGGTTTGATCGGGTCGAATATAGGAATACAAGTAAACACGGCTAATAACGAAATTATAATGACAGCTTCGGCTGCTGGTGATCCGGGAGTTACCTTAATTAGCGCCGACTCCCCTACTAATCCTTTGTCCGGAAACGTAGGCTTTATTGGATCGAATATTGGAATACAAGTAAACACGGCTAAAAATGAAGTTGTCTTTACTGCGTCCGCTGCTGGTGGGGGCGGAGGCGGGGTAACCGCGCTTAGTGCTAATTCACCCACAAATCCGCTTATCGATAATGTAGGCCTTATTGGATCAAATATTGGTATCTTGGTCAATACCGCTAACAACGAGATTATTATGACCGCCTCTGTTGCAGGAGGAGGAGGAGCAGGGGTTAGTGCGATTCTTCCCGCTTCGGAGGCGGGCATAAACGGTGATGTAGGGTTTATTAGTACTTTAGGTATAGGAATAGAGAAGCATGTAGCAATGAATCAGGTCGTTTTGACCTCAAGTATTATTGATGGAGTAACAGGGGTACGCCGAGTAGAAGATAACGGGTTCGAGGGTTTAGTGACTTTCATTCCCGGTTCCGGAATAGATATTGCTGTTAATACTGCGACCAAAGCGTTTACTGTTAGTGCCAGTGTGGAAACAGATACCGGGGTTAACTTAATCAGTGCAAACTCTCCTACTAATCCTTTGGCCGGTAATGTTGGCTTTATTGGATCGAATATAGGTATAGAAGTAAACACGGCTAATAATGAGGTTATCTTTACCGCATCCGAAGCGGGTGGAGGGATTACCCTTATTAGTGCGAACTCTCCCACTAATCCTTTGTCCGGTAACGTAGGCTTTATTGGGTCAAACATAGGAGTGGAAGTTAATACTGCCAACAACGAGGTTATCTTTACTGCTTCTGTTACTGGTGGTAACGGAGGCGGGGCTGAACTTCCTTATCTACCTTATTTCGAGAATATAAACCGTGGATATACCGAAGCTACTGGTAACGACAGTGTTACTACCCCAGGGGTAATGCTTCTCTTTACCCAGGCCATTCCCCATAACATAGTTGTGAAAGGAATGAAGTATCGGGTTAACGCGGTTGCTACTGGCGATAATAAGATGAATATCGGGGTGTGGGATAGTGAAGGACAACTAGTTGTAGAGATAGGGCCGCATAATAATACCGCGGCGCTGATGTGTAAGTCGGTTGCTACCTATACGTTGGCTGCAGGGAAGTACTGGTTTGGCTGGATCAGTATGAGTACTAATGCAAAAATATATGCGAGCGGGACCGCTGGAGGAAACAGTCTTTATCCAGGATGGGGATTGATGCGGACAGGAGAGGTGTCAGCGGTGTTGCCCACATCATTCAACCCGGATGATATATATTACAGTAATAAGAAAGAGCCTTGGATAGTTCTTACAGCCGAGTAAGGTGGGGATGATATGCCTGAATATGTAACTGGGAGTGCTAGTCTAATAACGCTAGCTATAGTTGTGATCATTTTTCTGATTAAGGTACTACCTGACTTTAGAGCGGGTAGGAACAAAATACCCGCTACGCCAAACCCCGCACCTATTGATCCAAGCGCCGTGTTTGTCGATGAGAAACTCTGTGCATCACGCCATGAAACTGTGGCGGCGCAAATGGAGGCGGTGCATAGTGAGATAAAAGGAACTAACAAGCGGCTTGACCAGTTGATTGAACTGTGGACCGGGTTGGCGAAGCGGCGGGAGGATTCTTAAAGGATTTTACAAGTTGGATATAAATAGCTTAGTGGATAAAAGGGGTTACAAGAAATAAGAAGGGCCATTTTCGATTTTTCTCGGTATATTAAGGCGTAACATCCTCTCTTCTAGATAGCCCCATCGACTCTTCCTCCCCAGGCGGTTTCGGGATCTTCCTCCTAACCCGAAACCGCCTTCCTTTATATTTTGATGGTGGCAAATTTTTTCCCGGATTTTCAGAATAGTTTTGTAGTATATTAAAATATCGAACGTTTGCAACAAGATATAGCAATACGGAGGAAACTATGGCTGACAGAGATGAAAGTCCAGAATCGGAAGAGTCAGCAGAGCTTGATGTTGCTGATGCTACACCTGAGCAGCTTATCGAAATATCCAGGATAGTGTACGAGAGTCCTCTGAACACCGCTTTAGGGTTTATTCTGGCCTTACTGAATGAGGTTACTACTCGGTATGAAGCGGAACTTGCGACGAAACATTAGGGAAAGCGGTAATCGGAGAACAGAATGAAAGCAGTGATTTTATCGAGTGGGGGTCTGGACTCGACCACAGTTATGGCCATCGTTGCCGATCAAGGGTGTGAAATGTATTCACTTACTTTTGATTACGGGCAGCGGCATCTCTGGGAGTTGAAGGCAGCAGAACGAGTAGCCGCCGCTTTTAAGGTAAAGGAGCATAAGATTATCCGGGTAGATCTTCGACAGATCGGGGGTTCTGCGCTGACCGACAATATTGCGGTACCTAAGGGTCGGAAGGCAGAAGAAATGTCTCAACACATCCCTATAACCTATGTTCCGGCTCGAAACAGCATCTTTCTCGCTTTTGCTATGGCTTGGGCGGAAATACTTAAAGCTTCATACATATTCGCCGGAATGAATGCGCAAGATTATTCGGGGTATATAGATTGCCGCCCTGATTTTATTGATGCCTTTCGGGAAGTAGCAGCTTTAGGTACTGAGATAGGTCGAGAGTCTGGGTTGAGCATCATTACACCCTTGATGTACCTTTCTAAAGCGGATATTATTCGTAGAGGGATGGAGCTCGGGGTAGACTATGCTATAACGCATAGTTGTTACGATCCCGATGAGCAAGGATTCCCCTGTCATCACTGTGATAGTTGTGCTCTCCGAGCGAAGGGATTTTCAGAAGCAGAGTATACCGATCCTCTGCTGCAAGATATCAAAATAGACCGAGTGGTAGAAGAAGGAGAAACCGCATATGCAAGCAAGAAGTGACCTGAAGATAGAAAAAGAGGCGGAACGGATACCCATTCACTTTAGGATGTTACGACGTGATCTGATGTTGAGGGGGGTACGGAACCGTGACATCGTCAGAGCTACCGGATTGTCTTCGTCCGTGATACATCAGGCTCTGCACGGTGGGCAGAAAGGAATTCATAACGTAGTCACGATCGTCGAACATTTCCTGCCTGGTCGAACTCTGGATAATTACATATTAACGCCTGAACAACTAAAAGAAGTCGAAGAAACCCATCGACGACTGGTTGAAAAGTTCAGGTCGTAAGAAGGTCCTCCTGGCAAGATTAAAACGTGAATTATGGAGGATCAAATGGATGATAGACTTACCTTACGACTCCCTATAATAGGCGCTTGCGGGGTTGTTGCTTACCAATTACTTTGTGGTTTCCCGTCTTCTGCCGCAAAGAATAGTGATTGGGTAAACCTGGTATTATCTGTCTGTTTAGGTTTAGATCAGGAGGGATTAGAGTTTTTATATTCTCAGCTCCAACGGGCTGGACTTCTCACTGAGACAAACGAGGTTATTCTTCTAGACGACAGTCAGTTAGATGATGCGCTTTATGATGATTACGGTAAGAAACTTCAAGAGGTATTCGATGTGACTTTGATGGGTAACCGAACTAGAACCCCCCCAGAAAAAGAGAACAAATCCGAACCACAAACCAACTTTAAAAGTGGTTCAAGTGTTATAAATAATTCTACTCCACCCTCTCTATCCCCCACTATTTCGTCTTTACAAAGTAAAGACTTTATAAAGAACAAAGAAGCGAAGGACAGGAAGAATGAAGTGAATAGCCCTCCTGTTAGGAGGCACAGACCGCTTCGCGGTCAATCACCTCCCCCACAAATAATGACAAAGTCTGAGGAAGAAATACTTGTTGAAATAGTTAATATGCTCTTTGATGCATGGTCTGAATTCTCATCATTGAGGCAGTCTCAAAAGGATGGAAAGGTTTATGATCGGTCTTTGAAAAGTGTTGCTTACTCATTGGAAGGGTATAGTGAGGAGCAATTACGAGAGGCGGTGATAACTTATGGGCAGATAATGTGTCATCCTTCTAGAATGTTGACTCGGAAGTGGGGCATAGATCAGTTTTTAGTTCCTGAAGTATTTACTCGCTTTTTACCGGAGAAGAATCCTTGGTGGCAGTATGCTAGGATACAAAAATCTTCCACTCAGATTGATAAAGATTCCGATCCAGAATTTACCCAGTATATTGCCGATAGATATGCTAAACTGGTTCAGGGTAAGAAGGGTTTCGAGTTAAAGGCTCCATCTAAGGAGTATATGCATTTTACGTCAGTTGCTGAGAGGGCAAGAGGGTTTGTTGAGACTACGAAAGTGAAGGCTCTAAAGGATCCAAAACAAGTAGTAAAGTACCTGATAGAGGGGTTGCTTTGGTATTGGCAGGGCGGGGAAAATCAGAAGCCAAAGGAGATCTTTCCAGGGAATCTTTCTTCAAACCATGCTTGGGAAACTGTGTTACCTGCTTATCTGAAAGAGAATTTCCCAGATATGGAGCACGAATTCGACTATTCGAGGTTTGAAGGTGAGTGATCAATACCCGGAACATTTACAGGATTTAATCCTTCACTTACTCATTGTCGATACTGAGTTTTGTAACACGGCCCGACCTTCACTAGAATTGAATCAGTTTTCTTCTCGTCCGTCGCGGACCGTATTCGAGCTGGCCACGACGTTTTATGATCGGTACAAGAAAGCCCCTAAAGATCACTTTTTTGATGAATTTGAAAAAGAGGTTGCGGCTACTAGAGATATTGATACTAGGAGTGAGGACTTTGCTCTGTTGCTTGAGTATATTGAGGTGCTTCGAAATGCGGAAGCAAACCGGGACTATATACTTGCCCGGATACATGAGTTTATTCGTCAGAGGGCGTTGGAGAATGTGGTAGTAGATCTCGCCGAGGCGGTGTCAAGTTCCAAGTTTGATGATGCTGAATCCTTAATGCAAGGAGCTTTGAAGGCTGGTATTACTCGGATTCACCAAGGTATTGAGTACTATTACGATGACGATTCGCTGGTAGACCGGATGATCCGCAAACCAGTGGTGATGAAGACCCTGATACCGCATCTAGATAGGGTGATTGGGGGGTTTCGGAGGACGTGGCTGATTTGTCTGTTAGGAGCGTATAAAGGGAAGAAAACTTGGGGGCTAATTAGTCTGGGTCGGGCGGCCTTGAATCAAGGATTGGTGGTAGTGCACTTGACTCATGAGTTGACCGAGCTTGAGACGCGAATGCGGTATGACCAGTCGATTGCTTGGGCGGTTGATCCCCAGTTTTCCAGTCGGAATCTGCGAGTGCCTTATTTCGTGAACGAAAATAGTACGGATGTTGCTTATGAGTCTCATACTTTTAACACTATATACGACATAGATTATATTCGGAAGAAGCTCAAAGTGTTTCAGAGGTATGGAGGGAGGTTGTTTATACGCGGGTATCCTATGGGGACTTGTCGTATAAAGGATGTGGTCTCATATCTCGATTTTCTTGAAGTGCAGAACCGTATCGTGCCAGATGTTTTGATCACTGACTACGCGGGTATTATGTGTCCCGATAATAAGAACCAGGATCGGCGGGAGGGTCTTAACCAGATAAACATGGACCTCAAGAGTATTGCACAGGAGCGGGGAATAATCGTATTAACAGCTAATCAGACTACCCGAACCGCTATTAGTAAGCCTGTTGCTCGAGAGGTAGATTTAGCCGAGGATATTCGAACAGCGGCAACCGCGGATCTTATCATGAGTATTAACCAGACGGATGAGGAGCGGGCTAATAATCAGGCGCGGTTATTCGGCGCGGTGTTTCGGCACGGTCCTGCCCATTTTCATATTCTATGTACCCAGCTAATCGAGTGCGGACAGTTTGCGATGGATAGTTGTTTTTATCGTTATGAAGGGGAAGAGAATGGTTGATAGGCCCCGGATCCGGCGATTTGATATCCGAGCATACCTGGATGAGCGGGGAGTGGGGTATGAGGAGGCCGGCGCTCCGAATGTCGGTGATGGATACATCGGGGTAAACTGCCCGTTCTGTGATGATCATAGGAACCATTTAGGAATTCACTTAGAGACGAAACGATGGAAATGTTGGCGGTGTGCTACTTCGGGAGACCTGTTTGATTTGATGCGGTATTTTGAGCCGCGTATTTCTGTTGACGAATATCGGGAACGTTTGCGAGGGCGAGGAAGTGAAGGGGAGCTAAGTTTTCTAGAGAGAGTACAGGAGGTGATGGACCCCAGTCCTGTTGCCCGGAGAATTTCTCCGAGTCGAAAGAGTCGTGTTCCCTTACCCCGGGAGTTTGAATATATAGACGAATTGAGCGAACCACGATTTGCCCATGATCCAGCTCGGTTGATAGGGTTGAGGTATCTTGAGAATCGTGGGTTTGATATGGTTACCGCAGTTGATTTTGAACTAGGGGTTTGTGCCATTGGTCCGTATATGGGACGGCTTATTGTTCCAGTGCAGGATGAAAAGGGGCAGCAGGTAGGTTTTGTGGCTCGGGATATGTCTGGAAAAGCTCGCGTGAAGTATTTGGTACCCCCTGGTTTCGAGAGGACTGATTACTTATACTCAATACATCGGGTTGTGGCCGGAGCCGAGCTGGTTTTGGTGGAGGGGGTAACTGATGTTTGGTGTACGGGAGATTGTGCTGTAGCTACTTTGTCGTCAGCCCTTTCTCCGGTTCAGCTGAGGCAGATTGTTAGCCGAAGGCCGTTGCAGGTGACAATTATGTGGGATGGTGATGCAATAGCTAAAGCGTTTCGGACAGCAGAACGGATCAGACCGTTTGTTCCTCGAACGAGGGTAGTCCCACTGCCTTTTGGAGCAGACCCTGCTTCTTTAGGAAAAGGACGGGTAAATCAGCTGTTGAATGGCGAAGGAGCTCACCCACAAAAAATTTAGAAACATGTTGCCTTTGCGGTTTTGTTATGTTATAGTAAGATAGTGAGTACGGACGGAGGACAGGAAAATGCCGGTAGATGCTAGCTGTTATTCGATGAATGTGAGGTGCGATAACCTCTGCGATTTGTCTGGTGACGGTCCGAGTGCCGGTCAGTTTATCGGGAGGAACGAAAGGGAGTGTTTTCGTCAAGGGCGAGAAAACGGCTGGAGATTCAAGAGATCGAGTAGGACCGGGATAGTATTAGTCCTTTGTCCTCATTGTGTTAAACGTGGTCATGGACGGGATTGGAACTGGGGTGGACATAGCTGAGGAAATAGGTCAGCGGTTTCCGTGGCTTTACCCGTATCAACGGGAAGGCGTGGAATTTCTCCTGAATACTGGGGGACGCGCGATTCTGGCTGATGAAATGGGCCTTGGCAAAACTGTGCAGGCTTTGGCGGTTGCGGAGATGATCGAGCCCTGGCCGGTGGTGGTAGTAGCTCCTAAGTCATTGTTAGGGGTTTGGCGTGATGAAATCGCCCGATTTTTCCCGCACCGCACCGTTCAAGTTGTTGCTTCGGAAGAAGATTTGCGCAATGATAATTACCACTTTTATCTAGTGAATTATGAACGGATTATCAGCCGCAGGAAAAAAGGGGTCAGTGGGAAGAGAGCTATTTCTTCGGTGTTGAGAAGGCTGGAGCGAAAGCGTTCTGCCCTATTAATACTGGATGAAGCTCACTATGTGAAGAGTCGGCGGTCTCAGCGGACTAAGGCTGTTTGCAAATTGTCAGGCTCAATAGAGTTTTGCTTAATGCTGACTGGTACCCCCTTGTTAAATCGGCTCTCCGAGTTGTATAGTTTGCTGCATATTTTGGAGCCGACGTTATGGAGCTCGTTCTGGGATTATGCGATACGATATTGCGCTGCTACGAAGGGGTATTTTGGATGGGATGTTTCAGGGGCAAGTAATGTTGAGGAGTTGCGGGGGCGGCTGTATCCGTATATGATCCGCCGGCGAAAAGACGAAGTTATGAAGGATCTGCCAGATTTGGTAATTCAGCGGATTCATTTGGAGCTTTCCCCACCGCAACGACGTGAATATCGTCAGGCTTTTGATGAGTTCTTTAATTGGTTACTGGAGAACTATGATCCGCAGCGTGCTTTTGCTGCTATGGGGGCAGAGGCGCTTACCAAGGTTACCTATCTGAAGCAACTCCTTGCGCGATTTAAGATGATGTCGATATCGGATCTGCTTGAAGGGGCTTCAAGTAAGGTAGTGGTGTTTTCCCAATATTTGGCGGTGGTACGGGAGCTGCATAAGAAGTATCCTAATTCTATAACTTTGACTGGGGCGACCAGGGATGTTTCCAGTCAGGTGAATAGGTTCCAAACCGACGATGCCATTCAGTATCTCTTTTCTACCACAAAGAAAGGAGGGCTAGGGATTACTCTTACAGCGGCGAACACCGTTATATTTGCAGATCTGATGTGGACTCCAGCCGATCATGATCAGGCCATGGCTCGGCTTCATCGTATAGGTCAAAAGAATAGTGTGCATGCCTTCTATTTGACATTCGATGATACACTAGAAGACTGTATTTTCAAGCTGTTAGAGGAAAAGCAGAGGGTTATTTCGGCCGTTTTGGAGGACGAGGAAGTATATGTTGGTGAATCGGTCTTCAAAGAGTTGTTACGGACGCTGATTCAAAGGGGAGGAAAAGAGGATGGACGATTTGTTACTGGAGGAATTGTTACCGAAGATCAGGAGGGAAGCGAATATCGCCAAAGTCAGCTGGTTTAGTAATTCCGGGGCGTTTGGTGCAGAGGATCTTGTTTCTGAAGGAGTATTGCTTTACTATAATATCCGGCACCGATACGACAAGAACAAAGGGGCTAAGTTTTGGACCTGGTTTCGAAGGTGTTTGCTGAATAATTACAAAACGTTAGCCTCACGTCAGCGAATTGTTCTTGATGAAGAGGCCGTGAAGAAGGCAGTTGATGAGCGGGGACCCCTGGCGCTTAATCTGGAACGGGTGTTTCAAGGGGTGGGTAGTGATGCGAAGTTGCTGATTGACACGGTGCTTGAGGTACCAGAGGATCTGATGGTGATAGCGGCGCGCAATTTGCATTGGCGGCAATTAAGGTCGAGGAAGTCCGGACGACGGGAGCCCCAAACTTTACGGCTTACCCGTCGGATGTTGTGGCGATATGTGGGGTTTAGTAAGTATCGGTTCTATCAAGCTGCGGGCGAGATAATGGCTCGATTGGAAGCGGGCTAAGGAGGAAGGGGATGGCTGAAGAGACTCATCGTCAAGTGCTGGATTGTCTGTATTTTTTGGCCATAGGTAAACACCCATCAGAAAAGGTCATAGCGCTTTCGGACGGGGAGCTGTCCGAGTTGGTGGCCGAGGAGCTGGTGGAGAAGGAGACCGGGGGAACGAGTTTGTCGGGGGACGAGGATCGGTTCCTGACGCAGTTTCAGGACGACACGTTCTTTACAGATCCTCCGGTGTTGTCGGGTTTGCCAGAATCAGAATTAAAGGAGGAACCGAAAGAGGTGCCCGCTCCTACGGGCGAACCCAGTCCCATATGTCCTGCGTTTGGCCGGAGCTGGGATCCTGCGGATAATGATTGCCGGAACTGTAAGGAGGATTATCCCGAGGATTACCGGCGGTGTGGGGAGCTAACTTCGAGCCGTCGGCAGGGTATGGCGGAAGAGGTAAAACCGAAGCAACAGGAGGAAGAGAGAATGCCGAAGACACAAAGAAAAGGGCAGTCGAAAAAAGAAGAGCCGGGATCCGCCGCGGTTGAGGAGCAGCAAGCCGCGACGACCGAAACTACGACGACCGAAACTACGCCGACCGAAACCCCGCCGACCGAGGCCGAAGAGACGACGAATGTCAAGGCCGAAGAGACAACGGCCGCGTCGACAACCGAATCCGCCCCGGCAGCGAAAGTCGCAATGCCGGATCTCGAGTATACCATGGTTACCGTCGACGAGCTAACCGCGCTTGTGGAAGACGTGGCCCAGGGCAAGATTGTGCCGGCCATGATCATGGTGTTTCATGCTCCGGCAGCGATCACGCTGAAGCAGGCTCGCCGGCGGTCTCATGGCGGCGGTGGTGGTCGGGGAACCATCCCCAGCGGCGGGATTCGGGCCATCTACAAACTGGAAGAAGGCGAGGACTTCGAAAAGTTCGCCGAC
>SDBT01001626.1_pt1 | contig 39926 bp, 64 predicted proteins | sample 2277101 | NCBI WGS metagenome assembly SDBT01 (sample SAMN10404973, study PRJNA504765) | marine sediment metagenome | isolation source: marine sediment core GS10_PC15, 103 cmbsf | place: Arctic Ocean: Southern Knipovich Ridge | collected 2010 | reverse complement strand
GATCGGCAAGTCGCTGTCCGGGCAATCTGTGTTGACCCCACGGCAGGCCGTGTTGGGCCTGAAACTCTGTGTGAAGTACCGACGCCAGTTGCCCCAAGACATTCGGGAAGCGGCTGGCGTCATCTCGAAAGGAAAGTGATTATGAGGCGTACAGGTGTATTTGCGACCGAGGAAGAGGTGGTCGAGATGAAGGAATTGCTGGGAGCTGCCCAAACCACACCAGTTATTGCGATGTCGGTGGGGCATGGGCTGCACAGCGGCGGATTTGCCGGGGATGCCTGGGATCGGCTGAAACGCAGGTGTCACGAGTTGGCCTTGGACCATGGACTGCCGGAGATCACAGGCTTCTACGGCTTGGACCTGCAAGACGGTCAATTCGTGGAAGCGTAACCACGTACCGACGCCAATTGCCGGAGGATTTGAGGCAAACGGCAGGTGTCCCAGAACCGAAAGGGAAGTGACGTGAACACTCTACACACTATCATCGGCGTACTGTTGATTGCCGTCTCCGCTGCGGTGCTCGCGGCGGTGGTCTACTGCGGAATGCAGAACTGAGCCGGGAGACCAGCAGAAAGGAAGGCGAGTAGAATGGGTACCCGTGTAGAAATGACGTACGAGGACGGGATCTTGTCCAAGGTTCTTATGCCAAGTGTTGGGAAAGTAGAGGTCAACGACTGTCTGGACGGAGACGGCAGCGAACCGTTCGTCTCCGTTACATTCATCGAGTTTGGAAACATGGAGGTTGCTGGCTTCCTCACGGAAGGGGCCGCCCGCGATCTGTACCAGGAACTCGGCAAGATCTTCGAAAAGGACAAGGAGAGGTCCTGATGCTCCCCGTAATGACCCGGGCTCAGATTCGGGCCCGACAGAATCGTGACGCCGGGCTGGCCCCGGAAGAGTACGATCCTGATGTAGTCAAAGGCGACGAGGTCCGCGTCGAGACCGTTTGTTCCAAGCCGTTCGCGGTCGAGACGTTCGCGGCCCGGGTGGTCTCCCGATCAGACTGCGGGCTGTACGTACTGGTGGTCTACCAGCGGGTAGACACTCTGGAAATCGGTGAGGCCCGGATATTCAGGACCGGGCCTCCGGACTGGGGCGTGGTCGAGTTTACGACGGTTCGCCGGGCGGCACAGAGGCAGCCGGAGCCCCAGACGTGCCCGCTGTGCCTGGCGTGGTATACTGACAAGTCAACGGCAGGTGTCTGCCCGGGATGTGAAAGGGAGCTGAAATGAGCAAGCAGGTGATAGTCGAGCAATGTTCTGAGGCGAGTCCCGAATATCGCAGAGGTACGGACCTGGTCGGCCAGTACCGTGTTGTCTCGCTGCGGAACCTGTTTGAGCCACGTATCGGGGACTGCGTCACCCAAGACCAGTTGCAAGTCCTTTCAAATGCCGGAATTGAAGTCGTTGTCGAACCCAAAGGGAGTTGAAATGAGCGAGCGTAGCCAAGTTCAGTGTATAAACGGGCCACCACCAAAAACCTGGGACGACTATCGGAAAGGTTGTTTGGGGACATTCAGGGGCGGCCACGAGGGAAAGCAGGCTCAGGCATTCGTTCACGGAATGGAGACGGTATTCAATGTGCTGGAGGCAGAGTTTCCACCCGCCGAGTTGTGCCACGCCGCCCCAGACCTCCTGGCAGCGTGTGAAAGCCATGAGATTGATATGCTGCCAGGAAGGGCAAATCCATACGGGACGTTTCCCGATGCACTCAGGAATCTCGCCAAAGTGCTGGATGTCGGATATGGCCTCACCCCCTACTGGACCGAATGGCTGAGGGCAAAAGCAAAGTCGCTCGATGCCGCCATCGCCAAAGCAAAAGGAGAACCCCATGGTGGGACTATTCAAGCGGAGACGAATCTGCAAGGCCCGGGAAGCGATCCTGAGCCGCCGCGAGAAGCGTGAGGGATACACGCGGGCGATTGTCGAACTGACTGCGTTCGCGGTGTGTGCGATCGACACACCGGGTTTCGAGAACCGGGGCAAAATCGTCCGGGAGTGCCTGGTGATGATCGCCGACAAGACTTACCGCCTGCGGAGGCTGAAATGAGCCACACGCTTATCGACGGCCGCGGCGTCCCCTTCACTGCATACCCGAAACACTTGCCGAGATTGGCCTCCGACTTCCCCAAGATGGGAGTTGTCCACGACCTGCCGACAATGAAGTCCTACCGCTGGTCTCACTCCCATTGCCAGTGGTGCGGACGGGATTTGACGCGGGACGGGGTCAAGGCCGAGCTGCACCACATCATCGGAGGGGCAGGCCGATCGGACGAGCCGTGCAACCTAATTATGCTCTGCGACGGCTACCACGGCTGCCACGGGAAGGTTCACGGGCAGTTATCTGCTATACTATATGCGAAGTGGAAGACCGACCGGGCGAACAGTGATTGGGTTCGGCTGGCGATCTTGTATGGGAAGTTTCTTCCGATACCAAAGGAGGCTGAGCTGCGAAGCACGGCGGCAGTCCCGCCCGCACAAAGGAGGTGATGCTCTCATGTCAGCATCCGACGAGTCGGGCGGGGCCGCCGTGCGTTTTCAATCAACACAAAGGGAGGCTGAAGTGGACCTATTGCTAACCACTTCCGAACGCGAATCACTCTTGCAGGCGATTGCCGAAATCGAGTGCGACCATCCGTGGCACGACAACCCAGCCCTGTTGACTGAGTGCCCAAATTGCGGGGCCGGCGGGGAGGAAACCGACGATGGAAAAGATCCTCACACCAAAACGAGTAGCTGACTTCCACCGGGGCGACGTCGACGCCCTGATCGTCGATGACGTTCTCCACTGGGGCCACGCATCGGGGATCTTGTACGACCACGATGTCCCGGTCGACGTGGTCACCCTGGACCGGGAGCGGGGCCGACTGTACGAGTGCTATTGGAAGGGGGCGTTGGTGGCGGTCTACTGTTGGGCGACGAAAACGCTGGGGATCGACTTGCCGGCGGTCCAGGGCCACGCACACGATTTGATGACGCCATCGGAGACGAAACGGCACCGGGAGGGGCTGTCCGATATCTCTGTTGCAACGCACGGGCGGCCGAGGAGTCGAAGTTAATGGAGAGCCTTGACCCAGAGGTAAGACGAGTGAGTGCGGTGAAGGAATCGGTCCGAATGGCCTTAGAGATCATCTGGCAGTCCCTTGACGAAACATACCCGGACTGCCGGAAACTCATCCGGACGGAACTCCATAAGGCGTTTCACGAGATATGTACCAAGCCAGATTACCGTCATTCACAGGAGGATAAATAGATGCAGACCTACCAAGTCGAGACCGGCGATGTTCTGATTTCCGACGCGATCATAGCGATCGCCAAAGCCAACGAGTTTTCAGCGCCATACTCACGCCTATTTGAATCGGGGACGCACAGGCCGTATCTGGTAATCGACGGCGCCGGCGATCTTGACTGGAATCAACACGCATGCGACGACAGGCACCAGACCATCACGGTCCCGGAATTCATCGAACTGCTGAAACCTAAGCCGGAGCCACCGATCAGGATCGGCGAACATTACGTTGAGTTCATGGACGGCGGAATCAAGGTCGGCTGTCTGTTTGTGACCACCGAGACCGTGGATAAGATCCACGCGAAGCTGCACGAAAGGAGTGGGCTTTCCGAGACTGACATTGCACCCCAGGGGCGGCCGCGGTAGAATACCGGAAATCCAAAAAGAAAGCCCGGTTCACTAGGCCGGGCGCGACACAAAGGCAATAGCGGTGCCCAAGTGACAAGAGCAATTGTACCACAAATCCCGCGAGACACAAGCCTTACGGCTCCCAAAGTAGCTCCATCGCTACGCTTTCCTTTCGGCCCCGTCACCTGACTACCCCAGGTGGCGGGGTTTTTTCGTTAAATCCTCCAAAATGAGGCACGACCTATGAAAGTTCCCGATTTCACCTGCGACGAGATTTGGGCTTTGCGGAGAAAAGCTCAGCTAAACGTCCGAGAAGATGGGTCGCCAGCCATAAATCAGGCACTGCATCGCCTATCCACGGCGGCCGATGATCTGCGTACGTTCTACCCTAAAGAGTTCATTCCGCCCACGGACGCCCCCAGAACATCCTCCGACGCCTCTGAACTGAAACTCTTTCGGGAGACTTGGCAAAAAACCCTGAAAATCCTTCACACGCAAGTAAGCAACCACCGTAAGGTCAGTGTGTTGCTGTCCATCGCTGGAAACCACGCCGACGCTTTGGAGGAGATGGCAACGGAAGGATCCCGAGAAGAGACAAAGCCCGCCCCCAAGGAAAAGCCACCGCTCGGCCTGAAACCAAGAAGACTCTACGACATCTATCGGATTCAGGACATTATCGACGCAATGGCCCGCTACCATTCGGCCCACAAAGTGATTCCGCCAGAATGGCCACATGAACTTTGGGAGATCGTGGTCAACTCCCGTGACTGACCAATCCGCCGTAGACCGCTGGAAGGCCGCGAAGGCACGTAAGTCCCAACACAGGCACATCTTAGCCGGGGCCTCGCTGGTGGCGTTCTTTGGCGTACTAGCCCTGGCAGGCTACCTCGCCAAGAATCCAGTAGTTTCGGGGGACGGGCTGATCGTCCTGCTGGTCGATGCCGTCGGCTGGGTCGCGGCCATCATAGTGGTCTGCGTGACGATGCTATTAATGGTCTTCTTCGCTGCCGTATTCATCTTCTACTGTCTCATGCCGTTCTTCGTGTTCGGCATCTGGCGGACACTCAGGAGAGTGGAACGGCAATGTGCGGGGCCGGTGCCTCCGCCAATTAGGAAGGAAAACCAATGAAGCGAGGCAGGACCGGAACTTCGATGCAGTTGCACAAGACGCCACGGAATGTCAAAAATCGCGTCAAGTGCCGTGACTGCCGGGCTGCTTACAATGTTCCCAAGTACATTTTCCGCAAGGCATCCCCTCCTCGATGTATGAGATGTGGAGGGATTCTGGACGTGCTGGCATAGCCCCTGATAGGCAAGGGAGGCTCGCCCCCGTTGCGGCTCACGACTCAGTGGCCCACAAGCCGTTAGAGAGCGGTGCGAGACAACAACCTCGGCAAACCCGTTAGATCAGCGGGCACAAAGTCGCAGGGCAAAGTGACAAAGCCCTGTCGGAAGGTCGTCACGGAGGATGGCTGGGGACAGGCAGAACCGACGTGAGGATGAAAGCGTTTGCGGCGTCGTAAAATAACAGCGGGAACTAGGAACCTTTGCGCGACGTCAACACTAAAACCAATCATTCAACCTTGATTCGACGCCAAGACGTTCCTTGAGAACTCTGTGGTATACTGATAGACGTGGACCCTACCAAACAGATCCGCCGACTGTACTACAAGGGCCTTCTGGGCGGTGGATCTGCCGATCCGGTGGACGTGGACTCGGAGGATGAGGTGTTGCTGGCCTTGGTAGCGAGCCGGAAATCTGCCGAGCATGGGTTTGAGTTTCTTCGGGGAAGCGACTTCACGGGGTCCGATCGCCCAGTGAGATTTCGGAGGCTACGGAAGTCTTGGCGGACTCACAGGATTGATGTTCCGGAGGGAATGGTGCCGGAGGCTTTTCGGATGTTGTGTGAGAACTTACGTCACCAGAATGTCAGGCGGACTGTTCGGACGTTGTCTTGGCGATTTGTTGGCGTGGCGTATTTTGGGGAGGTCGACGAGTGGATGGGCGTGGTTCGTCGGTCGGTTGAATTATTGGAAAAGCGGACTAAAAAGGAGATCGGAAATGAAAATTGAAGTTTCGTTTGAGCCGGTGGAAACGGACAAGCTGCCAGGCCAGACGCTGGCGGACGTTGAGCCGATGATGTTTGTGGAATGTCCTAGTTGGGGTGCCAGATTCCGGGACACCAAAAACAATGTGTGGGAACTCCTGGACGATGGTGGGGTAAAGTGGCAATCGGGCGATCCCACCACCTACACCTTTTCCAAGATCCTCGGCCCCGTCCGCGTCCTGCCGCCGGAGAACCCTCCCGAGCTGCCGGTAGTCAGGCTCGACACATTGGACCAGCAGGTGTGGGTGGAATGTTACCATTGGACTACTCAATCCCCCTGGGAGGCACGGCTCTGCTGCCACGACGGGACGGGTCGAGTGTTCGGTCTTGATGGCGGTGACGTACCGTTTCCCATTCCTGTTGTCGCCCCGTCCAGCTACATCGTCGTCGGGAAGTCAACTGGGCAATTGAGAATCAGGGTGACTGACGATGCCTCCCATTAAGTTCTATCGTGTATGGTGAAAGAATGGTATGTCTCGCCGAACGTGTTTCTGGTGGGCCGTGAAGGATGCTTGGAGTTCCCTCCGTCATTGGTGGGCATGGCGAAAGCTGGCTAGGCTGGCACGCAAAGACCCAGCCGGATACAGGGAAAAGATGAAACCGCTGACAGAAGTCTTGCTTGGACTCAGGAGACCGACGATGGCTGACTCAGACACGAAACGCTGTGCCGAGTTGGCGGAGTGGCAGGGGTGGAAGTGGGTGGCACCGGTGCGAAATCTTGGATTCTGGTGTGCTCCAGACGGCACTAGCCAATATAAATGTCCCGACTATGCCACCAACTCCGCCGCCGCCCTGGCGTTGTTGGACTGGCTGGCAAAGGAGCCGAGGGGGTGGCACGCAGTTATCTCTATGGGGCATGAATCAACTTGTGTGCAGTACATTTGCCCTGGCGAACAGTACAATCCTGCCCTCAGTGCGAAGTCCGATGGCCCGCCCTCCGTCGCCTGGACCCGTGCGATTTTCGAGGCGGCGTGCGAGGTGATGGATGCCAAAAAGGAAAGCGAGGTGCGTGATTACAGACGCAGAACTTAACGCCATTAGGGACCGTTCTAACGATGAACTGTGGGCGGGGAGTTGTGCCGACCCAGTTGAATTTGCCGAAGCACGGGCAGACGCCAGAATGCTACTGGCCGAGGTTGAGCGGCTGCAAGATCGTCTACGGGCGGCAAGTGGTGGCTGCCGAATGTTGAGTGAAGGGGACAAGTGTGATTGTGGTTTATGTAAACGGGACAGGGAGCTTGAGCGGCTACAAGCAGAACTGTCTTGGATCTACACCCATTGCGAGTTACGAGACGGTGACAACACGCACGTCGACAGCGATGATGTGCAGTCCGCAGTAGCCGCCAAGGCCGCGGTGGAAAGCGAGGGGGGTGATGACTGACCTATTAACGCCACCGACAGAAATCGAAATAGCCGAGATTATTGCGTCGATGAACAGGGCAGGACTTACGCAACAAAGTCTAGTGGTGCGTCAGTTGGCTTTGCAGTGTGATTACCTGAAGTCCAATAATAGGCAACTGCGAGAAGCCGTTACAGAAGTTGTAGATGCGATGGTTTCTGCTGATACGTTGGCTAGCCTCGATATACGGGAATATCGTTGGAAGGAAATGCTACGCAAAGCTGTCGAGGCCGCGAAGGAAAGTGAGTCGCCCTGACCCCCGTTCTGGGGTGGGTGCCTTGTGGAGCGGCCTCCGTTGCTTATTGGGGGCCCGGGCGGGTAGATTGTCGGGTAGTCTGACAATCCATCCTCCAGGAGTCCCTCACTATGTCTCGGTCGCTCAAACTGTCTTGGATAGCCGTCTGCGTGGTCGCCTTGCTGGCGGCTGGCAATATCCTGTCAAGTCTCGGGTCTGGCCCACCGGCTCACCAGGTGATCCCTGTGCTGTTTGGGGCGGGCTCGTCCCAATACTCCCTCCGGACGGTGGACGGCACTCTCCGGCCGGTCGGGTATCGCCAACTCGCCAGCCTTGGTTCGGCAACCTCAATTCCGACTGTTTCGGGTGCCGAGTTGGTGATGATCCAGGCGGAGGGCCAGAATCTTCGGTTCCGCGACGATAAGATCGCACCGACTACTTCGGTTGGATTCCAGATTTTCGCCGGGGATAGTCTGTGGTACAACGCGGCGGATTTGACCGACGGTCAATTGATCGAAGAGTCGGCGTCGGGGAAGGCGAACCTGCTTTTTTACAGCTATTGATCCTGGAGGGTTCGCCATGACTCATCCAGAAGTGCTTAGGCTTCACGATCGGATCGACGAACTCGACCGAAAATGGGACAAAAAATGGGGGGTGCTCTCTGATAGTGTGAACGAGGCCAATGCCACGATGATCCGGGAGGCGACGCAAGCCGGGCAGGTCCGGAAGGTTGTGCTTGGAAACGGAGGGCAGTCGATCGACCGGCGGTTGACGAAACTGGAGACCATCCGGGCATTCTCGTCCAAATGGTATACGATCATCGTGGTGACGTGTGCGTCGCTCATCACTGGCTTGATCGTTGCGGGTGTGTCTCACGCATGTAAGTGAAGGAGGGGTAATGAAACGCCTACTTTGGATCGCTGTCCTGCTGTGTTTGGTTCCAGCGATAGTCTACGGCGTCGGCTACTCCGGCCGGGGCAGCTTGGCAGAGGTGGACGGGACCAGTGACTCTATTCGCGTGGTGGAGCATGAGCACACTAAGCTCCACCAGGGAGTTGCGTTCAATGCTCATTACTCCCTGACCACCGCCCCGACCGACGACCACCGGACCGCGATAGGTTTGACTACGCCGGACACTACCAACTGGGGGCACTTGGTGGTTACGGTAGCTGCCACGGACGGGGCAGAATTCTTTTTGCTGGAGGCCCCGACGATTGACGCGGACGCCGGCACGGACGCGACGATCTACAATCGCCACCGCAACAGTGCGATTGCGAGCACGATGCTCAATCACGACAATCCAGCCGAGGCAGAGAAGGTAACGACGTACACTGAGGCGGAGATTGCCGGTGCCAACTTCAGCGGCGGCACTCAGGTTGAGTACGTGCTGCTGGCCACTGCCGGGCAGGGCAACAGCACAATAGGGGGCACGAGTCGCGGGACCCAAGAGTGGATTCTCAAGCAGGGCATGAAGTACATCTTCATGCTCCAAAACGTAGGAGCGAACGCGAATACCCACGTAATCAGTCTCGATTGGTACGAACAGATCAATAGGTGAGATTTATGAAACGCATTGCAATTCTCTTGACGATCCTCGCCGCGATCATGACGCCAGTATCCACATTTGCGGCCGGGACTGGTGCCCCTCGCGTTGAGCGGGGCGGCACTGTCGGGCCGATAGCGTATTGGATCGTCTCCACCACTTCGCCCGGCACATTCCGGAGGGGCGGGCCCAATACCGTGATCTGCGACAACAGCGGAGACGAGGTTGAGTGGCAGGCAATCATCGCCAAGGCAGAGGCCGCAACCGAGCCTGCGGAGATCATCGTCGCTCCGGGCAGGTACGATTTCGACAACCCAGTCTATATCGGGTACGCGGGTGGGCTGGTCGAGCAAAATGAGGGCTGTTCGATCATTGGCCAGGGCAAGGTGGAGATCACCTACACCGGCACTGAGGTCACGGACTGCGGGACGTTCATGCTGAATGTGGCTCCGTCGAATTTCAATGTGGGAATGAAGATCGCGAATCTGCATCTGCTCTGTGATGGTAAGGTGAATGGACTGTTTGTGAGTCACATGAATCGTGGTGAGGTGTCGCACATTCAGATCCGAGACTCCAAGTATATCGGCCTACTAGCAAATGACGCCTGGTTCGGCAAGTTCTCCGACATCACCATTGGGGGTGGAGAGGGGGCTGGGGCGTTATTCCTGCGGTGCAACGCTGCGGTAATTACCCGGCTGATACACCACGGGGCGGACAATACGAACATTCCTGATATACACAGTTACTACGGCGATGCGTGGAGTGACACTTGGGACGAAACATTCGAGCCGTTGGAAACATTGACGACAATAACGGATGGAGGGGAGAAAGCAATCTTTTTGGGCTACATGTCCCAACCGAACCCCGGCAGGGGCACTAGGATTGTTGTGGCCTACACAGATGATTCTGCGGATGGGGAGTTCGACAACGATGAAGAGTTGCTTGGCGGTACTAGTGCTGGTACGGCCACGCTAAAGATTGACGGGGACAATGAAGGGTACGACGTAACGGCCGGCGTCTTTATCACGGCTTCCCAATTCTCACTGCGAGATTACGCCCCTGAGAACCTCGACTACGATGGTGATCCCCTGTTACTGGTAATGGCCCATGGCGGTCACGTCGATGGTATTCGGTTTGAGAACGTAGCGAATTGGCCCGTCGGCTCCCCAGACAATCCGGCTGACACGCTTATTTATCTCAATGAGTGCTACGGAGTAACAATTTCAAACGTCCAGGGATTTGCAAGCCCTAATTCTCTTGTAGGGTACAACGCCCGTGTGGTTACAGGCACGAGGACCATCGACACCTTCGACAACGCAGGACTCGGGGCGAAGCTGGTGGAGGGGGATTCAGTTTTCATCTGGGACGACGACGGTTTTGTGAAGGATGGCGTCTACACGGTAAGTGCTGGCCCTGCCTCCGGGACATTCCAAGTAGACGAAGCTATCGCCGATTCAGAGGACGCAGATTCAGCTTGGTTCTATGCCATAACACTTGCGGAACGATTGTCCCCGGCTGTGATCGTCGAAATGAAGGAATGCCGCGGCTGTACGGTACGCAATCTCAGCTACAAGGCGTGCTTGACATCGTTAGTTACGATAGATTCCGCTTGCATAAACTGCACAGCGGACACTGTGAGGGACAGTTTTTTTGAGGGTAGTTTGAATAACGACTTCTGGATGACATTTTCACGTCCTACGCAGCCAGTTTTAGACGAGGGTAGCCAAACGAAGGTTCGCAACCTTCAGATCCGCGACACAGGTCGGATAAACATTGCAACCTACGGCGGGCTCAACGATGCCGTGCAGGAACTGACCGAGACTGACGGTACGACCTTTAAGACGACACTGGTATTGCACCGACTCTCGCTGGCTGTAACAGACTTGGCAGCCGACCCTGATGGGAAGTTCAGCGAATTGATCTACACGTTCCCAGAGGGACGCATCGTTGTCACGGGGGTCACGGTAGATCTGAACGTCAGTGCCGTCTCCGATTACGACGTAGACGGGGACATTGGCGATACTGCTTCCGGTGCCATTGCACTCGGTACGACTGCGGACGCAGATGGAGCCATAGCAGGCTCAGAGGAAGACCTGTGCCCTGAGACCGCTTTCACGCTGGTCAGTGGCGTCAAGGCTGTCCCGGCTGCACTGGCGGCTACCACTGCTCATTTCGATGGCACGGGTACTGCAATAAAATGCTACTTGAACGGCAACTTCACTGGGATAGGTTCCGTGGCCGATGACACCGAGATTGGAGTTTACGGCACAGTGACAATCACTTGGGTACACCTCGGCGACTACTGATATGCAGCCCACAGCACGCCAACCCGATCAGCAGCAGCACGAGCGTAGACGGCTCGGGCACCATCAGTACGCTGAGGTCTGTACTGCCCCCATTCCACGTCAACGTGCGGTCTTCCAGGGTATACGGCCCGGTGTAGCCGCCGACGACCTCTTTGGCCCGAGGCGAGCCATCCCTCATTCGTCTGGCCCAGATACCACCGTTCTCCCGCCAGGCGACATAGGCCCACTCGTCGGGCAGACTCAGGTAAGACACTTGCGGGTTGGATGCGGACGCTACCCGTACTATCCAATCGACTGGAAAGTTCTGGGCAACGTCTCGACCCATCACGTTGGACGGGGTTGCCCAGTCGCCGATCCAGATGGCCAGCGGGCCGTCGATGACCGGGCTGTGGCAGTTGCCGCCACGGCTGATCTGCCATTCCGAGCCGGGGATGGCTTCGTCTCGAGACCAGATAGTGCCGTCCTGTTCCCAGACGGTGTACGGCTCAGCCTCGGCGAACGCGGCGACGAGACACAGCGAGGCAGCAAGTAAGTAACGCATGACGGATTCTCCTTGAAAAAGGGACGTGCGGAATAGTTCCATTGTACCATAGCTGAGGGGATTGACCCGCTGAGGCGGGGGAGGGTGAGGATGGCTGATACGATCATCGAACTGACGGCAGACCAGCAACTTCAACTGGCTTACGCCAAACGGATGAGGGTTCACAAGACCATCGAGTTGACGGTAGACCAACTCTATGCCCTGGCCTTCATCACGTTGAACAACGTCGTGGTGCCCGGCGACTACCCGACGCTCAAGAGCAACATCGAGGACGTAATGGGTGTGCAGGACATTTCGCTGCTGGTGGACCACCACACGCTGGCAAGTCTGCCGGCGGACACGAAGCTGGTGGCGAGTATCTCGATTGACTTGAACATCGTGGACGTGCCACCGGAGCCGTAATGGCGAATCGTTATTGGCTTGGAACAACTGACGCGGTGTACTCGACTGCGGCCAACTGGTCGGCAACGTCCGGGGGTGCTCCCGGTGGTGTGAAGCCTGGGGCCGGTGACGATGTGTTCTTCGACGGTGCGGGTGACAATCCTTGCACACTCGATGAAGCGACCGCTGCGATCAACTCGCTCTCTGTACATGCTGTTGGTGACCCTGGTGGAGCCTATACGGCCTTGCTCGACTTCAACGACAAGGCAGTCAACGTCACGGGCGGCGGAGACATGACGTTCGATGGCGCGGGTGAGGTGAAGTGTGGTACCGGCACGATTACTTGTGCCGGCAACTTTGACAACAAGGACCAAGGGACGTGGACTTGGGAAACTTCGACGCTGGTGATGAACGGCACAGCTAAGACAATCACAGGAAGTAATAGCAAAGATATCAACCATTTAATTATCGACGGTACGATTTCCACTACGTCTGCTACTAACATTTATCTTAGTGTTCAGGGTGACTTGACGATCAATACAGGAAAAGTATTCACAAATCAAGATCGGGTAATTGCTCATGCCCAGCTTACGATCAATGGAACGTACACTGTTGACACAAACGAAGTCAATGGATGTAACGGTGGTGTCACAGTAGGAGTTGCAGGAGTATTAAATGGAACTGGAACTGTTTATGTGCAATTAACTGCGGGAATCGTCAACGGCAACGAGTGGTCGGTGGCGACAACGATAGTCAGAAGTTTGGGTGGAAACATAACACTAGGTGCCGGTACTTACCAGGGAACTTGGACTGTACAGGACCATGTGGCTGAGACAGATCCTCGCAGTTTTATTTTCAACGGAGTCATTCTTTTCACTGGCAGCGTAACGTTCAACAGTAATAATGCTGGTGTGACACTTACGATTGATGCTGCTACGAACGATGCAAGTGTAGAATTCCAGGGAGACTTGGGGTTAACTGAGACAGCCGGTACTCTTGTCTGGTCCAAGGCTGCCACAGGCACAGTCACCTTCTCTGGTGCCGGCACGCAGGCCTACACCGATTCAACGGCGGCTATCCAGGTACTCGGCGACGTAGAGCACGACGGGGCAGGCGGTACGCTCCAGCTTGCAACCGAAATGGAGTGTGACGACTTCGACGGCACGGCCGGTACGCTTGATATGGATTCTGCCATTGTGCCCCATACGCTCGATGCAGGCGGCAACATGGACTGGGCGGCCGGCTACGTGATCGCCGACCCTAACGGTTCGACATTCGAGGTGACAGGGAACTTCACGGCGAATGGTCAAGATATCAGTGGGGCAGGTGGAGGCTGGACGTTGACGGTGGGCGGTACAGCAGTTGCCAGTGGGGCAGGTGACGTTGCCCACAGCAACGCAGGCGGAGGCACAGAGATTGACGCCTCGGCCAATCCCTGGACGGACAGCGGAAATAATACCAACTGGAATTTCGGCGTGGAGGAGAGTTCGAGTTCATCATCTTCGACCGAAGTTCGTACAACGTCGAGTTCATCATCTTCGACTGAAGCCCGCACAACTTCGTCGTCGTCTTCCTCAACAGAGGCCCGTACTACCTCCTCATCTTCAACCGAAGTTCGTACGACTTCAAGTTCGTCTTCATCAACAGAGGTTCGTACGACTTCAAGTTCTTCGTCTTCAACCGAGGCCCGCACTACTTCGTCATCTTCGTCTTCGACAGAAGCCCGCACGACTTCCTCATCGTCAACTGAAGTTCGTACAACTTCCTCATCCTCATCTTCCACAGAGGTTCGTACCACTTCGAGTTCATCATCCTCGACAGAGGCTCGTACCACTTCCTCATCTTCAACTGAAGTTCGCACAACTTCCTCATCTTCAACTGAAGTTCGCACAACGTCGTCATCTTCAACTGAAGCCCGTACTACTTCCTCGTCATCGACGGAGGCCCGCACGACTTCAAGTTCATCGTCGTCAACCGAAGTCCGTACGACTTCGAGTTCGTCAAGCCAAAGTCCAGGGCTCAGTGAGAGCAGCCCGTCCAGTTCGTCGCAGAGCGGGATATCCTCATCGTCAAGCAGTCGATCGTCTGCGAGCAGCTCATCTGAGTCGTCAAGCAGCGTATCGTCTACCCTCTCGCAGTCAACCACATCGTCAAGCGTCTCGTCTATCACGCAATCGTCTTCCAGTTCGACGGCCCACAGTTCATCCAGCAGTTCCACGCAGATCAGCACGTTTTCGTCTTCGAGTTCTACGCTGGTCAGTACAGCCTCATCGACGAGCCGGTCTTCAGCGTCATCATCATCATCATCTACCCCCAGCAGTTCGTCGTCGTCGAGTTCGACGGAGGCCCCAACGTCTGAGAGTTCATCGTCAAGCACGTCGTCTGTCTCATCGTCCTCATCGTCCTCGCTGAGCATTTCAACGCTTTCGAGTTCGAGCAGTTCGCCGTCAAGTCTATCTACCCTGTCTTCATCTTCATCGTCTTCGACCTCTACCAGCCTACGGGAATCATCCTCATCGAGCCCGAGCGAAACGTCGGTGACCTCATCCTCATCGTCCCAGCGGATGGGCGTGCTCCGCGGCACAATCAGCACGCGAGGGGCGTACAGCGGGTTGGTGAGCACGGTCGGGGCCTATGCCGGCGAAGTGGAAACGATCGGGCCGTACTCCGGAATCATCACGGTGGTCTAAAATGCTCCCACTCTACATAGACTCGGACACGATCATTCGGCTGGACCAGAACCAGAATCCGACCGATGAGGAGTTCGTCAACGATGCCACGGTCACCTTCACACTTCAGGACGCGGATGGGGTCGACGTGGCAGGGGCGGTCGACGTTTCTATGGACTATGTGGCTGCCAGCGACGGCCGGTACGAGGGGCTTCTCCAGGACACAGTGGACATTGGCGTGCCGGGCACCGAATTTGACCTACTGGTATTGATCGTTTCCGCCCGGACAGACTTCCGAAAGATCCGTTGCGTTGCGGGCTATCGTGGGGTAAGATAGGCTACGGGAGGGGGTTTGGGAGAATGCTGCCATGGAATCGCTGGAAGACCGCGAAAAGAATCTGCTGCTGTTTGTGGTCCATTTACTGGATGTCCACGATGGTTGGATTCAGTCTGAATTCGACCCATTGCCCCAGAGTTTCGAGGAAGCGGCCGATGGGCTGGTAGAGATATTCGCGGCCGGGACGATCCCCGCAGATTGCCGCGTGTTGGCCGACCGGGTCGTGTCCTTTGGCCTTGAGTGGGAGAAGTGGAAGGCTGGTGGAGCGTTGTCTGGCGAGGTCTATCCTGAGTCCAACGCTTTCTGGCGGGCTCTGGAAGACATTCGGGACGCGAAGTCTGGAGCCTCAGACGATTTGTCCCCACCACCGCCGCTGGAGCCCATTGCCGAATTGGAACGCCAGAAGGTGGGGGACGCCCAAATCTGTGCGATCTACGGCTGGGGCAGCCTCAACCGCCCGAACATGAAAAAGCTCGCCGAAGAGCGGGCGAAGCCTGGCACTCACACGGGGGAGGGGTTCGTTAGTCCGGTCCATCAGGAATGGGTCGATCGGGAAAAGCAACTGCAAGAGCACGCCGAGAACATCCGACGGCTCAGAGAGGCAAAAGTTGCCCCCATTGCTCTACCTGCCCCCGAGTCGCTCCCGGAATTGCTTGAACAAGGCATATCTGGCAAACAGATTGCGGCCATGTTGAACAAGACCGTTGATGAGGTCAACGCCGAATGCGACCGGCTGAAGATGCCGCGGCCGACGGGGGACTACAAGGACCCGCGGTTCACACGGGCACCACACGAGCCCGGCATCCCCGAGCCGGTTGAACGGGCAATGGATGCGGCGGCTGCGAAGGCGGCTCCACTGACCCTGGATCAGGAGATCATCGAACTCCACCAGCAGCACAACGACGCGAAGGCGATCGCGGAACTCTTGTCTACGCCAGACGTTAAGGTGAGTGGCCAGAAAGTCGGCTCCGTAATCCGCCGGTTCAAGGAGCATCCGGAGGCTTTCGCCAGTTCGGGGGGCTGAGCTGTGGCAGACCAACTGGACAAAAACGGCAACGGCAAGCCCAGGGGTAAGGGTGGTCGCCCCAGGAAGTCTCCTATAGTCCCAGGTGGGCTTCAGCAGGTCGAGGATTGGCATCTAATGGGTGTCAGCCTGCGAGACATGGCGAGCCGCCTGAAAGTGTCTCCGGAGACTGTTCGGCAGCACATCAAAAAGAAGATCGAGCCCCGGTGGCGGGCAGAGGCTCGTATCTCATTCGATCAAGAACTTTCCAAGATCAACCACATCGAGCGTGTGGCCTGGGAGAAGTTCGCTGAGTCTCAGGGGCCAGAGCGGCAGAAGATCATCCGCGAAGTCCTCGACAAGGAGGGCGTGCCCACGCGATTGATCCAACGGGCAACCAAGTGGCGGACAGGCGAGGGCCACTGGCTTGATCTGGTAAAATGGGCCATAGAGTTGCGGGCGAAGTTGGGCGGCCTGTTGATCCAAAGGTCTGAAATGAGGGTGGAAGTTGGGATTCGGGTGGCAGGGTTTAAGCCAGAAGAGTTGACTGGCGAGATTCTAGGCTTGATCTTGAGCCGGATTGAGGATCGGCGGGCACAGCGGGCGGCGTTGGAAGGGCCGGAAGAGGATGAGGTATAATGGTGGTTTTCGTCCCCTCGTAGAAAGGAAGTCATATGAGGACTCTTGAGGAAGAGGTTCGCAGCATTGCCAACCGGTTGCTGTGTCACGTGGCATATGTGACTGGGGCGTGGCCAGGCGATCTTTCTGTTGAAGTTGAAGGCTGCTTTGGGGCGATATGCGATATCATCGCCGAGATTGAGGCGATTCCTTCGGCCTTTCCTCAGGCAGAGACAGACAAGACCACCCCGGCCTAGGCAACCGATGGGGGGAGGCTGTCGTGCCGTTGATCCCCATCGGCGGGGCCGGATGAGGATGTGGTAGAATAGAGGCTTTCAACCTTTCATTTAACAGGAGTAAGATCATGAAAACGAAAGCATCAAGTGTCGTCGGTGAGTTTAATCTGTTGGTCAGTTGGATTGCAGCTCTAGAGGACAAGATCGACGTGATCCAGGAGTCGCTTGAGCCCTTCCTGTCGCCCGCGAAACCTGCGGCCGAGGAGGCAGGAGTAGCCCCAAGTCAGACGTGCGACTTTCATGGGCAATTGCAAGTTCAGGTTCGCATTGTCCACGCGGCTCTTGAAAGGCTAGGAGAGATCCACGATCGCCTTCAGGTCTGAATGTTGGAGGGATCGGCCAGCTTGACGTGGTACAGTAGGGGCTGTCAACCTTTCACAGAATAGGAGCAAGTTCAATGGAGAGTTCGATCGAGATTGTGGTCATCGACCACGGCTTTGTGTACGTGGGTCGGTGCGAATATCAAGCCCACAGCGTTACCATTCACGGGGCACGTTGTCTGATCCGCTGGGGGACAACCGAGCATCTTGGGCAGTTGAGAAATGGCCCAAGGGACGAAACCAAGTTAGGGGCGAGTTGTACCGTTGAGGTCAAGCAGGCCCGGATCAACCACGTAATCGAGGTGGATCAAGATGCCTGGAAAGAACACATTGACTGACTTAGGTTACGGCTGCGGCTACAACGACGGCCAGGGCGATGGTTGCGGCTGGGGCGATGGCGATGGATGGGGTTGCGGTCGGGGCTGGGGCGACGGCGAGGGCCGTGGTGACGGCGATGGCCACGCTTTCGGCTATGGCTGGCCGGTGGATGACAATTGATGCCTGGAAAGAACATATTGATTGAATGTGGCGACGCCGACGGCAACGGCAGCGGCTACGGCTACGGCAGCGGCTACGGCGACGGCAGCGGCAGCGGCGACGGCGACGCCGACGGCTACGGCAGCGGCTACGGCTACGGCAGCGGCTACGGCAGCGGCTACGCCGACGCCGACGGCGACGGCGACGGCGACGGCGACGGCTACGGCTACGGCTACGGCTACGGCTACGGCGACGGCTGTGGAACTTCCGGACTTTGACTAATGGGCCGCAAGATCACAAACGTCGGCTGGTGTTGGACGCCTCGCTGCGAGGTCTGTGACGTATGCACGGGTCGCCGGACGTTGTTGGCTATTATCTTTGGAGTCCTCGACAATGATTGCCCGAATTGTGAACTGTGGTCTGCCGAACGCCTCCGCATGACTCAAGATCCTGCCGCTGCGTGCGGGTGGTTGGCGGAGGTGGGCTTCTGTTCGGGCCGGATGACGTTTGGCGTCTTTGAAGATCTGGGTGGCGTTCAATTGGAGATCAACGTGTTTGAGGTAGCGACTAGCGGCCCACAGGTTGGCCAAGAGGTGTTTATCGGGGACCTACGTTGGTTGGAGGCGGGCGTGCGGACGATAGACTGCGACGACTTGTTGTTTCGCCCGCTGGTTCCGTTCATCCAATCGGCTTACGTGGACAACAACGGGTGGCAGCAATGCAATTGGGCTGGGTCATCGATTCGCATCGGGTTGGCAGACTGCGTGAATACGGAGACGTGATGGCCAGATGTGTTTGGGAGACGACCGGGAAGGATGACGAGCATGGTCGGCCGATATGGCTGTGCTTGACTTGCGGCCTGGCCATGGTCAACGCGGGTGGCGAGTCTATCGAGTCGGTGATGGAATCGCTGCCCGATTGTCGTGGGCCGTTCGGTGAACCCAAGCGGGTGTACGTGAGTCCGCCCGGCATGGTCCACAAGGCGTGGAGTTACACGAAGGCCCTGGCCCGGTGGAGAAAATCAGGTAAGCCTGTTCGGAGCGACGAGGAAGTGGAGCGAATATACAGCGAAATCTGCGTGCCGTGCCCTCTTATCAATCCGACGAAAACGAGTTGCAATCAGTGCGGTTGTCGCGTGGCCGCGGATGGATCTGCTTTGACCAATAAGATCCGCATGGCGACGGAGACTTGTGAAGGCAGGTGGGGGTGAGGCGTGGTTGACTGGAAGAGCGATGCTCAGCGTGTGAAGTTTGCCGCCGCCGTCAAGGCAGTACAGGCCGGGGACAGCAATGCCGCCGAAGAGGTGTTGACCGCAATGGAGCCGATGGTCCGTAAGGTGGCGAAACGATACGGGAATCCCCGGACCTTTGAGTTTGACAATCTACTTCAGGTTGGCCGAATCGGCGTTTATCGGGCGATGCTGGAGTATGATCCGGATCACCCGAAGGGGGCGAGTCTCCCGACGTTCTGTTGTCGATGGATCAAGTGGGCTATGTTGAATGAGGTTCGCAAGAGCCCTGGGGATTTAATCCTTGACAATGCTCATCCTATCGGGCAATCGCGCGATTGGGAAAACGGGATCTTGTTGAGCGAGGGCGTCATTCGAGATTGCCACAGGACAGGGCCGCCGGAGATTGATGTTCTGCGAGAAAGGCGTCAAGCGGCGTTGGATCGACTGCGTTTTACTTGCAGTCAGGCTACGTGGGATGTAGTTCGTCGATGGCTTCATGGCGAAACCTATGCCGAGATTGCCAAGGACTTGGGGGTGTCAAGGGCTCGAGCTCAACAACGCGGCAAGGAGGGGCTCGTGATTCTGGGGCTGTATCGGCGGAGGAAGGCAAAGGCATGAGTAAAACAGAGAAGATGCCACCTGCTGAAATCACCCTCGAATATGACGAGGGCCGTCAGGCAAGGCGGGACGGTGCCGGTGTTGACGACAATCCGTACCCGCACGGTCAAGGGCTCAATAACCAACGGTTCCGATGGTACGTCGGCTGGTACGATCAACGCACAGCGGACAGGTTTCCGTGTATATGAACTCTTTCACAAGGAGAAGTCGAATGTCGATTCTAGGTCGAAGATCGTTTCTGGGTTCACTGGTTGCATTGCTTGCGGGCCTGTGGGGTTCCCGCGGCTGCAAAGAGCGGGAGACCTTTGATTCCAATGAAGTGACAGGGCTTGGGCCACGATCACCGGATTTTAGGTTGCCGTTTGAGCCCGTTCTGGTGTATGAGATTCCAGAAGGGAAAGTTAGAGAATACTGGTGCGATCAGGGTGGTACTGACCATGCTGATCGCGGTTGCCATGGCCCCGTCGTCCCTCCTGGACAATATCAGTGCCATCCGTCTGTAACAAGTTTTGGTCGCCGAGCTCTGTTGGTCAGGCCAAATAAAGTCCTGAGGGTGCCCGGTCCTCCCGTTGGGGTTTTAGTGAAAGATGTAGAGCCCTACCTTGTGGAGTACGTGAGAAAAGTCTGAGTCATGGGCATCCTCGACCAGTTGCCGTCAGAGTTCCACGATGAGGCTGTGGAGTTGATTCGCACGTCCCCGGATCTCCAGGGGTATCTGAACCTCTTGGACGAGTCGGCTTACTTGACGTTCATCCCCCGTCCGGACAAGCCTGAGTTGTTTGACCAGCAGGCGGGGTTCTGTTACTCCAATGATCTGGTGAGCTTCCTGGTAGGTGGGAATGCCTCGGGGACAACTGAAGCCTGCGCTTTCAAGCTCGCCAAGTTCATTCTCCAGGACCAGCCCCCGCCGCGGCCTGATACTCCATTTTGGGTCATCACGTCCACGTACGACCAATGTTGTGGCATCTGTTGGCTTGAAAAGCTGTTGGGCAACGGTCACATTCCCAGCATCGAGATAGATTGGCCGCGGACTCGTTGGTTTCGTGAGAAGGATGGCTGGCCGTTCGCGATCCACATGAAGCCATGGCCGGCAGACCGCCGCGGCGGCAATGGCCGCAACAGTTGGATGCTCGAATTCAAGTCTTATGAGCAGGGCCGGACAGCATTTCACGCCAAGTCGATCGGCGGCTTCTGGTTTTCTGAGCAATTCCCTTGGCAGTTGTTTGTCGAGACGCTTCGGGGTTGTCGGGACTATATGTTCCCCGGTGCCCAGATGTGTGAGTTCACGCCGATCGACCCGGAGCTGTGCTACCATCTCGAGAAGGTGATGGACAATCCGCCGAAGGGATGGGGGTTCTACCGGGCGAACACTGACTGCAATCGGGTCAACCTGGCGGCGGGCTGGTTTGACAGTTTCTTCGGTGCGGTGCCCGACGAAATGCAGGAGACTCGGCGGACCGGGGCGTTGGCCACGTTCGAGGGCGTGATCTTTCCAGGGTTCAACACGGCCGTTCACGTTGTCCGGGGCGAGACGAAGTTCCCGCTCGGCGTTCGGCATTATCGGGGCGTGGACTGGGGGGCGTCGGCTGAGCACCCGTTCGCATGTGTCTGGGGGTACATCGATGCGATTGGCGACTGGTATGTTTACGAGGAGTACTGGAGTGATTCTCAGACGAAGATCACACTCGACCATGTTGTGGAGATTGTGGAAATCTCAAAGCGATGGGGGTGGCCTGGCCATTGGCTTGGGGAAGATGAACGTGAGGAGCCGAGCAAGATCGGGCCAGTGTGGGTGCCGAAACAACGCGACAAGTATTGCGACACGTATGCCGATCCAAGCCGGCCGGGCGAGATCAACGAGTTTGGGAACCGGGGCATCCCGGTGTCGGCTGCGGCCAATGATGTCTACAAGGGGATTGACACGGTCAGGACGCTGATTCAGGTCCAGCCCAGCGGCAAGCCCCGGATATTCGTCCACGAACGGTGTGTGCATTTGATCGAAGAGATTCGCAAGTACCGCTGGATGCGGGGAAAGAAGTCTTTGGTGACGGGCAGGGCTATGATGAATCCCAAGGTTGGGCAACCGATTCCACTGAAGCGGGATGATGATTGTATGGACGCACTCAGGTACATGCTTCATACCCAAGAGATTTCCAAGGGGTTGGTGCCTACCAAGATGAGTCACCGGGAATGGGCACAGCAACGGAAGTCTATTCCGATGGATCAGCGGGGGAGTGGGCGTGGGGCGGGTCCGCAACTGGAGAGGGGCCGGAGGTGACCGACAAGTTGTCCCCCGCTGAAGTCCGGGCCCTGCAACTTCTTCGGTCCCAAGCCCCACACGAGTTCATATCGGTCTTCTGTGGACTGCCCGTCGAGCGTGTGAGGGAACTTCAGTCGCGTCAGAAGGCACGCGACCAGCGGCCGTGCCAGGTCGTCAAGGAAGTTTTGCGGACAATCGAGCGGACGCCCAAGGTGAGTGTGGTACAATATGAGCGAGTCAAGGAGTACGTTTGCCCGACTTGTGAGCGTCTGGTGTACTTGAGTCCGTGCGTGGCCTGTGTAGCGAGTAGAACGTGATCGAGGAAGATCGCTGGGTGACTCACAGGCTAGTCGAGGAGTCTGGCATGTCGGCCGTGGACTTGACTGAGGTGATCGAGGCGTACTTTCGAGAATTGTACGCTGGATCTGCTGAATTTGAGGATCGGCAGATGACCTTGCCTGGCGTGGAGAGGGGAGAGGCATGACCAGAACCCTCGACATACCCTGGCAGGATCAAGAGGCCATCCGCGAACTGCGGCGGACCCGAATGATGGGCCCGGCGAGGATAGCCCAGGAATTGGGCCTGCCGTTGGATACCGTTACGGCCGTCTGTGAGTTGGCCCGCCGTCAGACGAGCAACGCGACGTTGGCTTGTCTTTGGCATGGTGGCCGTAGCGTACAAGGACAGGGCGTGCGATGCGTTCGGTGTCGGGCCCGTATTGAGATTGTGTTGCCCGGCGGGATATGCTTGGCTTGCCGGACGCGGGAGACGATGAAAGGAGAAAGTGCTAATGGATCGTGAAGTACAAAAAGCGTATGACTTATTGGTGCCGGGAGACCAACTGGTCGTCGATGCTATGATTGCTACATTAGTTAAAAAAGACCGGGAAATTGCCGAGCTGATTGAATCTGTACGGAAGGGTTGCCGGATCAGTCCGCCGCCCGATGTGGTATAATGGGGGTGTCGGGAGCGAGTGACTTCCGGCCGAACGCCCTCTAGGGATGGCCAAATGTGCGAGACCACTATTCCCCTTGTCGTAAAAACAGATATGGGGTGGCGACCGCAGGCAATCGACAAATGCATTGCACCTCTCGTCAAGGCGATGAATGATGGCGGACTTGTCACGCTCAGCGCTTGTTGCGGACACAATAAGGAGCTGGGCCACGTCTGGCTGGAAAACGGTTCGGTATTAGTCATCCTTCCCGATGCCACAAAGGACGACGTAATCAAAGCAATAGCCCGGCCTTCCGGTCTGGTATAATGGGGCCATCAAATCAATCCGACTCTTGAACGGTGGCACGCATGGATCAGAACGGATACGCTGACTTCCTTCGCGGCAAGGAACAGCTTGGCGGAGACCACGGCTTCAATCCCAACTGGATGCCTGATTTCCTGTACGACTTCCAAGCGGATCTCGTGGAATGGGCAATCCGCAAGGGCCGGGCGGCACTGTTCGCGGACTGCGGGTTGGGCAAGACGCCCATGCAGCTCGTATGGGCAGAGAACGTCCACCGGCACACTAATAGGCCAGTGATTATCATCACCCCTCTGGCCGTGTCCCACCAGACTGTGCGAGAGGCAGAGAAGTTCGGCATCGCGTGCAACCGATCGAATGACGGCAAGCACAATGGCGGGATCGTGGTCACGAACTACGAGCGGCTCCACTACTTCGATTGCAAGGATTTCGTGGGGGCTGTGCTTGACGAGTCGAGTATCCTGAAGAACTTTGAGGGGGCGACGAAGGCTGCCATCACTGAGTTCATGAGGGAAATGCCGTACAGGCTGTTGTGTACGGCCACGGCGTCGCCGAATGACTTCGTCGAGCTTGGCACGTCTTCGGAGGCGTTGGGTCACCTTGGATACATGGATATGCTGGGGATGTTCTTTAAGAATGACCAGAACTCTCTCCATCCGACAAGCCGGGGCAGACACAATACGGCATGGTATCAAGGCAAGTGGCGGTTCAAGCGGCACGCCGAGCGATCCTTCTGGCGGTGGGTCTGTTCATGGTCTCGGTCGCTCCGCCGTCCGTCTGACTTGGGGTACGATGACGCCGATTTCATTCTCCCAGAACTGATTGAACGGGAAACGATAGTCAAGGCGTCTCGTCCGATGGATGGGTTTCTGTTTGTGATGCCAGCCAAGGGATTGCAGGAACAACGTCAAGAGCGGTCGCATACTGTCCAAGAGCGGTGTCAGGAAGCGGCCGAAAGGGTCAACGGGACTGGGCGGCCGGCGGTCGTGTGGTGTCACCTCAATAAGGAAGCAGACTTGCTGGAGAGACTGATCCCGGATGCAAAGCAGGTCAGTGGCAAGATGGCCGATGAATTGAAGGAAGAGCGGTTTCTGGCCTTCACGGACGGGGAATTGCGGGTCTTGATAACCAAACCGAAGATCGGGGCTTTCGGGATGAATTGGCAGCATTGCTCCCACATGACGATGTTCCCCAGCCACAGTTTCGAGCAGTATTACCAGGGAATTCGGCGTTGTTGGCGGTTCGGACAAGAGAGCCCAGTCAAGGTTGATATAATAACGACTGAGGGGGAACACGCGGTCTTGGAGAACTTAAAGCGGAAGGCCGATCAAGCGGACAAGATGTTCACGATGCTCGTGGCCGAGATGGCGAACGAGTTGAAGATCGACCGGGACAATCCATTTACTTCTGAAGCGGAGGTGCCGTCGTGGCTGTGAACGTAACCGATCAAGTGGTCTGCGACCGATACGCCCTATACAACGGTGACTGCATCGAGATCATGCCGGATCTGCCAAACGAGTCGATCCACTTGTCTGTCTACTCGCCTCCGTTCTGCGGACTTTACAACTACAGTTCTTCCTCCCGCGACCTGTCCAACTGCCGGAGTAAGAGCGAGTTTTTCGACCACTACGAGTTCCTTGTGCGAGAGATTCACCGGGTGACGTTGCCCGGCCGGATTAGTTGTGTCCATTGCATGGACGTACCGCGGCCGGGGGACCGCGGTCTTGACGACTTCCCCGGCGATATTATCCGGATGCATGAGCGACTGGGCTGGTACTTCATTGCCCGTCATTCGGTGTGGAAGGAACCGCTCGGGGTCCGCAACCGGACAATGACGATAGGGTTGGCCCACAAGCAGGTGGTGAACGACGCTTCGCTATGCGACGTGGCGGGAGCGGATTATCTGCTGTTGTTCCGGAAGAAGGGAAAGAACCCGATTCCGATTGCTCATCCGGAAGGGTTGACCGAATACGCGGGTGAGCGGGAGATCCCGGGTGAGTTGATGAGGTATCGGAACTGGGACGGCCCACAGGTCGAGAATCGGTATTCGCATTGGATTTGGAGGCAGTATGCTTCTGCGTTTTGGGACGACGTGAGGATTGGCCGGGTGCTGCCTTACAAGGAGGCCCGTGACCCTGAGGACGAAAAGCACGTCCACCCGCTCCAATTGGACGTAATCGAGCGGTGTGTGGTATTGCGGTCGAATCCGGGTGAGACGTTGCTAACCCCGTTCATGGGCGTAGGTTCCGAGGTATACGGGGCGTTGATTAACGGCCGGCGTGGGGTGGGTATCGAACTGAAGCCAACGTACTACAATCAGGCGAAAAGGAACGTCAAGTTGGCCTTGGAGAATGAGCGAGAACAAAGCCTGTTTCCCGAAATGGCGTGAGGGTCCGCCCGTGTCCTATGTCCCGATCTGCAAGGACCCCCGGCGTTTCATGTTCCTGTTCGGTCCGCTGGGATTCCAGAAGGTCGAGGAAGTCCGGGAGTGTCCGATTCTGATTCGTGAGGTGGGAGTCCGGCAGTACGTGGAGGTGAGTGATGTTTGTACGATTGTTTGTGACGCTCCCCCTTGACACAAAACACGGAGCAAGTGCTGGTCGAGTATTTTCGTGCCTGCGTTTCGACGAAAAGGGCCGAACAAGAAAGGCTTGGTTTTTAGGCGATGCTGGCGAAGAGTGCGCCGCGTATATTCCACATGAGGCTGATGTGTTTAGTACCCATGAAGCCGCCGAAAGGGAGGTAAAGAATGGCTCTGACAGAAAGTGACAAGCGGAGATTCGATGAAGACCAGGCAATGGGCGACGCTATTAAGAAGCTGGAAGCCGAGGTCAAGCGGCTTGAGCAAACGAGACGGGACGCTTGCGAGAGAGAAATGCGTATTACGCGGAACTGGTGTGACGAAATTACTGGATACGAGGACAAGATCGAGCGACTGACGGCTCTCTTGAAAGGTTGCGAAATCGGTGGCTGCTGGTGCCCTGCTGGCATCGGCCGTCCTAGCTTTTCGTCCCATTCAGACCACTGCAAGGCCACTCAGAAGGAACTTGGACAGAAAGCCCCTTGATGTTACGCCGCTCTTTCTACCCCTGGGGGGTGTTGCCCCGCGTCTGATTGCCGTGGAAAGACCCCCGGATCTGGCCTATCATATCCAACATGCCACTGGATATGTCTGCCCTCTACCGAAAAGCCTCCCAAGCGGCCGTACAGTCCGCTGAGAGACAGCTTGCGGCCTCTCCGTTCGGTAAGCTCCACCGGGAGGTCAACCGTGCCTTGAAGTCTCCCAAGCGTGTGTCAGGGGCATTCTCCCGGATGGCCAAGCGGGCGACCCGGCCGTCCATCCGTCAGATGACCAAAGAGTTGGTCGGGATCGATCCCACTCATCTGGTCTCGGAAGTCCGGAAGTATGCCCTGGGAGACCAGTTGGCGTCCTCGCTGGTCAACTCATTCCTGGATTCGCTGGGCCCGGCCGGCAGCATTATCCGGGCACTGGCCAGCGGGACGGCCGAACAGCCCGACCTGGAGGCCATGGCAGACGTACTGAGGTCTCAGGGTTACACGGTCCTTCCACCCGAGGAAGCTCCCGGGATGGCCCGTGGCGGCGTCCCACGGTCCGCCAAGGGCCGGGCGGCCGAAGAGGCTCGGCGGCAAGAGGTCCGGATTCCGCGAAAGGGCCGACCGGTCCGGCCGACCAAGACCGTTCAACTGCCCATGAGTACGGGCAAGTACCGGCGGTTCGATCGGGCCCATCCGATTGTCACCGGCGAAATGGTCAAGGCTGGCCGGTCAACCAACGTGCATTCCTTCGGCTACAAGTTGGACACCTGGACGTTGTTTGTCCGGTTTTGGGCGGGGTCCGCCAAAAACAAACATGCGGGGCCGTTGTACTCTTACTTCCAGGTTGAGCCGGAGAAGTTCCTGGAAATGTACCGGGTTCGCGGGGCGGGTGACAGACACACGCCGGGAGTGAAGTCGCCGGGCACGTTTGTTTGGGAGCGGCTGAGGATCCTCGGCACGGTGTCCGGTCACCAGGTGGATTACAAGTTGACTGGCGTCGCCCGGGGATACGTGCCTCGGAAGGCGGTGTTTACGGCGGAGGGTGAAGCATATCGCCCCCGTACTTTCAAGACGGCGGGCGGAGACGTGTTGAGGAGCACTTTGCCGGCGGGGGCACCGAATCGCGGCAGTCCGAACCGAGGCCAGCCGAATACCGGCAGATCATAACAGGGAGATCAATATGTCAGTTTCACAAGTCGCGGAAGACGGGTCTGAATCGTATGAGGTTTTTCCTACGAAGGATCGGACCGGCAAGCCTTGCTACGTATCGTTCACGCCAGAAGAGTTGGCTGAATACCCTCAATTGCGTACGGATGATGCGTTCAGGGAGGAGTGGATGAAGTCCGCTCCACGTACGTTCCCCGGCAGATCGTAACAGGGAGAAAGCTATGTCCGTTTTAGCAGCCATGGGCCCGCTCGGCTTGGCCACAATCGTCCAAAACGATCCGGCGGGCAGGGAGAACTTTACCGTCGTGGCCGCAATCGCGGACAAGCGAATACGGAGCCTGTGTGCCGTAATATCGTCCGCCACAGGGTCTGTTGTCAGTTTCCATCAAGGCGGTGCCACCGCCTCCGGCGTCCTCATTATTCCGGCGAACGGCACGTTGATTATCCCGCCGTCGGTGTTCGGTTGGGGGGATACGGACGTCGGCAGCCCGCTGCTGTTGAACTGTGACGGCCAGATCTCTGGTTTCGTCCGATACCAGACCATCGACTGACCTGGAGCCTACCAATGGAACCTGCCAAGGCAATCGCACGGTCTGCCCTGAAAGACCCGTCTCAACGTGTGCCGGGAATGCCGCCCAACTGGGGCGACAAGGTTGTCCCCCACGTAATGACGTTCCAAGGCATCTTGGCGTCAATCTCCCGCGTGTACCGCAACTCGGACGAGGCGATCAAGGACAGCTTCGCCAATGCCAGGTACATGCTGAACGACCTGACGATCCTGGAGTGTATCGAACAGCGGATGAGGTCCACGGCGCTGTTGGGCTGGCATCTGGAGGTAGACAACGAGAAAGACCCGCACCAGAAGGCGTTGAAAAAGGGACTGACTGATATTCTCAAGCGGATTCCCCGTTTCATGCAGTACCGGGAGGCTTTGCTGCGGGCCATCTGGTACGGTCGGTATGCGGTCCAGCATCGGTATGAGTGGGGGCAGGTTGACGGTAGCCCCCGGGTTCTGGTCAAGCAATGGTTGCCGGTCCACGGGGACAAACTGGCCTTCGGGTACGACCAGGGCGGACCGCTCCAGGATCGCGTGGGGATTCGTGTGGGCCCGGCATTGGCGACGGGCGACGTCGCGGTGGCAGAATGGCGCGCCCGGTCCCGGAACAAGATCCAGCCCACGGATTACGGACTGGCTTACTTTCTCGACCCGTGGGAACGAGACTTGTTGGCGATTCACAAGCACCTCATCGAGGATGGGGAGTTTGAGGAGCCGATCAATGCGGGACGGATTCACGGCCTCGGGATTCGGTCGCGGATCTACTGGACTTGGTTTCAGAAGCAGGAGCTTCTGGCGTGGCTTATGGAGTACCTTGAGCGGTCTGCGTTCGGGATCGAAATCTGGTACTACCCGTGGGGTAATGACAAGGCCCGGGACGATCTGCGGACGGCGGCGGAAGAGCGGATTGGGCAGGGACGGAATATCGTGCTGGTGCCCAAGCCGATCGGCGAAGAGGGCCAGTCTTATGGGCTGGACCGGATTGAACCGGGGATGGCGGGTGCGGACATCGTCAAGGATATCTTGCAGAACTACTTTGGCCACCTCATTAAGCGGTACATATTGGGCCAGACTCTCACGAGCGAGGCGGAGTCCACGGGGCTGGGCAGCAACTTGGCATCGGTTCACCTGGACACATATTTGCAGATCATCAAGTACGATGCGGTGAACTTGGAAGAGACTATCACCACTGAGTTGGTTGACAGGGTCAAGGGCTACAACTTCCCGGAAATGCTTGACGTGCCGTGTCGGTTCCGTATCGAGACAGAGGTTGCGGACGTGGAGTCCAAGCTGGCGGCGTGGAAGAACGCTTTCGAGATGGGTGCGAAGCTCCGGGAAAAAGATGTGATGGAGTTGATTGGGGCGGCGATGCCGGAGCCGGGCGACGCGGTGTTGGATCAGGAGTCCATTCAGCCCGATCCGATGGGGATGGGGATCGGTCCGGCGGGTCCGGGACAGCCTGGCGGCCCGATGCAACTGGACTTGGATCAGAAGGACGGGATTGTGCCGGCGGGCGGGAACGGACACGCTCCGATCGAAGACGTGAAGACTGTGATGGATGCGTTGGCAGACAACGAGCCGTCTACTGAGGCCAAGATGTTGAGCCACTTCATGGCAATGTCGGCGGGGGATCGGCAGCGGTATGCCAAGTCATTTGAGGAAGGCAAGCAGCCCGCGATGTCCAAGTAATCATGGAATCTCTACACCATGAGTCAGACGGACACGCCTGAATTCAAGCGGTGGTTCGGCCAGTCGCAGATAGTCGAGAACGGCGAACCTCTCATGGTCTATCATTGGACCCAAGCGGAATCGGATTTCTCAGAGTTCAATACCCCGTCCCATTTTGCCAGAAGGCCAATGCGTAAAACGCCGCTGGTAGAACGTGCAAGACTGAAGCCGTGTTTTTTGAAGATGGACAACCCAAAGGAAACGCACGGCTCAGTGCATGCGGTCACAGAGGATCAGGTGGCAGAAGCCAAGAGTCAGGGGCACGATGGATTTATCCAGCGGTCTCGGGGGCGTGTCTACTATGTCGTATTCTCTCCCTGTCAAGTGAAGTCTGCTACTGGTAACCGTGGCACGTTTGACCCCGAGGTCGCAGATGTGCGATCCTGACGACGAGCCTCTGGAATTCTGCCCCGATTCCGGATTCCCCGGTGCCGAGCCGTCATTCTCCCGGTCGCTCCAGGCCAAGGAATTCGGCGAGATTGCCGATGTGATCCGGGGTCTGCCACCCGACTTCATTCAGAACCGTATGCGGCTGGGATTCGACCTCTGGTGTCTGGGCCGGATATTCGAGAACGAAATCGCCGAGGTTGCTGCCGTTCACGGGCTGGGTGTGGTATAATGCTGGGCGTGAGATGTTCCTTTTTTAGGACAGTCCGGGGCGGCTCCTGCCTGCGTACAGCAGGGGGACGAACGAAGGGAGCGTTGCGATGGGGTCTTAGGAGGTGGCCCCTATGGGTACGGTTCCGTGGCGGAATTGGTAACGTCCTCAATTTGTAAGCCGCACGGTCGCATAGTTGAGGCCCTGATTGGCCGCTGCTGAAAAATGCAGAACAGAAGGATGTCCTGGCGTAATCCCTTCACGGGTTGCCTGCGAGACTTCGACTGATGATGGGTGCAGGTTCGAGTCCTGCCGGAACCTTTGCAAGCGATGGTGGCACCCCGCGCCAGCACGGCGGCGGCGTGGCAGCGCCGAGGTAAGTGAACGTACGAGAAGCGAGTGCCGTTGTTAGTCTGCCAGATGACACGTAACCAGGAGCCGGGTGGGGAAGCCGGCCCGCCGTGCGTTTTAGAACTGAGAGGGAGGTGATGTGTAATGGAGGCCCGCCAAATGAGGCCAATTATGTAACCCCGCCCCGTCGGCTGAGGCTGGCGGGGCGATAAACTGAGCACGGCGGCGGCGGGGCACTGCCGAAACTATGCGAGCGGGACGATACGGCGAATGCAGACGAATGCCCAATCAACGGTTTGCCAAGTACAGGCCCGCCGTGCTTTTTCAACCAACACGAAAGGGAAATACGTACTGGGTCAGCCCCGATTTAGTCGGGTGAACATTGTGGGAGAAGCGGACCAGGCAGCCTCCCGTGGCCAAGCGTGTACGGTCTATAGTGCAAGTCCTTAGAGGGTGGAATGCAAGCAGCACGCAACGAATCCTCCAGGCCGGTGAGAGGCCGGCGCCTTAGATGACCCGTCGGTTGAGGCTGGCGGGGCGAGAAACTGAGCACGGCGGCGCGGTACGCGGGATGGCGGTTCGTCCGCGGGCCTTCCGGTTGTAAGGCTGCTTCATCGTTCCGCTGGCCGCCGTGCGTTTTCAATTAACGAAAGGAGAGTACATCGTGATTGATGGAATGCAGAAGACTGTTTGCGAGAGGCTCAAAGAGACGGAGCAAAAGGTCCGGGATGGGGGCTACGGGATTGGCGATGAACTCGACGTGGATGCCGTCCGCGAGGACATCGAGGACATCACAGCCGATATGTGAACTACAGCACGGCGGCGGCGTGGAGTGGTCGGCAGCAGTACACTGCTGGTCCGGAGAGCACCCTATTTGCGACGGCGGCTAGCTACCGCCTACACCCGGGATACGTCGGTTCGACTCCGGCCCGCCGTGCGTTTTGATGAAAGGGAATCTAATGGGCATGCTCAACCTATTCGGACAACGGGATTGTCCCGCTAGCCGATCTTCCCTTGGCCTTGAAGAGCGTATGCTGCGGGCTGAACGCTCTATCGGTCGGCTGGAAATCAGGGCGAAAACGATGGAAGAGCAAATTGCTGCACTTTCCAAACGTCTTCCCCCTCCACTGGGTAGCAAGTAGCTGAGCCCAGTCTCTTTTGACGGCAGACCCCACTCCGCATTATCTTGGGGGCATGTCAACTACTGCCGTCCAGACCGACACTGCCGAGGCCGCACGCCCCGAAGACCTCCCCGTGGGCCGTGTGCGTCATTCCCGTGGCCCATTCGACGATTCGGAGTTTACCACCTTCCCCGACGTGCCGGTGTTTGCCGAGCACGTCACGAAGCGGAAGGATGGGGAAAAGCTGGAGTTCGGCCGCCCGGAGCTCGAGGCTATCGCCCGGCGGTGCAACCGGCGAATCCAGGAGACCGGGGACTATGCGGTCTTGACGTTAGGCCACACGCCGGACCCGGACGATGCCAATGGGAAGGATCCGGAGGTAGTGGGCTACGCCGGGCCGTACAAGGTCGGTCTTGTCGGGCAGCCCGGCGGACCGCATCGATACGCCATTCTGGCGGACTTCCATGTATTTAAGGAAAAGGCGGGCGAGGTCAAGCGTCACCCGCGTCGGTCGCCGGAACTGTGGTTGGCCGACAGTCCGGAGGATATGTTCCTGGACCCGATCGCGTTGCTGGGGGCCGCCCCGCCCCGACTCGATATGGGGATGCTCTACTCGGCGAAGTACAACGGCCGAGAACGAATTAAGTATGCTGCCGTCGCGCCGGCCGTCGGTTCGGTGTTTATGCCGAAGCATGAGGGCAAGGACTACGCGAAACAAATCGCACAAGGAGACAATGCCGTGGACGGTACTGTGTTAGACCCGGCTTCAATCCAACAAATCTTGGACGCCCTCGAGCAACTCGATTGGGTCCAGCACGCCAAATCTCAGATGATGGCCGAGACTGGTGCCAACGCAACGGAGGGTATGGCCCCAGAGTTGCCCATGGAGGAAGAGGCTCCGGCCGTTCCGACGGGCCTGAATGAAGATGAAGTGCCGCCGAACGAAATCCCGGGCGAAGAAGTCCCGCCAATGGCTGAAGAGGAAGTCCCGCCGGTGGCCGAAGCCGAGGAAGAGGCCCCGATGCCTGAAGAGGGCATGCCTGAATCCGGCGGACTGGCCAAACCGATCGAAAAGGAAGAGAAAATGCCCAGCGAAGACATCGACCCCGCCAAGGCGAAAAAGATCATGGGTGAGGGTGAGATTGGCGGCAAACCGCTCTCTGGAAAACAGGAAGGCATGTTCGGGGCTGCCATCGGCAAGCTCAAGGAAGCCATGGACGCTATGTCCGACGATGAGATCGAAGACTACGTTCGTGTTCGCAAGATCGGCCGCTATACCACTGAAGGCACGGCGGTCGGCGAGTCACCGGAAGTTCCCGCCAATACCGGCACTGTTGACGCTACGGCCAAAAGTCTCTCCGAGGGTACGGCCGACGAAACCAACGAGAACAAGGAGGATGATGTTATGGCCGACAAAAAGTACGGTCAACAGGGACACGTGGTGAAGGGGTTGGAAGGGCGGGTCGAGAAGCTTCAGCAAGACCTTGACGTCGAGCGTGGCAAGCGGGTCGACGCCGAGCGGTACGCCCTGCTGAGTGAACGCCGTGTGCATTTTGCCTTCGACTTGGACGATCAGGTTGAGAGGTGCCTCTACGGCAAGATGTCGGACGATCAATTCAAGGACAAGATCTCGGATATCGAGACCAACTTCCGGCCGATCCCGATCGGCGAACAGTTGCCGACCCATGGCAAGGGGGTTGATGCGGCGGCTTCTGCGGTCACTCGGTCTGCCGACGTGGAAAAGGCAAAGTACGCCAAGTCGGACGTGGATACGGCCATCAAGATGTGCGTCGATGCGGCCAGTCGCGGGGACAAGATGGAATTCGAGGAAGCGTTGACTAAGGTGCAGACGGACCGCAACGGGACCTGAACAAGCGTGTTACGGGGCCGGCGTCACACGTCGGCAACTGAGGCCAGACCGGGGTAGCTCCCTGGCAGAAGGCCTATAACTTCGCGGCCTATAGGGGTCGGCGTAATGCCGGCCCCTTTTTTTATTGAAACCAATCAGGAGACAAGACAATGCCTGCTGCTCATTATGTTGCGAGCGGGAATATCATGCCCAGCCGGTTCGTGATGGGTGACACCGCGAACGCGAAGCATGTTCTTCAGGCCACCGCTAACGCGAAGATCATGGGAATCTCCCAGGAAGGTGCCCGGACGGCACCGCTGAGCGATCTCGTTGCGATCAACTACGCCGCCATCGAAGACGACCATCTGAAGGTCTATGCCGACAGCGATACCGACGTGTTGGTGGAGGCTGGGGGTGCGATCACCGCCTTCGACAACCTTCGCAGTGATGCGACGGGTCGAGCCGTGACGGCCGCGGCCGGAGAAAACCAGGGGGCCGTCGCGGTGGAAGACGCCGCGGCCGCCGGAGAACTGATTAAGGTGCAAATCACCATTGTGCGGAGCGCCCTTTGACGTAGGCGACCTCCGACGAGCGATGGTGAAAGTTTTTCCCCGAAAAAAGGTAAGGTATTATGCCTGCTGTTTTCCCTAGTTCACATGACGTGTTTGTGCGTTCGCACGAAGCGTCGGGAAAGTTGGTAGTGGATTTCTCGCGGAATCAGAAGGATTTCGCGGTCAATCGTTACACCCAACTGATCCCAGCAGATCAGGTCGCGGGATACTTCATGCGAATGACCGTCGAGGAGGCGGGCCGGATTCTACGGACCGATCTGGCCGACTTCGCATGGGCCGATGGGCAGGTTGCCCCGACCGGTCACGACGGGTTGGAAAGTTTCGAGTTCTTCGACTTCCGTTGCGAGCGGTTCGCCTACAGCGTGATGCTCGGCGATCTCACGATCGACCAGGCCACCTGGGACGTACTGGCCCAACATTCCCGGATCAAGGCCCAACAGGCCATGACCGCCCGGACCCAGGCTGCGATCACAGCGTTTACCACGGCCGGCAACTATGCGGCGAGTCACCGCCTGAACGTGCCGGCAATCGGCGGAAACACGGGCAACTGGACCCAGTCCACTACTGCCCGCCAGGACATCAAGCGGTCGTTCAACGAAGCGGCTGAGGTGATCCTGGACGATACGCTGGCGGCCGTGGACATCAATGACTTGATGGTAGTCATCAACTCACGGCTGGCGTCGAACATGAGTTTGACCCAGGAGATCGTTGACTACATCAAGGGTTCGCCCGAGGCTCTGGCCCAAGTCCGCGGCGAGTTGCCGGGCACAAACACGTTCTACGGGCTGCCCGACAAGTTGTACGGGTTTCCGCTGATCGTGGAGAAGTCCCGCAAGGTCACGTCCCACAAGGGGGCGACCACTGCCCGCAGCCAAGTGCTGCCGAACGCGACGCCCTTTATGTGTGCCCGGCCCGGCGGGCTGGTAGGCGTCCAGAACGCCCCGAACTTCTCGACCGTCGCGATCTTCGTCCAGGAAGAGATGACGGCCGAGACGAAACGCGACGACGACAATCGCCGGACAAAGGCCCGGATCGTCGATACGTACGTCGCCAAGATGATTGCCCCGGTATCGGGAGTCCTGTACACGGGAGCCATGTAAACCGATGCCATCGTACGCGACTCCCAGCGATTTGGCAGACCGCTTCGATGCCCGTACGCTCCGCGATCTGGCGAGCGATACGGGCGAAGCGGTTGCCGATGTGACCAGCGATCCGCATTTGCTGGTCGCATTGGCCGATGCCAGTGGTCGCGTCGATGCCGCGGTGTTGGTGGGCGGAATCTATACCACCACCCAACTCGGCGATCTCACCGGCAACAGCCTGGCATTGCTGAAACGAATGGTTTGCGAGTTGGCAATGGCCTACATGCTGAGCCGCCGGCCGGAACGATATGGAGCGGAATCGTTGTCGGCGATCCACAAGTTGGCGGAAGAGTATTTGGATCGACTTCGGACTGGTGGGCGGCTGTTTGACGTAGACGAGGCCATTGCTGCGGGACGGCCTACTGTTGACGGACCGGTGGTGACTGATTACGAGCGGTTGAACATGATCCCGGACCGTACCAAACGATTCTATCCACACCGGGGCAGCCGACTGCCGATCGGACGAGCATAAGGGGGATACGCCATGGCCGGAGAAGCGAAGATTGTCAACGTAACAGGGCTGGCTGTGGTCAAGGTCGGTGATGTAGCGGCAACCCAGGACACTCTCGAAGATCTTGGCTACACCCGCAACGGGGTGGAAATCTCCTTTACGGGATTTTTCTTGGACGTGCCGGGAGACGAGAACGGTGGCGATGACGGCCCACCGGTAGATGTTCAATACATGGGCGAGACCGCGACGATTCGCATGGAACTCACGAAATACAACGCCACAGTTGCGGGGAAAGTGTCGGCGAGAGTGAATGGCGGAGTCGAGGGGGTGCCGGTAGCGGCAGGCACATTGATGTTCGGGGACCGCAATGATCTCGCAAACAACGTTGCGTGGCGGCTGCTGATACAGGTGTCAGGTGGGGTAGGGAACATGAACTTCCTGCGAGCCTTCCCTCGCAACGTGATCGAGTTGAATAAGGGCACGCGGTTCTCGACGTTGGTAGTCGAGTTTGAGGCACACAAAAACCTGGCGGGGGTTCTCTGGAACACGAGCGTACTATGATCCGGCCATTTAGTTTTCTGCGGGCCCGCCGCAATGTGAGTCGCGGGCTGTTCCCTTACCACGATGGCGTACGTCAGCGGTGGGGAGATCCGTTCACGATATACCGCCGACTGAAGTCAGCCGACGTAGACCTTGGGCAGATCGGCGACGCCGTTGACCGGCAGGAAGAGCCCGAAACCACCCAGGCGATCAACCTGATTTGTGGGGCGTTTGGCGTGACGCGGTGGGACGATTTGACTGGAGCCGGGTTGACCGACATGGAAATCCTGGACCTGCCGAAGTCTATGGGCGACTATCTCGGTGGCGTAAAAAAAAATTCCAACACTGGATCGACCTGATAGCGACTTACGGACTTGAGGTGTTGCGAGTCCGGGGTGCGCCAAAGCTCAACCGATTGCTTCTACTGGCCTTGTGGGCCGGGCACGATCGGGTGGACGCCCGCCGGTCGCTGGTCATGCTCCAGGCGGTCCAGGACGCCTTTGCGGGGGCCATTCCGTTGAGATACTTCCAAGCGACTTGCGACGACCAGGAAGAGGCCGTGGCTATGCACAACTTGCACAAGAGCCGAGTGGAGTTTCACAGCCGCCAACCCGCCGAGCCGGTGAGCGAGGGATAGGATGCCGGGTCCATTGGCTGGAATCATTGCACGGATCGGGGCCGGGCTGTTTGGCCAGGCTGCTGCTCAACAGGCCGGGACAAAGGCGGCGGCCGGGGTTGCCGGGGTCGGGGCGAATTTGTCTGAGCGTGCAACTGTTCTCAGAAAGGCTGGCAGATTACTGAGCAAAGCTGAGGTTTCCAACTATACCGGCAAAAAGGCGATGCGTATCGGGTTGGAGGAGCGGATCGGCGTGTCCGAGAAGGTAGCCGCCGAGGATGAGAAGGCCGCCACAAAAGTAGATAAATTCGTCTCAGCCTTGGGAACTCTATCGCCCATCGTAGTGAGCCTGGCCGGGGCCGCGTTGGGCATTGCAAAGTTAGGCGATGCCGTGGACGGGATCACTACTTTGATCCTTGAACGGCAGCGAGAACTGGCCCCATTGTCGGGCCAGATTGCAACTGCATTTGCCAAGTTGGAATTGCGGACGAGAGTGATTCAGGTTGAACGGGCAGGGGCGGTGGGCGGATCGACTGCCGTGCTGGCCGATGCCATTGGAGATCTGCGGGAGACATTGGAACCGTTGCGTCAGACGTTCACGACTGGTGTAAATGTGATGGTCACGGTTCTGGCAAAGGTGGCGGAGGGCGTTGCGATATTGGTGCAATTGCAGCCGACCATACAGCTTATAGCTAAGGTCGCGGGGCTGTACGAGAACTTCGCCGGCAAGGATGAGGGGATGCCGTTCAAGGAGAACCTCGGAGCGATGCTTCGGGGCGACCGCGGCCCGGGCGCGGGCAAGTTGCCGCTCGGCCGGGACCAGGGAGTGAGTGGAGAGGAGCGACGGGACGCCGAGGAGCGGGCGGGGCTGGGGCGTAGAGGGCAGGAAAAGGATCAGGACGAACAACAGGGGCAAGCGGCTGAAAACAAGAGGCGGCTGCGAGAGATAGCCGGCACGGCATAATGGCCACCAACGTAATCTACAACGGCATCGAGATACACAACTGCCAGACCCGGCAGTGGGATCAGCGGGTGATCTACGATCCCAGTGATTCCGACGTAGAGCGTCATGAATTCACGTTGTCGTTTGACGGGACGATTTCGGCCAGCAGCCTCCGGACCCCTGACCGGACGTGGGTGGACAGGCAGGGTGGCGTCCATGCGGCTTCGTTCACGCCGGCACTTTATGATTTCATCAAGAGGCGGTTGACGTTGCCACGTGGGACGCTGCGGGTCGTGTTGACTTCCGGGACACAGGCGGGGACCGCCGGGGCCAACGCAACTACCACGATGTTTGAGTGTAAGCCACCGGCTGCAAGTGGGTATGGCTTCACGACTCAGGATCGGGACGTGGATCAGGGGCCAAAGCCGCAAGAGGTGTCGCTCACCCAGATCGTTTCCGACAAACTCTTCCGGGTGAAGTTCACAATCAAGTGTTCCAAACTGGAGTGCGTGAATTCGCTGCAACTCGTGCCATACGTGATTGCCAATCGGTGGTCAACGTCCGAGGCAATGGATGACAACTTCTATGTCACCAAGACCGTTCGCGGCCGGATGAAAGTATCGGAGCCGTTCAGCAGCCCGCATGGAGTGAAGGCCCTCATCGTTCCACGTCTTGAGGCGGGCTTTCGCCGCGCCGGTATGTCGATGGTCGTGTCTCAGAACGGGCTTGAGGCGGAGTACGAGATCACTGACCGGCAGACCCACACGTCGGCACCGTTCCCTGCCACGAAGATCAGCGGAACTTACACCAACAGCACGAGCGATGGGGTTCTCTGGTTTTCTCAGGTGAACGTGAAGCTGGAAGGATCTCCGGAGGCCAGCCGGGTAGACCTCCTCACGTTGGCGGTCCGGGTGGTAGACGCCAAGTTGAACATTTCCAAGCTGGAGTTTGCCACGCAGTACCAACTCTTGAACTACACGATTTCGGAGAACATCGGGGCGGAGAATAGTTGCACGGCGGACGTGAGGATTCGCCACATAGCCGTAGACGAGAAGGGGTCAATATCAGCCGTTCTCCAGCACCTCCGCTCCAATCTTGGCCAGCCGTTGAAACTCGACCAGTTCGGCGGAGAGGCTTACGATCCGACTGTCAGCCGCTTCCCGGCAGTCTACGGCTACAACCCGCACGGGGACGTTCGGTCGGCTGCCGCTGTACTGGCCCTGCGGTGTGCTCTACACGACCCGTGTGACCCGAACAAGTTCTACGAGTTCGACATCCCGTCGGCAGAGGGCGACGCGGACAAAGAGACGACGGTTATCTCGAAAAAGAGTCCGGGCGAGTTGCCTCCGGCAGACTATCCGGACCCTTACGACGAGACGCACAAGGAGTCGATCTACCAGCATTACGAGATCGAGACGACGTACAGTACGGACCGCTGCCGGGTCCAGTTGCCGATAGCAGATTCCAGCCTCAAGGAAACGGAATCTACGTCGGTGGTAGCGACCTTGTGTCGGCCGCAGACTGTCCGCACGATCGCCCTCACTGCGTCCAGGATTGGAAAGCCGCCCGAGATTCCGGAGCCCGTAGACACGTACGAGGACGGCAAGATCACGGGCACACTGCTTAAGCATTGGGTCAAGCCGATCCCGCGGAAGGTGACAGTCGAGGGCAAGCAGTCGGTGTACGAGATCGAAGCGTTCTACCAGTATGCCCTAAGCAGGCCGCCACTAAAGACTGAGAAGATCAACGTGGGGATTACGGCGTACCTAAAGGATCAACAAGAGGATACGGCCCTCATCCAGGCCGATATTTATAACGAGAGGCTGAAGGTATGATCTTCACAGACCTATATGACGGGACCAACGGCCTGTTCGACATATTGGGCAAGATATTCAACGCCCAGGACGTTCTCAACACATCGTTGCTGACAACAGTTCCGGACGAGGTCGAGGGCATCCTGGAAAAGTTCCAAGGCGTTGCCGCCGCAGATCTCACGATTGATC
>SDBT01001625.1_pt1 | contig 39930 bp, 57 predicted proteins | sample 2277101 | NCBI WGS metagenome assembly SDBT01 (sample SAMN10404973, study PRJNA504765) | marine sediment metagenome | isolation source: marine sediment core GS10_PC15, 103 cmbsf | place: Arctic Ocean: Southern Knipovich Ridge | collected 2010 | reverse complement strand
ACCTCGGAGCACGGCCGAAAACGTAGGTTCAACCTGGGTTTTCGGCCGGTCGTGCATATCGCTGCGGAACGGCCGTGGTGGCCGATCGACAGCCCTGACAGGTTGTCGCAAATCAGCGTCCAGGTTTGACAGTCTGTCACGCGATCACCCCGCCGCATTTCCGGCGGCAGGTCATGCCCGAGGCCGACTTCCGGTACTTGGCGCCACACCGATCGCACGAGGTGCCGCCGATGGCGGGATGCAGTTCGGCGTCGATGCGTTGAGCGGTGACCCGAATCGACTCTCGCGCCTTGGTCCTCTGCGACTCTGTCCGCCTGTTCTCGTCATACGTCGCACGAGCCCGCCGCGCGCTGTTCGCCCTCGCTTCTGGGTCACCGTGGGCCCTGTCCGTTGCGACGTACATCGACGACGCCCAGGCAGCATCGCCCGAGTCCTCATCAGCACAGCCAAGGCAGAACGCTGCTCGTGGTCGGTGCGCCCGCTCCACCTCGACACCCTGACGCGGCTCGAAGCACATCCAGGCTTTACACGAGCGACAACGGATCCGCGCGTCCTGTAGCCTCGTGCCCCTGCGTCGCGTCTCGCTCATGTCGTCCACCGCCACATTCACAGCCCAGCCCTCCGAACGGTCACGGCGCCATAGTAAGCGATGATCCCCGCCTCTGCGGTGTGACCACACCCTGACAGGTCACCCAGGCCCAGCACGATCCCAGGCAGCGCCTTGACCGCGTACGCCTCGGCAGCCTTGGCGCTCGTCGACCTGGGCAGCTTCAGCACCTTGGCCCTCCACACCGCAGCGGTCGGCCTCATGACCTCACCTATGGCGTACTGGCACAGTGGCCCCATCACCTGACCCGTGGCCTCAGCAAGCGTCAAGGCAGACGGGAACCGCTTCGGGTCGTTCACGACGAACAGGCCCTCAACGCACAGGTGCCACCTCGGCACGTGTACGTGTGACTGGACCATGATGCGGCGACCCACCTCGCCCAACGTCCTCACCTCGACCCGTACGCCCCAGGCGTCTACGACCTCGTAGAGCGTCGAGCCCTTGCCCCCGAGCCTGTGCCACCGCCACGCGTTGATGGCGCCGACAGGCGGCGTCTCCGGGTCACCATGCATCACCAGGACCGCGGCACCATCTACGGCACCCGGATCCACACCTAGAACGATCTCACCCATGTCGGCCCTCCAGCCTTGCAATGAGGTATGGCCACCATCTCAGTGGCCCGAATAGACTCCGCAGAAACGCCCTATTCGACGCGCTGACCCGTGGCCATACCTTAAACGCTGGACTGCCATACCTCGGCCCCTGTGGCCATACCTCACGAATCAGAGGTGTGGCCACGATTATCGGCGTTGAGGCTCCACGATCGGCGGCAATACCCCCCCTGGCCATACCTGAGGTGCGTTTTCCTGGAGACTGTTTCCGGTCCTGCGTAGACCTCACGCGCGAGGCTTGAGGTATGGCCGGTATGGCCACCCTGTGAGAATGGGCGTTCCTCGATGGTTTTTCGTGGCCACACCTCTGGCCATACCTCGTATGGGGTGTAGCTGAGGTATGGCAGTCGAGCGAATAGAGGTATGGCCGGGCACGCAGCACAGCGAACGCGGTAATCGCCCCCAGGGCGCCCCGTGAGGCGTCGGGGGCCAGATAGGCGCAATCACGCCGGCGCGGCTCCGGGGCTGCCCCAGCGTCTCCAGGCGCGTGGGAATCGGTACGTATGGGGGTCATCGCGCCACCCATGAGCCGTCGCAGCGCCGGCATGTGCGAGTCCTGCCCACGGCCGGCCCTTCGCGCCACCCTCGACCGAAGCACAACGAGCACATCAGCAACGTGACGACTGGCCGCCCACTCCCCCCACGCTTCCCAGCGTCTGGAGTGGGCGGCGCGTCGCTTACCGCATTGGGCACCTCGTTTGAATCGTCTGTCAGGGCCGCCTCGACCCTCTGTGCTGCCTCGATGAACCCCGAGACCCCGCTCGCGTCTGCTTCGTCCGGCGGGCACACGCACAGGCCCCCGGGCTGTGGGGCGCACATCAGGCAGGCGAGGAAGATCGGGGGCTCGTCGGCGCGTACCCAGTCGACGACAGGGCCGGACAGGTCGAGGTCAGACACCGTCACAGACGTCTCACGGAGCGCCGCGGCGCCGCTGAACCACCCGCCGTCCATCTCGACATCTGGCCCAGGCATCGAGCCCGTCAGCGGCCCCCGCGGCTTCTCGTCAAGGCCCGCCTCACGAGCCGCCGTGCTCGCGGCCTCCCTGGTGATGTTGTCGGCGTCGATCAGGGTGTCCAGGGTATCGGCGGCTCGCATGGCGCCCCCGCGGCGCTGGTCTATGTGCCCATAGGCCACGATCGCGGCCACAGTCAGGGCCGAGAGATTGGCCCGTAGGCGCCTGTTCTCGTCTTCCGCGTCGATGAGGTCCGCCGCCAAGTTGCGCACGTCTTCCACGCCGGACATTCGGCATCGCGCCAAAAGCCCCGTAGGCGTCCTACGCTTCGTCATGGGGCCGTCCCCCTGCCGCCGCATTCCGCGCATACCGACGAATGGGTGGGGACGTAGTCCATGAGGCCGCGTCCCTTGCACTGGCCGCAGGGCGTGGGGCCCTTGGCGGCCCCGAGCGCATCGAGCGCATTCAGGGCACGAGCGAGGCCGTGTAGGGCGTCGCTGGCCACAAGGGCCCAGTGGTTCGGCCTGTGTGGTTCCGGCTCGGACGTAGACACCCTCAACCGCGACCGTCGCACCACGTCCAAGATCAGGCCCATCGTCTCCGTGGGCACGACGGTGTACGAGTGGCCCCTGTCGACCATGGCCTCCCACTCGGCCCACACCGCCCGCAGCCCCCCGCGCTTCGACCTCTCGGCCGCCTCGATCTTGGCCAGCAGTTCCCTGACCTCGGCCCCTGCGTCAGCAAGCGCCCACGCCGCCCCCACATGGCCCGATTCCGCGTAAACGCTCGCCCGATACGCCCTTCGTTCTTCACTCGTCTTGTACGTCGCCATCTGGCCACCTCCACCATTGAGTTAATCGCGTACGGCCCATCCTGAACCGCCGCTTCTTGTGTCCGATCCGCTGAAGGATCGTCGCGACCCTCATCGAGTCGGTGCGGGTCTGCTTCGACGGCGGCACATGAAGAGCCTGATCGAGCAGCTTCCCGATCGTGAACGGCCCAAGCTGGCCCACAATCCACGTCTGAACGTGCTCCTCCCAAGGGTCGACGTGCTGATGGGCCTCGGCGACTTCCTTCAGGGCGGCAGCCTCGTCACGTGTCAGCCAGTGAGGCTCTCCCCTGTCGTACAGGGCCACGGCCTCGGCCCACAACTGATCCCGGTCTGTCTTGATCGCCTCGATGTCGATCACGCCCACGGTGACCGGCCAGAAACGCCGCGCTCCTGTTGGGTCAGTCAGGAAGGTGTCCTCGTTGGTCGAGCCCACGAACACGCATTGCCGAGGCTGTTTGACTTGGTTCCTACCGTAGCTCGGCCGGAACTTGTCGATGCGGCCCGCGAGGAACGCCTTCACGGCGCTGACCTCGCGTCGTTTGATGCTGTCCAGTTCGGCGATCTCGTAGATCCAGACGCCCTGTAGGCTCTGATACGCGTCCTTCGAGCGCAGGTCGAGCATGGAGTCATCAAACCACTGGTCGTGCACCGCCAGCACCCTGAACGCCGTCGACTTCAGGGCGCCCTGTGGACCCACGAGGATCATGGTCGTATCGACCTTGCACCCCGGCTGGCACGCCCTCGCCACGCACGAGATGAGCCAGCGACGCCCGAGAACGCGGTTCAGGCCCTCGTCTGCGGCGCCGAAGTAGGCCGAGAGCAACGAGTCAGCCCGCTGCACCCCGTCCCACTCCAGGGCCCGCAGATAGGCGCGCACGGGATGGTAGCTGCGCCGCTTGGCGACCATGCGGAGCACTTCGGAGACCTTCACCGTCGTGACGTTCATCTGGTAGACCTGCCCCAACCACACCGCCGTCTCGGTCTCGCGCTCGTCGGTGATGGGGCGGCCCCACAGATACGCCCGATCCTCGAACTCGTTCCACACCGTGGCGCCCACGAGCCGCCGGTCAAGCTCCAGGATGATCGCGAGGTTCCGAAGCGTCGACTTCGGGAAGTACCGGCCAGCCTTCGTCACAGCAAGGTCGAGCATCGACCACACCTTCGGGTCGTAGTTCTCGTCAGGCTCCCCCTCGTCATCGTCGGCGAGGTGGAGCGGTGGCGTCTCGCCCGGGGGCGGGAATGGCGGCCCGTCGCTCTCGGCGAACTCGGGCCCCTCTGGCGGCTTTGCTGAACTCAAGGCAGGCGCGGCCCCTCAACGATGCCCAGGGCACCCCTCAGCGTGTTCATCCGCTTCTCGATCTGATGGAAGAGCCGCCGCGCGCTCGCCGTGTTGTCTGCGGCGATGAGGGCTCGACACAACAGGGCGCCGTCCTCGACCGACTTCGCGGCGTCGTACGCCGGCCGCTTGCTCATGTGCGCCGCCAGAAACGGACCCATGCGGGCCATAGGCGTTGTTGGCCGCTGGGCTCGACGAGGCGGGGCGGGGCCGGATACCGCTTGTCGTCCAGGTAGTCACCATCGAGCCACATCTCGAACGCGTCGCCGCTGCTCGTGTTGTGCTCTTCGCCCTGCTCGGTGTCGCACCACCCGTTCAGGTAGCCACTACGGTACCCGGCCTCGTACGCGGCGGCCATGGCGTCGATGTGCTCGGGGGTGTTCTCGATCTTCATGGTGCGACCTTGTCGTAGGTGGCCGCGAAGATGTCAGGCTCGCAGGGGTACAGCTCGTTGTGGATGCCCTTGATGATAAAGGCGCCCCACTGAACGACCATCTGCCCTTCGAGGGTGTGAATCACGAGTCGACGATCTGGGTGCCCCGCCAGTTGGAGCATGTGGAGCGCGCCCAGCGCTGACGCGTCCTTGTTCCAGGCTCGATGCAACCAGTCCGGCCAGTCCTCGTTTGTCTCTCGGCGCTCCTTCGTCATCTGGAACGCTTCGACGACGATGGGCTTCTTTCGGTACTCGTGGTTCATTCAATCACCTCTGTGATGGTTGGAGGGTCAGCACACACGCACACCGTCGGACCCCACGAGTCGACGTGCAGCGGGTCACACAGGTCGACGCACGCCTCGATCGCCACGGTGGGCGGGGTCGGCCGGCACACGTCGTCCGAGAGCAGTTCAGCACACAGGGACAGCACGGCCAGCGCGACGATCATCCGCTCGCCTGGGCTGTGGGCGATGATCTCGATGCTCATACCAGCGCCCCCAATACGCGCTCTGGTAGCTCTGGCACATCGAGCGCCGAGGGCCACGGCCAGTGCCGGTGCGCCTTCCTGTGCATCTCTGCGGCATCAGCCACCGCGCCGAGCACGGAGATCAGGTCAGACGCCACACCCGCCCGAAGCCTCCACGGGCACCCTACGATGCGGCTCACGGCGTTCCGGTGAGCCTTGGGCATGTGCCGGGTACTCCATTTGAGCTTCCCGAGGTGCCGTATCTGCTTCTCGGTGGCCCCTTCACGCCGCCATCCCGCGGACTGATTGTCGAACTGCGACCGCTCGTACAGGCCCTCGACCTCCATCAGCGACAGCATGCGCCTCGACCATGCGCCCACGGCATCGACGGCCACGGCCGGCGGTAGCTCCACACCGCGCGGCGGTAGCTCGATCAGCGGGAAGTCTTCCTCTGGCTCGACATCCTCGGCGGGCTTCTCGGGATCGGGCTCGCCGAGGGCCTCGGGGTGGCTGATCCCGTGCTTCTCGAACAGGTCATAGGGGTCGATGAGGGTCGCGCTTGTCTTGCCTGGAGCGCACCGGAGGAACCGGCCAACCTCTTGGGTGAACCGGACCCGCGCGCCCACCTTGCGGCGTAGGCATCCCCACCGTAGCCAGGGCATGTCGACGCCCTCTGCGAGCAACGAGACGTGTACGAGGCATCGCAGGCCGCCCCGCTCCAGGGAGGCCAACGACGAGCCCTGACGGCCCGCGGACTGCTTCGAGTGGATGGCTCGGGCGCTGACGCCATTCGCGACGAGGTACTCGGCGAACTCTTCGGCGTCCTCGATGCTCTTCGCAGAGGCGATGCCTGGGCCGTGGCCGTGCTTCTGGATTAAATCCAGACAAATAGCGTTCACGTCTCGCCTGTCGAGCACGCCGTCGTAATGCACGAGATCCCACGGCACGAGCACGCCGTCGCGAAGAGCCTCGCCCAGGGTGTATCGGAAGCTGACAGAATCCCAGAGCCGCAGGCGCTCTTTGTCGTTGCTCCGGAACGCCGTCGCCGAGAAGCCCACCGACGCGACGGGGTTCAGCGACTCGTGAGCCTCACGCAGACCCTCGGCCTCGGTCCTGTGGGCCTCGTCGGCTATCCAGAGGGCACAGCGGCCCGACATGGCCTTCGACAGTGCAGCGACGGACGGGTTGCAAGCGACGACGATCGGGCGGTTCGGCTCTTTGCCCTTCGTGTAGAACTTCCCGACGTTGCGGGCACCCACACGCTCGGCGACCGTGGCCGCCAGTTGGTCCACGAGGCGTATCGACGGCGCGGTGATGATGACCTGATGGCCTCGGCCGGCTGCCCTGATGCGACCGTGCGCGAGCCACGCAAGCTCGCTAATCAGGACGCTCTTGCCCGAGCCCATGATCGCCGAGACGATGCCCCGACGACCAGCCCTGACCGCAGCCACGACCTCGGGCAGTGCGGCGCGCTGCCACTCCCTCGGGCTCTTCGGGGCGTTCAGCCATGGCTCGCGAGCGTTCACGGTCTCTCGCTCACCATGAACGTGACGATGGTCACGGTCTTGCGGGCGTACGCGATCTCTTCCCTCGTCGAGTCACCGATATATCCGCCCGGATTGACGACATGGACCCGATCAGCGAGGTCGATCTTGCGCTTGTGCAGGTCGTCTAGCGCCGTTTTGATTCCGTCGTCCCACACAAATCCGGGCTCATGGTGACCGAACAGGCCGACCGAGAGCACGGCTGAACCCTCAAGGGTTAGCCGCCGGTTCTCGGCGACGAACTCCTCTTTGAAGCGTGTCGACCCGCACAGGCAGACGATCTCTGGCCTGCTCATCGCCTGAACCCCACATGCACAAGCGCGGGGCCCGAGCCGGCTCTCGCCAGTTCGTTCCGCAGTCGCTGCTCCTCTGTCGGGCTCAATGCCGCCGCAAGCTGGGCCCGCAGCTTCTCGAACAACCGGAACCGCTTCACGGCGTCAGCCCTCCAGATACGCTGAGCCTCGCGCCTCGCGGGCTTGTTCTCCAGCCGCCGCACCGCTCGGCGGCTCATGCCGCGTTGTTTGGCGAGGATGGTCAGGATGGCCTCGGCGGGGTCCGCGTCGGCCTTCAGCCTACGAAGATCCTCGAACCCGGGCATCACGCCGTCCGCTTGCTCAGCAACCTCTCGAAAGGGGTTCAGCGCGTGCAGCTTGGCCTTGCGTCGAACTCTGGCCTGAAAGATGTTGTGCTTCATGGTGTCCCCGCGTGGCCACTGTGGGCCCGGTTGTGGTGTTTGCGCCACAGGTCAGCGACCCACAGCGCGGTGCGGCCTGTGCGCCGCATCACGTAAAGAGCGAGGACGATCAAGACAGCCCCCAGAGGGTGTGCCCGTGCTTGTCCGACCCGGTCGGCGCGATCTTGCCGCGACGGCGCATGATGGCGAGGTGGCCCTTCACGGTGTGAACGTCCCAGCCCAAGCGCTTGACCAACTGCTTCAGCGTCGCGGCGCCCCAGTCCTCTAGCTCAACGATCAGCGGGTCTCGCGCATGTACGCGCGTCTCCCTCGCGTTCTGCCAGTTCTCGTCGATGGTCATGGCGCTGTCATCAGGGTCGAAGTCTACGAGGCTCATTCGGGATCTCTCTGTGGTGGTGCTTGAACGGAACGGGGACGGTTACGCGGCCTCGTCCACGGAGAGCCTGAGCGCCCGTGCGAGGTCGTCATCGGTGAGACCGAGAGCGCCGGCGATGGCCACGAGCAGCGACGGGTCGAGGCGACGGGTCGCCCCCGTCTCAATGCGTGCGAGCGTGGAGTGGTCCAGGTCTTTCCCGTGGTCTTCGAGCAACGTGGCGGACAGCGAACGCAGCGACACCCCGAGGGTCTCGCGGCGGCTTCGGATGAACTGGCCTAGGGTCATGCCGGCGATGGTATAGGTTTGTGGCGTGGAGCGCAACTGTTGCGTTCTGCGCCACAACGGAGTAACGTCCCCGGGCACCACGGGCATGAGCCCACAGCATGAGGTCGATATGTACAAGAATCTTCTGAACAACCCGGTCGTGATTCGCTCGTCGGATTCCGGCGTCTGGCTTGGCGAGCTCGAAGAGGTTGCGGGCGACAGCGTTCGCATTCTCAACGCGCGACGCGCCTACTACTGGACAGGCGCGGCCTCGTGCTCCGGTCTCGCAACACACGGGCCCTCCGGTGGCAAGATCGCGGCGCCCGTGCCGATCGCCGTCATCAGCGGCGTATGCGAGGTGCTCGGCGCCACCCCCGAAGCGGTCGAACGGTGGGGCGCGGTGTCCCCCTGGATCGTGACGTGATCGGCTCCGGCTCCGGCTACGGCTCCGGCTCCGGCTCCGGCTCCGGCGACGGCGACGGCGACGGCTACGGCTACGGCTACGGCTACGGCTCCGGCTCCGGCGACGGCTCCGGCTCCGGCTCCGGCTCCGGCGACGGCGACGGCGACGGCGACGGCTCCGGCTACGGCTACGGCGACGGCTCCGGCGACGGCGACGGCTCCGGCTCCGGCTCCGGCTCCGGCTCCGGCTCCGGCGACGGCGACGGCTCCGGCTACGGCTACGGCTACGGCTCCGGCTACGGCTACGGCTCCGGCTACGGCGACGGCGACGGCGACGGCTGATGTTCGATACGCACGGCGTGGAACCGTGCGTATCCTGGATCAGCCGACAATGGAGGCACCACATGACGACGACCACGGCCCTGGCTCTCGGGCTCTTCCTGTTCACCTTCGCCGCGGGCATCGCTCGGGGGTCGACATGAGCGACCCCGGCTCTGTTCGGATCGACCTCAACGCCCACCCGTCGTCGTGGGCCACGGTCTCGAACGACGGCGTGTATCGCTACATCCTCGGCCGCGACTGGGCGCCCGGCCCGCGCGTGCTCTTCGTGATGCTGAACCCATCGACGGCCGACGCTGAGATCGATGACCCGACGATCAGGCGATGCAGGGGCTTCGCCCGCAGTTGGGAGTACAGCGGCTTCGAGGTGGTGAACCTGTTCGCCTACCGGGCGACAGACCCCAAGGGCCTACGGGCCGCGGACTACGCTGTCGGCCCCGAGAACGACCGGTTCATCAGGGGCGCCTTGGTCGACGCCGCCCTGGTCGTGTGCGCCTGGGGCGCCAACCCCGCCGCAAAGAGGCAGGCACAGCATATGCTCCACCTCATTCGAGAGGCCGGCCTCACTCCGACACGGATCGGCCCACCAACTAAGTCGGGCGCCCCGCGGCACCCCTTGTATCTCCGAGCCGACCTTCCTCTCGAACTACACCGTGAGGCCACGACATGAAGCATCGAACCGAACAAGTCTACGACGACGAGATGGCGCCGCTTATCGCCCGCCTGATCGACATCGCCAAGCGTGAAGGGATCCCGCTGTTTGTGACGGCGGGAATGCTCGATGATGATGGCGACACCATGGGCTGCACGACCTGCATTCCGGACGAGACGGGCCTGCTGGCTGGCTTCTCGAATCGAATCGGCCTGTGTGTCGGCATCATGCGTGGTCACGAGGGCTTCGACACGGCCGCCGGAATGGTCATCACCCGCCATCACGACAGCGGGGCGGGCACATGAAAGACCAACCCAGAGGCATCGCCGGCCTGACCGGACGCGAGCCCGTCGGCGCCGTGCTGACCATCGGCGTGAAGGGCCCCAGCGGCGCCCCCATCGAGAAGGACCGCCTTCACATCGTCTGGCCGCAAGAGAACGCCCAGGGCATCCGAGAGCGGCACCCGCGCTTCAGGGTCTTCAATGACGCCAAGCCCGAGCGGCGGCAGATCGTCTATGGGCAACTGGTACACCCCTCTCGGGCCGACTGCTTCGAGTTCAACTACCGGAACCAGTTCACGCCGGGGCAGCCCGCGCACCCCGGGAAGGTGCCGTTCTGTGTTGGCAACGGTGAGACCGCGCGGCGATGGAACGGCGACGAGTTCGTCGAGATGGCCTGCCCAGGCGAGAAGTGCGAGTTCCGCATGAAGAAGAACCGACCGCCGTGCAAGCCGTGGATGCGGCTGCTCTTCCGCCTCGTGTGGAACCCCGAGGGCCTGCCCACGCCGCTGACGAAGTACACCTCGGGGTCGTGGAACACCATCCGCAACGCCGTCGGGTTCTTCGACCACCTCGAACGACAGGCGACCGCCCTGGGCTTCGTCGACTACAGCCTGATGGGCTTCCGGCTCGCGTTGCAGTTGACCGAGAAGAGCAACGCCAAGATGAAAACCCGCTTCCCCGTGCTGTCCTTCACGCCGCTGGACGACCCGATCGAGTTCTTCACGAGACAGCTTGACCACCGCGACCGCATCGAGACGCACGCCGTCGCGGCCCTGACCGACGCAAGCCAGACCGACCCCGATACCGAGGCCGAGGACTGGCGCAACCACGTACCGGGGCGCGATGCTCCGAAGGACGCCGACAATGGGTGATCAACACCCACAACTTACGCTTCAATTCGTGCTGGGGACTGTCGACATAGACCACCTACGCACGTTGCCGATCCAGGCGATCGAGGGCTCGGCCAGTAGCGTGCTTCAGTACATCGATCGCGACCCCGGCGCACGCGCATCGTTCCTGCTGCCCGACACCCACAGGGGGGAGCGGCCGATGGTCGTCGGGCTCGCGTGGTCAATGATTCGAGAGGTCGTACTCCGGCGCCACGTCATCGACCTGGAGGAGAGGATTGCGAAGCTCGAAGAGAGGCTCATCTCGGCACTCGCGGTGGCCGTCGAGATCGACATCGAGAGGCCCGCGTGATGACCGTTTCACTACCAGAGATGGACTGGATTCTGTACTACCTGGACACGGAGTCGTTCGATCGGCGCGTTGACGGGCGTTGGTCTGAACGCGGACACAACACATGGCAGCCCGTGCCGGGGTGGGCCCACAACCAAGCGAGCAGACACGCCGCTCGCAGATTCAGGCGGGTGCCTCTCGCGTCTCGCGCGAACCTTGCTGCAAAGACGTTCGCCCTAGAATTCACCGAGGCTCACTTCAAAAGAGAGGCGAACGTGGTCGACGTGCTGCATACGTTTTGCGCGTCGTTTGACGGCGTGACACGTCACGCCACGGTGTTGGAATTGGTCGGCGCCGCGTGAACCCACAGCGGCCCACCACCCTGCGTCTGATGGTCGAGCACTGCCCCAAGGCCGTCGACCACTACGAGCAAGGCACGCCGTACGATCGCCGCATCTTCGCCACAGGGACGGCGGCGCACGACGTGCTCCAGGCGCTGGCTACGAAGGGCCCGTCGGCGGTCGAGCCCACCGTCGTGGCACTGATGGCGACGGGCAGGGAAGGCACCGACGCTGAGCCGCCACTCGACCCCGACGCGGTGCTCGAAGGCCGCGACCTCGCCGTCGCGTACGCCGAGCAGGCCGGCGGCTTCCAAGACGAGGGCGCGTGGTACGAGCTTGGGCTCGCGTTCCGTGACGACTGGTCGCCCGTGTTCTACGGCTCCAAGGACGCTTGGTTCCGCTGCCGCCTGGATAAGCTCGCAGTCATCGCCTCTGACGACGAGGACACGTACGCCCTCGGCCTAGTCGTGAGCGACTACAAGAGTTCGTGGAGGGCTGACCGCTCCCTGCTCGACAGCATCCAGATCAAGGCCCAGGCCGTGGCCGCGTGGGTCATGTGGAAACGGTTCACGGGGCCCGAGGCGCCCGCGTTCATCCGTCGCGAGGTCGTGAACCTCCGGACGGGTCAGGTGTTCAACGAAGACCTCTGGCTCGACGACGAGGGCCTCGCGACCATCGAGGGATGGCAACGAGACATTGAGCTTCTGGTGATGGCCGCGAACGCCAAGCCCAGGATCGCCCGTCCGGGCGTCGGCTGCACAGGCTGCCCCTTCGTGCTCAACTGCGACGGGGCCGCCGAGTGGTTCGGTCACCCACCCGACGAGTCGACCGTCGAGGACGCCGCGATCCGCTTCGCCGTCCTGGACGCTGCGGCCAAGGCCGCGGGGGCTATTGCGAGACAGGCCACAGCCGAGCAGCACGTCGAGATAGAGGGCGGCTGGGTAGGCTACGAGGCCAAGCCGAAGAGCGTCCCCATCGAGGGCGTTGAGACTGCCCTGTGGAAGTACTGGGTCGACGGCGTGAACCAAATCGACTTCTCGACCGCGGCCACGGCCCGGGGGCTGCTGGCGTCTATGAAGCTCGGCGCCGCCCAGGTGAGGGCCGCCATCGAGCGAGACGGCGACCCCGACGAACAGCGCGCCGCCATCGAGGCCATGATCACAACCGAGAATCAGCGGCGATTCGGGGCACACCGAACGACCGCGCCACCTCGACCGAAGTTCAAACTCCCGGCGACCCTCGCCGAGGCCATGGCCATCGAGCAGCCCATCGCACCACCACCCCAGCCAACAGGACGGCACACCGTGAAAGTTACAGTCAACCTCGACGGGTTCAACCCCGACGACGACATCGAGATCAACCTGAAGGCGGCAGGGAAGCCCGCGGTCGTCGGGCCCATCGTGGTGAAGGCCGTCGATAGGGGCGTGGTTGTCGGCGACCTGATCGCGCTCGACCCCGCAGCCCAGGCCGCCAAGCCGATGAGGGGCGAGACAGCACACGTCGTCTTCCTCGACGAGCCGGTCGACGCCAGCGCGGAGTACCGCGCGAAGGTCGACGCGGGGGCGGCGATGCTCAAAGAGGCCCACGTGATGCCCGCCACACCCAAAGAGCTAGCCGAGAAGTGCCGCGACCTCGAAGAGAAGCTCGGCGGGCCACAGGCCGACCTCCGGAACAAGTGCGGCGTCCACCGGAAGAACAAGATCATCGCACGGTACAGCCGCGCCAAGCTCTTGGCTCTCCGTGACGAGCTTCAGGCCCGCATTGACGAGCGAGCCACCGACGCGCCCACGGGCACCGTCACGCCCGAGATGGTCAAGGCGATCCTTCCCATGATCGACGGCCGCGACGACGCGGGCGCCTCGGTGTTCGCGACCCTGACGAGCCATCTCGAAGCGGGCCTCGTCGGCAAGCCGGGCCCCCACGAGCAGCACGTCGCCGGCCTGTACGCCGTCGCGACTGACCTCCGTGACCTCCCGGGCGAGACCCTCATACCCCAGGGTCTCCGCGACAGGCTCGATGAGATGGGCGCCCTTGCCCCAGAGCCGCCCCCTGACGCCGCCAACGACGACGAAGACGCAAGCACCCCCGACGAACCCTCGCCGCTTTAGGAGCCGCAATGCAGCGCCCCGTTCACCTATCGACCGGCGAGATCGCCGACGAGATCCTCGCCTTCCTGAAGCTCGATCTCTTCCCGAACTACTCGACGCTCATGTTGGCGGGGAGCGTGGGTACCACCCTGCGACAGACCCGTTGCGCCCTCACGCTGCTCGAAGGTGGGGGCCTCGTGCTCGCGTCGCACGCGGCGGCTGACGCTCATCGGGTAGGCGAGGCCGGCGCGGTCCCTCACCTGTTCGAGCGTTGGAGGGCCGTCAGTGTCGAGGTCTAGCGCGTGGATACGCGACGACAAGCGCGAGGCCATCTATCGCCGCGACGGGTTCGCGTGCGTCTACTGCCATGCGGCCGATGATGGCGGGCACCCTCACGGGCTCGACCACCTCACGCCCACCTCGCGAGGCGGCTCGAACGAGTACACAAACCTCGTGACCGCATGCCACCGCTGCAACAGTTCCAAGCGCGGCCAGACGTTGAGGGAGTACGTCACCGACCCCGACGAGCGGCGCCGCATTCGGAACCAGGGCAAGCGGCGGATCACGGCCATCCTGAAGCGGATCAGGTTCGAGCGTGCAGTCGAGGCTGAGGTGCAGCGCCGCACGGAACCGGACGACGGGATCCCGTTTTGACCGCACCACAACGACGCACTGCGATCTGCGTGCTCCTGCTCGACTGGGGTGTACTGTCGACCACGACTCTGGCCGACGGCATCGACGAGTCTGTTGTCATGGCCTACGACGCGTGTACCACACTAGAGCGGGCGGGAACCATCGAACGGGCTGGCACCATCGAGCAGCACAGCCGTAACGGAACACAACAGGCCATCGCGTGGAGGCTCACATGAACGCCGAGAAGCTGTGTGGAGCGAGCATCGAGGCCCGTAGCAAGACCCGGCGGTGCATCCGCCGAGCAGGGCACAAGGCCAAAGGGTCCGACGCTAGCGCGTACCACCGGGCAGCCTGCGGCATGACATGGAAGGACGGGGAGATGATCGCGGCGAAGAGCAGGGGCCGCACGACTGACGAGGACTGGCAACGAGCGGGCCGTCTCGATTTATTTACAAAATAATAGACGTGGCACTACACGGTCATGGCCGTGTCGCTGGGTCTAATCGTGTTGCACATGGTTCCATTCGCCGTTACTTCGACTGCGTCGGGCGCACCGACCGGCAACCACCGTTGGAGAACACACCATGACAACCGAAACCCACACCGACCAAGGCTGCTTCCTCGACTCCGACGCAACTGTCGACGAGATCGTTGCAATGTTGAACGAAGTTCTTCGACACATCTCGTCGTCTCTCGGCTGGCGTGAAGAGCGCGACGCAATCGTCGCCGCCTTCGCCCCACTCGGCGTCGTGGTCGAGCGTAAAGGTTACGGGTTCGACGACCTGGGCACGAAGTATCACTTCAGCATCGGCGCCGAGACGCTTCGTGCTGACGTCACATGGGCAGGCGGCGAACGCGGCGGCCTGTACGTCATCTACAGCCAGTGGGTACGGGGCACCCCGGCGGCGAAGCTCGCGGCGCTGAAGCGCAACGCCCAGGCATCCCGGTAGGCCATGACCCGCACCACCCACCCCCTCACCCGCGCCGAAGCCACCCACCCCAGCACGGCCCGCCGTTGCTGCGCTCGCTGCTCGACCACGTTCATCGTCGTCGGCGGGCGCCGCGGACGCCCCGCGCTCTTCTGCGGCCTCAAGTGCCGCGACATGGCCGCCGCCTGGGACAAGGTCCAGGACGCGCTGGCCGCCTTCGCTGACGAGGCCGCCGTCGAGGATCTCCGCTCTCTTCGCTCTGATCTCTGGGCCCTCGGGAACACCTTCACGGTGCCCTCGAAGACTCGCACCACCACCCACAAGTAGGACAGCACCATGACAACCGCACTCCCCAACCTCACCCGCGCCGACATCGTCAGGCACGCTCGCGCCATCGCATACGAGTACAAGCACAAGGATCTCGGCCTCACGCTTCGGCAGCTTTACTACCAGTTCGTGGCCCGCGGCCTGATGGGCAACGGTCAGAAGGTCTACAAGCGGATCGGCGCGACGCTGACCGAGGCCCGCTATAACGGCACCTTCCCGCCCGACCTGCTCGTCGACCGCACCCGGGAAGTCCACGTCGGCAAGTTCAGCCGCGAAGACACCGACATCGACGAGGCCCTCGACACCGCCGCACAAGACCTCCGCAACGCCCCAGACTGGGCCCTGGCGATCGACCGCTGGGTCGGGCAGCCCGTTCACGTCTCGGTCTGGGTCGAGAAGGAAGCGCTCGCGGGCGTCTTCGAGCGGCCGTGTCAGCGCCTCGGCGTCTCGTGGTTCGCGTGCAAAGGTTACCCGAGCGTCTCGGCCCTCTGGGACTGGCTCCAGAACGTCGAGCGCTTCATGAGCACCCCCGACGAGAACGGCGAGACCCCCGACGAGTGCGTCGTGTTGTACTTCGGTGACCACGACCCCGACGGCTTCGAGATCCCCCGCTCGGCCGAGCGCAACATCGCAAAGTTGCGACGCATCACAGGCACCGCGGGCACGTTCCGGATCCGCTTCGAGCCCATGGCCTTGACCATGGACCAGATCGAGCAGTACGACCCGCCGCCGTTCCCCGCGAAGGTCTCATCGAGCCGGTACGAGGGCTACATCGCCGAGCACGGCACGGACGACGCGTGGGAACTCGACGCGCTCGACCCCGAAGTTCTGCGCGACCTCATCACCGAAGGCGTCGAGAGGCACTTCGACAAGCCGCTACGGGCGAAGACCTTCAAGAAGCTTCAGGCGCTCCGTGACGACATGCGCGGCCAGATGCGGGCCGATGGCTGGATCGACGGCGTGTTCGACGACGAGTAGCCGCTCGACGTTTGCCCCGCGGCCACACGGTCGCGGGGTCTTCGTCGGTCGACTTCACGGCCACACACGCGAGGTAAGAAGATGAGCCCCAACCACACCACGCCCCCGAGGCCGGCGATGTCTAACCGCACCCGCGCCACGAAGATCGCCGCCCGCTATGGGTTCGTCGTCGCGTCCAACGGTCGCGACGCCTTCGAGTTCGAGGTGGAGGCGAGCTACCCGGAGCCGGGCCGCCGCATTCGCGAGAGCCGCGACGACGACCTCGGCCTCTCTAGCTTCCTCGCTCACGGCGACAACGCGGGCGAGGCGTGGGCCAGCCTGATCGAGCGCATCGAGTCACACGACCACGGCCTGCCGCGGCTGTACGAATCGGAGGTCGGCTGATGCGGTCTTCACACACGAGACCGAAGGTGTGGGCGCCGGACTGTGGTGGGGGAGGACCGCCAGAACGCGCGTCCAGGTAGCCTCACGCGCCGTTGTGGAGGTCGACCGGTCGATCCGGTACGACGAAGCGCGCACAGTCGCGAGCGTCCGCCTGGGCCGCCTGAACGCCCGCATCAGCTACAATGTGCGCCGAGACTACGCGGGGGCCATCGGCACCCGTGAGGCTGGCCACGTCTGGCGCCGCTGGCTCGTCGTGCTGTCGGTCGGATGGCACGATCGCGACTCGTACGTTCACGGCTACGGCTATCAGGGGAACCACTGCCTGTGGTTCGGCCGAGGTGTACGCGACGACCGGCTCGGCCGCAGCTTCAGGGCGAAGGGCCTCTCGGCTGGCTGGGACGGGCACCCGTACGTCGCCGAGTTCGGGTGAGCCGAATTGTTTACAACTAAATACCGTGTGGCGCCGAGCGCGCTCCGAGAGGTGTCCAGGTGACCAACAAACGCAGGTCGGGCCCAGAGCCCCGCGAGAACCGCCGCGCGGTGCTAGGGCACAGGCGGGCCCAGAGGTGGAGTCTCGACGGCCTCGCGGCCGTGGCCGCGTGTGCCAAACCGGGCGAGGCCGAAGGCGCCACGATTCGGAGGCTCGCGCTTGAACGAGCACGACAGATCGAAGACTGGCGGGCGTCCGAGCCCATGAGGAAGGGTCCCGGCTAACCGAGAGCCGCCCCCGACAGGCACCACGTCTGAAGGGGACGGCCGACCAGCAGCTACGGGGCCGCGGCTACGGGTCTATCGGTGAGTCCGGGTCGGGGGCGGCGGCGTCGCCGTCGGTGGGGGCAGCCACGGCCGTCGGGCTGATCTCGAAGTAGTCCGCAACCTTGGCTGACATGCCCGTACCGGCGAGCGCGTACGCGACGATCGCGACGGCGACCGCCATCGAAAGCACGCCAACCACGCGGGGTTGCAGGACCCGATCTGCGACCGTGCCCCACAGCTTCTGACGGGCCTTTGCCGCGCGGTCCTTCCTTCGCTGGTCGCCTTCGAGGGCAGTCACGGCTCTGTCCCCGATCTCGACGAGCAGGCCGGTGTTCGCGTCGATGCGCATCAGGATCTCCCGGTCGGTCGGGCTCGGCGGGGAGTCGGTGTACGCGTCGGGATCGCTGCCAGGGGTACTCACGCGGCCTCCACGAGCGCTACGAGTGCCAGCGCAAGGGCGATAGACAACGAGCCGTCAGAGAGCGCCTGGAGCGCCTTCCTGTGGTCGTCAGGGTTGGACATGAAATGCGACTCACCGATCGCCGTTCGGACCTTGAACGCCTTCAGGACGTGGAGCACGGGGCCGCCCGGGATCTGCTTCCCGTCAGGCGCCCACCGTGGCGGCCCGTTCCATGAGTGCGACTGTGCCACCTTCCCGCGGTTGCGGATGCCGATGGCCCTCGCGTACGCGGCAGCGATGGCCACGGCCGCGTCCTCGCTGCGCCTGTCGAAGCTCGGGGTCACCTCGGGGCGATCGGCCTGGGCCTCGGTTGTCGGCCAGTACAGTGCCTCGGAGCCCGTCGCCCGCTTGGCCTTCGAGCCGTTGGAGTGCAGCGAGATCACGAGGTCAGGGAACCAGTCGATTACCTCGGCGGCCATGGCCGCCACGCCGACCGTGTACGACGCAACCGGCCGCCTGAACACCTTCGAGGCGACGCCGCGCTCTTGTACGGCCGGCCACAGTAGCGAGGCAAGCTCGCAGTTGTAATCGAATTCCGTCTCGCCGCTCGCCAGGGTCACCCCCGGGCTGTCGACGTGGTGCCCGATCAGGATGGCGATCCGCTTGGTCACAGCCGCGCACCCTCTCGCTTCATGCTCTCGTACAGGTCGAAGACGACGCCGTCGAGCAGGCGCCTGAACCACTTCGAGCGAACGAGCGGTCGAAGCCAGAACGGCACCATCTCTTCGACGAAGAGGACGAGGCCATCGACGACCCAGGCGTGTCGCTCGTCGCCTGTTGTGAACACACGGTGGGCGGCTTCGAGGATCCACGAGCGGGCTTGGTTCAGGATGCGACCGAGCACCTCACGCCTGTGGCTTCGACGTGCGGCTCGACGCTGCGGCCGGTCCAGCTTGGCCCAGTTCTCTGGCTTCCATTCGCTCATCAGTCCACCGTCCCTTCGCCCAGGATGTTGTTCGCCTTCGCGTAAGCCAGGGCCTTCCGGCCGAACGCCTTCAGGTCGGCCACGGCCGCCGCGTTGATGTCGTCGGCCGGGATGTCGTACCGCTTGCGGTCGATCTCCTCACCGTCGGCGGTGACGAGCGCAACCTCGACCTGCACGGTCACGCCCTGCCCGCGCTCGGCGCGGATGCGAAGGCCACGAACCTCCCACTCAACGCCGGCGTAGGCGACGACCTCGGTGCGAGTGTGCTCGACGGCGGCGGTCAGGGTCAGCTTTGTGTTGAGGTCAGGCATCACGAATCCGGGCTTTTGGGCTTCGGTGCGGCGAGAAGGAGCATCACGAGATCGACCGGGTCATACTGGCCACTGGCCGCTGTTCTCGATCGAGCTTGTGAACGTGCCGAGTTTCTTCGCCACGTTTTCAAGCGTGGTTGCGACCGCGCCCATAACCAGGGCGTTCGAGACATCCGGAATGTTCGTGCTGTGTGTAGCGGTCGCCAGTTGGGCGCCGGTCTCGTCGTAGATCGTGACCGTCCACGACGCGCCTGTGCTCACGAACTTGACCACATAGACCGTGTCTACAGTGACGACCGCAGCCGCGCCGAGATCCGTGATCTCCTGCGTTCCGCCGTCGTCTCGTGTGGTGAATTGCCAGTTGGAATCACCCCGCGCCGTCGAAAACTGGATCACCGCGTATTCTTTCGTTGCGTCGTCGCTGCTCCCGGCCTCGCCGCCACCTTGAATACCGTCCTGGCACGCTCCCACCGTGTACCGGACGGAGGTGATGACGTCCTCGATCTGGATCTTGAACCACATCTCGATCTTCGATGCGAAGTTGAAGTGGGTATCAGCGTTGTCCCAGCCGGCGACGGAGTTGGTTGTGCCGGTGCTGACCTGCAGAAGCCGTACGCCGTCTGCGGTTGTGACGGAACTCGACGACGCGTCTGTGATGGTCAGGATGCGATGCTGACCCTCACCGGAGAAAGACGACGTGTTGCTGTGTGCGGTCAGAATGCCCCAATTCTTGCGCCCGAAACTCTCTGCGGCGCTTAGGCCGCCAGCCTGCTCCACGTACGTCATGGCGCCCGTTAGGACCTTCGCCGCGTCGCCAGCGGCGGGGGCAGGGACAAGCCCCTTCGTTCCGCCCGCTCCCGAGTCGCCCACAGCCACGGCTACATCGTCCGTGCCGTCGGTGTGACTCGCGGCGTGCGCGACGGGCGACATGCCGGCGCCGCCTGTCTGGACCCAGAGGCCCGAGGGTGGGGCGCCGTCGTACTGATACGACTTGTTCTCGACGACCGACGCTTCGCCATTGATCGCAATCATCTCGCCATCGGCCGGCGTGGTGAGCGTGGGCGTGAGGCTCGCGCCGTCCCACTCCGCGACCTTGCCTTCGTCGGCGGCCTCGGTGAGCGGAGCGAAGAGCGTCACGGCGTCAACGTGAACGACCGCACGCGTGCCGACGGGTGGGAACCCGGCGGCGGCTGAGACGATCTTGATCCACTGCGTCCCGTCGTACTCGGTGAGGTCGCCAGCCACGAGCACAGACGAGGCGCCCGCCGCTGGGGTGCCGGCGTCGGCCGCTACGCACGAGTCGCCAGAGGCGGGGGCGAGCGCATCGATCTGGGCGACCGTTCGGGATCCGATGTAGCCGCGACACGCTGCGGGGTAGACCCAGCGATCGACGAAGGGGGTCTCGATCTTGGCCATGTCTACCTCACCTTCGGAATGATGCGGACCTTCGCGCCTGCGCTGCTGCCCTCGATCCAGAACGACGGCGGATTGCCGTGCATCTTGCGATCGAGCAGCATCTCGAAGGATCCGTCTTTCGGGACCTTCGCGGCGTCGTCAGTGTCTGCGAACCCGACGCCCTCGGCCTCGCCCGTGTGGCGAATGAAGATGTCGCCGACGGTCGCTTGGAAGGTGACACGGCGCGAGCCGTTAACGAGCGTGACCTTGTGGGCGGTGACGCCCGGGGTCGCGCTCTTCGGATTGAAGTCTGTGAATACGGTCGGCATGTGCGGATCCTAAGCGAGAAGTCGTGTGTCATGTGCGGGGGAGTCGATGAGAACGAATCGGATCGTCGGCGCAGTCCCGGCGAATGCGATCGAGTGAACCCATGCGCGGCGGCTGGTGAGGTGGATACCCTTCGTGCCGTCGTCGGTGAGCAGGCCGGCGTCTCCGGGTTGCAGCCACGCCGCCGCACGCTGGGGATCACCGTACGTAATGAACCTCCACGGGAACGCCTTCGAGGCGGCCCACCATGCGATCGTGGATCCAGCCGAGGCGATGTCGTACAGGACGCGGCTCAGGGTCACCGGGCGCGGCCTGTGACCGTGCTTCGCGTTGCTCGACTGTAGCGCCTGGGTCGGCTGGACGTTCGGATCGTTCGCCGCCACATCCCGGCCTGTGAGGGTCCGAGTCCTGACCGGATCGCCATCAACGAACGAAGGCGCGAACTCTATCGAAACCTCGTTCCACAGGTCGTCGTCGTCGTATTCCACATCGCCGAGTCTGATCAGCCCATCCCGCTCGACGTCGAGATCGAAGTGTGCGTCGGCCGTCTTGAAGTCTGGCCGCCATAGGACGGGGTACACACCGCTCGGGCCGTCGAGCAATGCGAAAATCGGCAAAAGACTGACGACTTCTTTCATGCACCATCGAGCGACGTCGACAGGCATGTCGAGCAGCGTGTCGATCTGCACTGCGTTGAACACTCCCGAGAGGGCGGACCAGCGGCCGTGGTCCACCTCGGCCCCGCTGGCGTCGAAGGCCCAGCGGCATACGTCTCCTGCGCCTCGGAGCGCCCCAGACCTGTAGGGATTCCGAAGGCCGCCCAGACCGTCCGATGTGCCGGTCGTTCCGGCCCAGTCGATCCCGAGGCGGTCGCCCTCGTCGTACTTCGGTGAGGTCGGCGGGACCTGGGTGAACGTCGACACAGTGCGACCGCTCGGCTCGGTTCGCAGGGTGACGGCCTTCGAGTCGGCTAGGTTGTTCTGGGTAGCGTTCACGGCCGTGATCTGTTCCGCCACCACGGGGCCCTGAGCCACAGCAAAGTAGTGGCTGATGGTGTTGACCAAGATCGCGAGTGTGCCGGGTGTGGCCTCCCGCGTACCCGGGCCGATAGCGACCAGCCCGAGCCCTGGGCTTCCGATTACGATCGGCGGTATCTTCCCGATGGCAGCGACCTCGGCGTTCGGCCAGTTTTCCACAGTGATCGCCGAGGTGGGATCAGGCACTAGGCGGCCGAGTCCACGTTGGTTCGACTCGACCGTGAACCTCGCCGATTCACTATCGGACCCGTACCCGCCCAAGCGCATACGGCCCTTGAATCGAGTCTCAGCCCGCTCGTACGACGTCCCCACCCCCCACAACTTCAGCGTCACCACCACGCCAGAGAACGGGTGACCCTGCTCGATGAGGGCCGCGACATCGACGGGCATGTTCAGGGCATCGATCGACAGAGACGGCGCCGCCCCGTCCGTGTTGAACATCACCCCGCCAGTCGCGAACGAGACCCCCAGGCCGCCCAGGAATTCGAGATCGTCGCCCGCATCGTTCACCACGATCGTGCGGATGTTCGCGAACCTGAAGTCACGCGAGGCCCAGCGGAACTCCAGCAGCCACGCGATATCGCCGCGTACGCCTTTCGGCGTGATGGGATACCGCGCGGTCACGCCTCGGTCTCCATGGTCAGACCGGCGCGGATGACCTCCGTGGAGCCCTCGACGCCTTTCGAGTTCGTGGTCGTGAACTCCAGGTCACCCATCGCATGCACGAGCCGCGCGCCGCGGGTCCGCTCTTTGAGGAAGACGGTGGCCGATGCGGTCAGATGCGGCATATTTGGTACGAACACAAATGGAAGTGCCCAGTCGTTCGTTGCCCGCATCAGTCCGCGCAACGCGAACGCTGAGTCTCGATGGATTGCCACAGCCTCGGCATTCGCGAACCCCGAGGCGAGGATGTAGTCTGCGGTCGCGTCGTAGATCTGGCCGGTGATGATGGCGGGGAAGTCGATACGGTACGTCTCTTGCGCTGAGCCCTCCCTCTGGGCCTGTCTACGGCCGTCGGGGGCCATGGTGACGTTGACGTTGGGGATGCGCCCCACGCGTCTCTCAGAGGCAGGGTCGATGCCCAGCACGAAGACGGATCCGATCAGCACCGTACCCGCTTGGAAGTACCCCTTCGACGGGGCCGGGGTCGCGGCGGCAGTCTTGAGGATGATCTGAATCCCCGAAAACTTGGCGCCAGCCAGGGACACAACGATCAGCCCGCGCTTGTTGATGATCTGACCGGTGGTCACCCCGGCCGGCTCGCTGCCGTCGATGTCATCGCAGAACAACCGGGGGACCTTCGTGGGGCCGGCGGACAGAACGAGGCCCGAGGTGTTGCGGGTGATCTCGCGGATCTTCGTGGCGCTGAACATGAAGTCGCAGCCCGCGTATTCATTCTCCTCGATGTAGAACTCCTCCGCGGGGATGCCGCCCGCAATGAGTTCGAGCGAATGTCCGTTGCGACCGTACGCGACGACGGTCTTCATGCTGATATCTGCGATCGTCGTCGAAAACCCAGCCCCGGGCGTGGCCTCGGTCTTGACGGTGATCTGGCTGAAGTTCGTTTGATCGAGCCAGATCCCTAGCAGGTCGGTGGGCCAGTCTGCGTCGTCGACATCGTCGATCACGTACGCGATCGTCTGATCGGTCGTGTCCCCTGACCGGTACTTCGTGTTCGGGCTGGGGGTGTCCTGTACGTGGATGCGCTCGACCGGGAAGTCGGAGCGTGCATCAACGTTCCACAGGTTGCCCACAAAGGCGGGTCCGTCGGTCATCGCGAGCAGCACCCCGTCGTCGACATAGACAGGCAGCGCCGAGAAGTTGCGGCCGACGAGGTCGTCTGGGTTCACGAGGCCATCGAGCGATCCGCCGGCGGTGGTGGCGGTCCCGTTGTGCGCGAACATCGTCCAGTTCCCGGCAGTCGCGGCGGCGGTCAGGACACCGAACCGCAGTTGACTGGTTCCGCCGCCGCCGCCGTCCGTAGCAGCGTCGGTGGTTGCGAGTATGGCGAACTCCTGATCCTCGTCTGTCGTGTACTCCCTAAACCACGCTGTGACGGCGGCGGCCTTCAGGGAGACCTTCACGTGGTACTTCGTGCCCGCGACGATGGTCGCGGCACTCCCGATGATGGCGCCCGCGTGTACGTCCCACAACCGCAGTTCAAGCGATGTCGCGTCGAGTTGTACTTCTATTTCGTAATCGACCGCGCCTGTGTCGGTCTCGACGCTGATGGACTGCTGGCCTGTGGTGACCGACCAGATCGCCTCGGCCTGCATACCCGCAGCCGTGCCCACGCCCGCAGCGGCGAAGGCGTAGTTCCGTAGTTTTGCCGCGTCGGTCTGTAGGTCGAGCGTCCCGCCCGACAGTGCTTCGGTACCTGTGCCGTCGGTCTCGGTCCTCGTCCACCCGGTCAGGACGTCGGGAAGTTCCCAGGGTACCCAGAGGTTTCCGTACCCGTGTCGGGTGCTGGGGCTCGCCGGGCTGGCGGGCCCCATGGCTGGGAACGGAATCGTCGTGTAGCCGCCGAGGTACAGGATCGCGAGGCTGTCGTCGGTGGTCGCCGTCCCCGTGACCCAGTTGTGCGCCATCAGCACGCGACCGCGTTGGAACGTCGCCGCGAAGTTCTTCGGGTGGGTGGTCGAGAGGCTGGAGTCAGCCCAGGTGAAAGCGAGAACGCCGCCGTCGCGTGCCTCCCAGGTAGCGCCAGCATCGACCGAGCGCCAAAACGTGGTTGTGTTCGAGTTCCCGGGGTCGCGGCCCCACACGTACAGTGTGCCGTCTTCGTCGGCGGCTATCGCTTGGTCGCCGTCCGTGAAGATGCCGCCCGCAACGATCGCCGTGGTCACGGCCGCGTCGACATGGATCGCGGCCCCTCTCGTGAAGGGCTCGAACGCCGAGCCAAGCCTTACGACCGTGGGCAGTTGGTCGTCCTGTGGAACGTACAGCAGCACGAACAGGCCGCCCGAGACCGCTACCGATGGGAAGCCGCCCGAGTCGGCTGTCGTTGCGCCCGCGTTTGACGCTGCGAGTTCGAGCGTTGCGCCGTCGCTAGACGAGCCCCACTGGTACAGCAGGTCGTCGGCAGTCACGGCGGTGTCGACCACATGACCGAAGAGCACCACCTGCGACGTGTCGGCCTTGTACGCCGCGCGAAGGCGACTGATCCCCGTGTACGTCACGGACGCCGACAGGGCCGAGGCCGATGATAGCGTCCACGTGTCGCCGAGGTCGGTCGAGGCCCAGACGTCGACCTGGGCGATCGATGTGGAAAAGAACGTCCACATGAAGCACAGGAGCCGGTCGTCGGGAAGCTGTACAGTGGTCGGATAGAGGAAGTTCGAGCCGGTCTGCGTCTCGCTGGTGACCGTAACCTTGGCACCCCAGACGCCCGCGGCCGAGCGCCGCTGCACCTTGGCGAACGACACGCCGCCGATCGTCTCGCTGAACGAGACCAGCGCCTGACCGTCGCTGAGGGTGATGATGTCGGGCGACTTGTTCAGGTCAGCCGTTGTCGTGTCGTTCACGACCTCGAAGCCCGAGACGGCGCCGGGGTCGTTCCATCCGCGGTACCGATCCGCCGCGTCGGCGTCTGCCTTGTACGCAAAGGCGGCGCCGATCAGTCCGCCGTTCCCGGCCTTGACGCACCGGATCCGCATCTCGGCGGCGGCGGTCTGGGAACCACTGGAGTCCAGTACGGCGTTCGTTGCAGACTGCGGCTGTGGGAGTCCAGGCTGCGGGCTCGCCTCGTTGAACGACGAGTCGCCGTCGTCGAAGTTCGCGGCGATCACGTTCGGGTGAGGCACGAGAACCGCGCGGTAGGTCGTCTGGATCTTCTCGGCCATCAGCGACCCCTTACAAACCGGCGCTGGCCGAGGGTCGAGGGTTCTTCCATGCTTCGCAGTGTGCCGCTGCGGCGGGACTCCCTCAATGCGATGTCCATGGTCCGGCCGCCGAAGTCAGCGATCAGGGTGATGTTGTCGCCGCGTCGGCTGGGCTGCGGGTCGACCCTCTCGCCGACTCGTGCGGTGATCATCCGTTCGTCCGGATCGCCGCCCGGGATGCGGGGGGCGCTTGCGGGCACGAGGCCGCCGACGTGGAGCACGGGCGCTTTCTCACCAATGGCCGCGCCAAGCGCGAGGGCCCCAGTCGCGACAGCGAACGGCGGGCCGAAGATGGGGCCGAGGCCAGTCGGTGGCGGGCTGATCATGGTGATCGAAGCGAGGGCAGTAGCGATCCCGATCTGCGCGATGTTCGCGGCCTTCGACTGTTTGAACTGCTTCAGTATCAACGCTTTCTTCTGGCGCTCCAGGCGCCGCGTCAGCTTCTCGTTTCCTTCGGCGAGGGCGATCTCGGCGTCAAGCTCGGCGAGGGCGCGCTCTTGTGTGATGGCCAACTGCTCGCCCGCAGCGCTGGCGACCTCGGTGACGAGCGCCTTCGACGCCGCGATCACTGCGTCTCGCAGTTCTTCCTCTTCGTCGATCTCGACCTGACGGTTCGCGATTCTGTGATCGCGAATGCCGTCGTCGATCTCTTTCAACGCCGCCGCTGACGCGAGCGCCGTCTCGTTTCGCTCGACAGCCAGTTCGCGGCGGATCTCTGCAAGCTCGCGCTCAGCGGCGGCCGTGGCCTCGGTGCGCGCAACCTCGGCCGCAAGGGTCGCTTCGGCCGCCTCGATCTCAGTCTGCGCGAGGGAGAGCGCCTCACGTTCTAGGCGCCTGATATCGACAAGCCGCTCCTCCAGCGCGGCCCTGATCTCCTGCTCGGCTGTCAGTTGGTCTGAGGCCGCCTCTGCGGATATCTCGCCCAACTGCCTGAGGATGTCGAGTGCGCGCTTCTGCTCTTCCCGTAGCGCCTTCGATGCGGCCTCGGCCTCAAGAGCCGAGACGCCCAGGCGATCGAGGCTCGTAGCTGCGCCGTCCGCCGCGCCGGCGTACTCGTCGGTGCCCGCGCTTGCGTCCCTTACCGCGTCGCGCTGCTCGACGAACGCCTTCGTTGCAGCGAGCGCGGCGTCGGTGATCGTGGTCTCTTGACGTTCCGCCTGGGCGAGCCTGATCGCAAGCTCTTCGAGGGGATCGTTCGAGGACGCCATCGACAGCGCGAACCGTTCCTGAGCCTCGCGTGCAAGCTCCAGCGTGAACACGAGCCCAACCGTGAACGCTTCGAGTCGTTCGCCTGCTTCTATCGCATCGATGAGTTCGGCGGTTACACCGCTCATGATCAGTTTGAGTTCGGCATTCGCACGCGTCCAGTCCTGAGCCGCCTTGATTGCTTCGGGCCCAACGTCCGCGCCGAACTCGGTCGAGAGAGCAATGAAGTCTTCGAGTGCGCCGGGGTCTCCCAGTGCCTGTAATAGCTTTGTGCCAGACTCTCCGAATGCGGCCGCCGTCAGCGCCGCGCGCTCCGCAGGATTCTCGACGCCTTCGAGGCCCTTTATGAACTCTCGGAATACGTCGTCTGCGTCGCGTAGGTTGCCGTTGACATCCGTGACAGAGATACCCAGCGCGTCGAAGGCGACCTTACCCTCACCCGTGCCACGCGCCGCGTCCGCCATACGCTTGGGAAGTGACGCGAGCGAGTCGTTCAGTTCGGTGAACTCAAGCCCGGAGCCAGCGGCGGCGAGCCGCAAGCCGGCGAGGGTGTCAGTCGCGATACCGGAGCGGGCCGACAGATCCGCAAGCTCGGTCCGAAGCTCCATGACCTCGCCGGTCAGGGCCGCGATGCGGCTGATGCCCGCCTTGATCGCCTCGGCCGAGATGATCGATCCGACGAGGTCGACACCGGTGAGCGACTTCTCGATCTGCTTCGTGGTCGTCTTCGCAATCTTCGCCGCTTTCTTCGCGGCGCGTTCCTGTTCGCGCGCGAACGTGGCGACCATCTTTCGGCCGGCGGCGGATGCCTGCTTCTGGGTCGTGTCTGGGAGCTTCGCCATGTCGGCCGTGAACTTGCGGACGTCGGCAATTACAGCGAGGCGGATGTCTCTGGATACGGTGGCCATCAGCCGATCCCGTCCGCTATGTCAGCCTCGATGCGCCTGGCGGCCTCTTCGCCGGGCTTGAAGATGAGTTCGAGCACGACAGAGCGCGGGCTCTGGATGTACCAAGAGTACGGCGCGATGTTCGTCACCCTTCCCGCGAACTCGCCGCCGCCAGCCAGGGCGACGAAGTCGAGGCCAAGCAGGCTTTTTGAGAACCCTGAATCCTCGGGCCACTCGCGCTGGGCGAAGTCGGCCACGGGCACGAGGTGTCTTGTGAACGCAGCGGCCACGGCCGGGGCTGCCGTCTCGATGAGTTCCGCGATGTCGCGTGCGTGCGACGGGTCTACACGGATACCGGCCGACTTGCTCGGCTTGCGGATTGCGGGGGCGCCCTCATGCCACGAGGCAACCCGTTGAAACTTCGGACGGACGCCTGCGACTTCGAGGTACTGCTCGCGCCTCGATTGGAACTTCTCGAACTGGTCGGTGAGTAGGCCCATTACTCGACCCTGAAGTGATTCGAGCGTTCCCACGCGTCGGGTGTCGCGTTCACGGTTGAGGGCGGCATGGCACCCCAGCTACGGCCGGACGGTGCGGCCTCGGCCTCGGTCTTGGGTGCGTCGCCTGCTTGTAGCCGGTAGAACCCGATCATCACTAGTTGCTCTTCCTTCGGTAGTTTGTACAGCCCAAGCGGGCCACCGAGCCACGTTATGCCGATTGCGACGTAGTCTCGATGGAGTTTTCCTCCGGGGCCGGTGAAGGGTCCGTGGTCTCTTTGATCTCCTTCTTGGTCGGGATCGAATCGAAGATCGCCCTCCTGCATTCGCGGCCGGCGGCCATCACTTGCTCGATGCCGTACCCGCGGCCGATGAGCACGTCGAGCACGTGCTCACCGTACAGGCCGACCTCGTACCGGCATGCGCGCAGGTCGGGGCATTCCAGGGCCTCACCGGCCCAGCACAGGCCGAGCGCGGCGGCCGTGGCCAACCCGGCCTCCCAGGCGTCCTCGTCGCCTGACGTGCGTGTGATGGCTTTCGTGGACGAGGCGTAGTACGCGCCGTGCAGTCGGTACCGCCGAGGCATAAGGGGCAGAACCCCCGCGATCTCGTCGTCTCCGATCTTGATTGTGAAGTTCATTTGTGGTGCTCCAGGTTGATCAGGTGAACGTCGGCGCGACCACGTTCGTTCCGGTGAGTGCGATGGTCCAGCCCTCGACCGCCTCGGTCATGGAGACCTGGACGCGGTTGTTCGGGAGGGTCTTCGTGCTCGTGGTCGTCCCGTCGTTCATGGTGATGATCACCTTCATGGCCCAGACGCTGGAGTCGACGGACTGCAAGCCGCTGAAGAAGTTCGTCTTCCGAATGAAGTCGAGGATCCGCGCGGCGCCTGCCGAGGACATGGCTTCATTCTTGAGGCCGAGCGTGAGCGACCACGCCTGGATCTTGTCGTTGCCCTCGACCCAGCCGTCGTGCACGCCGCGGTTGATGGCCTGGATGGCCTCGGCGTTGTCTTCCTCGATGCCGTCGATCGAGAAGTCCCCGATGCCTGGACCGGCCGTGATGGACGTCCCGACGTTGTCTTCGAGAACGATCGTGGTTTGCTTTGAAGTGTAGCGAGCCATGGTTTAGGCGCTCCGTGCAAGCATGATGAAGTCGAGCGTGCTGTTCGCGTCGCCCAGGTTGTTGACGTTGATGGACTTCGTCGAGGCTCCGACGATGTTCTTACCGTCTGCGAAGTTGCAGACGAGCACCTTCGTTTCACCCGGCGGGATAACGATGATGTCCGATGCATCCTTCAGGAAACCGAGCCAGCCATTCGCGGCGGACGGCTTGATCTCGTAGTTCGCCGTATTGGCGATGGGTGCAGAGACTGCGAGGTAGACCACCTCTGTCAGCGTCGACATGACCGTACCCTCAGCGTCAGTCAGCAGTCGCAGATCGACGTCTTCGGCCGTGGTCGCGCCGGGGTCGCGCGTCGACTTGTGGACGTGGTCGAACTGGTTTGCGCCCGTACCGGCGCCGAGCCGCTGTTGGATGTCGATGGTCGCCGAGGCTTGGCCGGCGTATGGCGCGGCCAGTGCCTGGAATGCTTCCATCAGGATCGTTACTTGGGCGTGGTCAACGGACATGGATCAGACCTCGAACTCGTGAAGGATGTCGAAGAAGATTTGGAAGATCATCAGGGAGCGGTCTCCCGAAAGCAGGGGTCGGCCGGCGTTTACCAGCGTCGCGTTCCACTCGCTCGACGGCGCATTCAGCGCGCGGATCACGTCGTGAGCCGCCTTCCTCGCCAGACGCGCCGAGGCGATCTGTGCGCCGGGCTGTAGGCGGTAGCTGAACATGATCACCAGCCGCGAGCGAACGCGGGCGTAGGTGTGCGGGCCGTCGCGCTCGTCGCCCGTGTTCGGAGAGTCCTCGACCACCGCATTGAACCCGAGATGAGCCAGTGACGAAGCGTTCTCGCCGCGCGTATTGAACGACTGAATCTCGGAAAACTCGGCTGTGGCGTCGCCCTGCTGGTACGCGGTCGCGTCGATCTCTGTGATGCGGCGCGCGGCCTCGGCCTCGACGTCGTCGATCTCCATCGTCTGACGTGACATGGATCACCATCTCGGCGTAGACGACGAGAGCCGTCGAGGTGCGGCGTTCGGCTGGATGATTCCGCCGGTGCCCTTGCGTTTGGTGCTGTCGGGGTTGCCGTCCTGATCGCGGTCCTCGACGAAGGTGATCTTGCTCCACGCCTGCCCGTACTCGTCCAGGTGGTGAAGGTAGGCTTTCTCCCATCGGGTCTCGCCGGGGTACTCGTTCGCCAGCCACTTGAAGATCAAGTAGTAGCAGCGCTGTCGGTGCGCAGACCTGAACGACGTCGGCGAGAAGATGCGGTGCGGGAAGTGCCCCTCTTCGAGCAGGCGGTGGATGATCTGTTTCCAAGCCTCGTCGATCTGGGACTGCCAACTTGTGAGCACCGTCCCTTGCCACACGCTGAGGTTCGGATACTCGCCGCCTTCGAGGTCGGCATCGGTGATCACCGGGTAGATCATCCGGCGACACACGATGGCCTCGCGGCGATACACGCGGGTGACGCCAGCGATCAGGAGCGTCCACTCTTCCTGATACAGGTCAGAGTAGGCGAGCGTCGAGGGCAGAGATGCGGCCGACAGGGTCACGGTCGCGAACCCGGACGCGGGTACAGTTACCGTCGGCTGCGGCGTGATGATCGCGTCACCGCTCGCGTCGAGCAGCTTGTACGTGCCGGATGTGATCGTCGCGATCGCGCCGTCCCTGTACACCTCACCAGTCGAGATCTGCTCACGCTCTCGCTCGATGATGTTCGGGTACGGATCCCGAAAGGTGTACAGGGTCTCAGCGGTTGTCATGCGTCAGGGCCTACGTGAGCGAATAGGTGAACATGCCGAACAGGGTCCAGGTCCCGGCTGCACTGATGTAGAACAGTCCGGCCTCGGACTGGTTCACGGTGCCGATGATGGCGCCCGCCGGGTTCAAGACAACGAGGTTCTCGGCGCCGTTCGACGAGTTCGCGATGAGGAAGAAATGCCCATCGACGTCGGTGTCTTGCCTGGGCAGGCTGACGTTTCGATTGGAGCCGCCCGCGTCAAGCTGTTGAAACTGTCCCTCGTCGCGAGTAAGCGTCTTGTTGGCCGCCAGCAGTTCGATCTCGAAGCCGCCGCGCAGCGCGAGGGCCGAGGTCAAGGCCCTGATGGTCTTGGTCTTGTATCCCATGGTCAGAACTCCAAGCGGCCCCGGTCTCCCAGGGCCGCGGGTTGGCGCTTACGCGACGGTGATGCCGCCAGCGTCCGAGGACACGGCGCGGACGTGCCATAGGCTGGTAGAGATGCTGGTGAACTCGATGTAGTCACCGAGGGCGGCGTTACCGTTCGAGAACGTCAGCGTCGAGCCGGTCGCGGGGATCACGCTCGCGTCAAGCACGATCGTGCCAACGAAGGTCGCGCCGCCAAGTGCGGTGATCGTGACGTCGAACGCGCCCGGGGCGGTCAGGTAGAATCGGAACTTCGTACCGGGCCCGGTGGTCGGATCGGGTACGTCGATGTCGTAGGCCGAGGACTGGGCAACGCTGAAGATGCCGCCCGAGTCGGCGAGCACCAGGGCCACGGCCCCGGTGATGGCGACGGGGGTGGTCCCCGCGACTTCGCGAGCGCCCGACACGGCGCCATCCTTCAGGAGCACGCCGTCGGCAGTGACGCCGGCCGCGCCGGTCTTCTCGTTGATCACGTCGGTGGTGACCTGCGAGTCCTTCAGGAGCACACCGTCGAGGGTGACGCCTGCGCCGGCCGTGGCCTCGTTGACGATGTCGGCGTCGATGGCCGCACCATCGGCCATCACGATCCCGCCGTCCTTCATCAGAACGCCGTCGACCGTCACTCCTGCGCCAGCCGTCGCCTCGCTGACCGTGTCGGTCTTGATTCCGCCCGATACGACCTCGTTCGACTTCAACGGGAAGCTGAACCACGAAGAACCGTCGCACATATAGAGGATGATCTCCCCGCGTTCGCAGGTCTCGATCAGCGTCGGCGTGTCGTCCTGGACCGTGAGATCCTCGGCCGCGTCGGCGCCGTTGCGGATCATGAACCACATGCCGCTGCTGGTCGCTTCGGCGGGCAAGGTGACGGTGCGCGTCGCGCCGCCCGGATCGAGCCGGAGGTAGTTACCGTGCGCTTGGGTCAGGACGAAGGCCCCGGTGAGGACGATCACGTTCAAGCCATTGACCAAGGCCAAGTGCTTCGTGATGGCGCGTGTGCTGGCTTGGCCAGTGGAGGTAGACATTTACGGGCTCCTATTCGCCGCGTCGTTCGACGTTGCGGACTGCGGTTTTGACTCGGGCCTCAGCCTCTTGCTGAGTGTAGGGGGTGCCGGCACGCTCCGACTCGCGCCGGACGTGGGTGGCTGTCTTCGAGATGGCCTCTCGTTTGGTGCGTTCGCTCACTTGGCCACCTCCGACGGCGGTGTGGTGGCCGCCGTGATGGCAGCGGTGAGCGCCGCCTTCGCGCCCTTGCGGGTCTCGCCGTCGAGCATGGCGAGCAGTTCGGGGACGGTCATGCCGTCCGCGATCTCGGCCACAATCTCGGTGATCGTGCGGTCGAACTTCACGACCTCGGGCTTCGCCCTCACCTCGACCATCTCGATCGGCTGCGGGATCTTGGCGCCGGTGGCCCGTTCGAGGGCGCGGGTGGCGCGGTCGGTCTTGCTCTTGCGAAGCTCTGCCGTGATGTCCATGTTCGACGCGGCGCGGTCGACGTGCAGCGCTTTGATGTCGATACCCTCGGCCACGATCTCGGCGGTCGGTGGGCGGATGTGCCCGAGTTCGACGAGGCGCAACCTGAACCGGTTCATCTCGCCGCGGTCGAGGTCGTACTTCTGGCGCTTGCCGTCTCGCTTGGCGCGGGGGTACTCCCACCGCTCGAAGTGAACGAGGCCCTCTCGGCCGGTCAACGGGTGCGCGACCTTGGCCGTCTTCATGTAGCCGACGACACCGTCGATCTTGATGTCGTGCGGGAGGATCGTGAATCCCCGACGCTTCAGGATGGCCTGAGCACGCTCGTAGGCGGCCGAGGACGGCTCGCCCTTCTTGAGGGTCCGGTGCGTGTTGAGGCCCGGCGAAACGATCTCGTGCTGCAAAAGGGGGAGCCACGTCGGATCGTCGAGGCCCTCGGTCTCGATCGCCCAGTTCTCGTGGTGGTGCATGAGGAAGAACGACGGGTTCGGCCGCACCCTGGGAAGCGCGACCTTCGCGATGGCCGAGGTCGTGTGGTCTTGAATGTCCCAGGTGGCGCCGGCGTTTCCGCCGACGGGCTGGTTCTTCGGGATTGGCAAAGGGCCCTCCAGGGCCGGGCTTAGCCGGCGGTGTGGTGCTAGTCGTTGACCGAGATCAAGCGACGCTGCGGGAAGAGAGTCGGATCGAGCAGGCCGGTGCCGAGCCACGAGTTCGCGTCGTAGCGGCTCTCGGCCTGCTTGGCCTCGCCAGACTTCTCGATGACGATTCCGAACTCGGGAATGAACATGGCCGTCGCGGGGTTCGCGACCTGGACAGGCGCGGTCGAGGCGCGCACCCAGCCGACAGCGCCGGGGACGTACAGGCCGCCCTGGTGGTCTCCGCCTGCCGTGGTGATGTCGAAGCTCGCGTGGTTCAGGATGCCCAGGAAGTTGAACGCGCCGCCGGCCGAGCGGACGCCCTGAAGGGCGAGCATCGCCTCGGGGGTCTGGAGTGCGGGCTCGTTGCGGAGCGAGTCACGCAGGTCGCTGAACTGCTCGGGGTGACGCACGGAGACGAGGCCGCGGTCCAGGTCGAAGCCCTCGGTCTCGTGCAGCGCGGTGATGGCGTCGAGTTCGTCATCGACGGTCCACGCCTGCCCTGAGGTGCCGCTCGTCGCGGTGATCGCGGCGAGGGCGGTCGCCAACTGCTGGCGGATGGTCTTCAGCCACGAGGCGGGGATCATCTCGATCAGGGCGTCGAGGCTGACTCCCTCTTCGCGGGTCAGGATGCGCTGCTGGTAGGTCTCTTCCTTCGCGAGGCCGAACCGACCGACGGACACCTCGTCGAAGTTGGTGGTGAACCCGGTCGCGACGATAGCCTCGGTCTCGGAGGCCATGGCCGTGAACGCCTCGGACCAACCGACGGCACCCATGCGGGTAACGCGGCCGGTGTCGGAGCCGGTGCCGCTGAGGTCCATGATGAGTTCGACGAGGCCCAACTGAAGCACGTTGAGGCGCTCCATGATCTCCAGGCGAATCCGCTCGGGGGCGAAAGCGTGGGTGAATCCCAGGTCACCCTGGATGGACGAGAATGCGACGGGGGGAGTGTGAACGGTCAAAACGCTGGTTCCTTTTGAATTAGGAAGCCGGCGTTACCTTACGGGCACGAGTCGAACGGCGCATGATGGGGGGATGTGGCGGCCCGCCCCGTCGGTTACGCCGACGAGACGAGCGGGCGGAGCCGCGTTGGAACGAAGCTAAGCGATCACAACCTACGCGGTCAAGCCGGCGGCGTGTCGGGCTGGGCGTTTGCCTCTGCGACCTTCTCGTTGAACTTGACCTTCTGCTCGTCGGGGCTGAGGGCCCGGTACTCCTTCGATTGGAAGTACTCGGTCGACTGCTTCGCGGTCATCTTGCCTTGCTGCGGCGGGGGCGTCTTGACGGGGCCTGCCGCCGACGGTAGTTCGTTCGGCTTCACAGGCGGCGGCGTGGCCCCAGGAACCGGCGGGTCCGCGGGCTTGCCGGTGAGGTAGCCCGAAAGCAGCGGGTTCTCTTTCGCCCAGGTATCGAACTCGCCGAACGCGACGCGATCCTCGTCGCTCTTCCCATCCATCTCGGCGGCATAGAGCACGTTGAACGCGTTCGCGGTCTTGTCGTCGGTGACCCCGATTCCGGCCAGAGCCGTACGCCGCTCGGCGGTCTGACGGACCGTCGAGAGTTCGTCGGTGAGCCGAACGTTCTCGTTGGTCAGTGCGTCGTGGGTTGCAGCCTTCGGCCGCAGGGCGGTGACCTCGGTATTCAGGAGCGCGATGGCGTCATCCTTCGTCTTCAGACGCGTGGTCAGGGTCTCCTGATCGACGAAGCCTTTCCCGAGGTCTACTTTGCAGTGGGGGCAGTCTGCCATGGTGCTTTCTCCTGGACGGCTTAGCCGTCCTCATTGGGTGGTGGCACGGCCGGTGTGGCCGGGCCGAGGGTCGTGAGGTCTGCGAGCGGCTTGGAACCAAGCACGTCGGAGATCGAGCGTCGAATCTGGTTTACACCTTCGAGGTCGCCGGCGCGAACGAGGCGCTCGACCGCGAGCGATAGCTCGTTGAGGGAGCGCGCGGCGTCCGGGTCGGCGGCTGCGCCCTCGTCAACGAGACCCGCGGCCTCGGCTGCCGCCTGTTGAGCGGCGGCGAGCCTCCGAGTGTCGGTGTCTGCCTTGACCATGGCGGCGATGGCGTCCTCTTCCGAGGCGCCGGGGTGCTGCTTCTGGTACGCCTCGAACGGCGAGAGGAAGTCGTTCTCGACTTGCCAGTCGAGGTCGTCACGCTCCGCCTTCTTCTCTTCCGCCGACTTCGGGATCGCGTGGTACGAGATCGTGTGGCCAGTCTCGGGCGTCGTCGCGAGTCCCGCGAGCCGTACGAGGGCCGCGCTCTTGCGGATAGCTTCGAGGTCGCCGGCTCTGAAGATCTCGCGAACCTGATCCATGACCTCGCGCTTTTGCTGATTCGAGATGGTCAGAGCCGCGCCGCTCGTGGGGTTCGCGTGCTGCCGCGTGACGTCGGAGCCCATCAGGCCGAACCGTGTCGCGATCTTCATCTCGTAGTCTCGCGCGAAGTTCGCCACCGACTCCAGGTTCGCGCCTGGGCCGATCTCCTTCACGAAGGGCTGACCATCGCCGTCGAACTCGTGGTACATCAGCGCGCCGGGCATCAGCGTGATCGTGCGGATGGGGGCACCCTCGTTCTCTTCGTCCCTGTCGACCTCGGCCGCGACGGGCACGAGGCCAGCGACGATGACCGAGTTACCGCTCGCCGCGAGCGCGCAGTGCCCCGCGTAGGTGTAGTACAGCGCTGTGTTGAGCGTGCCGCGGTGGGCGCCTCGCCTGTCGAGGAAGTTCCAGAACTCCCCCGAGTCGATGGAGCGGTAGACCACGAAGGGAAGGAAGACCTCGCCATCGTCGTATCGGTACGGGTACGACTCGCCGACGAGGGCGCCGGGCTCGCCCCTCGCGTTCACGAGGAAGATGTTCGACAGGTCTTGCCCTGAGGTGCCGTCACGCATCGCCTCGACGATGCGGTAGCTCGGCTCTCTGATCACAACGTCGCCGCGAATCTCGCCGAGGTCGTACTGCTCCCAAACATAGATCCATTTCTCTTGGGCCTCCCACCGACGAAGCCGCAATTCCCACAGCACGACCGGCGCGTCGGGGGCGTCTTCGTCGACTACGACGTACACGTTCTGGGGAAACACGTTGCGGACCGTGAGCCTGCCCAGGTGCGCGGGGACGTCGAGGCGTACGAGCATGTCGCCCAGGCCGAGCGCGAAGTACTGGATTCGCTGCATGCGTTGCCAGTACCCGGCCTTTGCCAGGAAGCCCTCGGGGCCGATCAGCGGCGCCGCCGCGTCGGGCTCGGTCGAGTGCCTCACCTCGGGGATCTTGCCGTACAACCCCGGCGTCGACAGTTGCCGACAGATCTCGGCGAGAGGGTTCGCAGACAGATCGGGCGTGCCGAGGATCTTCTGCTTGGACGAGCCCACGCGGTCGCCCACCCACTCACTCGCCACCTTTTCCCATTCCTCAGTTAGGATCTGATGACGGGTCGAGGTGTGCTTCGAGCGCCAGTCGTCCGTCGAGGTCGGCATACTCGGGCGCGTGGGGCGGCTTACGGTGTTGGGGTGTGAGGGCATGGGGTGGGATCCTCTCGGGGTTTACTGGATGGCCTTGAATGCCCGCCAGCCTCTTACCTTGATTGTGCGTTCCATGATGTAGCGGCCTGCGTCCCCGACGTCCTTCAGCGGATCGCGGCGGTCACCTTTGAAGTTCAGAGCAAAGGCGATGAACCGCTTACACCGGGGATGGACCGTGGCGATCGGTATGCCGTCGTCGTCCACGGTCCCGAACAGGCCGTTAAGCATCCGCATGCCGTAGGTCAGCGAGCCGCCCCACTTGTGCGGGGTGTGGATGACCCTGGCCCTGTGCAGCGGGATCCCGGCGATGTGGCATAGCTGAATCCGCAGCGCCTTGTTGCTCTTGCGGATGTGGTGCTTCGACTCGCCGGTCGGGCGGTCACCGACCCACTCGTCGACGTCGAGCATGGTCAGGCCGTTGCGGGCTAGCATGTCCAGGATCGCCTGGGCGTCTTGCGCGGGGGTGGTGAGTCCGTCTGAGAGCGTTTCATCCCACCACCATACGCGCGGCTGGCGACCGTGGCGATCCATGGCGGCGAACAGAACCGCGGCCTGTTTGCCTGCGGCGGCGCCGTGGTCGATCCCCACGCCCAGGTAGGCGCCGTCGAGCGGCCTGTCGGAGCGGGTGTTCTTCTCGCTGAAGTTGGTAAGCCATGCGCCCTTCGTCAGCGGCTCCCAGGCGCCGTCGATGCGCATGGCGCGCTCGTGCTCCAGTAGCGTCGCCGCGTACTCGTCGATCTCTTCCTGGGTCTTGAACGGGCGGGGTGCGCCAGCGATCCAGCAGTTGGCCTCAGTCAACCCGAAGTTGTGTTCCTCCACGGCCTCGGCCTCAACCATCTCGCGGAGCCAGCCGAGGTCTGGCATATCGGGCGTCGGAGTGAAGGTGCAGATCAGGTCGCCGTTCTGGCGCATCAGGCGCGGCTGCACCTCGCCCCACATCTGCTCAGTGGGCGGCTCGTCAAGGCCGACGAGATGGTACGTGCCGCCCGCGATCCGGGTCGTGCCCTGCTTGTACGTCGCGAACGAGAGGACCGAGCCCTTGCCCGGGCCCGATGTGAAGACGAGGCGAGGCGGCTTGCCGGTGAGGCCGCGCCCGGGATCGAAGCCGCACTTGTGGCTCAGTTCATCCTTCGGCGCGAGTTCCCACAGCTTTTCCATAAGGGGCATCATCTGTTCGAGCGACACCGACGCGACCAGCGCGCGGATGGGCGGCCTGTGCGTCGTCTTGTACGGGTGGGTGCCTCGCAGCCTGTGAAGGATCTCCCACGCGAGGAAGTAGCTCTTCCCGAGTTGGTTGCCGTCTCGCCAGATGACCCGCTGTGCCGCGTCCTGGGCGACGATGCGCTGAGGCTCCGTGAGCCGCACGTAGTCCAGGCCCGAGCGCTGGGCGCGCTCCCTCGACGCCGCGAGCCATGTGAGGGCGTGCTCAGCCATTCAGGCGCGAAGCTCCAGAAGCTCGGCCTTGGCCTTGGCCCTGGTGATGGCCGCGTACGCCGCTGACTCGGGGCGACCGGTGCGGTCCATCATGTGCAGCATGGCGCTCAGTGGGTGGCCCTGGGCGACGAGTGCGATCTCTGCGGCGTCGCACTCGATCGGATTGTTGTCCTCGATCCATTGGGTCGCGATCCGTTTGCGTTCATCGTCGGTCATTCGGTCTTGCCCCCTTCGAGCACTTCGAGCGGGGGCAGCCTGTGCCGCGTCCTGTACTCGCTCACGAAGACTTCGAGATGGGCGTCGGGCATGCCGGCGGCGATCCGCTCGATGCCTTCGAGGAAGTCGTCTTCGTCCATGTTCGTGAGGTCGCCGGCGAGTAGCCCGTCCTTCAGGATGTCGTCGAGGTCGTCGCGGACCGAAGCCGCGCGGCGAGTCAACGCCGCCACGGCCTGCCACGACGCCGACTCTCGGGCCGCGTCGATGTCTCCGTGTACCTCGTCGAGCAGGTCGCGAAGGTACTGCTCGCGGCTCTTGTCGCTCTCTTCCTGCCATGGCTTGGGGGTGTCGGTCATGCGGCCGGCCTCGGGTGCGCGGCGTCGAACGAGGCCGTGTCTGGGTCGTCGGAGTCGAGGGCGTCGTACCAGACCCCATCGTCACCGCGCCAGCATCCGCCCTTGTCTTTGATCCACCTGCCATCGTCACGCCTGACGTACCCGCAGGCGTCGACCGGCTCCCAGTGGAATGCGACGGCGTCGGTCATGCGAGCGACTCGCGGCGTTCCTTCAGTGCGGCCATGGCCCCGACGCGGTTACCAGCTTCGCTCTCGTAGACCTCGGCGAGTTCGAGCACGGCATCATACCGGGCCGTCGCGAGCGCGATCCGCAGCTTCGGGATCGACTGATCGACCAAGGCCGCCGCGACCGTGTGCTCGCCGGTGGTGTAGGACTGCGACGGACCAGGGGCAGAGTCGGTCTCGACGTCAGGGATGGGGGGGGGGGGTGGGGTGATGTACCGGGGGTCGATCGGCTCGGCGGCTGGACGGTTGGCGCCGCGGAACTCGCGACGCTTGGAGGCGGCGAGCGCATTCGCGGGGGCGGCGTCGTCGTAGCTGGCGATCTCGGCGCCGTCGACTTCGACGAGGTGCTTCGTTCCGACCTGACGGGTCGTGACTGTCTTCATGGGATCCTCACTGTGTTGAATGTCCGAATTTTCGGACGTTGTTCAGGAATCTGTACGGAATGCGTCCGAATTTTCGGACAGTGT
>SDBT01001624.1_pt1 | contig 39937 bp, 39 predicted proteins | sample 2277101 | NCBI WGS metagenome assembly SDBT01 (sample SAMN10404973, study PRJNA504765) | marine sediment metagenome | isolation source: marine sediment core GS10_PC15, 103 cmbsf | place: Arctic Ocean: Southern Knipovich Ridge | collected 2010 | reverse complement strand
TGGTATCTAAGCACTTGATTTGTTTATTGAATAGTTTAGCTGCATCTCCAAATCTTGGATATAATAGAGATTCTCCATTATCATGAAGTTGAACCACTATTCCTTCTGGTAACTGTTTAGCGACGGATTTTACTAATTCAAATTCCATATCTCCATACTTGATTACGATCTCTGGATACTCTCTGTCTATTTTTCTTCTACCACACATCCAGCAATTTTTGTTACATCGACAAGATAATTCTACATTTACTGTAGTTAACCCATTGAAGAATTTATTCATTTTTAATCCCTGTTCCTAAAATTATCAATTCAACAGACCAGCGGACAAACTTAATTCGAGACTTTGTTGTTACCGGCACAAATAATCTTAAAATACAACTTAAAATCTTCAATAGCGGATATCTCCACAAAATCGGAAGCTGATAAAAAACTTCAGAAGTCACTTCTTCAAAACCAAAAATATTTAAAATATCTCTAACGGCGGTAACAGTGTACGGTTGTCTATGTGTGTAGTCATCAAAAAATGTCTTCATTTGAGAAATCCAATCCGGAGTCATTATTATAACTCTCCCTGCAGGCTTGAGAACCCTGCCACATTCTCTCATAAAGTTTTCGGGGTTAAAGAGATGCTCGATGAGTGATTTAGAAAAAACTAGATCAAACATCTGATTATCGAAGGGAAAAAGTTCACTTTCAATATTAGCATATCTCACCTCGATATCTTTCAACATACGAGAATGGGATTTCTCATTATCTAAACCATATACATCCAATCCTAAATCCTTAAAGCCCTTTAAAAAATCGCCTCTACCGCATCCAACGTCTAGAAGTTTATCTCCTCTCTTCATCTTGAATCGATTAAATAAATACTTACATAACCGAAGTGGGTATTCAGTAGGGGGTCGAACTTTCTCATCATAAATAACATCTATATAGTCAGACATCTTCCTCTTTTTAAGGCACTGATTACCACTGATTTTCGCTGGCCGAATTTCATTGACTTTTTCATAGACTTCTCACTGGTCTCTATCTGTGTAGATCTGTATCCAAATTTGTTAACAAGTAAGTTCTTCAACCAATTCGATAAGATTACCCTCGGGGTCACGACAAAATGTAACCTTTGCATAACCATCCGGTGAAACCTGAGGAGACGAATTAAACTGAATTCCTGCTTTTGATAACCTTTGGTATTCCGCTTCCAAATTTTCAACTGTAAAGGCCACATGTGAAATACCTATCTCACATATATTCTTTCTACAAGCAACCTCTCTTGGATGGGAGTGATAGTATAAAAGTTCAACAAGGCTTCCCTCTCTTGTGGTCATTTTTACAGTTGTAACCTTAATGTTTTTAAGTCCAGAAATTTTATCAATATAATCACCTGTCTCATCCATTCTCTTGACCACCTTCAGACCAAGCAAATCGCCATAAAAATATAATCCTCGTTCTAAATCACTGACAACGATACCTGTATGCCTAATAGCCTTCATCACGACTCCTCTCTGTCTACGTCACAAATAGATTCTTCGAACACAGCAAGTCCCTCATCCAGAGCATCTTCAGATATCGTTAAAGGGGGGCCGATTTTAATAGATTCTCTACCAGTATGAACGAGTAATAAACCCTTTTGCATCGCTTTTTCGCATATCCGGCTGGCAAGGAACCGATCTTGTTTATGATTCTTGGGATTGGTAACAATGATTGCTGCTAATAATCCCTTTCCAAGAATGCAAGAAATATGATCAGGGTATTTATCTTTAAGTTTATCTAAATAGGAATGGAGGATTTCTCCTTTTTGAGCCGACTCTTCAATAAGGTTTTTTGCTGCTATCTCCTCTATGTTTGCTAATGCAGCAGCACAGCAAAGTGGATTGGCAGAATGAGTACTACTCATTGAACCTGTCTCAGGCAAATCCATTATTTCTCGCCTTCCAATCACTGCAGATAAAGGTAAGCTCCCACTTAATGCCTTTCCAAGGCAGATCAAATCCGGTTCAACATCATAATGCTGATAGACGAATAACTTTCCACTTCTTCCAAAGCCTCCTTGAATTTCATCAAATGTTACTAGGATACCGTGCTCTCTTGCAAATATAGCAAGTGCTTGAATATTGGCTTTTGGGTAGAAAATTGCTCCCCAACCCTGATAGGATTCTATCATGAACCCACAAATATCATCAAAATTCACTCCTTTTTTGTGCAAGGTTTCAATGTCTTTTCGAAAGTGTTCAGCCCAATCATATGGGTAACCAGCTGACTCCTCTACTAACCATGGATAGGGAAAGGGGAGGGGATACATATTTGGATCCATATAACCAATCCATGCTGATGTGCCTAGGTCACCTTTGAGCATTTCAGCTCCCATAGTGCGGCCATGCATACTGCCCTGAAATGAAATGATACCGATCTTGGATGGTTTGATAGCTTGACCATGCATTCTCATTAATTTCACAGCACACTCAGTTGCTTCAGTGCCCGCGGACAATAAGAATGCCTTTTCACAAAATCTGGGAGTTATTTCTATCAGCTTCTTCAAAAATTTTGCACGAATCTCATGGGCAAAAGTATATGTATGAACCAATTTATGATTAAGTTGCTTTTGTAACGCCTTGATAACCATTGGGTTAGAATGACCGATATTCGCCAAAAATATAGTTGAAGTAAAATCAATCCAGCAATTTCCGTATTTATCAAATACTTGAAAATCTTCTGCGCGATCCCAGACTATCGGCAATTGTCCATGCATTGACCTTGACTCATATTCCTTTAAATCCTTAAAAACTACAAGAGATTCCGGAACAGGAATCTTTGTTTTTATAGTTCGATATTTTGTTTGTACAAAAGAAACTTTTTGCGGCACATAAATAAAATTATATCCCGTCATAATTTAATCCTCTCTTGGAAAATTTTTTGCTGAATATTCATAAATAGGATTGCCACATTTACTAAGTTGATATTCCAGATATTCAAAATCTTCAGGTCTATCAACTTCAGCAGCAAAGGTAGTAACAAAAGCCAATATATTCGTACCATGAAGAGAATTGTTTTTTTGAACAAAATCTGTTTTGATAATATCAACATAACCATTTGGATGATAAGCCTTAGGAAATAATTGTCGAGGTAAATTATAATATTCAGGTCTTGGATCATCCGGGAAAAATCCCTTGAAGAAACCTTTGTTATCTATTTTCAACATTTTTTGTGGGGGCTCTGGAAGTTCATGTGCTGACCGTAAAGATGTCGAATCTGGACGTTCTTTCATGAAATCAATCGCCCGATCAATCTCTGACGTAATTCGTAGTGGCGTAGTCGGTCTTAGTTGAACGAGCAGATCAGGAGTTATACCTTCTTTTTCTTCAAACCAATTAATAGCATGCTGAAAAAATTCTAAATCAGTAGAATCATCTTGAGATATTTCAGGAGGGCGAAGAAAGGGAACCTCAGCACCGTATTTTCTAGCGATATCTGCAATTTCTTTAGAATCAGTCGAAACAACAGTCCTTTCAATTTTTTTGGAAAGTTTTGAAGCGCAGATCGCATAAGCAATCAATGGGTATCCGTCCAAACATTTAATGTTTTTTCCTGGAAACCCTTTTGATCCTCCTCTCGCAGGTATTATAGAATATATCCTCATGATTTCTCCCAATTACAGGGTATCCACTCTCCTCAATTTTTTCTTAATCTTTTCTTCTTCGAGACCAATTCTTTTAACTCCATCTCCCAAGGCTTTTTCAATAGTTCTAATATAGTCTATCAAACGATAAAAACCTATAACCTCAACAGAGGCGGCCTGATCTGAACCATACATAGCCCGGTCAAGCGTAATATGCCTTTCCACTGAAGTCGCTCCTAAAGCCACAGCTGCACAGGCGGTTATTAGTCCTACTTCATGCCCACTATATCCCACTTTGCATTTAAACCTTTCCCGCAACACTGGAATCATCCGTAAATTAGCATCTTCATCTTTCATCGGATATGTGGCATTGCAATGCATAAGTTCAAAAGGACAGTTTGCCTTTTTGAATATCTCTACAGCTTTCTCTATTTCCTCCATCGTACTCATCCCGGTTGATATAAAAGTATATTTCTTTTCCTCTGCAATTACTTCGAGAAGTTTTTTATGTGTAAGCATTGCAGAAGCAACCTTATTGTATTTACAGTTATATTTTCTTAAAAAATACTGGCTATCGTTATCCCAAGCTGAAGCAAACCACTCAATCCCTTTTTCTTTACAATACTTATCAATTTCATCATACTCTTTCTTGCTAAATTCGAGTCCAAGTTTCTGATTCCTAACAGTCATACCCCAGGGACTCTCTCTTGGCTTGTCCAGCTCCTCTTTTGAATATACCTTTTCTACCGTCCTTTTTTGAAATTTTACTGCATCACAACCCCCAAAGATAGCTCCATCAATTAGCTTTTTTGCAATATCTAAATCACCATTGTGATTTATCCCAATGTCAGCAATTACAAAAGTCGACATGATAAATCCTCCCTTCTCACTTCTTATGCTCTTCCCTTTCGATTCTGTCGCACATCTCCCTGAATTCTTTTTGTATCACTTCAAGTCCATCATCTTCCCATACCAACCGCTGAAATGGCGTCGCGTGCTTCAGCTGAGAACCAGGTTCAAGACCTTCGGAGCGAAAATGCCTTGCCGAATCCACACGGCATGCAGGTGTAAGCATTTTGAATATGAGATACCGCGCCCGCCGATTATAAATACACAAAACAGCCGGACCAGTGCCCACAGACATGTTCAAATAGCTCAGCTCATACAAGGCGGCCCTAAGCTCAATATTCCAAGAAGCCTCCGGGAAAACAGTCAATCCATACAGCTCAGAAGCCAAAGGCTTGAAAGCAGCTTCTGTATCCCTTATCACGACCGAACAATAAATAGATGAGTCCAAGCTTCGGGCAAATGCTCCCCATGCTTTGAAGTTGCTGTTTCTGTCGCGCTCATACGAACATTCTCGCAGGGTAATCGTAATCACCTTACGCCCATCAGTCCTGGACTGAATCCAATCGCTCACAAACCGACGTGCTTGGGGTGTGGCTTGAATAGTAGGTAGGACAACCCTTTGGGATGTCGTAGCAACGAGCCGACGCAAACTGTGGCTCTCTTTAGGAAAACGAACTGTATATCCCTTGGGAAAAATATGTCTTACCAATGATGCCCGGAACGCCTGTGCTTCTTCACGTGATGTACATACCGTTACCTGTCGGCACGAAGGAATCAGCCAACAGCAAGGTAACAGAATGTTTCTGAGTCTCCAGCGCATAGAGTCAATGTCACAGTCCACTCCTCCCAGTTGGCGATACGTCTCAAGATCATTTGCACGAAATCCTTGATTGGGTCCCGGAACAAAAACGACATGTAATGAGTTACAGCCAACTTCCTTTCGCTCCAATTCTGCGAGCACGACGAAATTCACAATATCGAAGGTGGCTGGTGAAACTGTAAGGTCATAAAAAGCATATAATACATCAGGCTGCTTCGCTTCCCTATATCGGATATTATCATATACACTCCAGAGATTAGCTCGAATAGGTCGTGTGGGTAGATCTAAATGCGACCGGACCTTCAAACAGAAAGCACGAGTGCACCAGACAATTCCCTTCTCCCGCACCTTACTGGCGAGGAAATGAGGAGACAGGTAGCGTTTCCAGTGTGGAGCGTTAGCGTTCCTGGTCATCGTTCACCCTTTCTTTTGTGCAGAGCCATGTTAACTAGCGCCCGGCCGACTTTGCCATGTTCCAGGTCTTCTAATGCCTGGCTAATATCGTCAAGGCTGTAGGTGTGGGTAATCAACGGGTCCAGCCTCAACTTTCCAGACAGGTATAAATGCACATATATTGGAATGTCACGGTCAGGCTGCGTTTCCCCTCCCCACGCGCCGATGATCCGCTTGCCCTGAATGAGATTAAACGGGTCCAAGGAGATACGCTGCCCATGAGGCAAATTGCCCGCCAGCACGCACAGTCCACCATTGTCGCGCACCGCCCGGAACGCAATTTCCATCGTCTCCCGCTCCCCAGCGGCCTCGATGGAGTAGTCTACCCCACGCCCTCCGGTGATTTCCAGAATGGTTACCAGCGGGTCTTGTTGATGGGCGTTGACCAAATGTGTTGCGCCAATCCGCTGCGCCTGTTCGAGTTTGTAATCAAATACGTCAACGGCAATAATGGTTGTGGCGTGTACTAAGTCGGCGGCCAGTACAACGCTTAAGCCAATGCCGCCGACGCCAAAGACGGCAAGGCTGCTGCCGGGCCGTACCCTGGCCGTGTTCAAGACAATCCCAGCGCCGGTAGGAATGGCACACCCTAACAGGGTCGCCTCACGCAGTGGCATAGCATTGGAAATAGGTGTTACACGATTCTCGCACGTCACAGTTTGGCGCATGAAGGTACTGATCGCACCAGAATTGATTGGTCCCTCTGAGCTCTGGTAAACTGTGGACGGCACATCAGCACCCCTGCCTTTGATCCAAGAAAGCACCACATGGTCACCAGGTTTGATTTTAGCGACACCTGCTCCCACTTTCAGCACCGTCCCTGAGCCCTCGTGCCCCAGCGTATGAGGGAGAAAGCGGTCATGTCCTCGCTTGCCGCACACTTCTAGAAGCTGGCTGTGACACACGCCACTGTACGCTACTTCCACCAGTACTTGGCCTGGCTTCAAATCAGGGATCGTTAGTTCTCGAATCTTAATCGGCTTGTTGAGCTGCTCAAGCACAGCGGCTATGGTCTTCATCGCAACACTCTTCTACGTAATCGGATTTGGCAACGCTCGTTCGCTATCGCCGTTGGCGCGTTGGCCATAATCTGATATACAATATTCTTTGCTAAATCCATCAAATCGAGCGACGATTCTATATAATTTCTGATTTCTGTCTTGATAGACAAGCTCTTGTGGTTCTATGCTTAACGGAAGCAAGGTTGTTTCGCTCATTAGCTGTTCTCTTTCTATAACATACTATTCTGCAATGAACCAGTAATAATCGCCCGTGTAGCAAACTTCTGCAAAACGCTTTTTCCAGTCATCTACGTGCATGTAGGTCAGAGCAGTCAGATTCCACTTCATCAGGCGCTCATGCTCTTCCTCTGTTCGCCATGCATCCACGGTGATAAAGGCATGCTTGCGGCTCACCCTTTGAATCTCCCGCAATGCCCGCTTGCATTCTTGCAGCGCCAGGTTGTGTATGGTGTTAATGGATATCACCAGATCGAACGAGTTGTCCTTATAGGGTAATTCCTTTGCGTTGCCTACGCGCAAGAATGACCCAGTAGTTTCTATAGCGTGCTCGATAGCGTATTCGGAGATGTCAATGCCGGCGATGGTGAGATTCGGCATCAGTTCCTTGAAATCGTGGAGCATGAATCCTTTACCACAGCCCACATCCAGGACGCTGGCGTCCTTGGGAAGCCCGTAGTAGTCTTGGAAACGCTTGACAGTCGCCTTCCAAAATCGTGGGTGATAGTAGTAACCCCCATAGCCGTACAGGCGGTCGCCATCAAAATACTCTTTACCAAACTGGCGCGCGATTTCTCGGTGTGTATCTGTGACCAGCTTCCCGCGCTCCTCAATCGGACGTTTCGAGTGCGGATATAGATCCAGTAAATTGATTTCTTGTCCCATGGTTTTCTCCAATCACCTACCGTTTTATATCCTGCTTAATCTTTCTTCGGCTTATTTCTTGCAAATTCCAGAGCATAATTAATTGCATTTAAAAGACTTTCTTCAGTTGCGGTGCCTTTTCCTGCTTTTCCAAAGGCAGTACCATGATCAACAGACACCCTCGTTACAGGAAGACCTAAGGTTACATTCACTCCCGATACTGAGGACCAATTTTTTATCTTTTCGTCCCATATAAAACCGGCAAATTTCAGTGGTATATGGCCTTGATCGTGGTACATTGAAACGGCAATGTCATACCACTTTCCCATTACCTTTGAGTAAAGAGAATCTGCAGGAACAGGTCCATCCACGTTATAACCCCTTGATTTTGCTTCCTCGATTGCGGGAATTATCTCTTTAGTTTCTTCATTCCCAAATAGTCCACCATCTCCAGCATGAGGATTCAATCCGGCGACCCCGATTTTAGGATTTTTAATACCCAAGGATTTACAGGCATCATGAGCCATTTTGATAACATCAAGTATTCTTTCCTTCTTGATTAAATCACAGGCCTGCCTCAGGGAAACGTGGGTAGTTACATGTACAGCTCTGAGATTGCCATGTGCTAGCATCATGGAATATTTCTTAGTGTTTGTTAGGTCAGCCAACATTTCAGTATGCCCGGCATATTTATTCCCGTATCCTCCAAGTTTAAATGACTCTTTATGTATCGGGGATGTAACTATTGCGTCAACTTCTCCAGACATAGCAAGTTCAGTAGCTTTTTGAATATATTCTCCGGCAGCTTTGCCACACATTGCCGAGACCTCTCCATATTCTAATTTATCCATGTCAACATTATGCAAATCCAGAACGTCGATAGTTCCAAAGACGTATTTGCCCTCTTCGAGGGAATTAATAATATTTACTTTTAGATTATTATTGCAGGTGAATTTCACTGCGTCTTTAATACACTGAGCATCGCCAATTACCAAGAGCTTGCATTTTTCATAGACTTCTTTTTTCGATAAAACTTTAACGCATATCTCAGAACCAATTCCTGCAGGATCGCCCATAGTAATAGCCATTATCTTTCTCATTTATTTCTCACTTTTGTATATCTTCAATAACCATTATATATCATAATATACGATAACTATTTTAATTTTATAATTCTAGTAATTGAATAAGTTCTCCATGGATTTTTCCATTTGATACAATAACATCACTGGTTTTTAAAGTTACCGGCTTCCCGTTAAAATCTGTAATCTTTCCCCCGGCTTCTTCGACGATAGAAATACCAGCTGCAAAATCCACAATCTTTGTGTTATGAAATACTCTGGCATCAATTTTCCCGTTTGCTACATTGCATATATCAACGCAAGCAGAGCCAAATATTCTTAAAGTAAAGCATTTTTCTATTAGTGGCGGTAAATTCTTTAACATGGATGGATGCTTTTGAAATTGATTATCATATGCCACCACCGCGTCACTGAGCTTTAGAACGTTAGATACCTCGATTTTTTTATCATTTACAAAAGCATCTTTTCCTCCGACAGCATAATAGCAGTAATCAAACTCTGGAAGAAATATCATACCCGCAAAAGGAGTTTCTCGGCTGTATACCCCAACGGAAATAGCATAAAAGGGAATATTGTGAATAAAATTATGAGTCCCATCTATGGGATCAATAATAAACAATAACTCCTCTGTTCCTGAGATATCCTCTACCTCTTCAGAATATATCGAACACTCTGGATATTCTTTCTTTAAAATGTCTGTTATTGCATTTTCTGAAGCAATGTCACAATTGGTCACAATTTCTTTGTATCCTTTGTGTCTCAGCATTAGCCCCATTCGTACATCTTGAATGGCTTCATTACCCGCTAAAACTGATTTCTTCAAAGCTCCAATTATCTTGTCCATTCTGACAATGACCTCACTTTTAATCAGATATTTTATTGATAATCAAAAAGTTGGTGCCAACCTATTTATTGCTATTTCTTTGGAACCATTTACTTCTGATGCCGTTCTTTTCCCATTGCATACATCTATTAAGAGATTAAATATTTTATCACCAACCTCGGAAACTTTCACCCCACCTATAATCTGCCCGGCATCAATGTCCATAAAATCCTTCATATGTTTATAAGTATTACTATTTGATGAAATCTTTATTACCGGCATAATAGGACTTCCTAAAGGTGTTCCCAGACCAGTTGTAAATAAGATAAGATGAGCGCCACCGGCTGCCATTCCGGTTATTGACTCTGGGTCATTGCCTGGAGTATCCATAATAACAAGCCCTTTAGAGTTAGGTTTCTCTCCGTATCTTATAAAGTCTTGTATTTTAGTGGTACCTGCTTTCGCGATGCAGCCCAAGGATTTTTCTTCGACAGTACTCAAACCAGATTTGACATTACCTGGTGTAGGGTTGACGCCTAATAAATCACCCCCATACTTTTTTGATGTTTGTATATAACCATTTATCGCCGACAATAACCTCTCCTTAGTCATATCGTCTTTTATTCTGTTTTCTAGGAGTTTCTCGGCACCAATCATCTCTGGAATCTCACTCAGAATAACTGTCGCTCCTAATTCTACAATCTTGTCACTGACAAAGCCGAGAGCAGGGTTAGCCGTAATTCCGGAGAAAGGGTCTGATGCTCCACATTCAAGCCCTAGGACAAGATTAGATATATCAAATTGCTTCGAATTTTGTGAGGCCACGCGTTTCTTTATCTCTGCCAAATATTTTTTACCTAAATTCAGAATATTCGCTTTTTCCCCTACTTCTTGAATAATGATTGATTTGATTATTTTGCTCCGTGTATTTATTCTCGGGATAATGTCGTATATACCAGTGCTTTCACAACCTAAGCCAACAAGTAAAATACCGCCAACATTAGGGTTGTTACAGATACCTATAAGAGTTCCAATGACTTGCTCTCTATCTATGCCAACGTGGTCGCACCCATGTTGATGGGTAATGGGAATGACAGTGTCATCAAACCTGGAAATCTGTGTAACAATAGAGTTTGCGCAACATACCGTAGACAAAGCGATTATGTGGTTTCGGATACCATAAACGCCTTCACTTCTCTTATATCCTTTAATCATTAAGTCATTCACTTTTGTATTAAGCTCTTTATATTTTCAATATGGACTTCATCCCCCGGGTTAATATCTTTTATTGCCATGCCGATAACATTTCCATATTTATAAATATACTCGCCTTTTTTTAACTCGCCAAGACTTACCTTAAACCCGGCTCTGATTAATTTTTTTGTATTTATAATTGATTCATTTCCACCATAATTTAAAATGTATTCTCCTCCAGGAATATCTTTCAGAGCGGTACCTACATTATCTCTTTTATTCAGGATAATTATATAATTACAAAGATTTACCTTTTTTTTCATTGAATCAGCCATGAAGGGTTATCCTGCTTGAACAATTTCTCCATTTCCTCAATATGTTTGTATGAATCAAACTCTTTCCAAAACCCATGGTGTTCATAAACAACAGCCTGTCGTTCTGAAATTAGTTTTTGAAATGGTTCATTTTCGAGAACGCAGTCATCTGATAAATACTTGAATATTTCCGGTTTAAGAACAAAATATCCCCCTTTTATAGTAGTTTCAATGGGTTCATCTAAGTCATACCTAAGAATGAGACCATTCTTATGCTTTATTACACCGTGCCGTATGGTCGGGTGTACTCCTGTAACGGTAAGAATTTTATCTTTGGCTTTGTGATATTGAATTAACTGGGAGATATTAATATCTGTGATAATATCATTATAGGTAACGATAAAATTGTCATGTTCCAATAATTTTCTCATTCCAAATAGCATGCTACCTGTTTTTCCATTTTCGCCATAATTTATGACCTGTATCCTGAGTCTGGAAATTAAATTTACCAGAAAGGATTTGTTGGTTTTGTCATGTAAAAATGTATTTATATCCTTTTCAGAAAATGAATCCACGCAGAGAATTATTTCTTCAATTCCATAAAAATATAAATGCTTCAAAATATAATAGATCAGGGGCATACCGTTTACATTAATGAAGACTTTTGTAATAAAATCGTTCTTCCCTGGAAGGTTTATTCCCTTCCCGCCTGATAAAATAACTGTTTTCATCTGTTATGATTTTCTTTTTATTTGAGTCCAGGGTTTAACTATCATATTTTCCAAAAACTCCTTGCGGTCCAGATAAGGATACATATCCTCTAGGGGCCTTGGAGAAGATGTGCCGTCGGGATTACGATTAAACCCTTGTTGCGCAATGAGCTGCTGCTCAGGCGAAATCATGAGTTCACATAGAACCGGTCCGCCCTCCTCGAGAGTCCATTGCAGTTTTTTTGAAAGCTCCTGGTTATTATTTATTCGAATAGTTTTCAATCCATATGCTTCCCCGACCTTGAGAAAGTCTGGAAGACTGAGGCCACCGCTTTGTGCCGAACCAACATAATTGCCTTCCAAAAATGCGTTTTGTGTATGGCGTATGGCTAAGTAGCCGGCATTGTTCATGACAAAAATCTTAATGGGGAGTTTGTAATGAACAATGGTTTGCAATTCTTGAATATTTAGTTGAAGGCCTCCGTCTCCAGAAAGACATATCGTTCGCTTCATATTGTTGGCAAAACAGGCACCAACACTTTCCGGCAATCCCGTGCCCATGGCACAGATTCCACTGGACAGAGTCAGACGTTGCCCATCTTTTACCTTGAAAGCCTGAAAACTGGTGTAGAGATTTGTACCACCTCCGTCGACGATGATGATATCATTATTGTTGAGCATGTCGGATAAGACATCTATGAAAACATAACTATTAACATACTTTTCCCGCTGCCTCCACTCATTAGGAATCGCATTATAACTTCTGTAATGGAAGCACTTGTCCCGCCACCAGTTGATGGTGTCTGATTGGGGTGGCAGCCCCAATCTGAGCATTTCTTGCAGAAACACTCTTGCATCACAGCGAATGGGAAAATCAACGCGGACGGTTTCAAATTCAAGTTCATTTTTGTCGATATCGATCATTACGATTTTTGCCTCTCTGGCAAAAGCGTCAAACATTGTCCCTGTCAGGGAAATACTTAAGTGCGAACCAATACAGATAAGAAGATCACAGTTATAAACAGCCAGGTTCCCACCGCGCTGACCGGTAACGCCCAGTCGACCAGTGTAAAGAGGGTGCTCGGTGGCAACAATATCACTAGCCGTCCAGCTTGAGACAAAGGGAATTTGCCATGTCTCGAGAAATTGCCGAAAAACCTTTTCAGCATGGGATAATCTAATACCATAGCCCGCCAAGAGCAGAGGTCTTTTCGCCGCGGCGAGAAGATCAAAACATTGTTTACACCATTCTGTAACTGACTGGGGCGAAGGAGAATATTGTTCAATCTCCGAAGAATCAAAACCCCCTAGAGCCTCAGAGGCCACCGAGCTCCATTGAAAGCTGAGGGGAATATCAATCCATACGGGGCCTGGTCTGCCTTCTCTGGCAAGATACACCGCTTTCTCCAGATGATACCGAATCCTATCTGGCTGCTCGACCATGGCGGCGTATTTGGTGATCGGCCTGACTATAGAGATAATGTCAAATTCTTGCATTCCCACCTGTCTGAGCGGCTTGCCATGGCTGGTGTGTTCTTTACGGACCTGCCCCGAAATATAGATACAGGGAATGGAGTCTTGCCATGCAGATAATACTCCAGTAATGGTGTTAGTGCCGCCCGGCCCGGTTGTGACAATTGCCGCCCCCAAATTCTTTTGGACACGGGCATAAGAAACTGCAGCTAAAGCCGCAGCTTGCTCGTGATGGCAAAAAATGGGTTGAATGCCGGGGTTTTTATCAGCGGAATCGAACAAATGAACCACTCCACCTCCGGTCAGGCCAAAGACATATCCGACTCCTTGCTTAACTAAAAAATCTATAACATAATCTGTTAATTTCATCATAAGCCCTTTCCTATGATATAAAATTGAAATACATATAGTGCCTGGGCTGGCCTCCGTCCACGGGCACAATGGCCCCTTGGCAAAAGCTTGCTTTATCTGAGCATAGAAAAATGACCATGGGGCTGATTTCGGAGGGTTTTCCAAATCTGCAAAGTGGACAGCGCTCCTTCAAGTATTTCTCGGCGTGTTCGGGACGTTCTTTCAAAACCTTGTCCCAATATCCGCCTTCCGTAATAACCACACCTGGCATGACTGCAGTCATGACAACATTCGACGTCTCTGTGGCCAGAATCCGCCCCACAGTTCGGGTGTAGGCTCCCAGAGCCGCCTTACCTGCGCAATACGTGGCAGGTCCGCTGTTTTCTAATGCTGCACTGGATGTGATAGTTACGATCCGTCCCCAGTCCTGCTCTTTCATATAGGGGATAAAAAGATTGTTTATCTGGATAGCCACTTCCAAATTCAACTGGAAAACTTTCCGCCAGTCACTAACCGGACAATACGGGTCAGTGATGCCCAGCGTGCTGCCGACATTATTAACCACAATATCAAGCTCTCCAAAATTCGTGTGGATTTCATCTGCCACTTTTTGTGGAGCGCCTTCATCAGTAATATTGCATACCATGCCGCAGTGCCCGGCTTTCTTTCCTCCCATAATATCCAGCGTTTTGTTCAATCTCCCTTCATTTCTGGAAGTAATAAAGACCTTAACTCCTTCTTTAGTTAAATCCATAGCAATGGCCTGACCGATACCCACCGTACCACCGGTAACCAGTGCTTTTTTTCCTTTCAAACCCAAGTCCATGATTCCCTCCTATCAAATTATTATTTTATTATTACCCAATCTTTTTGCTAAAGTAGCATCAATAAATCCTGCTCCACCTGCAATAAATATTCTCTTGCTTCTAATTTTATCTTCTGTTTTCATACCACTTTTTCTTTTTTTATTTTGGTAGAACCTTGAATCTCAGCAAAAGATAACCGTTCCACAAATAGATAAACCAATCCGATAGCGGTTACTGGTATAAACGTACTGACATGGTATATTATAGAAAAGCTGAGTGCCTGACTTTTGGGAACACCGAATAGAGCTAATCCTGCCACACAGAAGAATTGAATTGTTCCTACATATCCTGGAGCAGAAGGCACCATTACCCCTAAACAAAGAATTACCATTAGCAAGAACGATGCGTAGATTGGGAGATGTATTCCAAAGGAAACGAGTAAAAAGTATATTATTGCAGCAACAGGCAGCCAGATAAATAAAGATAAAACAACTGAAACAACAATATTTTTGGTATCATGAAGAATCTTTAACCCCCTGGCAAAAGAATTTAAAGCTTGTATAAACTTTCTTCTAAGCTTTGGTGGAAAAGGCCTGAAGATAAATTCAGCAAGACGTAAAGTCTCATTTGTCTTTATTTTTAATAATATTAAGAAAAAAAGGGTAAAAAGGTAAACACCAAGTGCTATATATGCTGTATTCCTCAGCCATTTGGGTGAAGAGAAGGAACCAAATATTAAAACAACTACTAAAAACAATAAAAGGGTAAGCCCATCAAATACTCTCTCTACTACAATAGTAGCAAATGAAGAGCTCTTGCTTATCTGCTCTTTTTGTCCTATCACATAAGCTCTAACAAACTCACCTAATCTGGCAGGAAGCAAATTATTTGCCATAAACCCTATCATTGTGGCGGAAAAAAGGCTACCTATTTTGATCTTCTTAATCGGTTGTAGTATGTAGTGCCATCTGAATGCCCTGAGCCAGAGAGACAGAATCAATAGAAGAACAACTGGTATCAAATAGATATAGTTTGCAGTCTCCAGCGCTCCCTTGAGTTCATATAAATTAACTTTACGAAAGACAAAGAGCAGAAATAATGCACTTATTCCAACACCCAGCCATAATCTCCAATTCATATTTTACCTCTCTTGCTCTTTTCCATTTAAGTTTGGTCATCTAGGGCCTGACCCTTCTTATCTGCCGGGACACTTCTTCTCTTCAACCAAAAAGGCGGTAACACCCAGAGAGCCAAAGCGGGAAGCGAATAAAGGGACGAAAAAATGAGTAAACGATCAAACGGGTAATTAAAAATTACTATCGGGAAGAAGCCAATAGCAAAAAGACTTACGCCAATCATCGTAATAACCAGGACCTCACGCTTCCAGCGGTCGAGCCAGGCTTTCTCTAAGACGTATCCTGCCCTCAATAGATATTGTGTCGCTACCACTCCCATAAAGATCAGAAAGATGCCCCAAACCCACCTTGACCTAAGATGGTCCTTTATTCCATAGTAGCTACCCACTATAAGCCATTTAAGGAACTGCCTGTACTCTATTCTTAAAATGTCTTCTGAAAACTTCATTAAAAGTCGGTCTGTTTCAGCATTATAATACTTAGAATAGAAACGTGCTAATGTATCAACATGTTTCCATGCTTCAATGTTCTTTTGTGGATCGTCAAAGGGCTCCAGACCGGTTTGGTACTTTATGGCAACCAACCAAGCCATCATAAGATTGGAACCGAAAACTCTAGCCTCTGTCCTAATTTTTGACTCCGTGAGAATCACACGTTCAGAAAATGGGGAGAGATTGGCAGGAAAACTCAGTTTACGCTTGCGCCTCAATATTTCTTCCGCAATCACCCTACTCTCCCCTGATAAATAGTTTATGTTATTCTCATCCAAGTAATGGGTTGCATGACCTGCCAAACCACCTCCCGTCATAGACACAACCCCGAACTGCCCGACTACGATGAGCCGCAAGAGACAAAAGAGCAACAGTGGAACTATTGTAATTGCCGAAAAACGAAGAAAGATTCTCCGTATCTGAACAGAATCAAACCCGTTCATAATTAGAGATATCCCCATTGCCCAAAACGGAATTAAAATCGGGACATGTGCCAAGTTTGGTCGAAGTTGATAGGAAGTGAAGGTGAAAAACCCAAGTGCCAAATATAATTTCCAGTCATTCCGACGGACTGCAAGTAGCATGGTGCCAATTGAAAGATGTAAAAAACTGGCAGCCAAAGGCTCTGCCATGATATATGGAAATATTTTATAGACGGAACTATCCCATAGCAAAAACGAGACCACCACCAAGGACAATATTCTGTTAAGGCCGAATCTGAGAAACGACCAATAAAGAAAGAAAATAGAGAAAAAATAAAACAACATCTGGAAGTGGGGCCAAAACTGATAATTTTCAAATACAAGGTTATACAATTTTAATATCAGCGGAAGTCCAAAAGTTCGATGATTCCCTAAAATTGTCCGAAGGGAAGAAAAGTTAAATAGGAGATAACTTGGTTCATCACCGCCAAACTGATATAAAAGTATTTCCTTCTTAACCAATAGATAGAGAGCAAGCAAAACAGCCTGAATTATAAGTAGCGACCAACAATCCTTCTCCCCAAGGGACTTAAAATAGGACTTGATTTTTTTAATAACCCAAGAAATTTCAAAATAACATATGAGACCTAAGAAGAAAACAAATACTTCAAAAACTACAATGAGTACAGTTGTTGATGGCTCTAAATACTTATCCTGGCTGAATAACTGTGTAAGGATAAACGGGTTAATTGCCAAAGAGAGAAAGATTAAGATAATCCCTGTAATTTTTAATCTGTTTTTAAATTCCCAGTTTCTCATATTATTCACCTCCTCAATTTAACTATGCATGTCACCTTGGCCAGGGTTGAAACAATATCGTTAAAATTTAAACATTGGATGATTGATAGCCTCCTTAATAACAATGTCTACATTTTCATAATTGAAAGTTGCCTGTCTACCAAAAGTTAATATGTTATCAAATTTGCTTATTTGATTTTGAAATTTAGTTAACTCTTTCTTATAGTTTATGGTTAGTACAGGATATGAATATGGAACATTAAGCTCAAAAATGCTATCGATTGATGAGCGGTCATTGATTATTTCAACTTTTCTTAAATCTTCTATGGCCATATTCTTTATAGTTTCAAAATTGCCAAACATCTCATCTTTGGATTTGAAAGTATATTCAAGACATAACAAGTCACTTATTTTGTAATTATTAATTATAGTTTTTGAGTGATTGGACAAGATAGTTCCACGCGTGAAAGAAACCCCCGCATCAGCATAATAACATACCTGATGATCTTTATTGCAGTTTTTCAAGAAAAAATAAACAAACTTAGAATGTAGATGCTGTAGCTGTGGATATTCGATATCCAACAGACCGCATAAATCGTAAAGATTACCGGTCCAGACTATATAATCAAGGTCATAGGTGTTTCCGTTTATGATGCATTGCTTTACTTTGTTTTGCTCCAGGATAAAAGCATCTACACTAGAGTTTGTTTTGATTTTCCCGCCAAGTTGTAAAATTTTTTCCTTATATGCTTCTGGCAGAGTACCAAACCCATCTTTAAAATAGTAAAAAGGTTCCTTGTTTCTATTAGCCTTGAGTGATTGCAATAAGAATTTTATAATACTAAATTCCTTTTTTGACTGACTATCCGTGGTCTTAGTAAGATATTTATAGGATTCCGAAAATGATTTATCTTCGATTTTTGTTGCTGAGCGTAAACTTGAAAAAGCCCAATCAGAATGTATTTTTTCTGGATCAGTTCTAAAGAACTTCTTCGTTAAAGGATGAAAAAACGAGTAATACAGAGTTGGGCCATATATGGCAAGTAGTTCATCCTGAAAATTACTTGTACTGCCATTGCCCGTTTTTTTTTTAAATAATTGGTCCCAAAATATTTTCAGACCAAAACCAAGCGGTAATTGGCAAATGGCAGTATACCTCAAGGGCCAGTCAACATAGTTTCCTTTTATGTATAATTTCCCTTTTCTTTTAACTCTTATCCACTTGTCAGGATCCACTATTTCCCTAATTTTTTGAAAAACCTCTTCATCTCTTAAATGCAAGATATGAACTCCGATGTCTAATTGACAACCATTATGGGTTATACTCCTTGAAAGTCCTCCGATACTAGGAGCGCTTTCAACAATCAATACATTAAATTTACGCAACAAACACTCATATGCGTATGATAATCCGGCTATTCCTGCGCCGACTATAATAATTCTTTTCATTATTCTGCCTTTAATATTGCAGTATATGAAAGACCTATTTGCGGTTTGATCTTTGATTCAAAATATCTACTTGGTTTAACAATCGCTCTATCATAAAAAGTCGTTTGAAACGTTGATGCGGTATTATTAGTATTTTTTCTTTTCAACATGCAATAGTTCAAGTACCATCCTAAAGCACCAGTAAGATTAAATGGATAAAGATCAAGTATTTTAAATTTAGACTCGTTCGCTAACTTGACAATATCTTTTTTTGAATAACGCCTATAGTGACCTGATTCCTCATCAAGGGTTCCATACAGAAATTTATGAGCAGGGACAAGTAGTAGAAGTTTTCCACATGTTGGGCGCAATATGTCATAGCACATAAGTATAGCTTTTAAATCATCTTTGATGTGTTCCAGGACATTTGAAAGGACAATAGTATCAAAAGCAAGATCAGAATATTCTTTGGGCCCTTCCTCAAATATGTCAAAGCATTTAATGTTGAAATTGGCACTGATGGAAAATCTTTGTTTAATAAAGTCCACTGCTTCACGTCGAGTATCGACACTTAATAGATATTTTGCATCTTGAATCAAATACTGAGTCATATTACCAAGACCGCATCCAATTTCCAAAACGTGATCGCCTATGTATTTTCGAAATTGTCCATATTGCCAACGGTTATAATTTATTGAATTGACTAAAACCAATCCTGAACTTTTAAGTATATTTTGCATACGGTTTTTAACCCCAAATTATAAAATCAACCTAAACAGAGTCTTTTAAGAACCTCTAAGGTGGCCAGATAGTTCTTCTTATTCTGCGAAAGAAGATTTGAAGTAAACTATGGGTAATTGAGAGAATATTCAGCAAATTAAACATTTTTGAAGAACCTGCCTTCCTATCCCTGTTTGAAACATGAACTTCTACATAGGACTTGTCCTCACCCAATAGTGTACTTAGCAGTTCCGCTTGATATGCAAACCCACTACTAGTAGGATGCCAGCGCATAATATTAAATTTTAAGTGTAAAACAGTACCATTATAATATTTAATATTGTAACCGTTAATGAAATTTACTATATTAGTGAATAGTCGTGAAAGATTTCTTCTAAAGAAACTTCTCGTATCAAGATGTCCAAAATAAGGAATAACAATATCTGCAGCTCCTTTCTTTTCAAAAATCTCTCTTATACTTTCTTCTGTTTCAGAATTATCCCCACAAATCATCATATAATATTTACCCAAACTTAAAAATGCCCCATCTATATAGTTATATCCAAGCCCTTTTCTTTTTTTCTTATTTACTATCCTAATTAGAACCTCGGGATGTCCCTTTGCATAATTTTCTACAACATCTTTTGTGTTATCAGTTGAACCATCATCATAGATTAACAATTCAAAGATTAGGTTTAAATTGGTGGCAATAGAAATTATTTTATCAAGTGTAGTAATGACGCCGTGTTCTTCGTTATGGCAGGGAATAAAAAAGGTAACCTCAACCAAATCTTCCAATTGCTTTCTTTTTTTCACTAATTCTTCCAAATCTATTTTCATAATTACCCCTGCGTCATCTCCTAAATTAAATTAGTGGGAATAATAATTTGTTTTACCCGTAAATCAATCAATTTTGACATTATTGCTCTTACTGCATGCTTTGAATTTATTGCTGTAATAAGGATTGCCGAATCTTTAATATTGCTAATTTTTTCTGAATGCACTATTTTTAATGGCAGATTGATGTAATATAAACCTTCTTTGTTCTTATCATCGTCTATAATGCATTTTAATTCAGACAATCCTCTGAGATAATAATGCAGCACCGGGAGCATTAATGCTGCTCCATAACCATAAATTGTTTCATTTCTCAAAGAGAACACGCGTCTATTGGCCGTATCCATACAATCTCTAAACAGTTTATACTGCTCAAATATTTGTTCACCTGTTATTTGACTAATAAATCTGCCAAATTTTGTATGTGGGTTTATACCATTCTTAGCCCTTTTTCTAAAAGCTATCATTAAGGTACCCCAATGATAGGGATTTATCCGAAAATCAATTAACTCAGCACCAACATCTTCCAGCATATAAATTACTGATTTAAGAGAAAAATAATTAAGATGCTGATGGAAGACTTGATCGAATCTGCTATTTTGAATTAATAATTCTAACCCAGGAAATTGAAAAAAGAATAATGTCTCCGAAGAAGCCTTATCAATTAGAGACAGAATTAATTTCTTGGGATTTTCTATGTGCTCTAAGGCGTGGCTGCCTAAAATGACACTCCTCTTTATATTAAGTTCATCTAAATTTACATTCTCAATAAAATTGCCTATCACTTCTATTTTTTCATCACTATTTTGGTTTTCTTTCCCCATTAATATTGGGTCAATTCCATACAGTTTATCTGCTCTATCCCTTAATCTTTTAAGAGTATACAAGTCATTACATCCAATCTCTATTATGTTTTCAATATATCCATCCTTAATTATACTATCTATAAATTCTAAAAATGAATCTATTGCACCGATTGCTGATACGCTTGTTGAGGTTCTGGTGAAATAATTATCACCATATAAAACTTTTTGTTCAATTGCATTTGCAATCTGTCCGTGTCCACAACGACCACATAAGTGAAAAATCTGATCTACAAACCCTATTTTCTGTGATATTTTTTTATCAATATAAATTTCGGTTAATGGAAAATCTGGCAATTTAAGAACTGGTTCACCAGATTTAGTACCACAAATCATGCAATGTACTCTTTTTTTGAATGATATCTTTCTAAATTTATTAATATCCATTATTTTCTTTTGACTACGATCTTGTGTTCTTGGTACATATTCCCTCTTTGCCATAGTATGCTGTCTTAAATCCGACCCTGAAAGGATCAGAATGGACCCGTAAAGGACTTGTCCGGAACATCCAGCGGGATCGACTCCTTCAGTTGTGGTTTTTCGTCGGCTGGAGCAAGCCCCAGCATTTGCCTGGCGATGGTTCTGATGTGGACGGCCCTCGGATAGTAGTGCTTCGTCAAGGCTCGACTGGTCGGGGTCGGGCAATCGGGAAGTGCGACGCGTTGTGGTGGACTCTTCATATCGCCCAGTCCTTTCTCCGCAACCCGTGCCACAACCTCGGCGGCAAAGCCCCCCGTCTTCCACCCGCTATCGGCAACGATAAGTCGTCCAGTCTTTCGCACCGATTCCAGAATGAGAGAGTCATCCAGCGGCCTCAGCGTGCGAATATCAATAACTTCTGCCCCGATACCATCTTCTGCTAGCATCTCCGCTGCGCGGAGCGCTTCCAGAGTCATGTATGACGTAGCTGCAATTGTCAGGTCATTCCCCTTTCTAATTACTTTAGCCTGTCCAAGGGGCACGCGATACACTCCCTCTGGCACGTGTCCCGTGATGTTATAAAGCCAACGATGTTCAATAAAAATCACCGGGTTGTTGTCCTCGATGCTCGAGATAAGCAGCCCCTTGGCGTCATAGGGTGTTGTGGGCATAACCACCTTGAGGCCTGGAACATGGGTAAACCAGGCTTGAAAACTTTGAGAGTGTTGCGGGCCCTGTCCCCAACCCCGACCGATGATCACTCGAATCACCAGGGGGACACTCATTTGTCCTCCGAACATATAATGCCACTTGGCCGCTTGATTGACAATCTGCTCCATAGCTAATAGAGCAAAGTCAATGCGTTGATGCGTCATGATCGGCCTCATTCCTACCAGGGCCGACCCGATTGCCACACCAGTCATACCGTTTTCCGACGTCGGCATATCCATGACCCGGCTTTTCCCATACTTTCCTTGCAGACCTAGAGTACTGCCAAAAATTCCCTTTGGGTCAGGCACACCCAGCCCCATAATATAAACAGTCGGATCCTTGGCCATACACAGGTCAATAGCCTCGTTGATAGCCTGGAAGAACTTCAGCTCTCTGCTCATTACTTTCCCCTCCGAGACTTATGGAGCATAGATGTGTTCTCCGAGAAGCTGCTCTTCCGGGAATGGGCTCTCCTTAGCGAACACAACAGCTTCCTCTATTTCGATTTTCAATCTACTTACCATACTATCAATGTCCTGGTTGCAAAGGATGCCATCCCCTAACAAGCGTTTTCTTAACATCTCAACCGGACAATGTCGTTTCCACTCTTGAAACTCGCTTTCGGTTCGGTATCCCAGGTCGTTGTCATAGTAGGGACCACAGTGCTCTCGCCAGCGATAGGTTTTGAACTCCAGAAACGTAGGTCCGCCACCCCGCCTGGCCTTACGAACAGCCTGTTCCGCCAACTGGTAGACCCCGATGACATCATTACCATCATCCTGATAACTCTCCACATCATGTCCTTTGGCCAACTTAAGAATCTCTCTGCCCTCAGGTTGGCGGACGGAGAGCGGGGAATAAACTGAATACAAATTGTTCTCACAGACAAATACGACAGGCAATCTTTTAAGGACAGCGAAGTTAATACTCTCGTGAAACACACCCTCCTCGGTTGCCGCCTCACCAAAAAAGATCGCCGTCACGCGATCCTCGCCCCGCATCACCGACCCGAATGCGACCCCAACTGCGATAGGGATCGTGCTGCCAACTATTGGCGTGGCACCGAGGAATCCCACCGAGAGATCCACCAAATGCATAGAACCGCCTTTTCCCTGGGAGCATCCGGTTTTCTTCCCATATAGTTCCGCCATCATTACCTTGAGATCACCACCTTTGGCCAGGTAATGTCCATGCGAGCGATGATTACTTAACACATAGTCATCGCCAGATAGGTTGGCACACACACCTACAGCGATAGCCTCCTGCCCGATACAAAGATGCACCGGACATCTCATCTCCTGCTCTGGATAGAGTTCGGCAATTTTCTCTTCAACCATGCGGATACGAAGCATCTCATAGAACAATCGCTTTAAGCTTTCAGCTTCCATAGATCTCCATCCTATTTCAATTTTATGTGCTGCATGGTCTTGATGTTATAGTAGCGATCTTCATCCTTCAAAAGGCCAGAATCATAGGCCTCGATCACATCCTTGATTCCATCAATAACCCCATATTTGGAACGGAATCCTGTGGAAAGTAATTTCTTAGAACTCAAGTGGTAAGAGCGGGGGTCATTAGATTCAGTAACAACAATTTCTGCCGGTACGAATTCCGTGACTTTTTTAGCCATATCTAATATGGAAATATTTTCAAATCCTGCATTGTAAATACCGGCCGCTTTTCCACCCAACTCAAGAAAATGCAAATAAACTCTTATCATATCTTTCATGTGAATATTTGGCCGGGTTTGCTCTCCTCCAAAAACAGTTATCTTGTCTTTGGTAAGAGCCTGCATTGTGAGCATATTAACGGAAAGGTCCAGCCGCATCCGTGCAGAATACCCACAGACTGTAGCAGGACGAATACTCTGAATTATAATTGCATCTTGATAACTCAACAATACACGCTCTGTAATCATTTTGGTTTTATTGTAGTCGGATATTGGCAAGAGAGAAAGTTCTTCAGTTACTTCCGGCTCTTCCTTTACTCCATAAACACTTCCGGAACTGGCATAAATGAATTGTTTCACCCCATGATCAATTGCCCTTTCGACCAGCTGCATACTTGCCAAAGCATTGACTTCCCAGGTCACTTTAGGATTCAGATCACCGCTAGGATCATTGGCAATATTAGCTAAATGGATAATGACATCTACCCCTTGCATGGGGATTTGGCCAATATTTCGTATGTCTTCTTTGACAACGGTTAAACTCTTATGGTCCTGCAAAAAATTACCAAACCACATGATGTCCACAACTGTAACCGTATGTCCTTCATCCAAAAGTCGTTTCGTCAGGTTAGTACCTATATAACCGCATCCACCTGTGACTAGAATGTGCATTTACAAAATTCCTTTTTTACGGTTTGTGAATATATTCAAAGGGCTGTTTTTTTAATTCTGCTAAATTGTCTTTTACCCAGCCTATTGTTTGTTCAATCCCTTCTTCCAAACTGATTTTATCTTTCCATCCTAAGGTTTCTTTTGCTTTTGTACTGTCCAAGAGATAAGCTGAATCTTTTCCCAGACGTTCTCCAACTACTTCCACATGATCTTCAAATGATACACTCATTTGTTCCGCTATCAACTTTACCAGACATCGGATTGAAATATTCCGTGAGGTAGAAAGATGAAATATCTCACCCGGTTCACCCTTGCGTGCAGCCTTTAGGGTGCCATCCGCCACATCACGGATATGAATAAAAGAGCGAACGGAATGTCCACCCCCATGTAATTGCAGTTTTCTACTTATTAAAAAATATAGAATTGTCCTGGGAATGATGCGATAAAGCTGCTGCCCCGGTCCATAAACATTGGCCGCTCTGGTAAAAACTACCGGGAAACTGTAAGCTTTAAAAAAACTCATTAAACTCATATCAGCGGCAGCACGTGAAACCGCATACGGCGTACTCGGATTATAATTTGTACTTTCCTGAACTAAGCCGTGACAAGCCCCATATACCTCTGGGGTAGAGACATGTATGTATTTCTTGAGAAAATCACACTGCCGCAATTGGTCATGCAGCTTGACATTGGCGATAACATTCGTCTGAAACCAGTGTTCTGGATGCTGCCAGCTCTCCACCACCATGCTTTGTGCCGCAAAATTAACCACATAGGCCGGTTGAAACTCTTGTATAATTTTTGTGATTTGTTCTAAATCATGATTTAAATCCAACTGATAGAATCGAAAAGTCGGATTTTGGCGTTTTTTGTAAGGAAGAAAAACCGCATCTGGTTCAGGAGAACGGCTTATGCCAATAATTTTTGACTCTGCCTGTAGTGCATAATCGACAAAATGTGACCCTGAAAATGAATTACTACCAATTACCACTATTTTTTCGCTCATCTTTTTCCTGCTTAAATTTTCATCCCTATTTCAACAATGACTCAATGTACTTAAATAAGGGCACACGCTCGACCGACTTACGATGGCCAACTGTCGCCACCGCCTGCCCACCCACAACGTTACCAATAAAACCTATAACTTCCATTGGTGTCTTCTGAACCGCACACAACGCCGTTAGGGAGAGAAACGCATCTCCAGCTCCTATTCGGTCCACCACTTGACCGGCAAATGCCGGCACTTCAAAGAAACCTTCGTCTTTGCTATAGCAAAGACACCCACGGTTACCACGTGTGACAACCACTTGTCTACATGTAAGCTTTTGTGAGACATCCAGAATCATCTCTTGCAGATTGCCCCGTCGATCTCTTGCCTCCAACCTAATCTCATTCTCGGCCATACAAACGTAATCTGCATGTGGATATTTAGATATCGTATGGTATCCACGGTTTCCAGCGTTGGCTTGTGTATTTACCGCCAGAAAACGCGCCTTGTGGCATAAGATGTCAATTGCTTCTCTACTCAACATACCATGACCGAAGTCAACCACAATTACCACATCATAGCTGGGAAGCTGGTCATTTAATGTAGCACACAACATTTTATTATCGGCCTCATCCCACACTGCATCATTCATCTCATAGACTTCCAAGAACTTTGTAAAAAAATAACTATCAACGAAACGTCGCTTGACAATGGTAGGTGAGTTCTTTTGGTATAAAAATGTCTTTTCGATATTACTGTTGAGCTTCTCACTAATAAATTTTTTCTGCGAGTTCTCCATTCCCAAGAATGTAACCAGGCCTACGTGGTCACAAAAATTTGCCACATGGTTAGCTACTGCTAAAATCCCCCCGGCAAACTTTTCGATCGAGAGATACTTTACAGCCAGCATTGGCTCCTTCGAAGATTTTCCAATTGCCTCGCAGTATTGGTATTCATCAATAATAGCCTCACCTAGGACCAGCACCTTTAGCGATTGGGTATTTTCGAGGTACCGCAGAACATTGTCCGCACTGTATCTGCCAGAAAAATGAACCAAGTAATCCCTGACCTCCTTCGGAAAGACTGGTAGGTGCTGATTAATAAGGCTCGATGAACTAAATGTGACCTCGTCCGTGAAGACAATCTGACCACCCACGGATTTGACCGCTGCTCCTTCAAGCGTGATGCCCCCCGTACGATCTTTGCCGGCCTCTTTATATTCAGAGCCTTTGACATAGAAATCTGGTCGCAGCAATTGAATCGTCTCTACCGCCATAGGCCACTTGTTGATAGCCACATAGTCAACGCAGTGCAGGGCAGCAATGGCTTCCACGCGTAAATCTTCGCTGAACACAGGACGGTGAGGCCCTTTGTTCACATACCCGTCGGGTGTTATGGTGACGACCAAAATGTCCCCTAGTTTCTTTGCTTGCTCAAAGTGGCGAATGTGTCCAATGTGCAAAAGGTCAAAGACACCATGGCAGTGTACGATCTTCTTTCTCTCGGCATGCAGTGACGCCACAACCGCAGCTAGTTCTTCGATATTCTTGACCTTATTCCTTGTTTTATCGGTTCCGTCACCCATAATGTGATACCTCTCCTTACCCATCTTTTCTAGAATTTGATATGCCCGTTGTTTGTATGGATAAGTTTAGTTTATCCTGATTCTACATAACATTCCTAAACCATAACTTTTGAAGGTAATACTTTAAAGATGCAAATTATGTAAGAACGTCATTTCTTATCCACAAAATATCTATTTCTAAAATGTCCAGCAAGTTCAGAAATAAATGCCGGAAGAGGAATATTTGATTTTTGGCGAAACTGGCTAAAAGATACACATTGGCTCTTTAGCAGTGTGACCAATCGATTCCAAATTCTATATGATAATTTATGTCTAATTTTCTTCAGGCTGTCTCGAAAATGTGTATCACAAAGATAAAGAATCTCGGGAACCGGCACATTCCTTTTCTTATAAAGTTTATTCAAAACATTTTGGGCATCTGATACGCAATCAACCAAAAGAATACAGTCAGGCTCCAAGTCCACAATATGATCAATATTTAACATAGGATAATTCACATAAGACTTGCCTTTATACTGCCCTGTAAAGTCTATAAATCCAAGTACCTTGCCATAATCTAAGTTTAATAAATCAATGCGCAATAAAAACATGGCATCTTGGTTTATCCCTCCAATAATAATCTTGTTTCGCTTAGATACCCTTTCCTTTAAAAAGAAAGAATGCTCCGAAAGTTCTTTCATCTCAGAGCATGTATAGATATTAAAAGATAACCGTTTAATACACTTGCGACAGACAAGTCGATCAAGTACGCCAACTCCAAGCATACCTACATACTCTAATCCTGCAAATACATTATAGTCATAACTTACTTCAGCTCCACACTCGTAGCATTTCCCAGCCATAATCATTGACACTTTATTCCTCTTAGTCTCCAGTCTACAGGATAAATCCTGCACTGGGTAGCGATTAAACACAAAAGTGTAATATCGTCTTAGTTCTCTGGTTGCTACATCATAATATTGATCATCTGGCATATCTGTAATATTAAAGAAAGGCTCATTTTTCCCATCCCAATTTGGGGCAAAGGGTCCGAGATATTTTGTCACTTTTTCCAGATGCTCTAATTCGTCTTTTATGAGTCCTCTTTTGCGTGCAGAATTATAAACAGCAGTGCCAGGATAAACATACAGTGAGCTTCCGTCTGTGTTTATTTCTTCACTTATGACAAGATCAATCGTCTTTTTTATGTCTTCTTCCTTTTCTCCCTCGTACCCCAGTATGAAGGTGCCGCTAGTTGGTATGTTAGCCATCCTTGCATTTTGAAAAAAGCTTCTTATTTGCTTAGATGTCGTCCTCTTATTCATCAGTTTAAGTATCCTGTCCGAACCGCTTTCAATTCCGGCCGAAACCTGAATACATCCTGCTTCTTTCATTTGAACAAAGGTGTCTACATCAATATTTGAATCAGCACGTACTTGTGTCATCCAAGGTTTTCTGTTGCTTAAGGACCTATACTGACAGCAAAACTCTCTAATCTCTTTCGCGGTTGGATAGAACATCTCACTATAGAACACAATATAGTCAAAGTCATATTTGAGTGTTATGTCCATTATTTCATGAATAACATGCTCAATTGGGCGCTTGCGAAAACCCCCGATAGTAGGTGAGCAAAATGAACACTTTCCTATACACCCCCTGCCTGAAAGGACCGGCATGAATCTTATATTATGTCCGACAAAGGGAAGAGAGCCACTTATGTAATAATTTACATCAAAATTATCCCATGCTGGCAGTATGTTATTCTCCCCCAGGTCCAGCCTTTGCGGAGAATTTCTGATAATATCTCCTTTGGCGCTTTTGTATATAATCCCGGGAAGTTTACTAAAATCATCATCCCCCTCTATGACTGCTTTTATTAATCCTGGGAATGAAGTCTCAGCTTCCCCTATAACCCCAAAATCAATTCCAATTTTGTCGAAAAGGAGACTGTCACTAGAATCTTTGGTTATATTACCGCCAAGAATAAACAGAACGTTGGAATCATACCCGCGCACTATATTTGCCAGCTGCTGAAAAAACCTATAAAATCCGATTAGTCCTCCCGAAGCTACGGCAAAATAACTGTTTGTTTTCAACATAATCATAACATCTCTTTTCCAATTTGGGGAACGAGTTACATCTATAAAGTCAAATGGTATATTATTTGATTCAAGGCAGGCAAAGACATAGGCCAATCCCAAGGGCCAGGCAGAATAATCGGGCTTAATAACTAATAATTTTCCAGAGTTATCTCTATACATAATACTTCTATGATTTACTCAGAAATCATTTGAGTTAATAAACTCCTTTCGACTTTTTGGTACCAATTTCTTCAGCTAATTGATTTATCTGAAAAAGCTTATTCATTTTATTGATTAAAAAAACAGAATTGAACTAATCAATTCATTTCATGACATGGTTGGGATCTATTTGTTCAGTGTACCAGCTTAACTTTGGTCTTACAGTCCCTGCCCAACCTCCATAAAATCCAGACTTGCGCATTTCGCCTGTATCATGAACATTGAATGATACTGCATAGTCCTCAAGGACCTGGGTATCAGATATTCCTTTGCCCACGATGGCCGTAACACTGTATAGACCTTCGTTTAGAAGGTTGCCCGGAATACGGCAAATGGATTGAAAAAGACCTGTTGGTTGAGGACGCCCGTACCAAGGATCCTCCATTAAAGAAATGGACTTATGATTACTTGATGAGAAAACCAATGTTCCCATCTGATCCTTTAAGATAATAGCTGCGTAGAGCAATGCGCCCTCTCGTAAGTTCCAATAAGTGATTTGAATGAGCGCCTCTTTGGATATGTCCACGTCCGCTGTTGGACCTTCAATGCCATCCTGGAAAATACGAACTGCATGCAAACGGACGATATCGTTCCCCGGTGCCTGGGCCGGATCGGGCCAGACCACTTCACCACCAGCCGAGTGTGCCGTTGCCAGGTAGTGCTGAACAACCTCGGCGGTCGGGCCATCTTCTACTACTTTGCCAGCATCCAAAAGAATGACCCGCTGGCATAGATTGATGATACTGGGCATGCTGTGAGATACAAACAAAACTGTCCGTCCTCCCTTGGCCACATCCCCCATTTTTCCGAGGCACTTCTTCTGAAAGCCAACATCCCCCACTGCCAGCACCTCATCTACTAACAGAATCTCAGGTTCAAGATGTGCTGCAACAGCGAATGCAAGACGCACATACATCCCGCTGGAATATCGTTTTACCGGCGTGTCTATAAACTTTTCAATCTCGGAAAAGTTGACAATTTCATCAAATTTCTGCTCGATTTCACGCTTCCGCATACCTAAAATTGCGCCGTTGAGGAAAATATTCTCTCTGCCGGTAAGCTCCGGGTGAAACCCTGTTCCAACCTCCAACAAACTTGATACTCTGCCATTAATTTCAGCAAATCCACTGGTAGGTTCTGTAATGCGTGATAGAATTTTCAAAACTGTGGTCTTTCCTGCTCCATTCTTGCCGATAATACCCAGCACTTCCCCTTCGTCTACTTCAAAAGAGACATCCTTCAGCGCCCAGATTACGTCTTCTTCATCGTTTTGCGACCGAGCATTTTTGAATTTTGTCAGCTTTCGCAATTTGGCTAAGTTCCTCACCGGTGCACTAATCCCATCCACTATGACTTCACGAAATGTTTTATAGCCCTGTTCTTTTGCTCCAATGCGGTAGCGTTTGGACAGGTTGTTAACTTTGATTATTGGATTGGACATAATTATACCTCAAATAATATCAGCAAAATGGCGTTCTAACTGTTTAAAATAGAACCCTCCAATTATAAATAGAATCATGCTTACCAAAGTAGAAACCAGAAGCATCTGGGTGGGGAAGGAAACAGTTCCCAATAAAACAGAGCGAAATCCCTCAATAACTCCAACCATAGGATTTAATGCATAAATGAGATGATATTTTTCAGGTACCATAGAGGCTGGATAAACAATAGGTGAAGCAAACATCCAGAACTGTACTAAAAATGGAATAGTGTATCTAATGTCCCTATATTTTGCGTTCAAAGCAGCAAGAAACATACCTACCCCACTTGCGGTAAGCATCATTAGAATGATTAATAGCGGCAAGAAGAGTGCCATAATAGTAGGGTATATATGAAAATAAAACATCATACCAATTAAAACAACAAAGGCAATGGAAAAGTCTAATAAACCTGCAAGAACAGGTGTTAGAGGAATTATCAAACGGGGAAAATATACTTTAGTTATTAAATTGGTACTCCCAACAAGACTATTACCAGAATCTGTTATAGCATGAGCAAAATAGGTCCAGGCTACTAGCGCGGAAAAGCTAAAGATGGGGTAAGGAACACCATCAGAAGGCACCTTGGCTAACCTTCCAAAGAAAAGGGTAAAAATAACCATCATGAAAAATGGTTGGATGATTGCCCACAGTCCTCCAAGAACTGTTTGCTTATAACGCACTTTTATATCACGAACAACGAGAAAATAGAACAGGTCTCTATATCCTCTTAGCTCTTTGAAATCTACTAACTGCCAGCCTTTCTTAGGCTTGATAATCATTTTAATCTCCAAATAGCTCTTTCTCAACTAAATAACAGATAATATGCCCCACCATAATGTGAGATTCTTGAATGCATGGTGTGTCTTCAGAAGGCACGGTTAATAGATAATCAACATTTCCATTTCCTTTCAGTTTTCCACCGGATGCCCCGGTAAAAGCCATTGTTATTGCACCACGACGTTTTGCTTCTTCGATACCCTTGATTACATTAGGCGAGTTACCCCTTGTGCTAATGCCTATAACGATATCCCCGGGGTTAACTAATGCTTCAACTTGCCGTGCAAAAACTTGATTAAAATCGTAATCATTTGCAATAGCAGTCAACTCGGATGTATTTGTCGTAAGTGCTATTGATGCAAGTGCTTTTCTTTTGAGATAAAACTTGCTCACTAACTCACAGGCAAGATGCTGTGCATCCGCTGCACTTCCACCATTACCAAACCAGAGCACCTTGTTTCCGTGTTTAAGGGCATCGATGACCTCTTTTGCGATTTGAGCAATTATTTCTACCCTAGTTTCTAATAGTTCTTTCTTTGTTTGAATACTCCTTTCGACATATTCCGATATAAGATTCTTTTTTTTCATAATTATTTATTTTTCACCAAACGATCTAAAATATTCTTTTAAACTATCACTGATATAGACTAAATCGTCATTGTTTAAATATTGATGAATACCAAAATGCAATCCATTCTTTCCAACATATTCGGCTACTGGAAATTGACCATATTTATAGCCTAAAAAATCGAATGCGTTATGCTGAGTGGGTAAACTCCCGAATAATGTTTTGCATTGAATACCTTTAGATTCCAGGTAATTGTAAAGCCTATCCCTATCATATTTTTCGTCTTTTAGAACTAACGGGAAGGCGTGTGGACTTACTTTTTCATAATTTTCCTCTTTGATAAAATAAAAATAATCTGATAATTCTTCAGTCAATTTCAATAGTTTATATAAATTATTTTTGCGCTTGTTGAAGGTGTCGTCAAAATGTTCGATGCTTTCGAGTCCGATAGCAGCTTCTAAATCATTCATTCTCGAGTTGTAACCGACACGTTGGAAATCAAAGTATATGCTGTTAGAAGGACGTCCATGTGATTTTATTGATCTAACCATATTGGCGATTTTATCATTATTGGTAACAACCATTCCGCCTTCACCACAAACTATCAGATGAGCAACGTAGAAACTAAAGGTTCCCATATCGCCAATCATGCCTACAACTCTGCCTTTATAGGCAGCCCCGTGTGCCTCACAGGCATCTTCTATAACCTTTAGATTATTAGCATTTGCAATTCCTAGAATAGAATCCATTTCACATGGTTTTCCCATGGTATGAACAACCATAATAGCTCGGGTCTTATCAGTGATAGCCTCCTCAATTTTGGAAGGATCGATATTAAGAGTTTCCAACTCAATGTCAACGAACTTAGGGATAAACCCCGCGGCTAATATTGAATTGGCAGTAGCTACAAAGGACAATGCTGGCGTAATTATTTCATCTCCTCTTTTTGCACCAAAATCATATAATGAAGCACAAGAACAAATATTGGCATCTGTGCCTGAACTCGTAGCAATAACATGTTTATACCCGAAACGGGCAGCGAATTTCTCCTCGAATTCCTTTACATTATCCCCTTCTGAAGCCCAATTCTTATCAAATACTCTCTGAAAATATCTCTTTGCTATATTTCCTATTACCAGTTCGCCAAAATTTATTCGCATTTCTTATCTCCTATTTAATTTGATTTTTGGCTATATTTAAAGGTATCATTTTTCAGTAGATTAATTGCTTTTTCATATCTCTCTGGTGTCCCGATATCTATAAATTCACCTTCCGTTAAAAAACCATAGCATCTATTATCAATGATTTTTGGGAAGAGCTCATACTCCAGAGAAAACCTGTTTTGCTTAGGCATATAAGAAAAAATATCCTTTTCCATAAGATATACACCAGCATTTATTATGTTTTCGCTTCCGCCAGCAATCTTCTCATTGAAGCCGGTTATTCTCTGTGAATCATCCAGGGTGACGTTTCCATAATCTTCAACCGTTTTTGAACGTACCAAAACGAGGGACAGCAAAGCCTTTTTTTTTGTGTGGAAATTAATAAAACTTCTAAAATTTACTTTACAGATTGAATCCCCATTGATGACCATGAAAGGGTTGCTTCTTATTAGTGTTTTTGCTTTCTTTAACGCTCCACCTGTTCCCAAAGGTTCTTCTTCTTCTGAAAATGAGATTTTATAATCATAATTTTCATTATAATCAAAATTAAAATGGTTTTCAATCTGCTCTTTCAGATAGCCAACACTTAGAATCATATTTTTAAACCCATACAACAAAAGACTATTTATCAGAATATCCAGGAATGTCCTTTCCCCTATTTTTGCTAATACTTTCGGTTGACCGAAAACAACTGATCTCAGTCTCTTGCCTAATCCCCCACAGAGGATAACAACATCTATTTTTCTTAAGCTGGTGGACATATTTATCAAGTTATCAAAAATTATTTGGTGGTGCATAATAAATTATTTGACTACCTAAATTCTCAAATTTGAATGGCACATATAATAATTTTTTAAATTTTTCTTTCACTTCGGGCTGGAATTCTGGCTCCACAAAAAACAAAATAAATCCTCCACCTCCAGCACCTAATAATTTTCCACCCAAAGCTCCAGCTTTTATTGCTGTTTCATATATTTCATCTATGTATGGAGTTGTAATCTTATTTGTTAAAGTTCGCTTAATCATCCAGGTTTCATGCATAAGCCTACCAAACTCGGTTGGATTTAAGCTGTTACCATTGAGAATACTTATAGCTTCATCTACCATTTCCGACATTCTCTTTAACTCATTTCTCTTCTCCGGCATTTTTTTAATCTGCTCACCAGCAATTTCAGAGGCTGTCCTGGCAAAACCTGTAAAAAATAGCATCAGATGTTCCTGAAAAAGTTGTATTTTTTCTGTATTTAAAGTTACTGGTTGAACTTGTATGTGTTGCTCACCACCGAATTCGATTCTATCAAATCCTCCGAAAGCAGCGATTGTCTGATCTTGTGACCCGACATTTTCTTTGATTCTATCCTGCTCTATATGTATTGCCTCTAAGGCTAACTGTCTTTTAGTTACCATTTTGCCTTTTAAGGCATACAGTGCATTAAGCAGTCCTACGGTGAATGCTGAACTGGAACCAAGACCAGTTCTTGCAGGTAAATCGCCGTCATGGTGTATTTCAACTCCACGGTCCCAATTCATAAATCTGAGCGTTTCTCTGGCTGATGGATGTTGTATTTCAGAAATATCTTTGGTTAGTTCTGTCTTAGAATATGCGATACGATATTTGTGGTCAAAAAATGGTGGAAGATATCGGCACGTAATATAGCAATACTTATTTATTGAAGTTGCAAGCACAGCTCCTCCATACTCATTATACCACACCGGATAATCCGTTCCACCGCCGAAAAAGGATATTCGAAATGGCGTTCTGCTTATGATCATGGTTTTACCTCTTCAATCTTATAATCACAATTTTCTTTCATTCCTAATTGCTCATTTGTAAGAAATCTTGTATTCCCCTTGTCAATACATTTCATTAATCTTTTTACTGTTAGTTCTGCTCCTTGTGATCCTGATTTTTTTATCATAGGATTCCATCTCCATGGAGCAAATATGTATATGCTCGCAAAAGCTTCATTCTGTATGTCAATTAAATCTTGGGGCGATAAGTCCCCAACTTGCATTACAGCTGCATTATATCTTCTGAAATTTGAAAAATCATTTGTAACTAATCTTAACTTATGTTCCTCTTTTTTGGCCATTTCATAAAGTTCTGTTCCAGGATAAGGCACAGCTATACTTATATTCGCTTGTTTTATTTCTTTTGATTCTCTTAAAAATCTGAGAGTTTTTCTTATTGTCTCTTCTGTTTCTCCTGGTAATCCAATCATGCAAGAATTCAATGTTTCTATTCCATATTTGTTTGTTAATCTATTTGCCTTTTTATAACTCTCTAATGAAACATTTTTTTTCATTATTCTTCCTATGTCTTCATCAACTGATTCTAATCCAAAAGACAATCTTATTAATCCTGATTTGGCCATTTTTAAAATAAGTTCTTCATCAACTAAATTTGCACGGGTGCTACCTTCCCAAGTTATTCCTAAATTTTCTTTTATTAAAAGATCACATATGTCCAAAGTATGTTGTCTGTTTAATGTTAAAGTGTCATCTAAAAACATAAAATGTTCTATCTCGTATTTTTCTTTACACTCTTTTATTTCTTGTATTACTTTTTCTGGAGATCTTCTTCTTGTGTCTTTTCCAAAAACTTTTCTACTGCAGAAAATACATTTGAAAGGACACCCCCTCATTGTCATTATATTAGTGAATCTTTTTGTTCCTTGAAGGGTTCCGAAATTGTAGTTTTGTGGTTTTAGTAAATGTCTTGAAGGGATTGGAAGATCATCTATATCCCCTATTGGTTCTGCTGGCCCTATAAATCTAACTTCCTTTTTATCTCTGTAGAGAATTCCTCCAACTTGTGAAATATTCTGACCTTTTTCATATATGTCTAAAAAATTTTTCCATGATTTTTCTGCTTCTCCTATAAATGCATAATCAAAACAATTTTCAAATACTTCTTCTTTTAGAACAGTTACATGTGGCCCGCCAATGGCAATTGGTACTTCATGAATTTGTTTCTTTAGTTCTTTTGCTAGATTTACAGAAATATGGTAAAAAGGTGTTGTTCCAGTTATTCCAATTAAATCTGGAGAGAATTCTTTTGTTTGGTTTACAATTTGTTCTATGGATAAACCCTCTGCTTCTCCGTCAACAATATTGACTTCATGGCTTTTTTTTCGGCTATTGCTGCAAGATAAGCTAAGTTTAATGGAGGCCACTTGCCTGCTTTTTTTGCAAAATAAGATATTTTCCCATACTCTTCTGTCCACAATGGGTATAATAAACTTATTTTCACATAAACCCCCTACGCAAATCTATTTTTTAGACAAACTTCCTGTGAATTTCATGTTTAAGCATCTCCTCAATGTGTACTACAACCTCAGGACCAAACTTTTTCCTGAGCATTTCTAAATACTTTGGATTCTTGTAATATTCTTTAAAGGCATTGTCTCGAAAGCGCAAGACATCTGCACTAGATAGGTATTTAGTTGGTAGAGGCAGTGTTTCTTCACTAAGCTGTGCATAACCAAGCCATGTTTCGGGTAGTTTAATATTCCTCCGTACTGCATCTTCATATAACTGAGAACCGGGATAAGCCATAGCTGTATAAAAGTTTACATACTCAAAATTAAACTCCTTTGCCATGTCTAAAGTTTCTCGCATTGTTTCAAAGTCATCATCGGGAAGACCAAAAATGAAGTTTCCAATAATATGAATACCTGCGGCACGTGTCATTTCCACAACTTTCTTTACTATATTGTTTTCGAATTTTTTATTAACACCTTTCCGGACCCTTTCGCTTGCAGATTCAAATCCAAAAGAAATCCAATTAATACCAGCCTGTTTCATTCTATTGAGCATATTCTTATTAGCTGTGTCAACTCTCCCATAAGCCCATATGTTCAGATCGTAACCACCTTGAATAATGAGGTCGCAAATACGCATAACGCGGTTTTCTCTAAGAATAAATAACTCATCAAAAATTTTAAAATTCCTTATTTTATAATTCCTTACAAGGAAATCTATCTCTTTAACTACTTTTTCAGGACTGCGAAAGCGAATACCTGGTTTACCATTGTACAGTGCATGAATGTTACAATATGTACAATTAAAGGGACATCCCAAACTTGTGTAGATGACTCCATACGGTTGTCTCTGGTCAATATGGTTGAAACAGTGCCAATTATGAGCTCTGTACTTATCCATGGACAGAAGGTCCCAGGCGGCAAAAGGTGGCTCATCAAGATTCATAAGTGGCGCCGGAGGGTTTGATATTATCCCACCATTTTGGATATACCAAAGACCGGGGATTTTGTAACCACTCGGCTTTCTATCTGACTTTAGTGCCTCCAAAAGTTGCAGGATAGTATAAAAACCTTCTCCCTGGCAAACAAAGTCTACATCCTCTTCCCTGAGAGTTCTTTCAGGAAGTGCTGATGGATGAAGACCCCCAAGAATTGTTTTGATATGCGGTGCTTTCTTTTTCAACGCAGTCAAAAGCTCACCGGTGGCAGTCATTTTGGGCGTAGAAGCCGCAGAAGGATTTGAACCCAGTACAATAATACCTGATAGAAGGGGATTGTATTCGGCAATCTTCTCTGCAATATATTCAGAGCTCCAATTTTCTGCTTCTGCATCTATTATTTCTACTGAGTATCCATGTTCTCGAATAAATGCTGCAATTAATCCACACCAAAGAGGAGGCTCAATCCCAGAAAGTGAAGATTCTATTTCGCTATATACCCGTTTCCTAGCGCCGGGATTAACTAACAACAAATCCAATTCTTGTGTCATAAAAAACCTCTTATGCCATCCATCTTAAGATCTTTTTTACGATACTACCAGTATCCAGACCGTATAATTTATGGATATATTCCCTACTGCAATATTTGAAACAATATTTATCTGGAATTGCGATACGTTTCAGTGGTAAAGTTACATCGTTGTCAACCAGAACTCCCGCAACGATACTACCAATCCCACCATTAATAAGATTCTCTTCTATAGTCACTGCTCTTCGTGATCGGCCAATGACCTTTAGTAACAATTCTGCATTGATGGGTTTTATTCTATATAAGTCAACAATTCCTGCATCGATAGAGTGTTTGGAGAGTTCATAAACTACATTAAATGCTCTATGTATCATCATGCCAGTCGAAATAATGCATAAATCCTTACCTTCTTTGAGAGAGGCTATGCCATTAGAAAAATCTGTATTCTCATCATAGATAGTCATAGGTTTTTCTCGATCAAATCGGATATATTTAGGTCCAGGATTTTTATACGAGATTTCTGCACATGCTGCTACCATCAGATTGTCAGATGGGTTGAAAATCGTCATTCCAGGAAGAGCATTCATTATCGCAATATCCTCAGTAGCGTGGTGCGTAGGACCTGCAGTGTTGTAAGCAAATCCTGCTCCAACACCCAAAGCAGTTACATGAAGATTCATACAACATAAATCGAGCTTTATTTGCTCATAGCAACGCAAGGCAACAAAAGGTGCAATAGCATACATATAAACAATCTTGCCACCTAAGGCCAGGCCAGCTGCAGTCGCGACCATATTTTGCTCTGCAATCCCCATATTAATATATTGACTGCTAAGATCTTTTCTAAACTTATCAAGACCCGGAGCACCGAAATCATCACTTAAAAGTATAACTTGTCTATCTTTTTTAGCAATCTCATATAATTTATCGAAAAAGACATCTCTCATTGCAGCCATTTTATATTTTCCTCTCATTTAGTTCTCTCCTAGCCATCTCAAGTTGCTTATCAGTTAGAACTAGAGTATGCGATAGTGGATTGTTTTCCATAAAAGAAATTCCTTTACCTTTAACTGTATTAGCAATTATCATCAAAGGTTTATTAGACTTATGTGAACGAAAATCCTTGAAAGTTTCCAAAATCTTTTTAAATGAGTGACCATCAATAGTAACAACATCCCAACCAAATGAACACCATTTCTCTTTTAGAGGATTTAATTTAAGACTTCTTTCAGTAAAATCAGTGACAGATAGCCCATTACGATCTATAATACCAATTAGATTATTGAGTTGATGATGACTAGCGAACATAGCTCCTTCCCATACAGCTCCTTCATAACACTCGCCATCTCCAAGCAAAACGACGGTCATATAATCTTTTCTATCCATTTTTGCCCGCAACGCCAGTCCTATAGCAAGACCAAACCCATGCCCTAACGAACCTGTAATGGCTTCTATTCCTGGAATGTTATTGTCTGGATGTACTCCTAAAATACCGTCATCTTGGCAGAATTTTGATAATTTATCCTTGGGGAAAAAACCTGAATCTGCTAATATAGGATATAAACTCATGGCGCCATGCCCTTTGCTAATAATAAATCTGTCACGTTCATCCCAATCCAAATTAGTTCGGTCAAAACGAAGAATACCCCCATAATAAAGTGCAACGAAAATCTCAATACATGAAAATGACGAAGAAATATGTCCGCTACCACCAATTACACACATTTCTAAAGTTTGCTTACGTATCTGATTTGCTTTCTTTTCCATATTGTCTATCTTAATTTCTTCTTTACTCATAACATTCATCATTTATATTTTTCTCCTAAAC
>SDBT01001623.1_pt1 | contig 39956 bp, 28 predicted proteins | sample 2277101 | NCBI WGS metagenome assembly SDBT01 (sample SAMN10404973, study PRJNA504765) | marine sediment metagenome | isolation source: marine sediment core GS10_PC15, 103 cmbsf | place: Arctic Ocean: Southern Knipovich Ridge | collected 2010 | reverse complement strand
CCAGTTGTTCGCCGCGCTCCTGTTGGTCATAAAAATCGGTGCGTTCTGTCCTTCGGTGTTCTGCCAGACTCCCGAGGTCGCCGTATCGAACCACTGACCGCTCGCGTTGATCTCGTAGGCTGCCACACTGATGTCCGGAGGAGCGTCGGCAAGCGAGCCTGTCGCGTCGTATGCAAACGCCTTCGGATTGAAGATATTGACGTTAGACACACCAGAGGCTGTGTAGACGATCAGTAGCGTGCCTGAGTTCCTATGTAGGAAGTCCGGAGTGAGAGCCTCGTTGGCAAACAAGTGCTTGTTCACGTCCGTCAGAAGGACGTCATAGGGACCTTCTGGAAGACCTGAGATTGTCACTCCAGAGGCGCTTACGCGCTTGTTGTTCGTCATCCAACCAGAAGAGCCTAAAGGAGCTGACAGTGGTGTACCGTCGGACTGAGCAACCGTGGTGGTATCCTGCCAGGATCCTACTTCGATAGCCGAGGTTTGCCCGTTGACACCGTAGAATGCGAAATGGTCGAATGTACCGGATCCCAGTTGAGACATCTCAATATTTTGTCCCACAGGTCCGGTGCGGGCATTGAAGAATTGTATTTTCCCGACGTTTGCCATGTTAACCTCCGTTTTGACAACACTTTACGTTGTCATCCTTGCTGAAATCCGTGTATTTCGCTATCTACTATACGACTACTGGTATGCGCTCACTGGGTCTCCAACTAGAGCTGGATCCTCGAGTCTAAGACGTCTGACTGTGGCGCTGAAATCGCCTGCCGTACACGACACAATCGATCTGCAGGATTCAGGTACGAACGTGCCATTTGGACCATCCTCAGTGTCACACACTGCACTGTTACTCTCGCTCGTTTCCACACTCATAAAGATAGCCAAAATAGCGTCCACACCACCTGGTGTATATGCTAGACGAGCAGCAAGCTCATCCATTATGTTCACACTGATTGTGCCACCCGTGATGCTGGAGATAATAGTGGTAAACGGTTGATTCTGGATGTTGCTAATGCGTTCAGTTCTGATACCTATTCTGAAACTTGCACCTGGACTAGATGCGCCGGCTAGACTGACCTCAACAATCATACGTGTGTTGCGACCAAAGAATTTCTTCTTACCTCGAGATGTGTTGCTGATGAACAGCTGATTCCATATGAGAGCAGAGTCACCAGGATTTTCAGGTTGCCGCGCCCAAAGAAAATATGCTTCGTCTGAAGTGAAACAAGAACAGTTCACGGTTGGTGGAGGAAAGAACACGGCGAATGGACATTGTGTTGCTGATCCTTCTTGAGCTGATGGGTTCTGGTAGGCTCTCATAAAGGCGCCACCCGCGGTCACACCAGCGTTGCCTTTGATTAACCATTGACCCCAGTTTTGAGTGATCTGAGTTTCTACAGGCAGCGACAAGACCCACGGTAGATTAGGAGTTGTGTTAGAGAACACGTTTGATGAGTAATCTGTGACCGCACGTGTGTTAGGGAATGTTTCTATTTGAGGCGGCTGATATCTCAACTGCTCAATCATCATCGAGTGACCAGTCAAGTAGCCGTAGCCCATGTCGGGATCCACGACGTTTTTATTACTACCAGCGCGAGCATTCTGTTGGACTCGGTTGTAAACCGTTCTATTGGTGCCAGACATCGCTACGTCCACACCAGGTATATTGGTATTGGATCCACCAAGATCGCCATACGGCGACTGGGGAAAGTTGGGATCGCTTGCCACAATCTTCGAACCTTCTACGGTCGCAGATATATTGGCATTTTGCACCGTTGGATCTGTTGCACTCACGCCCATGATTGGCACCATTGTGCCCATGAGAGATGCATCAAATGGCCACCTGCCAGCCTGCGCCTCAGTAAGCGGATCAACAGTGGTGGCACCACTGGCTACATGAAGTGTGACCGAGCTCGGCAGCTTGGTTGTGTTATTGAAACGACCACCTCCGTAAACAGTCGTGTTATTGGCTAACATCCTACCAAAAAGATTCCCAAGACTATCTGGAAATTTGGTGTCGACAACCAAAGTTTCAACTTCAGTCTGAATCTGATCGACTATCAAAGGAAACACCTCAATTGCCTGACCAGCTAGATTGATGCCTGTCTTTTTTGGGTTATCAAATATGTTTTTGATTATCCATCCATTGCCACTGGTCTTGTATGTTCTCCATAAGATCTTGGTGTTACCGCGAGTATTATTTTCATCCGTAATATTTACCATGATCTCTTCTAGAGTCACGGAATCAATGTGTAGAGATTCACGTCGAATGAAATCTGCAGGTAATAGATCATTCAAGAAGTCCAGAGAACCTGTAAAGACACTTTGTCTCACTTCCTCTGCATTAGGTAACACAAAAGGATCTGGAGTGCTGTATTTGAATGGTTGAACTACGTTTAAAGCGGGCATGGTATACCTTACGGTGAGAACGCGTCAGTTCCAGCAAACTTCGGCTTGACGACGAAACAGAAGATGCGGGTGTCACTGCTTCCGGCTTCAGTGAATTGTTTTATCATACCTTGATCAGACACCTTGACTTGGTCGTTGTCTGCGCCAACAAATCGCACGATGTATACTCCACCAATACCGTTAGCAGCTCCATCGGCAAATGATGTACCCGCAGTCGACGTGACGCTTTGTACAGTTCCTCCTGCGCCAGTGGTGGCATCGGGGGCTACCGTCACTTCAGCAAAATCAACTTCTGTTCCTGTGCCCGCAGTATTGACTAAAAACGCGTCGTTGAAGTTGTTGGATGTAGAAAGCGGTCCCACGTTGGCGTCCGGGGCTATAGCCTTGCCGTCTTTGTTACCGTGGGTAGTCATAACCAACTGAATCCCGGCAGAAAGATTCTCGTCCACAGCATTCTGTGCAATGAATGGCACATCGAACAAGATGAATGGAGGAACCGTCTGAATGTCACCATTAGTGTCGATCACTTCAGTTGACAAAGTCTCGATGTCAGATACAAAGATCTGTTCTGATTCACTGGTCACTGTTCTCACCACATTGCCATCTCGAGCTCGCAGAGCGACCACTCGACTCTCTGCGAGCGCCACTCCTCCGGTGAAATAATGCACGAAGCTGCCGTCTTCTTGATCTTCATAGTGGTAGATCGCGGTCATACCCTGTTGTAGGAATCCGTCTATGGCAAACGCCTTGCGATTAATGAATGCTTGGCTATCCTCGTTGAGGTTGAGGCCAGAATCCAGAGCTCTAGGCCATTGGATGTTTCTATCGTCCACACCACGGTAGAACTCGTCGGCACCTCTATCGAAGACTGTTTGTATTGTGACCGTGATTTCGAACTTGTTGGGATTTTCTACCTGAAATACCTCTCTACCATCAACCAGCTTGGGATCAAAGATCTCCGGCGGCTGAAAGATGTCTGGAGGTAGCCTGTTTCTGATGTCCTCTTCCAGTCGTCTGAATACGAAGTTGAAGTCTTCCTCGGGTCCATCGAACACCGGGCGAGCTCTAACCAGTTGAGCAAAGTGGCTCTTCAGTGAATACTTGGTTTGCCAGTTTGTGCTCACGCCGTAGGTCATATTGAGGTTTGTAACTCCATGGGTCACAACTCCATATCCCTGTGACTGCTCAACCTGATTAGCAAACGAGTCGAACGAAATGACAGGTAAGCCGATTTTGCTGGTTTCTGCAAACGTGACTGCATTTCTATTGACTACTCGAGATGCTAGTGCGGACCGAGCTTCATCATTCATGAGTTGAAACGAGTTCTTCAAACCTCTCGGTTCAAAATTCCAAGGCGCAAAGTCTTCCCTAATGATAGTCTCACGCTTGACGCCAGTGCCAGAAGCCCAAACTTCAGGGAAACTCAGACCGAATCTTCTCTTTGTGCGCAACGGCAGCCCAATAGAGCTCGGTAAAACCGTAAAGGGTGTCAAGTATTCGAGCGGATCAACGAAATCGAAAGTCGTGTCTCCATTGAATAAATCCTTCATAGACACGAGATTGGATATTGTGGCCAAAGTAGCGTCAACAGCTTTGGATTCCCAAGCATGATTGGGTAGCCTGATCATGACTCCCTTTTCATCTTCTCGCAGAGGCTCTAGAAACTCCTCTTTGAACTTGTCGTTTGCCCGATTCCATTGACTGACTTCAAGAGGCACGAGTCGATCACCATCTGGGGTTTCATTGAATTTGTCAAATTGCGCGGGAGTGCCAGTACCATCCTGCCCCCACTTTGTGCCAAACGGAAAGGTGGCGAATGCCTTCAGTTTGTTAGTCTGACGATTCCAGAAAGGCGCTAAGAACTTGAATCTGTCTGACACCTTGTAGTCATCTTTAAATGACCCATCGTCGGTTTGATTCTCAAGGTTACTCCAGGCTTCTGACAGCACGTTGATTTCGTCTATGAAGTCGTACAGAGGAGCATCCCTGGACAACACATAGGTACGAGCAAAGTGATTCTGTGCGAACGTCCTCGTGCGGTTGTACCACTCAACAATCCATTCTCTATCAGTCCGTAGACGGTTGGGAATCCTACCGAGACGACCGCTAGCCGCGGTATTGATCACTTGCCTTTCAGTTTCAGATGACAAATCCTGAATTGTAAACGTAGTGATTCTGTTGTCCAGTTGAACTTCAGTAGCCCAGTACTCGATGCCTTTGAGAGCTGCAGCAAGTTGTCTGTCTGTCGGACTGAACTCTCGCAGACTACCTTCTGGACCGAAATACTTGACTCTTGCATTACGCCAACCAGGAATGAACTTCATTTGACGCCCGAGAGCTGTGCTTTCGCATACACTGATTCCAAGGTCATACTCGAGTCCAGTTCCGCTACCGCCTATAGGTATACCGAAACCGTACGCTCCGCTTTCCACCTTGAAATCTCCGCAACCAACCACACCCTCCATTTCTGCACCCAATAAACGTACTGTCGTAGGACGTTCTCCTTCATCCTGACCAAATCGTTGGCTTATTGTCTCAGCTGGATCTCCAGCAATCGGTATCTCGGTTTCACTGATGTTGACGGGGAACTTCCTGTTGATCACACCGATGCGGTCTTCGGACATGATCCAATAAAAATCGTACGAGATGTCCGACAGTATCTTACTGAGTGCCTGCAGAAATGGCTGTGCCTTAAATTTCCATCGGTAAGCGTCCGGATCTTCCGGCAGCTGCGATTCTACAATCTCGGGCAAAGGAATGGCGTCCACAAGACCTGTGATCGTGCCTACGTTTTGCTCAAAGAACTGCACAGCCTCGTAGATCTGACGGTATGAAGCACCCTGAGTCTCAAGCTGGTTGAGATCCTTGAATGCTCGAGACCGTCCAGCGTCTCGCAGTGGACCAGTTTGAGGTAGAGTCTTGATCCTAGTCTGCACGAACCAATACCGCACGTCTACAACACTCTCTGTAGGCGCATCATTGGAACCAAACACGCCATACGTGTCGATCACAAAGTCATCAATGTCCGTTCGCGTGTCTTCTATTCGAATGGACAACACGTTACCGTTTGTTGCCTTGTTGTAGTCAGCGTGCTTGATTCTACCTTTGATGAAAAAGTCGCCCGCAGCAAAGAACGCAACACCTGATCCAATCGCGGGAAGACGATTCTCTTGAAAAGCCGCAAGCTGATCAGGATCTCCTGGAACATACTCCAGATCGAACCCGTGCGGATTGTTGTTGAACCCAAACGTTGCGTTGAAACTGCTAAGAAATGCTTCAATGGGCAGATCGAATGCACCGGACGGGAATCCGATCTTTTGTTGCTCGTGCGACGGTAGGCCGCTTGCTGTTACGTGGATACTGTCTACCATACCTTGCCTTTATCTTACAAATCCAATGAGCAAAGAGTCGCTCACCATAATCCTGCCAAATCCACTCGGGTGATTGAACTTGTACATTACCTTGGGTGCAAACAGTCCAGGAGACTGATAGAACGTAAACGGATTCTTCTTCAGACTGCGCTCCCGGTTGCCAAACTGCCACAAGATCCTGTCGTCAGTTGGCGATTGAACCAGAGAATCGTTGCTTTCCTTGCTTGTGAACGGCGGAACCATGAGTCCACTCGACTGGAGCGTAAAATTCACCTGCATTGACGGCGGCACGTTACCAAATCGCGGAGTTCCACTGATACTTACGACCGGATAGTGGATGCCTGCTGTCAAACCACTCGTCAAGGCAATCCCAGACAGATCCATACCCACCATACCGCGGTTGTCTTGAGCTCTAGCGGTGATCTTATAGATGCCCGACATGTCGTAGTCGTGACAAGCTATCCATGGAGGTGGTCCCGTGAACCCGCTGACACTGAGGAATGGTTTGTTAGCGGTGCCGGGTTGATTCGTGAACGGATCCGCGAAGTCGATGTGTGCACTCACGAATTCGTCGCCGTCGTTGAGGAATCCACTGGCGGTCACACATACTTGTCGAGCTCCACTGGGACTGAGGGTGTTTAGGGGTCCAGTCTCACCGCCAGCTGGCAAGAGATCCACGGACTGAATGAACACGGTTGGCGGCAACTGGAACTTCTCCACTTGCATTACCGCAATGACATCCCCTTGGGATGTTTTGATGTTGTCCAGTTTAGCGTTGAAGTCTCCTGCAGATAATGCCTTGAAGACGATCTGTGCATCGATATTGAGATCTTGTCCTATGACATTCTTACTGGTAGCTATGACAATTGTTCTACCGCGGGTAGCTACAAAGTTTATGAAGGCTGGTTGTCCGAACGAATAACCTCCAATGGATTGCTGAATTTGGAACAAACCAGATGCCGCTCCACCAATTGAGACAGGATCTTCAAAAGTGAGTGGAAGAGATGTGGCAAAACCACCCATGGAAACAGGACCAACATTCGTTCCAAATACATCCAAGAAACCACCCAAGATGGCAAATATGTTGTCGTCATCAATGGCTTTGGAGAATGCAAAACCACCAATGTTCCCATCGGGTACAAGAAACCCTCGGCTTTCTGCATATCCACCTATAACTCCACTGGCATCATTCGCAGCTTGACTCAGTACAAACCCACCAATCGATGTTCTGTTGAAGAAATCATTGATGTCTACTCCAGCACCAGAGTTGTACAATGCAGTTTTTTCAGCAGATGTGAGGATCCTATTCCATACACCAACTTCATCTGATAATCCTTCATGAAAATCATCGGGTGCTCCATCTGAAGCCCGACCGAAAAAACCAAGTCCAAATTTAGCTGTGCCTTGGAAGACTCCTGCGCTATGAACAAGAGAATCGATTGTTCCGTTATTGATTTGGATATTTATGGTGTTTGCAACGCTGTCGTGCCAACACGCGATGAAGTAGAATGTATCAGCGGAAGGTGAACCAAAATTATCTGCAGGAACAATAACTGTACCCGCACCAGCTCCAGTGGAATTGACAAGAAATCTGAATCGATCTATACCCCCAAACACGAATTGCATCAAGTATTGACGCTGATTCCCAAAGCCATTCCATTTTGAGAAAATACTCTGTGCAGGTAATGCTTTGTCATTAAGTGTAAACCAACCAGCAATTGCGAAATCTTCGTCACCAAAATCTAAGACGGTGTTGTCTATAGCCTCAAGATATTCACTGTTTGCTCTTGTAAAACTTGCCCCAGATCCAACCACACCAGGTGATGATGTTACCGTATTAACATCAGTTAGGTTGTTCGACCCCGCTATATCAAAACGAGTACCGGTGGATTGCTCAAGCTTCCAGAGCGCATCAAGATTCTTTGTAATTCTTGCTAGAGACATTTGTTACTCTTTGTAGATGCTGTGCACCGACTCTTGTTCGAAAACCTTACATTCGCCGGTATATACATCAAATCTCAGATATCGACATCTTTTGTTGTTTGACCAGCCTACGCAGGCATAATTGACAGCCGAACCTCGGTTGGTAACCAGGACCCTGCGCTTGGTGGCGATGAATCCCATCTTGCCGTCCACATTCATATGTTCGGTGACCATGACGCGGTCTCCTGACTGCCGTATTTCGTCGCTGCAGACACTGATGCTGTGGAGCTCCACCCACTCGCCGCGATAGACTCCCTTGACCGAGCATTTCCCGTCAGCGATCTGGGTGACATTGCCAATCCAATCCTTCATGTTTGTTGTGGACGTAAAAAATTGCACCGGCCATTCGTCGGCATGCCTGCGACTAATCTTCACATCGATTTCTGTTCCACCAACGAGAGGTTGAATCTTCAGACCGATGTTGTTATCGTCTACGACTGTTGTACCTTTCATTGCACTCTCCTTTCTAATTTGTCGACACGCAAGGCGATAGATCAGAGATCAAAACGTTTGCATCAATATTGGTCCAGTCGTAGCTAAAATTGAACGTGAAAGTCTTATCGCCAAGACCACCATAAGTTCCCAGAGGAGTTACTCCAGAAGCAAACTGACCACGAAGATAGATGAAGTTTGATAATTCTATATCCTGATATACGCCACTTATAAATACACTAGACATTTTGGAAAATACATTACCACTCGACGGCAATGAACTAGGTACAATCTCCACACTCGGACCTGCTGGAGTCACATTGAAACCTTTTAGCCAACCTGAACTCTGTCGCATATGGAATATAGGGATAGCAATACCTGTAGCTGTAAATGCTGTTAGATCTCCAACCCAAAACTTCATGTTGAAGGCTTTAAAATTTGTTCCAACTGAACTGGCAACTATCATTTGGTCAAAAAAGGAGTCTGGATGTGAGTTGACTTCCCCAAGATTAAATGTGAACACAATTGTGTCAGTAAAGAATCCAACATCAGATATTTCCGTTTGACCGAAATTCAAAACTATGCCAGATTCGAACTGGGCATCAAAGCCGCCCACAAGACCAATCTTTGCATCGGGCTTATAGTTTCCACTCTCCCAATGTCTGAAACCAAAGGGATCGTTAGCATCTTTGTCCCACTGTTCAATCTGAGCAGGAGGTCGTAGTGGTCCAAGAACTGAGTCTGTGAAAAATCCGGATATTGCAGTCATGTCAGTCAAACAAGGTAAACAGATTATCAATATTGTAAGTAACGCGCAGTTGGAAACCTGGGTTGCCTACGTATTCGCCAAGAGGTAAACAGCCTGATGCGGCAACGGCAAGCAAGATGTATTCAGATACGTCAGCGTCTCCAGATCCATGAATTGTGCCACCCCCATCTTGTCTGTATAGATTTTGAAGTATCGGAAGCGAACGTGGTAAATGCAATGAGTTGTCGAAGATTGCGCCCACAGCTAACTGAATGCCACTCGGCCAGTCTCCGGTTCGTCGTGTTTGGAAAATAATTTCAAACGCTTCTGGAAGCAAAAAGTCACCGAGATCAGAAGCCCATACTTTCATGTTGCTCAAACGAGTGGTTGGACATTCGAACTGATCAGCCCTAAAGGTCATGCAGCGTGTGCAGGAAATACCGATGCCAGATGACACGTTTGTTGCTGCAAAGTCCAAAGGTCCAAAATTTGTGCCAACGTTGTTGACTCCACTTGACAACACCTGTTTGAATGCAGGGTGTGTTTGGACATGCCTAAAGCCGCTCGGCTCAACTGCAACGCCCGAAGGAAGGTTCGTCAATATATCAATATTCCACTCATTCAACTGCGGCACTACACCAATCGTCGGCGTCTTGAACTGTATTCCTAGAGTGATGTCACCTGCCGCGGTGTTCAGGGCAAAAATCTTGGTGGTTACTCTTTCACTTCTTCGTTCTATCATGACTTAACACTCGGTCTGATTCTCAGTTGGGCATCCTTTTCCGTACTGAAGCCGACGTCATTCACAAAGTCCCAGAAGAACGTGTATGATACGCCATCAGGAGAAGTGGGAAGATTCGTTGTACCGCTACCCAATGGTTGTGCGTCCACATACGATTTGAATCTGCGGGCGGTTTGCCAAGTGAGACCTTCATCAATTGTGAATTCGATGTTCACGTTAACGGGTCGCGCGAGTTGGTCGAATAGATCGTATGATAATATTGCGTAATCGCTGCACGCCACAACTTGAGTGTTGGTGCCAGAAACAGCCGTAGCAAACGGTCCTAATGGCTTGTAAGGAATCAGTCCTCTCGGCGGCAAACCAATATTACCTCTCCACAATTCTGACCAATTGCGATTCACGTCATACTGATACAGCCACATTCCTCCACCACCACCTTGTCCACCACCACAGCAACCGAAGTGACCGTAGGCAGAATACGATATGTGCATCACGTACATCTTATTGGTGACTTCATCGGCAAATCCGTACACACAACCATCGACACGCTTCAGATCTGCGAACATGTCGTTTGTTCTGTCAGTCCAGTTACCTGTTCCTGACGGATTTCCATTGCATGTGAAGTGTGTGTAGCCGGAAGTGGCGCTTGTAACAAAGGCGTGCAGCTCATTGTTGAAATTCATTAATAGAGGCGTGCGACCGGGCTCGTCAGTTGTGCTGGTGCTCCTTGCAAAGTTATCTGTTGTGCGAGCAGTCATATCCGCTTTGATGGTTGACAGATCTACAAATAAATCCGCGCCAGAAGTTGTAACATGTCGCAACTGCGCGTCACTCTGCAGCACATACAATCTGCGTGAACCAACAGAAGCACCGTTGCTGTATCCACCGCTGGGGAATATCTCAAACGATCGAGCTCTGGGAGTAGAGTTTGTATTCTGTATCAATACAGGCTGACCACTAGCACCAGGAAATCTCAGCACATCTACCCAATTTGCATAATACAAATCATCATCAAGCGCGATAAGATCGCATGATTGTAAATGAAATTGATTGGTTGCTGTACCAAGAAATTGAGCAAGTCCTACGATTTTTTTATCAGTGTCTCTGTTGATGGACGCAACTCTATAAGTTCTACGATTGTCGCTTGCATTACCAAGCAACACGCCATCATTCGCTCCCTCATATGTCCAACCAAAATCAGTGAATTTATCTGAACCAGTATCTGCTTGAGTATGAGCACCAATCATAAACACATGATCGTTGTGATTGATGACAGCAAGATCATGTGATGCCAACAAAGAGCTACCGCTGGGACTTAATATTTCAAAACCAGGACCAGCTCTATAAGGTCTAGTTTCAAATCTACCACCTTTATTAAAAAAGTTACCAGACCCATCAAAACCAACAACATATAATGTGCGAGCGTCGTCTGTTGCAAAATTGGGTGTTGAAATCAAACGAAATTTACCTAGAAATGCCATCGGTTTATGATTTGCATATCCAGCCGCATACCATGAATTATGTCCACCAAACATAGAGTGATTAAAATCATCTGCACTAGAACTGGTTCTGTCCGCTTGGCCGCGCGGATCATTAGTTCCTACCGGATCTATCATCAGACTTTTCCCACCTATCTCGATCTGTCCCCCCCGAACGAGATACATTTGGTTTCCCCATCCTTGGCAAACTGCTGGGATCATGATGAAAGTTCCTTGGGGTCAAAGTCTGGATCAATGGCAGTCAGTCTAATCTGAACATGTGGGAAAAATTGATTCTTACTAAGAGACGGAGTCCCTTCATTTGAGTAATCCCAGACCAGCGTTTGTTTCACACCCTTTACTCCGGATGGATCTGTGTCCAAACTGCCGGTGCTCAGATTTTTCTGCCGTTTGATCGTGAACCATTTCTGACCGTAATCCAATGAGTATTCGGACACGACATCTACATTGTCCCAGAATGGCCAGTCGTACAGTCTATACTCGAGAGTCATAGTCTTGTTGGATTCATCAATGGCGGGATTAGGATTGGCTAAAGAGCCTGATGGAATGGTTATTTCCGGATCATACAACATGATCGGAATGTAGCCGTTGGTTTGTTTTGAATGAACCAAATGGTTTCGTTGAATCCAACCGGACGCCTTGTTGAGTTCAAAAAACAAAGTGCCACCATCCTGAGCAAAATCATTTGTGAACGACAACTTCAACTTGTTCTTTTGTTCGTCCACGTAACCTGAAATGTGGTAGTTCTCAGATCCTGTGTAGTCGAGTCCACTTGATCCGACACCAGACGGCCGAAACACACCACCTTGAGCTTTTCCCAAAGGACCACCGACAAATGGGTCTTGGTATCTGAAGCCTGCGGGGTACGCCACGTTTGTTGGGTACAGGTATCCGCTGATAGGACCAACTTCAAGCGGTACAGTCATCTGATCAAACGGTTTGTTGTTCGTCTCCAACAAATTGCCAGACGTCCACAATGGTATGTCACGCTGAATGAAACCTGAAGGCTGTGCGGGTTCAATACCACTGGGAACATTGAATGCGCCTATACCTTGTTCTCCATAGCCTTCGGGATATGCACCGCTGGCATTCGGGATAGGAATGACTAATTGACCAGTGAAGCCGGAGAACCTATATGGGCGAGTGAACGTTTGCCAATTTGTGATCTGTATCTTCGGGACACCTGCAGTCACACCACCACCGCTGGGTGAATGTATTCCGCTTGTGGGTAAATTGGGACTTTGGTCTGTCCAATTGATTCCGTCAAACGAAGTGCCCCAAAATACACCGCGTCCTGTAGTTGTTCCTCTACTGCCCTTGGCTACATCAAATGTGCTGGTGAAATTCAAGAAGGCGTGCAACTGACCGTTGTAACTGGTAATGAAACACCGTCTAAACGTAGTACCTCCGTAGCCGCCTCCCAACCTAGACATCACACCACCGATGATGCCAGAGGAAGAGTGAGTTCCCAACGCAGTCAGGTCAGCAACCTGGCGCACGGTGTCCGGTCGCATAACATGTACCTTGCCATCATTCGACAACATAAATAGTTCGTCGTTGTGTATGGCTAAACAACGTCCCTTGGAACCACCGGTGAGATCATCAGTTAGTCTACCTGCTGTGTAACTGGACTCTGTGGGGTCGCCTACTCGAGTGTCCTCGAGCATTTCTTCAGTCCACAGAAAGTTACCCTTACCACCCCACTTCCAAGCTACGCCACCCCATTGTGTGACTGCGTAGATTGAGTCCTTAAAGAACGCCACATCATTGACACCAGTTTCTAGACTGTCTATGTCGGTACTTCGATGAAAGATACCGCCAAGCAAAAGTTCTCCACCAGGTGCACCTTGATAGTGAGGTGAATAGTTTATTTCTATGTTGGCGTTACCAATAGCTCCACCAAGTGGTTTCCACCCAGACACAAGAGGTTCGCTGAAATCTGGACGTCTGACAGGATCTTGACCTACATAGGCGCCATAGTTTCTTGGGACTTTGAATGTTTCGACGAAACCAGTCCAGAAAATCTCACCGCCCGGCATGCGTTTGACACCCCAATTGTCGTTTCTGGTGTTTGCGCTCCAATTCCAGATTTTCCAATTGAAACCATCAAACATGTTATAGCGACGCAGACCTTGATTGTTTTCTATATCAAATGAAGCATCGTTAGTTTTTCTACCTTCACCGGAGAGGCGTGGCGTTGGCTGCCACGCGTGCGCAAACTCTCCTCCGATAGTAACACCGTCGCTATTTTTGGTAGGCATAACAATTTCATTCCTACCCCAAGCGAGAGCGGTATGCGTGAATGTCTGATTGACCTGATGAATCTCTTCATACGATCGAGGTTGGTCGCTACCACCACCACCAGACATCATAGGTACAGACACACAGTTGCCACTGGGACCTTGGATAATCAAACGCGGGTACTGTCGCGCGAGTTCCGGGTTCTGTGTATTCGTGCCGCCCATAGCGGCGAATCTACCTATTCCTGCAAGCGCAGCAAACCTCGACATATCCTTACCCTTCCTTCCACCTCTCTACCTAAAGTCGAAAGTCATTCTGAATACGAATCCACCACTATTTCCTCCATAAGATTTCGATGGGACATCTGTATCTAAATCAACACTGGTGTACATGAATTCCGTGACCTCAGTGTCGGAATTGATGCCAGATATCTCCGGCGAACCATCTTGTCTGCGGAGATTTGCTCCACTCGGCAACGCCGTCTGTGTGAACAATCCAGAGGCGTCTGACAATCCTTGTGTCGCCAGACCACTCTCCCATACACCAGACTGGTATCCGTTGAAGTTAAACGTACCTTTAATAAAGTCGCCGATGTCGGTAAGCCAAAAGCGCATGTTGAACACAGCTTCGGTGGCGTCATTGAAATCGTCGAAGAACGCAACCATCGCTTTGGTCGGAGTAATCTGTTTCGTGAATGTTGTGTTGAGAGATCCAAAATCCAAGAACTCACCAGCCGAGCTACCAAGCACCTTAACAAACGACGAGTGTGTCGTCAGGTGACGCTGCCCTACCGGGTTCACGCCAGAAACTGCAAACTCTGAAAATTTTATAGAAGGTGGAGTGGCCATTTCACTTTTTCACATCTGTAGGTAATTTGTCTCGCGACTTCGATCTCGTAACTGTTTTTCTTGGTTCGTTGTGCCATTGGATAAAGGAACCTGGTAATGATTCCTACTCTTGATTAACTGTCTTGGTTGTTTAGCCATTGGTTCCCTTAGTCCACTACCACTGGCGCACTTGCATCTCCGAACACCTGACTCAGCTCCTTGGTGAACACCCATTGGAACGAGAACTGCACCGTGTTATTTGTTTCATCTTTCGTTATATTCTTGGCGCCTGTTCTGAGCGTCTGGTAATCGTTCACGTCAGGTCGTTTCGCGTTGATCTGGTCCTCTATAAACGACAGCAGGTTGGCGAACGAGAAGTTCGGCTCGCCGACAGCATTTCCCTGGACTGTGAACGTGCCCTCGTTGGAGGTCGCGACATCCTGGACAACCGGTCCGAGATTTCGTTCTGGTATCAGGGTTGAGGCGAAAATGCGGATAGCGTCCTGTTCCGCGCACGTGATGTTGAATTCGAAGATCCCTGAAGGTAGGTTGTCCGCCGGGTCGTCAGTGAAAGCGACTGAGTAATCGATCGTCCCGACAAACCGATTCTTGGTAGTATTCTCCTGACTCGTGTTGGTCGTGAACAGCGTGGCGCCGCCACCCAGATCAGAATATACGCCTGACGCATCCGCAGCAAACAAGGGTCGTACTCTGTCGTTAAACGCTGCAAGAGCTCGCGTAAAGGATAGGTCGTCTCCCTTTCTGCCCAGTCCGCGTACATTGCCGGTCAGCGTCACCGTAGACACTCCAGCGTTGTCTCTACTCAGCTGACCCGTGCGTGTGTGAACGAAGTTACCAGACGACAACGTGAACCGCTCAGAGATCCCGTAGGAGCCCTGCTGAGGATCGACGTTTTCGGTCCTGAGCTCCTCGTACGCCACCGCGGGATCCGTCAGGGTGCCGGAAGCCTGCACAAATGCAGGATGTCCCGTTGGGACATTTGTGTACCCAGTGCGACCTAGAACGAACACTCGAGCGTTAGTGAGAGCGTTGTTGAGTCCCGAAGCGCTGTTGTCGATACCGACGGCGTTCACGTCATGTGACACAGTGACGGTACGATTGTCCTCTAACTCTTCAAAATTCCACGTTTCCGTATACGATTGTATTACGTCGCCACCATCTACCGTCTCGTCTTCTTCTGTCGAGAACGTATAGGCTATCCTATCGGACCAGGTGCCTTCATCAAACGTGACGTTGTTGACCCGCGGGAACCCGCTGACGATCGGCACTCCGTTATTCTTGATTACGAACTGCTGGTCTCCAGACGCCAAGGCGACGCGCAACTCTTCCTTCTGGGCGAAGACATTTGTGAAACCTGTGCCGGAAGCAGTGATCTCGAGCAGAATACCAGTGAAGTCTCGCGACGTACGCTGGACAAGTTGGTCACCCTTCGCATCACGTAGAATGTCCACGCTCTCCGAGAACAGCGGAGTAGGATTGAATTCGAAATCCCCGTAGAACATTGTGATTGCGCCGCCAGTAACTGACATGGTTTACCTTCCTTGTGCGTTCACAATACCTTGTTCGTTCAGTGACAACACCAGTGCGCCGAGCGCTGCTACGACACCATCCACTTCGTCTTGTTGCGCCATTGTGCCAAACCTCTCTTCCAGAACCGTTCGAACAGTGGAATCAAAGGCTTCTACGCCCCGAATGTTGAGTGTACGTTGGCTGTCGACGGAAACGCTGATGTTTTGCTCGATGAATCCTGGACTATTGAGGCGAGTCAATAGAGCGTTCATAGTCTGATTCAGTGTGTTAACGAGAGTGCTGAGTGCAGCGGTGTCTCCTACAGCGTTTCCATCTTGCGCGTTAGCCTTCGCGACTGGTCTAAGACCAACTATGCGAGCCTGCTTGCGAGTGAGGACAACCTCGGACGTGTTAGCCAGCATGAGATTAGATCCCGGAGGCATGGCACGTTTCTCTCTGCTTGCTGCAGCAGTCAGACCCGCCAGTTCGCTTGGAGTCACGTTACCGCCGGCAGCGTTACCGAAACCAAACAATGCTCCAAGATTGCCGACAACAGTGTTCTTGAGATCATTGACAACATTTCCGAAAGCTTGAATCTGTTGGTCCAAACCTTGACCACTGAGAGTAGCTTGTCCACGGAATCCGGCCGCGCTGATCTCCGCAGTCTGATTCCTCAATATCTGAGCGATCTCCTTGAGCGTCTGGTCGACACGTCGTGTGGCTGCGATCTGACCGTCTAGCCTCGTGATAACTTGAGCCGTTCTTTGGATCTGAGTAGTAAATCCTGCTCGAGTGTTAGCAAGATTGAGGCGTGCTACGGTCACGCTAGTCAACAGAGCAGCCTTTTGCTCAATAGCCACTCCCAACTGACTGTCGATAGTGTTTCTGTTAGCCTGTGCTTCCATAATTTGCTGATTAGCTAATCTGATTTGCTCGTTGGCCGCCAGGACACCCTCCTGGTTCGTCTCAGCGGTGATACGAGTGAGCTCAAGGATCTCGTCCTCAAGCGACTGGAAGGTCTCAGGATCGATCCCAAGGCGTTCCAGACCGAACTCTGCGATAGCCCGCTGGAGGCCAGGAAACAACGTGTCAGGCAGCGAGGAGATAGCCTGGAGCAACTCTGGTCCGAGAGTGCCGATGTCTACCTGACCAGTCTGAATGCCGGCTGCGGTGGCTAGAGCTTGCTGGGTCTCGAACAACTGCTCTTGTGTGGCTGCGGCAGCCTGGACGCCGAGGCTTTGAACAGCCTGGAACTGTTGCTGCAGAAGGGTCAGCTGAGCCTGCGCTATCTGACGAGCCAACTGCAGACGTACGCGCTCTGAAGCCGTTATCTCGTCAGTAGTTGAGCGGAATATGTTACCCAGCTCGGCGAACTGTTGACCGAGAGACGAGAAGGTGCCAAGCTCCTGACGTGCCTGGAAGCCCGCCAACTGGAGCTGAAATCGGAACTCAGCTTGAGCGTCAGACGCCTGTCCAAAGGCTGACAGAAGCTCTTGGTTGGAGTCTTTTACTGCCTTATTGGCAGTCGCAAGCTCCTTTTGGACCTCGATGATGCGCTGATTTGCAGCCGGGATCTGGTTACGAGCCTCCACTAGGTCCTTCTCAGCCTCTTCTACGCGTCTGGCAGCCACCTGAGCGCGCTCCAACGCTACCTGCCGTCTGTTTTCCACCTGAGCCCTAGAACGCTCCAGGAGCTCATTCTGGAGCCTCTGAGCATTCTGTAGACGCTCTATACTCGAGGTGCCCTGGCTCTCGAGTTCTTGGAACTCCTCAACCACTGAGGAGGCGAACCTTTCAAGCTGCTGTTCCTGGAGCTTGAGGACCGCGGCGCTGGTCCTTCCGAACACATTGGCCACCGGATCCCCGATCGATCGGAGGAGGCCGCCGAATATCCTTCGACCGATCTCAGAATCACCGAGCTCCTGGAGAGAAGTAATCTGTCGTTCAGTAGCCCTCTCTTGTTCGCTCACAACACGACGTATCTCTGAGATCCTGAAGTCAGACAGAGACTTCTCTTGCTTGTTGACAAACTCTTGGAGATTTCGCCTGAATTCAATTTGAACTCGAGCTGTTATCTCCGCCCTCAAAAGTGGCAATTGTTCGTCAAATGCATCCTCTAGACTTTTGCGAGCTTCACCTGTTGCTCGCGATTCTCTAGCTGCACTAACACCAACTCTAGAGGATGTAACTCTGTCTGCCTTGAGAGACTCTATTTGCAGTTTTCTGCGCTCTCGCTCTTCTTGGCTTAGATCAGTCTTGAGATCCAGTTCTCTTTGCGCTAGACGTATTCGATCTCCCAGACTGTTTGCTTCAGCCTTCGCGGTCTGCGCGACAACATTAAGGCTCTCTTGTTGTATCCTAAGACGATCCAATTCACGTTGATTAGATCGCTCTTGTAGACGAATTCGCTCTTCTATCTTTCGGTTGCTGCGATCAAGCAACTCATCAAACTCTTCAGATGAAGATAGACCATCTTGTCTGGCCGCCTGTAGTCGTGTCTCAAACTGCAGTTGAGCTTCTGTATCAGCCACTGCATCTCGTAGAACACTCGAACGAAGTTTTGTCTCGGCAGTCAAAGCCTTGGCTGCAGCAACAAACTTCAAACGATTGTTGACGATCTTCTCGACAGCCTTGGCGTTTGCCGCTGTAACCTTGTTCTCTTCTTTGTCTATGTCGACAAGGCGTGCTGCAAGCTCTGCTTCTGTTTTTTTCAGCGACACGATGTCTTTTTCACCTTGCAAGCGAGCTTCAACCAAAGGCTGAAGAGCTTTGTTCGTCGCCAAAACCGCCTGAGAAGCTCCAGACAAGTTTTCTGTCTCACCGCCAACCGCTTTGAGTTCTTCCAAAATCTTCTCGATTGTTTTCTGTTCTTCTTGATCGAGTTTGTTGATCTCTTTTTGTAAAGCGGCAAGTCTTTTGCGAGCTTTTTCGAGGTCTAACAGATTCTCTGGGAACTGTGGACCTTCACCACCGAGACGTCTGTTCTCGATTTGTACTTGTCTACGGAACTCAGCATCAGTTTCATCCAAATCTTTCCTGAGTCGATCGAATTCTTCACGGTTGATTCGGATATCAATGGGGGTGTCGAGCAGTTGTTCAATCTCTTTACGAGATGCTGCTGCTGCTTCCTGCTGTGCCGCGATCACCTGCCTCTGCTTGTCAAGATTAGCTGTCAACTTCCGCGCCTCGGGCGATTGTAAACGCAATGACTGCAATAGCTGAGCCTGTTGTAACGAAGCATCTTCTGTCTTGCTTAAAACAAACTCCATTGCTCTGGCTAGAACATCAGCCGCTTCTCTGGAATCCTTAAGTGGTCCCACGATAGATTCTGCAGCAAGTTGTGTGTCCGCAAGAATCCTATCGAGCTCTCTGAAGTTTTGTCCAACAGCTCCACCTTCGGCACCGATTCTGGCAGCTATTTCTCTTCCTCTGAATGGAGCAACAGCAGCTCTTTGTGCTCTTTCTGTTCTAGCGACATTGGCTGCACGCTGTATTCCAACTTCTATCTGATTAAGAGCTGTACCGATGTTTTCAATCGTTTCAGCTCCTCTGAGAAGCGCTCCCCCCACTGCACCAAATGCTCGGGTAAGAGCAAGAGTCTGTTGAAGCACAACACTTTCGATAGCTCGACCGCTGCGCTCAGCTTCTTCTTTGAACACAGCAATCAATGCACGATTGCCAGTTTTGAGAGCTTCAACTCCACTGATTCTAGCTCGCGCTTCATCTGTAACCGCGGCAAGAATAGTGTCAGCGTTTTCTTCCGCATTTCTTGCAAACTTAGCAAAACTAACAGCGAATGCGGTAAGAGCTGTCAACACACCAGCGCGGAGACTGCCGGACAGTAATCCAACGGTAGCTCCAAAACTCAACGCACTACTCGATGCGTCGGCAATGCCGATAGTGAGATTGTCTGCAGCATCTCCTGATTCACGCAAGGTTGTGGAAAAATCTCGCAAAGCTGTCTCAGCAAGCTGCAGTCCCACAATGGCGCCAGTAACAGCGAGAGCTTGAGCTCCTCTGGTGGTATCTCTTCCTCCGACACCACCGCCTACTACTCTTCTGCCTGCTATCGATCGCGTCAGATTCAAAATTCTACGCAGAACTCCTTCCCGCTGCTTTTCAACAGCAAGAGTTTGTTCCTCGTTTGTCTTGACGATGCCCGCCTCTCGTGCATTGAGTTGTAAAAGCTTGGCAGTAGTTGATAACTGTGAACCTAGTTGTCGAGTTGCTCCAACCGCAGAAAAGATACCTCTCACTACCAGTCTGACTAAAGCAGCTCCACCAACGAACAGAGCAGTTTTACCAATACCGCTGAAGATTGTGCTCAACTTCAAACCAATAATCTCAACTCCCTTGATAGCCTTGATAAAATCGGTTATACCAGAAACGGCACTTGTTGTGAACGTAACGATGTCAGACAATGCAGCACGGATGCCAGTTACACCCTCGGCTCCTTCGTCCACACCACTAAGCTCAACAATGAGTTCCTGGAAGCTTACCGTGAGTATGTCAGCTTGAGTTGACAGCTTCTGCAGCTCCCTGCGTTGCTTATCAAGGGCTGTTCCAGCCGCATCTGATTGTTTGGCCAAAAGCTCTTGAGACTTACCAAAACTATCGATCAAACCAGCGAAGATGTTCACCTGACGACGTCCAGCAACGAGTGTGGCGATTTGCGTCTTCTGTTGCGGTTCGAGGCGTTGGAAGAGTACGCTCAGCTTCTCTATGACGGTGGCTAGATCGTCGTTCGCCAGAATGTTGGAACCCAGAGCGTTAGCGTTGTCTCGCAGGATCTTGCTATTTGTTTGTAGACGAGTGAAGATCGTTTTGAGAGCAGTACCAACACGGCTGCCAGCTTCCTGTGTACGATCGATTGTCGCGGTGATGAAAGCTGTGAGATCTTTAAAACTGACTCCAGTGAGTTTGGCGGCCGACGCACTCCTAATGAACGCTCGTCCCACCTCTCCGGCATTCGTGGCAGCGTTATCAGCTGTGATACTGAGGATGTCCAGAACCTGAATGTCGTTCTCGAGCTCGTCTCCAAATATCTTGAGCGCCGAGGTTAACAGTTTGGTTGATTCAGTAACATCTAGTTCACTGATGTTCGTTGCAATCAACGCAGACTGCGTACGATCCAAAGCATCATTGACTTCAAGACCCTGACGCACGAATGTGTTGAGTGAAGCCGCCACCTCATCTATGCCACGACCGGTATTGCGAGCAACATCAAAGATGCCTTTCGACAGTCTCTGTAGACCAGCCGGTGTTTCATTCAACACCTTCTGTAGATCCTGCAGTACAGAATCAAACTCTACGATGGTGCGCAGAGAAGCAGCAAATGCTTGTTGGATACCCAGTACAATACGCAGAGCAACAGCGTAAGCAGCAAATCTTCCAGTGACCTCAACGAGCCTGGCTCCAAAAATCTGAGCGCTGGAACCAGCGCCTTGAAACGATGACGCTACACCTCGATTGGCTCTAGAGGTTAGTCCGATAGATTTCGCAACCTTCTCTACTTCTCCACGGACACGAACAAGACGGTCGGCTGTTGTACCCACCCCTTGGATTACAGTTTTTTGCGTCTTACCTAGTGATGTGAATGATTTACGAGCTTGAGCTAAAGCGGTAACTTGTCTGCTGACACCACTCGTTGTAGTAGTTTGTGTCGTTGCAAAAGTGCTTTGTAATCGCGCCAGTCGCGCGATTTGGGTTCCAAGAGTACTGCTGGATCTAATAGCAAGACCCTGAACGTTAACCAATCCAGCGGTTTTAATCGCCAAAAATGCTTGTGCGCGAGCAGCTGTTCTGGTAGAGATACCAAGATCACTGAAAATTCTTCGCAGATTAGTGAGCTCTTTTACAGACCGAGCGACACCTTTACTGGCGGATGGACCAACCTTTCGTAAGTTGCGCCGCAAAGTGTTACTCTGAACAGCAGCTTTCTGTTCAGCCTTAGTCAAACCTTCTAACTGAGTCGTAACTCCAGCAAGAGCCCCTCTAAGTTTGTTCAACTGCTGAGCCTGTTCGTCAGCACCAAGTACCTTTAGAGGAACAAATCCCGGCTGTTGTGTACGTGTGCCTTTAACTGGAGTTTTACTAACGGATTGTTGCAGTTTAGCGATGGCACCCGCGCCGATCTTGATGTTCTGAATCGTAAACGGAATAGCTGCGAATTCAGTCTGCAACGCCTTTTTGGCACCCGCGGTGAAACCAGCATTGCCAATCTTGAATGATCTTTTAGCAAACTGCGTTAACAGTCTGCTGAAAGCTGATGGCAGAAACTGAGCCTTCCCGATCTTGAACAATTTCTTGCTCAACTTTGTGACCAGGTCGTTTTGCGCATCTGGTGTGATGCGAGCTTTTGCGATCTTCAATTCGAAGTTGGCAGTAGCCTCATTCAGAGTCTTCTTAATAGAAGCCCTGGATGCGTCATTAGGCTTGAATACAATACCAGCTTCGATTGTGAACTTGGGCATCTATCTTATACGCGCTGGCGTTGGCGCTTCCTCTTCTTCTTTTTCTTCTTCCGCTTCTTTTCCAAGGGCGCGACCTCAATAGCCGTATCCTCATCAGCATCCTGCTCTTCAGGTTCCTCAGCTGACTCGGCCTCCTTCTGCTTGTCGGTGTACTCCTTCAGGTAGATCTCCTCAGCCCAATCCTCCCCGAAGTTGTCTCGGTAGTTGTACTCGAACGCATACGTGCGATCAAACAAGATGGAAGAAGCGTCATGTTCGCCCATCAAGAACTTCTGGTAATGCGCGTCGTCGTCGAATAGCGGTGTGTCAGATTCCTGCTCATAGGTGCAAAGCTTGGAGATAGCGTGAATCTTCTGCTCTTCAGCCAGATTCTCTGCGCAGTGTCTGAACAGATCGTTCTTTTGCATGATTAACGCCATTTGGTTGGCACGTAATTCCTTGAGCTTTTCGTAAAGCTCCATGTTGGTTTCGTGACTGTTGTCCTTCTTGTTCTTGTTGAGATCAGACTCGTACCTGAGAATCACTTCGGTGTAGTTTCTCAGAGCTTCCTCGTCTTGAGTATTCCATTCTCCGCTTTTCTGAAACTGCTTTGCCGCCACGTGGGTAGTCATGACTCCACGTTTAATCAGCTTGGTCATAGCCGCCTTGTTAGCCAGATCACATTCAAACATCTGACCTTGGTCAGGGCGCTTGAAGTACAGTTGCTTCTCTTTTCCGTCCACAGTCAATGTAAATTCGAACCTGTCCTGATTAGACATTTTCCATCTCCTTGCCTTCAACATTCATCATTTCCTTCGGAACGATGGTACAACTCGGAACCTTTTGGATGTTGTAGTTGCCGTTGATGTTTTCCTGCATCTTACGAATCGAATCATTACCCGTGCGTAGTATTTTCGAACGCAACTCCTCGTATCCATCAAAAGTTCTGCCGAACCTGATCTCAACCATTTCGAGTGCGGTCACAAACACACGCTTCATCATCGCTTCCATTTCCATCTTTAGTTCGTGACTGGACCGCCTGTGAAACGCATCGTTGACCTTTTTGACGTCTGTCAGTTTGGTAGCCATTCCTTACCTACATGTCTTTCCTGATGTAACGCTGTTTACGAAGTTCCCATTCCTTGACACGACCGCCCTTGTCTTTGATGTATCGCTGTTCCTCCTGTAGCTGCGCCCGAACCAATTCAGAGTTCATACCCTGAACTTCATTAACCGTTTCCATGTCTCCCTTTTCCACCATGACGAACTGCTCTTGGTGAAACTTCTTTGGACCTACCTTTTTGGGACGCTGCGGTTTGCTAGCATCCACACGCTCTGTTTTCATCTTCTTCAGCTGTGCGTCATACCACTTATCGCATTCGATATCGTCTTCGATCACATTGTCGTTGGGCCGATCTGGACTGTCGAAAATGAAGTCGTAGTACTGGCTCCAGTACAGTAGGGTGTTCTGTGAGTCTGACCACTCCGCTATCGACTTACCAAACAGGTCGGCGCCGTTCTTTGCCATGTTCCAGCGATAGCGCCACATAGAGGACCTGGCCATTTCGCGCACTTCAGCAGTCTCAAGAATATTCTGCTTGTAGTAGGCCATTGCTAGGTTGAAGATCAGCACGAAGTCTCGTTCACGCATAAACGTGTCGACGGTTGGCCAATATTGCGACACGTTCTGAGATTGTGTCGATGCGGGCGACAGGTCCAAGTTTTGCGTCGCCAGGAACACCATGTGTCGACGCTTGATCTCGTCCGCCCAATTCTCAGCGCTTAACGCAAGCAGCTCTCTCTTCAGATCGCGCTTGTCCTCGAGCTCCACCCTCGTCTTTTTGATCTCGCGCTCAGCCTTCTTCCTGCGAGACTTCATGAAGGCATACTCGTTCTCGATCTTGTCTGCAAGGATACCGATCTTGTTCTCGAGACCCTTGAGATAGATGTCGTCGTTCGACGTCCAGATCTTGTCGCGCTCGTAGATCTCTTTCAGCGCTTCTTCTGTCTGCATGCCAAGCGAGAGTGCTCTCTTCATCTCACAATCGTAGAGATTCTCTATGAGAACGGTCTCACAGATCGTAAGTGAGCGCAAGACGAATGATCGCTCGTTGCAATCTCCATCAAGCACATTCGCGACAGTCTTGCCCCACAAGACCCGGTCGATCCTCGATTTTAGAACGGTCGCGTGATCCTTCACCTTTCATACCCTTTCCCTTTTGCTCTAAGTGGGAGGGTGGGAATTTCCCACCCTCCAAGCGCGTCTTGACAACTTGCTATTTCTTAGAGACTGAACCCTGGCAGATCAGCGTTCGTGTCGAACGGATCCAGGAACGAGTCATGCGAGATGGTCAACCTGTTGGTGTTTCGATACTCGATCGTCACCGTCAAGTTACCTCCACCCGCGTCGGCTCCTTCCATAGTCGTACTCGAGACCTTGTTTCGGGTTCCGAGATCGACCTTCAACCCACCCTGCGTCTTGATCACAATCGTCTCGTTTACCAGGTTGTTTCGACCGTTGCCGATGGCGTCGATCAAATCTCCCTTGTCGGTGATCGTCTCGAACGTCGACGTTACCTCGACGGGGAACGTGACAGGACGGAAGAACGGAGACTTCTGACCGAGTTCGAAGATCTCTTCACGACCGATATCAGCGGACACCTCGATCGACTGAATGTGGTCGAACGACGGGACACTGGTAGGCAGCGTGGACGCTGCTGGATCGAAGTCCTCCGACCTCTGGACACCAGAGCCCACCACATCCGCGAGGAATGCGTCGCCGCTAGTGAACAGACCGGAAGGTACGCCTTCTTCCTCGCCCCACGACTTGTCGTTTCCGACCAGTGTGATCGACTCGGTGAAGTTACTTCCATCGGCCGGGAAGGTGTACGAGATCGAAGACAGGAACATTCCGGAGCCGGTCACAGTCGAGTCCGGCGTGCCGGTCGCGCTGTCCTGACTGTCAGGGTAGATGCTGAAAGCGATATCCGTACGGAAGTTTTCAGTCTTCTCCTTGAGGCTGTCGCCGTCGGGACCAGTCGCGATGAGGTAGAACGGCTTGGTGCCGTCCAAGACGCGCTCGGACGTGATCTCGATGTCTGGGATACCTTCGACCACCTCACAGGGCTCGAGCTGCCCGAGCTCGAACACGTCTTCCAGGTTGAACGAGGTGCCTATGGAGGCGCTCTGAACCTTGAAGGGAACTTCCCAGCCGGTGAGACGAACCCTACTCGCGTCCGCGTGCGCAGCCGCGGTAGTGCCGGCTGTACCACGCTCGGTCACAACCGCGCCGCTGGGGGAGACGAAACCTGAGTACCGAATGAACTCGGTGTCTCCCGCGGACCTGATCTTGAACTGACCTGGAGAAGGCCACACGCCGCTGACCGCCTCGTTGAAGTTGATGGTTCCGACTACGGCAGCAGAAATACCACTCGAAAGCGTAGCATCGTCAACAACACCCATGATGACGGTGGTCGGATCCGCCTTCGTGTCCTTGAAGGAAAGCATCGTTGTTGCATATATAATTCTGTTGTTCGGCATGACTTATGACTCCCGCCTCCGCAAAATACTTTGTTTCTACACAGATGTTCACACTCTTATACGACTTCTTGCGTCTACCCGTCTCGAACGTCTTCGTAAGCCATCGTGCTACCAATAAATTCTTGTTTGCAATAAAAACATAACTTCATGATTAAATACCATTTGTATCAAGACTAAATAAATTTATTCTCCAGTCCACCCGGTTCCTGTACTGGTCATAGAACTGTGTTCGCTCCATGGTGTCAGAGGCATCGATGTAGATCTTCCGCCACGCGAGATCAGGGAAGCTTTGTAGCTCAGTGAAGCTCTTGTAAGTACTTGCCCTATCGCCAGTTTGATCAAACTGTTCGATGCCGGAAACGGCTACCGTGTTGAAATCGACTCCTCTGATGACCTTCCTGTACATGAACAGATCCAAGAAGTCGTTGATACCGTTAATCTCTATTCTGTCATTGCTTACGATATGAAATGTCACGAGTTTGTTGACGTTCTGGCCACCACCCAGTTGAGCTCCAGTGTTGATTGTGTTCTGCATGTCGATGATGATGTAAGGCGCCTGCTGCTGATTGCCGGACGGGAAGGCGTTCTGCGTGAACTGCACGTTGTCCTTGATCTGTGAGAACAGTAGGTTGGCTCGATCAGAGCCGGGAAAATCGATGTCGATCTGGTGGTATGAAAAGCCGGGCACACTGACCACTTCGGATCCAACCAGACCACTGCCTTTCAAGATCACACGCCCGTTCTCAAAGTCGAAAGCAGGAAGGTATGGCGCCGCGTCTTTGGGATGGAACACACCGTCGATCGAAATGCCGCTGGGATCGATCACAGGATTACCAGGCACGCCCGTTGCGTCAGTCTGGCCTATCCAGTTGTTGACGAAGCTTTCGAATACGTTCGAGCTCACTTTACGCAGCACGTCTGAGCGCTGACCGTCTGTAGCAATCTCACCGCTTGCAACGTTGAAGTAGAATCCGTTATTGACGAATTCCTTTTCAAGGAATTGCTTGACGTTGTCTTCTATCAGAGAGCTGGATCTATATCTGACTGCGGGTGGCATTATTGCTCCAAGAGATTCTCAAACGCTGCAAGTAGCCGTCGTTGAGATGCGTTCTTCTGTTGTTCTCCAGTAAGTTCGAAGATGCGAGTAGGTCGCATGGCAAACATGCTACCTGTCCGAGTTTGCATGAGGCCGAAACCACTACGACTAAACGGCGCGCTGAACTGATTACCTCGTGTGAAAACATGACCACGGATAGTCACACCTTCCTCCCACCATTCGATCCACGACACGACCGTGCCCGTTGACTCGAACCCAAACCCACCAGCCTGTACGCTCAACTTGGTAAGAGGGTGGTCCGCTATCTGATGCTTCTTGAGCATTTCAAAGTCGACCCAGTTGAGCTGGATTTTCTTAGTGCCTCCTTTGAGATTCTTCTCGATATTGGTGATGGTGGGATCGCCTCCTACAATCAAAGGCTCGAGTTGATCCAAACGTGCAACCTCTTGAGGAGTAAATCCAAATCGACCAATGAACGCCGGAGTCTTCAACTTCTGGAACGAGCGAGATGAAATGACCTTTTTTGACAGACGTTCCGCCTCCTTACGCATGACTGCGTCCATCTTCTCAAGAGCTTCGCCTACAATCCTGGAGGATTCATCAAGGATGAACTTCTCAAATCGTTTGCGTTCTTTTGTTGATACAATGAGCTTTGCCACTACACCACTCCACCATCTTGACTGACCCACACTGTGTGAACGAACTGAGGAGGATCAAATCCGCGTCTGACAGGCCGCTTTAGCCTAACCATCCTTTCACCCTCAATGATTGCGTAGTTTGCACGACCCATATCATTGAATGAACAATCAAGCGTCGTGGTGCGAATAACATTGGTGTTTTCGTTCACGGGCTGAAATTCGATGTCTTTGGGACTGTGCACCAGCAATGCTGTGTACGTCTTGCTACCGTCGTCCACATAGATCTGGTGGCTACCTTGACACACTGGGCACACCGTACCGGTCGGGAATGGTTTGTTGAACTGTCCCGCGGGAAATGGATTCGAGCCACCAGTGTAGATGCCGTTTGACTTACCTCTGGCGTCGATGAAGCAGTTCGGACAACCAGAACCTGTTGGCTCAAAGAACACTCTGACGGACTTGTTGTTGTCCACCATGAGCTGCTTCCAGGTGCTGTTGAACTGTGCTACCGTATCTGAGTCAAGAGCCCCTCCAGGAGAGGGCAAGCCTGATTCGCCCATTACTTCCCTCCGGCTCGATTATGTCCATTCCTCTTGGCTTCCATACGTGTGAGACGATCTGACAACGTTGCGATCTTCATCAACAGATCAAGATGAATACGAGTGAGTCTGTCTCCGTGTTGCTGATTACGGAGCTCAGTATCCATCTTTTCGATATCGTCATGCATGCCATCCATTTTGACTTCAATGGTTGCAAGCCTCGTGCTCCACTCATTACTCACGCTGTCTAGATGTGCGTAGCCACCTCCACCTAAACTCAGGAACGCAACGATGACAGTGATGATTTGGTACATGGCACTTTTGTTGACGTTGTTATTCTTTTCAGGCATGACTTCTCCCTTAGTGACGGTGGCCGTGACCATGGAATCTGCTGTTCTGCTTGGTGTCAAACGGACTCCTGAAATCTTTCTCTATGAAGCCTTGACCGTCGAAATCAGCATCCTCAAACGCTCTACGGTTACCCTGCCAGACGATGTCTCCGTGTTCAGCTGCGCCGTCGATGCATCGCAGGTAATCGTCAATGGATCTATCAAGCTCTCCGCAAATCGTACGTGTGAGGTCACGTTGACTACTGAGACCCCCGGTTGTGTCAACGAAATCTCCGTCTTGTCTGACTCGGCGACCAGACTTCGATCCTTGCGCCTGTCTACGCTTCGTGATCAGACATTCACCCTGCATGACAATCAATGCTGTCAGAGAGCTGGTTGGAGTTGGTATGATCGTGCCTTTCGATGAGTTGAAAGACATCTCGCCTGCTGTTCCTTGTAGCTTCAGCTTCAAGTTTAGCCGATCCAGAGATTTGTCGATGATGATGTTGAGTTCTTGGTCGGTGAGTTCACCCGCTTCGAATGCGATGTCGGTCTTGATCTGATTGATAATCTCAGACGCGCCGATGAATGAGCCGAAGAGCGCAGTGGAGACGGTAAACTCTTCCACCTTAGAGCTCGTTACCCCTCCCGGAGCCGTCCACGACCAAGTGATACACCATGGATTGTCGACCGAGAAACCGGAAGGAATGATCGTTGTGCGCGCATCGTAGATACCAACGGCACGCTTGAAGGGCACAGCATCATCGGCTACCAGCGTACCACCGGGCTCTTTTATGTCGTACGTGATCGACGACGGATCAGTCAATTGACCCGCACCATTGCGCAAGAAGATATCCAATCCACTTGCAGCTGTTAGTACTGGTATGATAGCCATTTAGCAACTCCCGTTTGTGAAGCTGGCGAAAAGTTGCTCGTTGGGCGCTGAACCTCCACTTCCGAGCGGTCTGAAGAACTCGAGCTCGTGAGTGACGAGCGGTATATCTCTTACTACGTCCGCGGTGAATCCACTGGGTATGGTTGCTCTGAACCGAGCGTAGTAAATCTGTTTGTCTGCACCAGTTTCGCCAAATGATGCTGGGTTGAAATTTCTGCGATAGAGACCGAGATCTCCAGACACGGCTGTCATGACGCCCTGACCACTCACAGCTGTACCAAAGGGAACGAACGCGCCGGTTGACCAGTCTGCCTCTGTCTCGTCCGTGAACCGCAGCACCTTGACCGTAGGCTCGATACCAGACACGGGTATGAAATCGAACTGCACCTCGAGAGTCAAAGGTATCGCACCGTCACCTCTCAGCCATTCGTTGGAGTTTGGCATAACCCCTTAAACCTTTCCTTGGAATCGAAAAAGGGCGATGCGCTTTCGCGCACCGCCCTTCCTGGTCAGTACAGTGCTTCGATCTTAGATCGCGGCCAGCAGCGCACGCCTGTTGTCGAGGGACGCGAAGCCGACTTCCAGCCAACCGTAGACGCCGGCGCGCTGCCAGCGGTGCAGGGTGGGGTCGTCGAACATCTGCATGTCCTCGCGCACCGGCATGACGAAGCTGTCCCGGTTCTCGAGATCGAGACCCACGATGAACTCCACGCGAGCTCCGACGGAGTCGGTCGGCAACGCTGTGTTGAGGTCGTCCGTGAGAATGCGTTGATAGTCCTGTGGATCCGAACCGCCGGGATTCCCGAAGTCGGGCACGTCGTGGAGACGAATGCCGTAGAACTGCGGGGTACCGTCTTCCGAGGTCGTCAGAAGGTTGCGTAGGCTCTGGTCGTCGACAGCTTGAGCACTTCCACCGCCACCGGTGAAGTTGCGAATGTCAGCCATTGCCTCGGGCGACATGTAAATGTCGGTGAGGCGAGAGCCACGGCCACCTTCAAGACGCTTGATCGCGGTCTGCATGTTCGTGAACAGACGCTTGGTGAAAACGCCGACCGCAGAAGCACCGGTGTCCGTCACGATCGAACCGTGACTCGCCGAAGCCGCCAAGACAACCTTCCAACCTTCGTCATTCAGACGCTGAACGAAACCATTCGTGTACACCTCGATGGCCTTGGCTACGACGTCCCAGCGGGCGTCACGTGCGTAGTCCAGGTTCCAGTCAATAGCGTTTCCAACCTTGAAGGTCGGCACGAAGATTTCCTCGCCTTCGATCGCGACTTCCGGAATCTTCCCCTCTTTGGGGATGATGAAAGCCTTGTGTCGCTCCGCTTCGCCCCAACCGTCCGTGGGACGGAAGAAGTCGAGCGGGAACTTCACGTCAGCGCCGGCAGCAACCGGGATGCGATCGAAGATGGGCTCGATCTGATCCGGCTCGAGTACGCCGGAGCGCCACGCCCGACGCAGAACCTGCGCCAGCGCTTTGCTGTGCCGCTTGACCTCGGGATCGTCCGGATCGCCGAAGGTCGCACGTAGGAGAGCTTTCTCGTCCTCCGTCGCGGCCTGAGTTTTCCACCTGTAAAGGTCTCTCTCTTCACTCATCTTCTCTTCACCTCCGAAATGGTGTCCTCTTACCTTGATTGTTATTTCACCGCTGCCTATCCCTTGTTTGCTGCCGAGCCCCGGATTGATCCGGAATCACCTATCCCAACTGAACCTCACGCAACAGCGTGATTACACGATATGCAGGAAAATCTCTACGAATCCGTCGGCGTCCGCGGTAGCCAAGCATGTTCCAACGCGCTCATTCTGATCACTGTCCTGGACGTTGGTAATGTTGCCGCTATCGGCCAGGAACACGCCGGAACCCGGACCGAAAACCGAGCCAGCAGCAACCTGATCCGTGCCGACTTCGCCAACGCGATAGACGGGAACGAATCCGGAAATGCCGGTCTCGAGACGCTGGAAGTTGACGGGAACAGCACCGAAGTCCTTGTTGACCACGTCGAACACAAGCATGCCGTGCGCCTTGGTGCCAATGACACCAGAAACGGCAGCCTGCACCTGGACGAAACCAGGATTCGTGAGCTGATACGTTACGATCTGTCCCTTGACGGCAACCTCATCCAGCTTAAAGTTGATGTCGTCGATCTGGGGCTTTCTTTTGCGCTTGAGACCCATGGTTATTCACCTCTTTCAAAAGTCGTCGGGGAAACCTCGAGAGAGCTTACTCCTTACTCTCTTCATCCTTGCGTGCTACCTCAGCCTTTCGCCAACGCTTGTTGCGAGGAGCGAGTCGCCTCGAAAATGCGTTGAAATACCGTTCCGTGAGCTCATCTGAGCTCGCTTTTGCGGAGCCGCCCTGGTCGTTGACGTCCGCGTCGACATTGGTGAGCTCATCCATGTTGATCAGCACATCATCGTCGTCGTCATCCTTGTTCTCGGATGCATCGGCGTTGTCAACGGGTTGCTCCTCACCGTTACCGTCGTCTTCCTCTGCCTTGTCCGTTACGCTCGCGCTGGCCGGCCGTAGGTTGAGATCATTGAACAGACTGACGTAATCCGCCATTCTTTCCTTGAACTCCGCCTCGCTGAGATCAGTGAGAGCTCCGATCCTTGTCTCGACCTGCTCATTCGAAAAGCCAACCGCTCGCATCTGCTCTCGCCTGGACGCGACCACCTGCTTCAGAGTGAGTCGACCGATTTCCTCCGACTGGTTTGCCAAAGTCTTCATCAGAGCTTCGACCGAAGCCTGAAGCTTCGAAATCTGCTCGTTCTCGACCTTGGAACCCTGAGTATCTTCCTCCGGCGCTGGCGCAGCAACCGGAGCCGTGGAGGCGTTCGTGTCAGAAGGATTTTCCTGAGAGCTGTCGCTCTGGGACTCCTGAGCCTTGAGCGCTTCCTTGACCGCTTCGTCTGCGGCAATCTTGGCGGAGACCTTAGCGGTCTCCATCATCTCTTTCAGGACTTCCTTCATCGTGATTTCCTCCGTATCCTGTTGATTTGCCGAGGACTTATGACTCAAATCCTCGATCACGTTGTCAGAAATTGCTTTTTCTTCATACACTTCTACGTCACGAGTACTTGCTGCAGCCAAATCAGCCACCGTATTGCCTACACTTTCGGGGTTTGCGGGGTTCTCTACGAGACCTTCTCCTCCAATTAGGAGGTCGCGCAGGACGCGCCCAACATGTGCTTCGCGGTAGACTCCGTCTCCACCGTTAGCGCGTAGCGAGCTTTCCAAGTGAGCGGTTGCTGAATTCCGCTTGATAATCTTGGTGCCCACTAGGAAGTCGTAGTCCTTGAACCACATCTCCACGGACACGAACAACTCATCAGCCGCGGCGAGCTTGCGAACAGCGTCGGCGACTTCTGGCTTAGCGTAGGCGTATATCACAGCCTCGTTCATGATGTCGAAGTCTTTTGGCACACCATTCTTCTCGAGATCTTCGTCCGAGATCACGTTGCCATCCTTGTCCACAAGGAAGCTGTGGGTCATGTGACCGACAATGTTGTCGACGTCATGTTCGATGTTCAACAGCTTGTGGGCGCCAGAAGCTCGGGCTTTTACCAGCTCTTCCGACAAGAACACATCGTCGTTTTTGTTTTCACCAGTGGAAACCAAGAGTGCAACGATCTTGAGCAGATCCTTCTGAGGATCGAATGCTTCCGCGGCAAGCGTCTGGTCCGGCTTCTTGTCAGACTTCTTGAGAGAAGCCAGTAAGCTTTCCTTGTCGCTCGCCGTGCATTCATGAACGCTCGCCTTGACGACGTGGCTAGCCTGGTATTTGTACTCAGATTGAGACATGTTTACTTCTCCTGCGGCAGGCTCTTCAGGAACTTGGTGAAGTCGGGAATAGTTCGCGCAGGCAAAATGGTATCGAAGTCGAACTCGATCCACCGAGCATTCGCGTTCTCGTCGAATCTCACGCGCACGAAGAATGTGTCCGGACTGGCCTCGTCGCCCATCTTCAGGCGGAACAGCTTGACGATACTCTCTTCACTGACCTCCATCAGCTTGGCGTTCACATAGATTGCTCCACTGCCAGCAAGCTGTAGGATGGCTTCGTCGAGTTCAGCGATCACGTCACTCAGCCTGCACTGGTCACTCTTGGCGAACTTGCTGGTGGGCAGCTTCGCCTTTGCGTGTCGGATCAGGTGAGACTTCGCGATACGCTGAATCCTTGCGTCCGTGTCCTTTGTGCCAGCCTTGATCTGGTTCATGCGAGCCAGAGCATTGCGAAGACGAGGCAGGTCGACCGTATCGTGGTGACTACCATCCTGTACAGCGCCTGTGTGGTGCGGCAGGTGCCGTAGATTCTGCGGCTTGGTCCTACCCTGCGCGTCTCGCTTCCCACCACGTTCGATCACAGCGAAAGCAACGTCAGGCAGATCACTCTTCTGCGCGGACGACTGAACTTTGACGATGGACATGTCGACAGACTTGCCGGACTGACTCGGGAAAATGGTGAGCCGACCAGAGAACTTCTGCTCTCGCAAATGGCTCTCGATGGCTTGAGCAATCGCTTTCTTGCCTTCCTTGCGGTTCGCTTCCACGATTGCACTGATCTCGACATCATCGCGAAGCTTCGACACCGAAATTTTGGGCTGATTGGGTGCCCCGGTTGAGTTTCCGTTTTCAATGACGTTGCGCGTTGTCTCGTCACCGAAGATCGGTGAATCGCCGTCGACCATAACGTTCAGCAACGGACGACCGAAGTCAACAAAACCGCTCTCGGACGTGTAGAGATCCTTACTGTAGATGGGGAAGTTGGTCTGCCTCACCTGCGGTTGAGGCGTCACTTCTTCCGGCGGAGTGGTAACCTCTGGTCCACCACCCGTGGGCTTCTGTGACGCAGTCGGCTCCGGCGCGACCATTGTGGCCTGCGGAGTTTCCATGCTCGAAGGCTTGACGACACTGGGTCCGCCGTCTCCACTTTTTCGATCCTTCTCGACCGAGACATTTTCCTGGAAATTCGGCTGAGGCTTCTCGTCCTTCGGGGGCTTCGAAACATCCGGACCGCCACCACGATCGGGGTTCAACCTGATATCGGCCGGCGGCTTCGAAACACCAGGACCACCATCGCCACTGCGACGATCGGGCTCAATCTGGATGTTCTCTTGGAACTGGGGCTGCGGGTTGGGCTCGCTTGGAGGCGTCACCTGCTCAGCCTTCATCTTGTCCTTCTTGCCGTTTTTGTCCTTCTTGCCCTTGCCCCCGCTTTTGGGAACAGGATGTTCGGACTGATTGCCTCGGCTTGTGACCGTCGGAAACACCTGTCCACGAATCTCACCAGCGGGATACGCGGCGCTGTGAATGTTCACGAACATGTTACCTTCGAACAGAGCCTTCTCTTGATCTGCGCTGAGAATCTGAGAGCCGTTCTTCAGGTTACCGAGCTCGAGAGGAATCTCGATCGGACCCGGCTTGCCGCTCCTGCCGATGTGGAAGTGAGCAGCGTTCTCAGCCGCAACGAGGTCGAGGTGTTGGATCCACCACGACATCTCCTTGGTGCGCTTGTTATAGGCGATATACGCGCTACCGCGACCTTCAGTCTGCACAGGCGGAGTCTCGGATGCTCCATCCATGTTCGCCTTGAAGAACGCGAAGTCGCGCAGCTTGTCATGCATGGCGATCGGAAGACCGCCGGTGTCTTCGTCCTCCCATAGCTTGAAATCAGGCGCGGGGCTACCGTCGTTTTCGAAAGCGAAAAGAACGTCTGCGTGCGCCTGCAGATCTGATCGAACGCGATCACGCTTCTCCTCAGAGATCGGAATCGATTCGACAAGGCAGAGAGCAGCGAAGAGCAGCATCGGATCTACCGTGCCGTGTTCTTTGCCTGTCTTCACACGGTCCGGATCGTGGTGGAGCAGCATTCTATAGGCGCCGTCATCGCTGACATAACCAAATGCTGCATTCGGAAAATCCTTCCGCTCCATAAGTCCCTCCTATTTCAGTCCTTGTGCTCTGCAAATTGCAAACCCTGAAGATGTGAACTCTTTCATTTGTGTCGAGCTCGGCTCTTTGTTGTTTCTCTTCCGGAACTTGGCCGCTTTCTGCTTGACCACGCTGCGTACACAGCTGTCGAGTTTGGCGCCCGCTTCTGTCACGATCTCTTTCTTAAGAACCTGTGCGACTTGCTTCTTGCTAATACGACTTTCACCATCAAGCGTGCAGATGACTCGGATGATCGACATGTACACACGGTGCATATCGTTGGCAGTCAAAGAATCTAAGTCCTCTGACTTTCTGCTTTTAAGTATGGATGAGGTGAGGTGGCCGTAGAGTAGATCGAACTGCGTCGCGGCTCGCTGCTTGAACTCCAACGCGGAGGCGAACAGCTGTGACTCAGAAGTCTCTTGCCCTTGCGGGGTTCGAGGCTGAGTCTCCTTGCTTCTAGGACCTCTTGGTCCCTTCGGGCTGCCGCCCTTTTGCCCCTCTCCCTCCTGTCCGGTCGGATTACCACGCTTCAGCGGCGACATCATGTTCGGATCATTCATCATGTCTTCCAGGAAATCTTCGTCGTCCATCATGAGAACCTCTGCCAATGAGGCGCCCTGAATTTGAGGACCGAACTTGCCCAGCTTCCGCAGAGCCATACGACTGTCGTCTTCTCTCAGGTCCTTACGGATCTCGTCTTCTTCACGCATACGCTGGAGCTCAATCTCAAAGTTCTCGCCAGCACGCTGAATCAGAGTCTGACTGGACATGAGATTGCGGTCCACTAGCTCGAGAAGGAACCTGCGCTCCACCTCTTCGTCTGTGAGCGTCATTGTGCCGAGCTTGATCCAAGCCGGCCGGCGAACACCAAGAGCAGAAGCGATCTCGCGAAACTGTACCTCGATCCATTCGACCAAAATATTGCGGGCACTCTTAAGTCGCTCAAGAAGAGTCTTGACGGACAAGAAGGAGTTCGCAAAGTTGCCACCAGTACCGTTCACCAATACTTCAGGCACGCCAATACCGGAGCGAATGTCTCCATTGATGGCGGCGTACTTTTTATCGGACAACATCTTTTCTGTAGGCGGATAGACAGTCTCTATCTCAATCATGTCGTCCCACACGATCGTTTTGTCCTTGGCGGGATTCTTCATCATGTCAACCATGCGGTTGTACGCCTTCTTGCTCGGCTGAAAACCCTTCTCATTGTTGCCGAGCTTGATGATCGTTAACGCATTGGTGACACCCTCAGCAAGAGAGATGTCCATGTCACGAAGAAGCTGCTTGTAGCGCACATCATCGCTGATTCGCCACATCATCGGCGTAGCCCAAGCTCTCCAGTGATCCTTCTTGTAATAGATCATGTTGAGCCTGTCTTCTTCCAGAACAATCCTGTTTCTGGTGTCGAGAAGATTCACGCCGTCTGGTATATTCAGCGATTTCTTGAACTCTTTCAGAGCCTTGCGATGAATATCAGTCTTTGGATTTTTCATCAGCCCGGCTTCTTCACGGCTGATCTCGTAATTATGAAACGTTGTACCCAAAAGACTGCTTCCACCCTTATGGAGATTCATGACGTTCAATATGCGGTATCGAACAGGAATGCGCCCAGGTTCAACCGCTTTTGGCTCGAGACTGAATTGTCCGAATGTCTTGTTATATGTCGACGACGGTTTCTTCCTCTTCTTCTTTTTCTTGGTCTTCTTTGTGTCCTGTGCGAACAGACGACGTCGCAGAGTGGTGAGTTGCTCTTCACTGATGTCTCCACGCTGAACGAGAATCGGCACATTACCATCTCGGAAGTATGACTTCAAAAAGATCTCACTGAAGCCTCGCAGATCAACCTGACGAGACCAGTTGCGATAAAGATTCTGGATGCGTGGACTCGGATGCTCAATGATGATGTCCTCGAGCGCAAAGTCGATCATGAGGTCGATGATGTTGCCTACTATCCCGACGTGCTCATACATCTCTCGGCAAACCGCAACCTGTCTCTTCTGCTCATGCTCCGAGTGGGTGTGGTGTATCTCGCTGTCACCGTTGAAAGTGATCTTAGAAGTGTGAGCGATCGACCCCGATGTGTGGAACTTCGCGGCGGCACCTGTGTAGGTCGCGCGAGCTTTCTCTCCAAGAAAGTTCTGAAAAGCTCGCGCGCTCTTGTAAGCCCTTTCGCTGACTACCTTTGAGGTAGTCTTTCGTTTCTCTTCAGGCATGATTGGGTTCTCAGATGGCTGTATTGTCCACCGTTACTACGACATGAAGGTCTCAAGCCAACCGCCAATTTCATAATCCCCTTCGTTGTAAACGTCTCTGGCGATTTGCTTCGGGTCATATTTCTCGAGTCGAGCCAGCTTGCCTGCAAGGTAATTGGCCATAAGTAGAGCTGAGTAGCGGTCTTTGTGTGTCACCACTTCGCCTGGTTCAGATGCAATGTCCGGCGGCTTCAGGTTGAATCGTTTCACGCCGGTCGTGGTGTACGTTACTTCGATCGCGACGATCTCGCGCTTCATCAGATTGACTTCGTCTGTGATCTCGTCCATCACCTTGGCGTCTGAGCCGAAGCCGCTCTTGTTGTGTATGTAGTTCTCAACAGGAAACTCCAAAACCCTCTCTTCGATGTTTTTCTGTAACAGAATGTTGGCCTCTTCTATCCAGGTTGACGCCCACGCAAACGGATACAGAATCTTGTCCGACCCAGGAGGTACTCGGATCTTCTGTTCGTCCACGTCATGTGGCACGATTGGTCTGTCGCCGGCTTGCATGTGCTTCAGATCATCGAACATATCCTTGATCGTCAAACCACCACCACCAAGGTCAAGTCCTATTGCGACCACGTTGAAGACTCTGATCAAGTGTCGACAGTATTCAAACGACTTGTCATACCTCTCGTTGTGAAAACTCCATACATGTCGCACCTTGTGAGGTGGTCCGATTTCAATCAACACAACAGCGAATCGATCGCGTGAACGAGCTGGGTCTATTCCCAATGCGTACTGTTTCGTTGGAGATCCAATCATCTGGACTCCCCAACCACCTGGACCCTGTGTGGTGTCTTTAATGTGTTTCCACTTAAAGAAGCCGCAACTTTCGTCGGCGAACTTGCACATGTACTCCATGTCGAAATACATCTTAGACATGGTTGCTCGCGCATTGTGAATCATCTGCACGTCCATCATGCCTGGCGGGAGCTCGGTGTACTTGTATCTAATCACACAGTATTCGCTGTGATCGACCTTAATGTTCTCGTCCATTTCATCATCACCCTCAAACAGTTCACCGTAGTCTTTGAGATCACCCTTGACTCTGTGGCTAATGATCTTCATGTACTGTTTGTAGAGCTTGCAGAACGGACCTGTGTCGAAGCCAGCCGTACCAGAGATAATAATCTTGTTGCCCTTGGTATGACCTGCTTCAGCAATCATGGTTGCTGAGTCAATTTCTCCCTTGGTTTTCTCAGCGAGACTCTTTTTCTTCTTCATGAACTGAAGAATGCTTTTGGTGTTCTCCCAAGGGTCGGCTTGCGTTGCACCAAACCCGCGAATAACAACGTCAAACACTTCCTTGTTGATCGAGTCGAATTCGTCAACGAAAACATAATGTCCACGTTCTCCACGAATCTTGCCACCGCCTCCAAGCGGCAATCCGACGATCGTTGAACCGTGCACCGTAAAGACACATCTGTCTTGCTGTTCAACAGGCTTCTTTTGTGTGAGAGCCTGTAGTAACGGTGAGTCTTGGTATATTTTTTGAATCTCTTGAAATATCAACTTCGCTTGTCTGAACGTTCCAGAAATCAAAACAACTCTGGAGTTAGGGTACATGACGGCACAATACGTTGCGGCCAACGCCAACATGAACGTCTTACCGCCACCGCGTGAGAACAGCAGCATTGGAAACTTGTGCTGCAAAATCGCTATCAGTGTGCTGGCTTGAAACGGATAGATGTTGCGATTCAGGAGGTACTTCACGCCAAACATTGGAGAGTAATGAGGATTGGAAAGTTTGTAGAACTCAATCATTTCATTTTCCTCTGCCAATCTACTAGGTGCATCCATCAATGGGTTGATGAGTGCTTCCTGATCTGGAAGAGAGAAATAGTCTTGAAATGAGGGAGTAAAAACCTTGCCCATTAAATCAAATCTCTAAGTTTTTTGGATCTAGCTGTCATTTTTGATGAATCTCCTCGTACGCTTTGATCAACAGGCTGCGGGTGATTCTTTGTGCCCATCTACGGTTGCCGGCAAAGATGAACTGTACGCCGTACCGTAAGTTGAAAGACAGAATACTGCCAAGCAGAGAGTTGTAGTGAACAGTCGAATGTCCTGGGTCGGTGATTGAAAGCCACAAATCCTCTACGATCACGAATTTGTACTTGAATGCACTCATCACCTTGAGCTCTTTGATAAACCTCGCTCGATGCTTGCCGAGATTTCTTGCAAGCTCATCCATGCTCTGCTTCCGTTCGATCACAATCAAATCGGGATGACCATCGATGTGATAGTCGCCAGCCTGCAGAGTCGCTTTGCGGGTACCTGCACAGTTCTTGCTCTTCCTGAAGAGGAACGGCTTCTGCTCTCGCGTGTCCACCAGAATCAGAGGAACTGGGAAATCAATCCCCAGCTTTTTCTTTTTCCTCTTCTCCGGTTTTTCCGACGAGCGGGGAGTCCGCGTCGATGTTTTGCTCTTCAAGGAACGCTGCTTCTTGCGTAAAGTCGCCATCTAAACCCTCCGGCTCCTTCCCGTCTTTGAAATTGAGACCCAAGTCAAACTTGCCGCTGGCTATATT
>SDBT01001622.1_pt1 | contig 39957 bp, 68 predicted proteins | sample 2277101 | NCBI WGS metagenome assembly SDBT01 (sample SAMN10404973, study PRJNA504765) | marine sediment metagenome | isolation source: marine sediment core GS10_PC15, 103 cmbsf | place: Arctic Ocean: Southern Knipovich Ridge | collected 2010 | reverse complement strand
GGGTAGTCCTGGTAAGATGGGATGAATAGGCAAGATGGGTAAGATGGGCAGTCTAGGTAAAATAGACAATTTGGGTAGTTTGGGTTATGTCACACATCTAATGACTAATCATTTACTTTTTTGGGATTGGTATAGGGCCATTTTCCAGCGCTAGGGAATTTTCTGGTATAGTGCTGAAACTCAGCGCTAGGTAACATTACACACACAAAACTTTTAGGAGACTCTACCATGCAGACAGAAGTAACCGTCAAGCAGCAATACAACAACAACGAACAGTGGTGCCGTAAGGGAGACAAGTGGTGCTTTCAAGTAAAGCAAACAGTCAACTTCTTATTATTCAAAGTTGATGAATTGCTAAACGAAAGCGAGATTGAGCAACTCATTGAGCAAGGTACCAAAGTAACTATCGTTTAGTTCAGCCACACAACACGTCACATTTTTTTAGGAGATTATTATGTTGTCGAACGATTATCTACAGAGAACAATTGATGCCGCTAAAGATCAGCCTGAGAGTATCGTAGATCAAATGACACGATTCCTCTCTGAACTCAGTGATCCCTTTGGTGAGAACGAAGAAAAGCGAATAGATGAACTGATTGAACTCGGTAAATCTGATGAGTCCTATCAGAAAGCAGATAAGATAGTGGCTAACATCTTAGTCAACTACTTGCCTGAGCACTTAAAGAGTGCAGGTATTCCCGCTGATGTAGAGGAGTTGTCTAATTTGGATATTTCATTCTCTGAAAGGTTTATTGTGTCACTTGCAAGATACATAGAAAGAAGACTGTTTTCAAGCGCTAGGTAACTGTCACGCAATTTTCACAGGAGACTAATCATGCCATATCCAACACGCGATAGTAATGGTAAACTCCCTCATTGCACGTTTCCAGAGGGTTACCCGATAGCCTACATCACAGCTGACTACGGTACACTATGTTCAGTGTGTGCCAGTAGTAAGGAATCTATTGATGCTGAAGAGGACTGTCCAGATGATGACCAGTGGTTTGTAGTCACTAATCATATTGTCGAGAGAGGCATCATGACATGCGATAATTGTAGTAAAGTAATAGGACCTGGCTAAAGCGAGAGCCATTGCGAAGGTACTTAATGATAACGGTCCGATTACCAATACATAGTTGTGTGTGTAGGGCCAACGGTTTACATGGGGTTCGATTCCCCATAGGCCCTCTGTTTCTATCACTATTTAACTTAGGAGTTACCAATGAGACGTAAGCCAGTTGAGATTGTCAGTAACAATGACGGCTCGTATTCAGTGCAGATTTATAATACTATTATCTTCACTGGAACGCAATTAGAGTGTGAATCACGAGCAAGCCAAGAGTAACCTCACCATCACCCCATTAGTAAAAGAGAGTAACCATGCCACGTTATCTTGAAACTGCTCAGAAACTAAGAGAGGAAGTCCAGTCGTTCGTAAATAATTTCATTCTAGTTCCTGAGTGTGAGACAACCCCAGACTCCATAGTTCAACTCGCACACATCATCAATCTCGCTGTGAGGTGTAGCCCAAGGGGAATACAAGGAGTTATCCGTAGAAACATTGTAGCTACTGCAATGAAGGACTACTGCAATGTCACTATGACTGAAGAGTGGGATGAGAGTACCGGGCGTCACTTCAACAAGATCCATATTACGTCTAAATAGGAGTCCATAATGGACCCTGAGGTAACACTCAACCTATGCGACAATTGCATCGAGAATGAGGAGTACATGGAAGCACTCTTCAATCTACTCGACTACTACCATTGGCGTATCAAACGTGGTAGTGAACCTAACAGAGGTGATGAGAGGGCTGCTAGTTATGAGGCTAGTATCCTAAATCACCTCCCGCGTGGTGATGTGAGTAATTCTGATTTATTTTCATAATGGTATAGTGCTGTTTTCCAGCGCTAGGAAGGAATTCACAATGAAGCGAGTAAGTATAACTGTCAAGCAAGAGAAAAACACTAACACAGCAAAGTACCCTGGTGATATTTTCCGTTATGAAATAATCAGGACAACTAATTGTGTTAAACCTTTAGGTTCATTTCTAAGTGAATATGACTTAGAGGAAATACTCAGTGACGTTTCTATCAATGTTAATGTAATATCATAAAAAAGGATCATATCATGGCACGTCCAAGGAAATCTATTAAGATTACTGAGTTGATTGAGATAGTCAATGAACTAAACAAGGAGAGATTGTATCACTCAGGTACTATAATCATCTCACCTGAAAAGAGAGCCGGTTGGAACACATTACTACGAGCAGCACTCCAACTTACAAACTCCGATGCTGGCTATCAATTAACTAACCCACGTGACCGCAGTCGAATCCAGTTCCACATTCACCCTGCACTTATCGAGAAAGTAGAGGAGACTACTGATGACAACTGAAAATGACGGGTTAGTTTGCTGGAATGGCACCTACCAAGGATGTGGTGGAAAAATTAAAGGATCTTGTGAAGAAGAAAAGATCAAGTCACTAATCAAAATGGAGGCTAGTAAGGCCTGGGTAGCGGAGCCTAAGTACGATGGTATATGGGCTGCTGCTTTTACTCACAATGGTGTTACAAGGTTTATATCTCGTAACAATAATCTCAAAGATATGCCTGAGCTTAGTAAAATTCTCATCCCTGAAGGTATTATCCTGATTGGTGAGTTAGCTTATGGTTCTCAAGAGGCTAACACTAGGAGGAACTTTATAGGTCATGAATTCATGGATGTATTTGATATTATTAAGTGCAATGGAGTTGACCTGAGAAGGGAAAGTCTCAAGAGTAGAATGAGAATAATGGATAAACTATACCACGAGACTAGTAGATTTTTCACTCATAATGAAATAGATGATCCTCACTGGTCCGACTGGTTCATCAGGGCACCTCGTTGGGTTGAGAATTTTGAAAAGCATTATGGTTCCCAGCCTGAAGGTTTAGTCCTAAAACACCGCGATGACGGGAGTTATCAAGGCTATGGTCATAGGAATCAACTCTGGGTTAAGGCTAAAAAAGTTTTCAGTAATGAGTACATTATCCTTGACTGGGTAAAATCCATTGCTGCAACTAAATCCCACGAGCCAATGGCTGAGAGCATCATCTGTGGAGGATGGGTACCTAGTTCTTCTGTTGGTAAAAATGAGGTAGTTCACTCTAAAGAAATTCTAATGAGTAAAAACTTCCCAAACGCTCAGGAATTTTCCCTCATTCCTCTAGTTAAAGTCGGAGCAATGTCACACGATATGTGTAAGAGTGTAGCTCAGAACTTTGGCAAGTGGGTTCGTCAAGTCATCGAGATCAATCACTACAAGCTCTTTGAGTCAGGCTCTTGTAGACATCCATCAGTTGCTACATTAGCAGATGGTTCACCTAAGATTCGTTACGATAAGTCCAATGTTAGTTGTCAATACCGAGTATGAAAGGAGTTCTGCATGTTAGTTCTAGGAAGAAAAATTGGTCAGAGTGTTATGATAGGCAATAATATCCGTGTTGTCTTAATTGATATTAGAGGATCGGATAAAGTAGGCCTCGGATTTGAGGCTCCTAAGGATGTTAAGATTCTTAGACAGGAAATCTTTGACACTGAGAATAAGGATAAAGCATGAGTGGATCATGGCTAGTAACTATACTAATCTTCGGTTATGTTTACGGATTTAACTTTCATCCACTATTATGGTGGCTAGTTCCTGTACTACTTTGGGGAGATATTCGATACGCTCAACTCAAGAAGCAGTAACTCTAATAGAAAGAAAATTACTATGTCGAATCTTATCGTGTCAGCGCTAGCAGGCACTGGAAAAACATTCACAATAATCAATGGAGTACACTACTTACGAGGTAACATTGATCCAAGTATAGTCCCTTCCCCTCAGCAACAAGCAATATGGGATCGCTTCGATATAGGGGAAAGTACCAGCGCTATATGCTTTGCTGCCTTTGGCAATGCTGTAGCTGCAAAAATGCACGAGGATTTAGCTGGGGCTTACAACTGCCACGCAACTACATTCCACAGCATGGGGTTTAAGGCTATCAAAACAGCATTCGGCTGCTCAGGTGATCTTATTAAACTTAATAAAAAGAAGACTGACCATTTACTATCAAAGCTCCATCATGGAAAGTCTGCTTGGAATTTAGGTAAGGAACTACCTGGTTACCCTGCTGCTGTAAGGAGATTAGTATCACTTTGTAAGTACAAAGTAATTTGCAATCCAATAGATGAGGATCTGATAGAACTCGCAGGTCACTACGGAGTTGATCTAGGTGACAATAGTGATATAATCTGCGATTCAGTTAGGAAGATTCTTTTACTTGCAGCTGAGTATGTCAAAGAAGTTGACTTCGATGATATGATTTGGTTGCCTGTAATGCTAAATCTCCCAATGCCTAAGTACGATTTACTATTAGTAGATGAAGGTCAGGACCTAAACTTTTGTCAACAGCAAATTGCACTAACAGTAGGTAATAGAATCATCATTGTAGGTGATACTAATCAAGCAATTTTCGGATTTGCAGGAGCTGATGTTGAGTCAATCAATACAATGACTCGAAGTCTAAATCTTAAAGGTGGATGCGAGGACTTGCCTCTTACTATTACAAGAAGGTGTAGTTTCGCTGTAACAGAGGAGGCTAGGAAAATAGTCCCATCCTTTAAGGCACATCCTTACAATATGAAAGGTAGTGTCAGTGTTGGCGGTTGTAACCCGAAAGTCAATGACATGGTTGTCTGTAGAGTTAATGCACCGCTAATTAAGGAAGCATTCTCGTTGATTGGTAAAAAGATTCCTGCTGAGATTATCGGTAGGGATATCAAAGGTGGATTGATTAGCCTTATAAAAATGCTGAAGGCTGATACAGTTGATAGTTTGATTAGTAGACTCGATAGACACGAAGATAAGGAGGTTTCTAGGCTTAAAAAGCAGCGGAATTGTTCTCAGTCAGCTGTGCTGGCAGTTGAGGATAAGTGTACGTGTTTAAGGATCTTCACAAGGCAATGTGATAATGTTGGAGAAGTTATTAGTAGCATCAATGAACTCTTTGGTGAGAAGCATGGTGCTAGAGTAATGCTATCCAGTATTCACAAGGCTAAGGGGTTGGAAGCTAACAATGTTTATATTTTGCATCCTGAGTTACTCCCACACCCAATGGCTAAGTCGCAATGGGAGCAGGAGCAGGAAAAAAATCTAAAGTACGTTGGTATTACTAGAGCAAAAAATAACCTAACATGGGTTGAGAGAAAGGAAAGTGTTTCATGAGTAAATCAGGACAAGAAGAAAGTAGAATATTGGGACTACAAGTAAAACTCGATGAAAATGATAAGGAGATAATAAATTTAGTTGGTGTTATTGCAGGTCTTAGATCACAAGTCAATAAAGAGCAGGATGCTTTCACTAATTCTAACAAGATAGTCATATGTAGGGATGCACACATAGTCGAACTAGAAAGACAGATAGGTAAATTAAAAACTGACCTATTTGTTTTTAATGACAAGGATGGAATTTCAAGAGAAGAGTACGCTGAGCTTGCACTTATCAATGAAATGCTTCGATTAAAGATAGATGAGCTATCTACTGCGCTTACAAAAGAGCAGAAAGCTTTCACTGAATCCAGTCGTATAAATGGCAAACGCAAGGAAACAATTATCATGAAGGAAAAGCAAATAGAAAGGCTAAGTAACTCTACTAGCTTAACTCACGAGATAAAGGAACTTACAGAAGCTGTATGCCACACTAAAGATGAGTCAGATTCAAGGATAAGATCAGCAGGTGTAGAGATTGCTAACTTAAAATACAAGTTAAACCAATCAGATAAAGTAATCAACTCTCAGAGCACAAAAATAGCTGAACTCGATATACAGATAAAGCAATTAGAAACTGACCTACATCACATAAGAGAGGATGGTGAAATAGCTATCACTGAGGCTATGGAGAGTACTGAAAACACTAACTTCAGAACTAAGCTCCCCAGCACTAGAAAATCCGTCACTCATAAATTCTTTATTAACGGGCATGAAGGATATATGACAGTTGGACTATTCGAGGATGGCACTCCAGGTGAACTATTCATCCGTATGGCCAAGGAAGGCTCTACGATAGGAGGTCTCATGGATGCAATAGGAATACTAACCTCAATGTGTCTACAGCATGGTATGACAGTTGAAAAGCTTAGGGAAAAGTTCGAGCATGGTAGATTTGAGCCTAGTGGGTTTACTCATTGTGAAGAGATAGGTAATGCTAGCTCTATTACTGACTATATCTTCAGATGGATGGATCTTAATTTCATTGAAGGGAGAGTTTAAGTGAAGGATATAGATATAATGCTACTTGAAAGGAATAGCAGTGATGCTATACACAAACTCGCTAGAGATGTAGTTGGGTTTACTGAAGATTACCCTGCTATTATTGTAGATGCTGTACTGCAATTCACGGGATTTATCTTTTGTGAGGAGAAAATCCCAAGTGAAGTGAAAGCTGAAGCAATAGCAGCTTTTACTAAGGCTTTGTATCAGTACGGATACGATAAGGGCAGAAAGGATCTTTTTAACTCGTTGACAAGTGACCATTACAGGAGACTACAATGAGCCGAATTATCATCGAGCAAAGGTTTGACAATGGTAGAGTCAGAAGGTGTGATGGTAAGTGCTATCATGCTCAGTCTGACATTTGCACCTGTGTGTGTAGAGGAGCTAATCATCAAGTTGGTGAGGATACTGCACTAGAGAATGCCGAGGAGACAGCGAGTAGTATTAGAAAGGAATATCCTGAGAGCACTGTAACTACGGGAGTAGTGTAATGAGACTAATCCTAGCAATCCTAGCACTGAGTCTGATAGCCTACCTTAGCTTAAAAGCTAACAGTGAACCTCAATGGCGTGAGAGAAGGCCTATTAGTGAGGAGTTTATTGACTTCTTTAATTGAAAGGAACACTATGACTGGTAGAGATTTACTACGTGCAATAAGTGAAACTATCATTGATCTTGATAAGGAGATACCAGTTACTATAATCCATCGAAATAGTGATAGATGTGTTATAGCCAATCAAAGTATAGGTCATATGAGACTTAGCTTAGAAAGATTCACTATTGAGGGATCAACTTTAGGTCAACGAGAGCCTAATTAAACTTCACTACACACAAATAACAAAAGGGCTGCTAGTAGTTAATTCTACCAGCAGCCCTTCTTTTTTTAACTTGGTATAAGGCTAAATCCCAGCGCTAGGACACTAAATACTAGAACGCCATACTCCTAGTCTCCTCAAATCTAGTAGGCCAGTTATTATTCTCTAAACACTTGTGAAGTTCCCTCATAAACATTTCATTCTCCTCTTGAGCTTCCTCAACTTCAATAGTTGGAACTTCCCATACTCCGCAGCGGTAGGGATATACCTTCTCCACTGCAATAATATGAACTAAAGATGCAAATCCCAGTTCAGTCAGCTCCAACACTCTATCATAGAAAGCTAACTGATAATTATACCCAAACTTCTTAGCATCGTATGTAAAGGAGTCAAGTGACTTGCAGCTCTTCAAGTCTACTATCCCCACATCCTCACCACAAGCATCAATTCTAATCTGGCAAAAGTGACCAGCGTACATCTGTCTAGCTACTCTTTCTCTGTATTGCGCTCTTTCTAATAGTTCACTAGCACCTTCATGATTTTGAATGCTATCAGCCATCCTATAGGATAACTCAGCTTGATCTGCACTAACTGGTTCCAATCCCTGCTGTCTTGTTATAGTAGACCACTCCTTGTAGGCCTTAGTCCCATCACCATAGGGTGATCCTGTCTTAGAGTTTACAGGTGACCTCCACTCAAATCGCTTTTTGAATTCAGGTTCACCTTCAAGTACTAATGTATGGAATGCTCTACCTAATCCAAAAGCATCACTATCAGGTTGCTTATGTTCTTTAGCAAGTACCTTACTATAGATAAAAGGGCATCTACGGAATTCAGCTAGTAGATGCGAGGACAAGTAAGGCTTACCAGCCTGTGAGTGGTATAAGCTCTCATCCTCAATGAATAGTTTATCATCAACTTCCATTAGGTATCTCCTGTTTTGTTGGTTTTAGAATCCATTTTAAGGCAATCAATAGCAGCTAATAACCTCCAAGCTGCATGAGGTAAATGGTCCTCTGTAGTGTCACCTGAGAGGAATAATATAACGTGTCGTAGTGCATGGTTTAGCATTGAGTTGGTAGGAATTCCTTTCTTCCAGTTGTCAACGCCATATTTAGTAGCACCATGTGCAGCAACTTCAGCTACAGCTTTAAGACCTTCGAGAGGTACTAAGTCGAATCGGTGGTTTAATTTACTCTCTCTTGCACCTGAGGGATATTCTATCACTTCAGAAACTTTGAATCCTGGAGGATTTTCTATAGATTCTCTTTCATCAAAATTACAAGGATCAACTTTAGCAACAGCGATCTCTTCCTGCTTTTTATCATAAGAAGCTTTCTTTAATACATCAAGTGTATAATATACAGGTATTTCTCTTTTATCTGCAAATGTGACTTCCTTATCAGCTCCAAGTGAAAAACCAGTCATTCTAAATACAGCATCGCACTGAAGTATCCACTCCATATCCTGTTTAAGATAGTTGTATCCTAGCTTCTTTTTACCATGTCTTTCAGCACACTGATCAGTAAACCACGATATATGAGGTAAGTATACTGCCATACCAAATGATACTAAATTATCCGCTACATCTAATGCCCTTTCAACATTAGCTGACTCCTCTTCTATTGTTTTCCCTGTAATCGGACCCGCAATGTAAACTTTGAACATAACTCTTTCTCCTTAATTAACACTGATGAATGCAAGAATGCAACCCTACACATCAAGCATCAGGTACATTATCATCACAAGGTTTATCCACTAAAAAATAACCTGACAAAATATTACACTTAATAATCTCAAGTACAGCTATAGCCTGAGACATTGTCAGTGTACATACAATACAGTCAATAAGTTCTGCTGCAGCAGAAAACCTAACACAATCTTTTACAGTTAAAAGTAGTGGCCTTAATGACTCATCAAATACTTCAATAACATTTTTAACATACTTGTTAAGTTCATCAACCTTAGACTGTTCTTCACTCATAGATTCTCCTTATTGAGTTGTGAAATATTCAGCTCTATACTACCTATGGAACCACCCAAATTGGTGGCGTGTCTCTCTAAACATGTGTAATCTTGCACAATTGCATTCTTCCAGGTTCGACTACCCAATGGGACTATGTAAGAAAGAAAGAATACCTATTTTACTTAAAGGGTTGTCACATAACGGGTTACGTCGATTACATATTATGGGTGGTATGGGGGCATCAGTGCATGTGTGCATCTGTGTGTATGTGTACGGGACGGAATTTTAGGTGGTACTATTAGCTTTCTTGTATTTTTAACTTTCCGGCCAATCCTTATCACATTTAGTTAAATCTTTAATGAGTTGCTTAACATTTTCACGGTCTAGTGTGAAGTTGAGAAACTCAGTACTTCTCCTTGAAGCTCTAACTACAACATAATTCCCATTTAATTCCGCATTTAACTTGTCAGCAGTTGTATTAAAAAATATCATTTTTACTTCCTTCACGTTCTCAACTTTCATTAAACGAACAACAATATCATCAGCATCCTGAACACTCCGTTTCAAGCCAACATCAGTAGTATGCTGGCCAACATCTCTATGAATTCGTGCTAGTAAATTATTTAGCAACTCACGTAGCCAATTAAGCTCAACCCTAGCGTGACGTATTTAATTCAAGGCTTCCCGGTACTTTACATCACTTCACTCCCCTCCGATTACTGATATGATTTGTACAAACACCAATTCTGCCTCTTGACAATTATTGCAAAGGTCTTCTCCATCATAATACTCACCCTCCATTATGAGGACATGACAATTAGGACAAAACCAAGCCTTGATACTCACCATCATTTCCTCCCTATCGTTCTGCAAAACCCACATGAACATACACTATCACGACAGTCATTCAGATTGCCACAACGAGGACATATCCAGTGAGCCATTAAACTCCTCCCTCCACTTCTGCGACTCTATCCATCCGTTCGATCTCAGCGATTAACAAAGCTGCAGCAATAACAAGGCGGCGACGGTGTGGGTGTTTGTACCGCTTATCTCCATCATTCCACGGCCAAGGAAGACAACGATAGAAACAAGCATAGGCAGCGGCGGCCTGTGCTAACTCACCATTCATATAGTCGTCATCATGGTTCGCGTCCCATTCCTCTTGCGTAATTTGCCGCAAGCGTTCCGCCTTGATTTCATCAACCACTTTTTTGGTTGCTTTAGTCATTACTTTTCTCCTGAGGCTCTCATTTTACCATCAATAATTCTATTATCCTTTTCAGCTAAACTCTCCTTCTTAGCTTTCTCAACTTTATATCCTGGAGGAATCCACATCCAGGTACCATTTTTTTGCTTTATAGACTTAATACATAAGTCCTTTTTAGCAGTAGCTATAGTCCTTTCTCCTATATCATTTTGGAGTAACTCCTCTTTAATCTTAGAGGCAAGAACAGGACCACTTTTCAACATTGATACCATTAACTTTTTAGCTCTCTCCCTAGCCTTCTCTGGTCGCATTCCTTGATCGTGCATGACATCTTCAGCTAAATCAGTTATCTCATCTCCCCATTTAATTACACCCTCACCATTATATCCATTGACTATAAAGAATTCTAATCCTTTAATTGTTCGTTTAGCTAAATTGTACTTAAACGGTACAAATTTTCTTCTATCAGGATCCTCAGCATCTTGAGCTACACCCCAAGCTGTTCGGGCCGTAGCTGAAAATGCTACAGATCCTAATATTCTTTCAAGAATAGGTCCATCGCTACCACCCTTTCGTAGATGAACTACACCTAAAACTGCAACATCATGTAGTTCAGCTATCTCAGACTTTAATATAAACATCACATTTCGTACTTGATTCTCCCTATGAATGTCTATGTTACCCATATAGGAGCCTATTGGGTCTATCACTATAGCACGAACATCACCTACTTCTTCAACTAGTGATTTTAATTGGTCTAAATGGGAGCCTAAATCAAACGGTTCAAGTTTACCTTTTCGAGAACCTCTCTTAATTGAGGCACCACGTACTATTATTATCTTTTTTAGATCACCTCTAGCTGCAAGATAGCGAGGCTTTACTGTAGTGGAAAAGTTATCCTCCGCTGAGAGAAGTATAACTGAGCCTTCAGTACAAGGACTTCTATCAGGCCAGTCTCTTCCTGTTGTTATGTGGGAAGCTATGTCAGTGACTATTATGCTTTTACCTAGACCTTGGGTTCCAGCTATTAGTGTAATTTCACCAGCAGGTATACGATTTTTCCATAGCCACTTTCTTTTTCTCTCCTCAATTCTATCAAGTGATATAGCCCAAGGTTCGGGTTTTTCATTAGGCATTATACTCCTTTCTTCAAATCTATATCATCCAGCCGCTCAACTCGCACTTTTCCAAATCGCCTAAACCAATTGATTAGGTTCATATAAGGTTGACCTATAAATCTTTTAACTACAGGAGCAGTATCTACAATCATACCGTTCTTAATAATAAGTTTAACTGTAAACTTAGGACAGGATACCCATAGTAGTCCAGAGTTATGCTTTTCAGACACTAGACTTTCCTATTTACCTAAGTGTGTAGTTGATATAAAAGTACAATGTATTGCTATTGCCATATATAAACAAACCTTGTTAAGTAAAGGTAATTCGTTTATAAAAGGATAAACACCAATAATTGCAATTAAACTAAAAATTGCACTATAAAATGTTCCTATCAACCATATAATCACATCAAGTCTATTCATTTCAAGCCTTCCTTACCTCTAGTCCCATTTTCTTACAGCGGTCTACTATGACATCACAGTACCAAGGATCTATCTCCATTAGAAAGCATTGTCGGTTTAGCTCCTCAGCTGCTACTAACGTCGACCCACTGCCTCCGAATAGATCTAGTACCTTATCACCTTCCTTTGAACTGTAGCTAATAGCCCTAGCTGGAATCTCAACAGGCTTTTCAGTCAAGTGAATCATCTGTTTCCTAGGAACATTAGCAACACTCCAAACATCAGTTATGTTGTTAGGACCCATAAATCTATGTCTTCCAGTACCTTTAACAGTCTCCTTCCAACCATAAAAGCATATCTCATGCTGACCCATGAAGTCTTTACGAGTGAATACTGAGGTACCCTTCACCCAAATTATGGCTTGGGAGTAATATAGTCCTGCAACTCTAATTGCTCCAGGATAGTTTGTAATATTTGAGTAGCCTCCCCAAATGTAGAAAGCACAGCCTGGCTCTAAAGCTCGAGCCATTCCTATAAACCAGTAGTGAAGTAATGTTTGAAAGTCAGTGTCTGAAATAAAGTCTCCTTCTAGCTTTCGCGAGGAGGCTTTCATTTCATCTTTACTTTGAGGTTGGACTTTCACATTGTAAGGAGGATCTGAGTGTATTAGCTGTACCTTCTCACTGTTAAGAAGAGTGTCAATGTTGCCTAGTTTAGCTGAATTTTCACAGTATAACTTATGTTTACCTAGTAGCCACATATCACCTTTATTGGTAAGGCGAGGGACTAAGCTATCCTTCTGCATATACTTGCTTGATAACTTCTCAACATCAATTTTATCTATGATAGTTGAACTGGTAATGGTTCCACTAAGTAAAGGCGGTAATGATGGAATATTATCCTGCTCATCAAATAGTCCCATTTGACCTGGAGTAGGCTTACGCTTCATCACTATACCTCATCGCTACATCTATACATTGATTAGGATCATTAGCATGAATTTCAAGTGCTTCAGGTACCCTATAAGCTATACAGGATAATGTAGTAGCAGCTTGTTGTTTTAGCCATTCATAGCGAGCTGAGTTCTCTTTAAGATACTGTACCTTTTTTTTAGCCATACCTATTCTTTCAAACATAGATACATTTATTGTCGAATCCCTACTAATAATTTCATCTAGTAACTCAACATAGTCAGGTTCCATATTACTTATCCTCCACTTTAATATCATCAAAAATAACTGGAATTAACATTTGTATTCTGTGTAGTAAAGGAATCATTACCTCTCGCATTTGAGGATGAGCTGTCTTAGCTGTTCTTAAAGTAAATATATGCCTCCATTCACGGAGGTTAGCTGTTACAACTATTTCTGTTTTTAGTGAGTTAGGTAAAACAGAGCGTGCTTGCTGAGGAGTCCAATCTAGTCTTAGTAATCTTAAGTACTGATTTTCTAAATGACGCATAGTAAAAAGCCATATATTTGACTCTTCAGGAACCTTTAACCTTGTTTGATAATCATAGATACCTTCTTCTACATCAACCCAAGGAGGTATAATAAAAGTCACTCCACCACTATAATTACAATACATTGTACTCTCCTGACTAAAAGCACAAAGTCTATGTCGAACTAGCTCATGACTTACCCCTCGATCAATGATAAATCTAACACTAAAGCTTTCATGTTCTATCACTGAAAGATGACCACGTTTTAGTAATCTTCTAATGAATTCAAATGCTGTATTGATTGATAAGTCACTATCAGATTTATAGCAAGTCCTTCCTGCTTTCTCAATACGAATTAACGATGTAACTCCAATACGATCAGTATTTAGTACTTCAAAACTTGGCTTAACTAACTTCATAATTTCTTTCCTTGTCTTTGGGATCTAAGTCTGAAACAAGTTTAAGTAATTCATCCTTAACATACTGAATTGTGTCTTCAGCCTCAGCTATAGTATTAGCTAACTCTTCGAGCTTTTCACTTAACTTCATGATATACACCTTCCAGGGCTACTTTCTATACAATCAGCGAGTTTCCTTAACTCAATTTCAACATGCGAAATTTCATACCTAGCCATTTTAGTATAACTAATACCATGTAATTGATTTTCAGCATCAATTAGTCTACTAGCTAACTCTTTGAGCTTTTCACTTAACTCCATTACATTCTGTCCTCATAAAAACGGTTAAGGATCCTATACACCCAAATCTCAGCGTATTTCCTAGGTAAAAACCACCAGCGAACATTGCTATATCTTAACTGCCAGGCTTGAATAGAGCCTATTACGGATCTCTGCATTGAGAACTGATCTTCAACTGAGATTCCTTTTTCCTTCCAGTATAAAGGTCGATGACTAAGTACTGTAGTTAAATTAGATTCCACAACTACAGCACTATACTCCATATCGTTTAAGATTTCTAACTCTTTTACAAAGTTAGCTCGCCTTGAAAGAATTGTAGAGTATAAGTCACCTATACTCTTCCTTTCGATTGATACCTTCCAGTGTGGATGACTAGGAAGATGAGTACCTTCAATAGTATAGTCACCACAATGGTTTCCTAAACTATACCACTTACGAGGGACTATTATTGTCCCTTGACCCTTTTTACCAGGAATATCACGAAATCCCCAAGGGTGAACTTCGCGGGAATCTATGAGGATAGTAAAAGGTGATTGTATTGACATAACTATGTTATTACTATTCTTTCACCAGGTTTAAGTATCCTTACTCGTACTTCTTCATTATTATTACAGTGACATACAGTAGCATATGAATTACCTGACAACTCACCAAGTACTATAAGTTTATCCTCAAATCGCTGGACTATTTTACCTACCGGATCAAAATTATTATTAGACCATAGTACAATTTCAGCTATTTCACCATCTTGTAGATACTTAGGATGAATACTATCATCTGAACTATCATAAATTTTACAAGGCATTAGTTTCTCCTTAGCATTGAAATAGATTATAAAATGAGGGACTCAACCGTCTTTCGACTCAGCAGGAGAAGAATACTGGAACAATCCTGCGTATTGAGTCCCTCAAATAGTACAACAAGGCCACCCCTGACTCAAGTAATCCGAGAGCCAAATAAGAAGTGTTGTCAATCGAGCAAAGATTCATGACTCTTTTCGTTATTGTCCTTATTGCACACTAATGACAACGCCGAACAGTGGGGCCTGTACGTAGTTTCGACTTTAAGCCACCCCACTACAGGATAGCACCTGCCACTGTTTGTTCCGGGATTGTCAAGTGACGATGAAATGCAGAAATTATTTTTTACTTCGGTGGCATAATATATCTCCTTTATTAAAGTATACTATTAAGCCTACATCTAAGTAGCGACGGCAGGAGTCGAACCTGCAACCTGCTATAAGCTATACGACTCGATTGTGCATAGCTCGGCCGACACAGTGCCTTACCAATTCAGCCACGTCGCCATAAGAGGCATCCTTGCCTCTCACCGCACTAAGGTATTCTAAATGTCACCTTCACTAAGATAACCACCTAGTTGTGCTGTCTGCTCATCAAGTGGAACCTCTTTAACACTCTCATCACCAATAGCAAAAAGACTCTCTTTACCTTTCACTTTACCTGAAACCCACTTCACAACCTTTCCAGCATCAGTTGTACGTGACTGATCCTCATGAGTCACCTTCACAATACACTGCTTACCTTCAAGTGAATTCCACCATTCTTCGTTAAATGTTACTTTAGGAAATTCACCACGCTCCCTAATACCAAGAGCTAACATCAACTGAAGAACATTCTTTTGCCATGTCTTTTTAGCAGCATCGACATTTTTAGCATCATCTCTAACAGGCCAAACTGCAAAACCAATTGTCTTACCTTCTTCATTTGGCACAGTTCCACTTAAAACTTCAAAGTTCATGAACACTGCACCAGGAAAATTCTTACCAGTAGCATCAACCTTTGATAAAACTACATGGTAGAGTCCCTCAGCAGGATAATCAGGAGAAGTAACTTCAGTTTCTTGCTTGAAATTACCACTAAAGTCAACAACTTCTTCCTGGCAACCGGGTTGAAAAGCATCGTACTCAGGCATTCTAAGCTCCTCGATCGAGGTGTGTAGTGACAGTTTTCACTTCTACATAGGAATGAATCCAAGTCACAGGGTAGTTAAGCGCTAAAAGCGCAGATTTCCTAACTGAATCTTCTCCATATTTTTTTACAAGTGGCTGGAGAAGCTTAGGCCACTGAGTTAATTTTTTACTAGAGATAAAGATAGTACGTGTTTTTCAAGGTCATATACTTGATCTGATTTCAAGTCAGCTACCTTAACTACCTTATATCTATCAACTAGTATAGCTCTAGCATCTTCAATTGTATAGACACTGAGGAGATTTTCCTTTAATTTAGAAAGTCTTCCGTTATCTATTATAGATTTAGACTTAGTGTGATCCACTTCACTGTGAATCTCATTTTTAAGTCTAATTTCCTCGAGTGCTGATTCAGCTGTAATTGCATTATCAGATGCAATATTTGACTGAATTATTAGCTTATCATCTTCTGTTAGAATTGGATCTGGAAGTGATCTCTCTGATGGCTTTAATTTAGAGAAGTTAGGAGGATTTTTGAGGTAAGCTCTAATACCATCAGGTGAAGCATCCATTACAACTGGAGGTAGTAGCTGCTGAGGTTGACCTGTCTTAGGATCAATCCTCATTAAGCGACTTTTACCATAAGGACGTTTAGTTAAACCTGATGGTCTTACTGGTTGGTTGCTTATACCAGGTTTCATATCACGGATAAGTGTCATATAAAGGGATGCTATTTCCCTGAGAACATCCTTTCCCTTAGGTATTCTCTTTCCAGTTACTGTTTTTCCCTTCCACTCAGCTTTCATGTGGACGTTTATTACTAGAGTTTGGAATTTACTAGCAGTATACATTATTAATCGCTTCCATTCAGCTTTTAATGCACCCCAAAATAGTCCTCCTGCTCTGTCAAATTGAGCTGATGTCCAGCCAAATTCTCCTGGATGAAGTCTCATATATTGGCCTAAGCCATCCTCTATTTCAGAGGCAGTATCAATCATACCTACACTGTATTGACCTTGTTTGATACTCTCAATGCTATTTCTCCATACGTCATATAAGTGTAGATTTTTATAATCCTCACCATGACTTTTAATAGCTGACTCTATTAGATCAACGCGCTTAAAATTTAGAGCACCAGTATAAGGTAAACTAGATCCTTCTAAGTCCCAAGTTATTGTGCATGGCTCCTGAGAAAAGTCGAATGTTCTTTCATCGACAGTCAACCCCCACATAGTTTTACCAGAGTCAGTCTCCCCAGCCAGTACAACAATAGGGATTTTATATGGGTGCCATAGTCCATTTTGAGGTGTGTGTGGTGTTTGTGATACAGGAATATTAAGTCTTGAGTCATACTGACTAGGCATTACTCTCCTCAGTTAGATTTTCGTAGTTTGTGTGGTGATTCGTCTATTGTAATTATACCATAGGTGGATCACAGGGTCAAGGTGATTTTTAATATAGATGGGAATTTATATTTGATAGTCTTATATTTTTCGGGTTTAGGTGATTGACTAGCTGCGGTTAAGTGGGTATAATTAAAGTGCCCAAACGATGAGGTGGCGGGTCGGTCGAAAGTAGAATAGGGCCGACCCGCCAATTTTTAGGAGAAATAATGTCCGTCGAGGTCGAAGTTAAGTCAAGGATTGGACTAGCAACGAAACGCAGCAAGGATGAATTACTAGGATACCTCTACGCTATTCTTTATGAAGTTGAGTACGATTCACCTAAAGATAAACTTGACTTCGATCATGCTGAGTGCTTTCTGAGTCACTGTCCACTAGAATTTCATAGTATCTCCGAGCTTGGAATAAAGATCATTGATATGATTAGAGATAGTATGGAGGCTGGTGATTGGTTCGAGGGATGTAGAGTCTTGGATCACGCTGTTGGAGTTAAGTGTGGATGTGACTGTCCTCATAGGAATCTAATTGGAGGTATACCTGAGGTTAGACGGGGAAGTAATGGAAAAGCGTGACTGGGATGAGCTACATAGGAAAATTGGGATAGTATCTACAAGTGTAAAAAATTTAGTAGAAAAGTCTAATGAAATACTCCAAGTAACTAAAAAGTCACGAAGTAAGATAATACCTGAATCTCACAGGAGAGCTATAGTTGACTTACATTTAGCAAGTGTAATGTCACTTCAATGGCTCGACAATGTAGAAAAGTTCATTAGGGAGCATAATGACAGTTGAACAATTACTACTATGGATGGCTGAGAATGAGTGTAGCTTATCACTTATGGATGACAAGTTGTCAAAGGAAGTGGTAATGAGGTTGTCGTGTGAGCTGAATGATGGTATATTTGTAGCAAGTGGAGCTATACTTGAAGCAGATATACATAGTTACAGAAAGTCTATGTCGGAGTTATTTTGTACTTTAATTAGTAAAGTGGACAGAGATTTATCGAAATAGCTGTGTGTGGTTACCTCCGTCGGCTGCTAAGTTTCTCCCAAGTTAGCTAGTCGGCGGAGGTTTCTTTTTAACTGTAAAGGTTGTATAGTATGAATATTATAATACCAACTGAGAATAGAGCTGAAATGTATAGTTTATTGATAAAGTTTCCTCGCCTAAGCTTACGAGAGTACGCTAGATGGTTGCATATACCTATCGGGAGGAGTAAAAGAGAAACAGTGTTTAGTATAATAAATTCAGGTCACGCTGAAATAGAAGTGACTCTGAAGAAATGTGGAGAATTGTAATGGAAAATTACATTAAGTTAGCTACTTCAACTGAAGCACCATCCTCTGTTGATCTACTTCTACGACTCCAAAAGCAGGATAGGTCAATTCATGCTATTATGGGGCTTACAACTGAGATAGGAGAGCTAACAGATAACTTCAAAAAGCACATCTTTTATGGTGCTGAGTTAGACCTAACTAATATAGATGAGGAGTTAGGTGATATACTTTGGTATCTAGCTATTCTAATGGATGAATGGGATATAGACTTCACTAAGTGTATGGAGGCTAATATCAGGAAATTAAAGTCAAGGTATCCTGATAAGTTCAATAAAGATGATGCTCTTGAAAGGGACACTGAGTGTGAACTTGAAGCAATGAGGGATGTAAAGTTTAATCACGAAAGGGAGTATCAGTGAATGTCAAGACGTGAATTAAAACTAGAGAAGTTCTTTGACTTCGCTATATCACTTTCCAATCTTTCCTACTGCAAAAGAGCTAAAGTAGGCTGCGTGATATGTGACAAGGAATTCACAATGGTCCACTCAATAGGATATAATGGACCTCCCTCTGGAATTGACAATGATAGTTGCACTGGAGAGCCTGGCAACTGTGGCTGTGTTCACGCTGAAGCTAACGCTATGATAAAGCTAGGTAGCGTTAGTGATGTTATCCTTCTATCAACTACTATTCCATGCGTGCATTGTGCGGGGTTGATAGTGAACTCCAGAAAGATAAGTTCAGTATTTTGGATTAGTGGATACAGAAGCGATAGAGGAAGTGAAATACTAAAGAAAGCTGGGATTGGACTATTTAAGTTTCACCCAGTAGATACATAAGTATAGGTGCTAGTGAGTCCAGGGTGGTTAGTAACTGCCCTGGATTTTTTTATTGGTATAGAGTGATATTTCAGCGCTAGTGATGAGCTACCATTAACCATTTGCCTTCAGTTCTATCGAAATATACCATAATATTTTCACCATTAACGTGATTTGGTCCAGTCCAGTTTCTAACTTTTATGATATTACCAGACTGTGTTGGAGGTCCACCTGGATCATCAGCTCTGTCAACCCACACTAAGTCAACATCACCGACATTACCTTTAATGATATTACCATTAACAATAACTCCCTCAATGGTTATCATATCTTGGAGTGACAGTAACTCCCACCTTGACCTCTTCCTACTCCACACAGCATATCCAAAGGTCCCATTTCTAACTGGGTCACCTTCTCCTCCACCAGCACCTAGTGCAACTCCAAATCTGAAATTACCAGGTGGCCTCCATACTGTGAAGATAGGCTCCCTGATATCATCTGCGAAGTGACACTCGACACTCTCATCTCCGTCATTTTCCTCATCACCTGGTAGGAATACTTCATCTGGAGCAACTTCTATTCCTACTATAACATCCTGATTAAGCCACACTAGGGCCCACTCATCACCAAATACAGGCTTTCTGTATATAATTCTAATAGGGCCAAATCCTGCTAGCTGTAGTCTAGTAACGTCTCCTTGAATTGGGTAGGCGTAGTGCATCTCAGCTAGGTCTTCTTCATCAACACCAGGTGCATCACCTGTACTGATAGTTACCTTAGCTTGAGTGATTCCTTCTACTAGTACCTCACCAACTCCATTCTTATTGATAGGCTCCTGTGTAATTCCAACTGGAGTCATTACAAGGCCGGTGCCTAGTTCATTGGAAGGAGCTATCCCACTTACATAAACATTATCCTTGAATAAATACTCCTGAATCTGATTTATTATTTCACCATCATTATTCTTATGCCTTGGTTCACCAATCTCAAGTACTCCATACCAAGGGACATTTTCATCTGATTCATTCAGTACACTAATCCTGTTACCTAATGCAAATAAGGTTGTAGGATCATTACCAGGGAGTAAAGCGGATTGCTTAGTCCTTAAATCCTCAATAGCATCAACTGTATCATGCTGGGATCTAGCTGATGCGTCAAACGCCTGACCTGGAGATAATTTTCTAGGTACACCCATTTATTCACTACGGCTCATCAGCTTGTTCACGTATAGTGACTGTTATGATTAGTCCTGAAGCGTTAGTGCCACCATCATTGGTTTCAGCTACAATAACTTCAATGATATCATTATTAGTGAAGTCATCATTAGCACCATCAATTGTTCCTGTGACAATACCATAGTTACCATTGACATCACCACCATCACCAGCCAGTGCATTTGTATTATTGTAGGTAATAATACCTGTCAAAGCACTTACTGAAACTCCATCTGTGACAATATTAACATCAACTGTAAAGAAGTCAGTATCAGCATCAGGTGCAGTTTCACTTGATACCTCAACATTCATTATAGTTCCAGCACCCCTGCAAACATGAATTAAGAATGTTCCAGCTACTACTGTATCTGCAGCAACAATTTGACTTAAATTCAAAACATGCTGATGCTGTAGCTTCGTAGCTGATATTGCAGCTCCACCTTCAACAGCTGCATTGTCAACTGTATTAGCTGGAAGACTCATTTGCCCTGCTGATAGTCTATCAGGGAAATGAGTATCACCATAAACTGTCGATGTAGGCATAATTATCTCCTAAAATACTTTGTTACTTATATTGGAAACATCTGGTGGTAACCACTCCTCACCCAAACGTGGAGGATGGTCTTGTAACTCCTGGTTTTCCCAGATACGTGAATCACCAAGAGGAATGTTCGGGTATGTTAGAAGTTTAGAGAATAATTCCCGTTTGAAAATCTTATGAACCTTAACAAAGTCAGGTTTTTCTACAATGTACCTACGTTCATCTTTTACTTCAATTTCAACTTTAGTAGTAGTTTCTAAATCATCAACATTCCATGGACCACGGAAGTCCCAGTTCTTTTCCTTAACTACTCCACATACTTCAATATCTTTTCTTGTAGGTCTCCTTGAGTATCTATAATCAATTTCCCATGTCATTGGACCTACATACCTACCCGATGCACCTCTAAATAAAATCTCAAGACTCTGAAATCCACGAAATTTATCTAAGTTGACGGTTGCAGTTAAATTAGCTAACTCATTAAGATATTCTCTATATTGTAGAGACTTAACTGGTCCCCAAGTCCATCGCTCAGTCCATGAGAATGAAGGCTCAATAATAGTAACACCTTGAGTTTTCCCTTTTTTGTCTACATTGATAAAGTGTAGTGCTTGTTGTAGCTCTTGACCAAACTGCGAAATATCCACCCATGAAGGTACACCATTAGAATCAAAGTTAAGTACTGCAACATCAAACGATGAAAGCCTTTTTGTTGTAATTGGGGTTGTCTCGAAGTCGAGAATAAATAATGGTCTGTAAGGTATAGCTACTCTATATGAGTTATGACTTACTCTAGTACAATTAGGTGGCCACTGCTTTACAAGTGTTTCATCATAGAATCCCCAGCCTGCATGTCTCCAAACATTCCATCCAATTAGTATCTCATCTGACCATATATTTTTTCTATCCTTAAAAGCATCACTATAAATATCAGTAGTAAATAAATCATCATGGTGTGGATCAAGGAATACATCGTACACTATTTGATAACTACCAGTTAGATTGCGACTCTCCGGATGTTCTACACATTTGAATAGAGCTTTATGTAGATTACCCTCTCCTTCATCTAAATCACCTGTAAAGGTCATATCAAATTCAGCTATAGGTCTTATCTGTGTAGCCATACTAATTTCCTATGTTGTGATTGTCTTAAGACCGCCTCTTAACTCACGTAAAGCTTCTTTAGTATTAGTCTCAATTTTACCAAGTAACATATTCTGCTCAGCATTCTTACTTTCAACACTAAACGAAGATGAAAATAATTGCTGTCTAGTGTGAAAGAATCCAGCAAATGATCCACGCTGAAAGTTTCTAATACCAGATAGCCTTCTATCTTCAGCTTCAGCTGCTAGTTTCTTAGCTTTAAGTATTTTATTTTCAACTTTCAACTCTTTTTCAAGTAACGCAATCCTGTTCCTTGTTTTAAGTTGAACTTCCCATGCAGCCTTCTTTTGAACTGTTGCCAGTCTTATTGCTCGTATTAGTTCCCCACCAACTACTTCCTTTAGATCATCATCAGCACTAAGACCAGCACCTCTCACAGCTTTATTCGCCTCAGTCCATGCTTCAGCATACCTAGCTACTTCAATCATCTGTTCTTTTAATGCTCTATTAAGCTCAGCTATCTTTCCTTTAGTGTCACTAATATTATCAACATTCGCTATAATGCTTTCAGACTGAGATTTCTGAGCTGCTACATTGATCTCAGTCATTATACTCTTCAGGTCTTTAGATAATTTCAGGTATACTCCAAACCCAGCAATTACAGCTGCAAGAGCTACAATCCAGTTACTCCATATAAGTGAGATAACAGCTGATAGGATAGCTATACCGGAAAGAATCTTTCCAACCATCATTAACCCCAATGAAATAGCACCAATCCATATAGTAATTTTAACATAAGTTGCAATGAGTCCTCTATTTTCCTTAATCCATCTACTAACTCCTTCAGCAGCATTCACAATAAACCTACCAATATCTCTGACATTCTCAGCAATAGCTTCACCGAAGTGCGTTAGTATCATTAAACCAGCAGCTTTAATTTGATCTAATAGAAATCCAAAGGAATCACTCATCTTATCAAAAGCTTCAAGCATTGAGCCTGCTCTATCTTCAAATTTCTCCAAAGCAATAGGTAATGATTTGAGACCATCTACTAATGCTTCTATTCCCTTAATTCCACGGGCTGCTCTAATTTGAGGAAATAGTTTACTTATTGATTCAGTTGGAAGCTTAGATATAGCATCTATGATTTTAACAAATCCAGCATCCTTAATTCCCTTAACTGAAATATCAAAGGCAAATCCAGCTTCCTTAAGTTTTTTAGCAAAGTCAGCTCCAGCTCCTGTTGGTGAAGTAAATGCCTTTAATACATTAGCAAACGCAATAAATGTAGCTTGAGACTCAACTCCAGCCTTGGTACTAGTAGCTATTGTAGCTCCCATCTCACTCATGGTAACGCCAGCAGTTGCAGCAGATGCAGCTACTAATCCTATACCCTTTGCCACTTCCTCATAAGTTATGACACCACCTTTCATTGTTGTGAACAAAATATCTGCTACATCATTAGCATCCTTAGCTGATAACCCATAGGCATTAAGCATTGTAATCATTGCTTTTCCAGCAGTTGCAGCATCGGTATATCCAGCAACAGCGGATTGAGCTGTAACCCTCAGGATAAGCATAGCATCATTGACATCAAACTGCGCTGAAAGTATATTGAACAAACCCAAAGTCATTGCTGTAGTAGACTGACCAAACTCTACAGACATTTTATGAATTTCTTCAGTAAACCTTCCCATGTGTTTCTCAGTATCCTCAACCATTGTGGAAACAAAGGCCATCTCTTTTGAGAACTTACCAAATACCCTTAATCCTGCAATAGCTGGAATAGATAACACAATAGCACTAACAGCTGCCCTTCTACCAGCTGCACTTAAATTGGCACCAAACTGAGAAGCTCTCTTACCCCACTCATTAAAGAACTTCTGCATATTCTCAGCTTTAAGGAACACTCTAATGAATGCAGCTCCAGCTTCAATATTAGGTTGACTAGCCATACATCACCTTAAGGCATTTCTTAGCTCAGCCAATTCAGCTTCAGTAGGATCTCTACTTCTATCAATTGAATTGTCATAGTAAGGATGGATGTCAGTGAATTGCATAGTGTCACAACTCTTGGCACAATTCGCATTATGAATTTTAGCTACAATCATTGAAGCTCGATCCCACTCCTTCCTATCCCTAGCATTCATCATCCATGATAGTTCCCTTAATGTAAAAGGCTTAGGATTAACTCCAATAATACCAGCAGAGTAATAAGCTAACTCTCTGTTACTTTTTGGATATCCTTCACTGAAACCTTCTTTATCTTCTCCACTATCTCCAGGGTCATTTCCACTGTTAGCTCCTTCACCTTTCTTATTGCCTCGGTTACTTCCTTTCTCCCGAGGCTCAGGAAAAAATCCTCCCATTCCTTGAAAAATGCTTCATAAGAACCCTGAAGAGATGAGAGATTAAGTAGTCTACCAAACTGACTACTAGAAACACTTCTCTCCTTACATTGATCCTCACATAACAAAAATAACATATTAACAAACAGCATGATGTTTTTAGCTTCTGTAGGAGCTAAATCAACTGCAAGTACATTATTCTCGCCAATTGGATCAAGTAAGTCAATACCAATTTTTCCTTTAACTTCCTCCATTATGCCTACCGAGAGATCAATAGACCAACTAGCACCATCCTTGTCTGCGAATGTCTGCATTAAACTATCCTTTCATTAAGCACTAGACCACGTGGGAACTCTACCGTGAACTTGAGTCATGGTAGCTTCAACTGAATACATCTGAATATCACCGTGAGTCTCAGCTCTGTCAAACTTAGTGATGATGAAGTCACCCTCAGGACCAGATCCAGTTGGAGCACTCTTCGCATAGAAAGCAATTCCTGTAGCTCCATCTCCATTGTAAATGTTAGTGAAGTAAGTTGCTCGTAATAGCTCTACAATTGTAGCTTCATCACCATTATCGGAGACTACATTAGCAAGGTCGAAGGCTAGCTTCAGTCTCTTAATAGACTGTCTCGCATCCTCCCATGCTCCAGAGATTCTCCTAGTCGCATCAGCGACATCTTTATCTAGTGTAACAGTTAAGTCCTTTATACCCTTAACTTGCCCTGTATTGGCAATAGCATTAGGCGGACCGTAGGATAATATAGCATTTTTACCGAGAGGAATTACAACCTCAGCCATGATAATCTCCTTAAATTTAGGGGTTCTTAAACGCCCTATCTTTTGATCTTGATAACACCTTACGAAAACCGAATCTACTACTAAGCCACTTATCTAGAGTAGGTCTCATGAAAGCTCGCTTAGGATATTTCTTTTTGCCACCCTTACCTTTGCCGTGCATAGCACCCCACTCGTGCTTATAGCCCCATAGTTTGGCTCTTGAAAATGCTGTACCAATAAGAACATCTTCCTTGACGATACTCACACCAAACTGAATTGCTCGGCTAAGAAAATCCTTCTTCTTTTTATGAGCAAATGGCTTTGCAGGTGCATTAGAGTGATACCCTCTTTGATCTAATGGTTTACCTGACCTCTTTGATAAAGGTAATACAACTCTTTTGAATGACCTGATAGCCCAAGTTCTAAGTGAAGCACCAGCTTGAAATAGGAAAGTCCTCTTCCACCTCTGTGTGTAGTCTACAACTCTATGTCCTCTGTTAGTGAACCTAACTCTATATGTAGCTTTAACCCTAGGCATATGAGGCTTAGGAATATAGAAACTACCAATATTAGGTGCTTTGAATATAGGCATCAGTCTTTAATCCAAGCTACTTGATGCTTAACCTGAATAACCCCAGTGAAAACCCTCTCCTGAGTTAGATCATCAGCATCAAATGGTATGACGATAGTATTTTCCATCCAATTAGCACTACCATAGCTACTTTCACTTATGAACTCAGAGATTTCCTCAAGTAAACTCAACATCGAGTCAGCCTCTTCATTATCACTATGATCCACATTCTTTTGAACTACAACTCCACTAGTAATAATATCGAGTCTTCCTGATCTTGAAATCTGCTGTGTTTCGATGAGTGATGTCATCACTGTCACTCTCAGTGTCTTTAACTCCTTTAATGTGTAGAGAGCTTTATATTTCCTAACTGCAGTAAAATCATGACTGAAAGATGAACCAGTTAAAAGATTCTTGATACCTTCAGCTACTAAAGCAGCTCTACTCATCGTCATTTTCCTTTGTGTGGATTCTTAACAGTGTATGGTATCTTTCAGTGTATCTAAATACCTCACCGTCTCCCTCGGCCATTACAGTGTATCTATTGCCTTCGTCGATGATCTGGTCGCCTTCGAGAGGAGTCACTACTACCCCTCCTAAAACTAAATCATCAGGAGGAACCAACCAATCTCTACCTTCACTAACATGCCTAATATCATTATTGTCCACCCAGATGTAAGCTGTCCTTGCTATGGTCGCATTAAGCAACCATATAACTTCACTCCCACGCTGATACCTCACCCTTCGATGAGGCATCAGCAATGGAAGCGCAGACAACGCGGACTCAATGAGGTCAGCCATTAGCTACTCAAAATACCAGATCACAGTAGCACCGACCAAGGCCAGTACCACCAACATTGTCAGGTCTACCAGTGCCAGTATGAATACAGCTAACACCAATGTAGTCATACTTTAATGTAGTTCCAGCAATATTAACAAGGAAGCCTAGTGATGGAATTTTAACTCTAACTTCCTCACCTAAGTCACCAATACCACCAGCACCAAGCATATCAATCACATCAAGCATATAGACAACACTTGATCCATCAATAGTAGCATTAACATCAAGTAAAACTGATATCTTCAGCGTATCAGCATTAACAAGTCCAGCAACAGTATGATCTGGAACTCTAATTGCAATCTCAGCATCAATATGAGCCCCACCTTTCACAGTACTAAATAACTGAGAAAGGTTAATCCCAGCTGTACTATACGTTGTAGCGGCAGCTGCAGGAAGTATAGCTATACCATTAAGGTTAGGCGAAGCTGAAACATCATGTAGCCTGGGAATATCACGAATTTCAGGCACATTAACCATGCTGTCCTCCTCTCATTAAAAGAACATATCCATAGTGACATCAGCACCAGCACTAGCATCATGACTAGCAATGGCTCTGATCCCAACATACCTTAGTGTAGTAGATGGAAGTCTAAACCTTACGGTATAACCTTCATCACCAACTCCACCAGCACCTAACATCTGAATGACTTCACCAAGGAGAACGCTACTTGCATCAATAGTAGTATCAGTATTCTCAGTCATAACTGCCCATGTAATTGTTGCAGCATTAGCAAGATTACCAACAGCAAAGTCAGCAACAGAGATTTCAAGCTCCATATCAGCGATTCTAACACCACTGGCAGTAATGGGCCCTAAATCCCATGTAACACCAGCTGCATTATAAGCAGTAGTTGCATTAGGACTTGCAACAGTCATCTGAGGAAACAGCTTATCCTGTAACCTCATCGTGTCCTTAATTTCAGAAACATTAACCATTATTATTCTCCTTTCAAAGAAGATTTAATTTCAATCAAGCAGTAAGAAGGTCAACAACTTCCGTATTGGAAATTGAATCAGTGACATGGATAGGAACATTTTCCCACGTAGTCGGGAATGGAGCAGGAGTACCAGTTGTAGTAGTAGCAGTCCTATTTGCTTGCAACTGAGCCTGAGACCTGCGATTCATAAAGATCATATCAGGCTTGAAAGCAGTCGTGAACTGTGCCCATAGCGAAGCAAGCATTACATCAGTAAGTGACTCACTTCCTGAAACTGAATTATCAATTTCACCAACTCTTCCAACACAGAATCTATTACCAACCTGAAGACCAGGATAGGCTAGTAACTCCTGAACATAAGCGGTAAAAGAATTAGTTCCACCACTATCAAGAACACTTTCAATCCTTACATCACTGACTTCCAGTGCTCCATTGTTACCCCAAACCCAGTTAACATCCTGAGGTCCAACCTTAATCATGAATGCTGAAGTAGCAATGTTACCACCACCAGTTTCACCAGCATCAACAACTTGGTTAGCTGCAGCTGACAATCCAAGTGCATCATGCAAACCAGGGAAACCCTTAGCATCACCAAGGGAACCATGACGAGGACTTCCAGCAGCCTGAGTCAACCCATAGTAAAACTGAGTTGAAATATGCTGAGCAGCAGCCTCAAGCTGAGCACTCGCAGCTAATGCAATATAAGCCTCAGGTCCATCCTCAGCACGATCAGCAATAGCCTTATCACAAACCCAACGAGGACTCATAATAAACGTTTCCACTAGCCTATTTTCATAGGTAGCCTTCGTAGCTGCAGTTCCCTCATTCGCATTACGGAAAGCGACAGTCGGAAGAGTCGTCAGTACAAGAGTTTTGTAATGGATACCCTTAATTGTCCTAGCAGGTACCATTGCAAGTTCAGGATGAGCCTGAATAACCTCATCAATTAACTCAACGACATGGTCATTAGCATTATGAACTGCAATATCAACAAGGGTAGGCGACGCAAACCTCAGTGGAATTTCATCACCAGACATCCTCCTCATCAACATCAACATAGCAGCAGCCATCTGCTCCTTATTCATATTTACTTTAGGCAACTTTTTCATTATAAATCTCCTTTCAAGAGAAGTATCAAACTAATTACTTGGGCAATGTAATACCAGCAGCAAACGAAGCTAGTCCTGGCCCAATCTTCGAAGTAAGATTCTCAACCTTCTTCTCACGAGCGAGAACCTTAGGATCATCCTCATCATCGCTAAAACTAACTTCCTCTTCACCACCGAGGTCAAGAGAGTTGAGTTTCTTTTCAAGCCCATCGACTCGATCCTGGAGCTTCTTAATATACAGAGTTCCAGCCTCAGTGAAGCTCTTACCCTCTGCAAACCAAACTCCACCATCAGAACCGTAGGCTTCAATAAAAGCCTGACCTGTGAATCCATCAGAGGATTTCATCTGAGTAGACTCAGCATCAGCTTTCTTTTTCTTTTCAAGATCATCCTTAATCTTCTTATCCTTGGCTTCCTTCAACTTCAGCTTCAACTCCTCCTCCTTGAGCTTCAATTCCTCAGCTTTCTTATTGGCATCATTATTATCAGCCATTTCATTATCTCTATTAAGGAACAAAACTGACACTACCTTTTCAGACAGTGCATTAACTGACGTTTTATTGTCAGCACCATAAGGGCAAATAGCAACCCCTCTGAGAGGCCACTCACGCATAACAACTCCAGGACCATGAAACTTCTTACCGTTCACGGTTACTGACTTATCCTCAGCAATCTCCTCCATTACAAGTCCTTGACCTCCGTAGTAAATCGAAGACTCAAATGGAATACCTGCTTTGGTTTGCTTGATGATAGTTGAAGCTTGATCGCCTTCTTCTACACTTACAATCTCACCTCGACAGACTATCTCTTTATTGCTGATCTCAAACTTGTCTAGAAATCCTACTAATGGAGCACCATGCACCCAATCAAGTGGGACTTTCTTTTTGGAAAACATACCACTATGATCGTGGATGATATTACCAAACCAAGTATTGACAGGAGTGTTAGTCCTAACAATAAGTTTAACAGACATCCTGTCTACAGCTTCATCACCATCTTTATTCTTGATAGCAGCGAATTCTAGCTCACTTGAACTGAATATCAGTTTACTGGCTTCAATTTGCCTTACTTCAGGCATTCAATTACCCTCCCTATTTGTCGATTAAACATATCTTCTGACTGCTTAGCATTTGAGTAGTTAGAGAAAGTACTCGATTGCAACTTAATTGGCATTCCCAGTAGGTGCAACCTTTGTAAGTCCTCTTTTCTTAAGTTCTTCTTCTTCTTTTTCAAGTTCATCTAACACCTCATTCCAATCCTTACCCATTCTTCTTGATATTCGTGTGCGTGAGTTAAGTCTCCCATCAACTGCTTTATTGTCAGCCACAGTTTCCTTTAATGGATCAATCCAAGGTAGACCTGTTGGTATCCATTCCCACTTAACATCAGATACAGTCATATTACCTGGAAGTTCCAACACACCAGCTATAATCCATAGCCTCATTCTCCACGCTGTTAGTGCATTAAGTAGATCCTGAACATCCCTTCTCTTATTAGCAGCAGACTGCTCATACATGAGTAGAGCTTGTCTTGCACCTGAGTAATTAGTAAAACTCTCATTATAGAATGAATAGGGAATATCTAAAGCCTTCAACGCCAGTGACATCATTGTCTGAATGAAGTCCTGGAATTCAGTTGCAGGTTGTTTACTCTCTAGAAACTCAGCATCATCCTCTAATTCAAGATCAAGGAAGATAGGACCCTTACCGAAGTTAATCTCATCTCCACTTTCATCTGTCCCTTTAGTAACCTCACCTACAGGCTTCTCACCAGCTCTCTTCAATGCTAGTGCAAATAACTGAGAAACCTTAGCCCTAGCTAGAGCATAAGTGATTCCCTCATACGTATCCTGCAATGTATTGATACTAGCAGCTAAAGGACTAATCCCTCTAATCTGGTCAAAGCGATCCCAGTAGCCAAACTGAATAACATGCTTAGCGGAAAGCACTCTACCAAATTCTAATCTACTACCATTTAAGCTCCTATTATTGATAATAAAAGCCTGAGCAGCACCTCCCTTTGATACCTTAACACCACGCTTAAAGTCACCTGCCTTGTACCTACCTGAATGAAAAGCACCACCGTGGTTAGCTACTCTATCACCTTCAATAGCTTGAAGAAAGCCTGTCCTTAACATATACAACAGTACATCACCATCTACAGTCCTTGAAGCCTCAGCTATCCTGATAAACCTATGCAACCCATGTCGCTTAGCTATATCGAAGTTCTGATGAGCACTCCACCACCTTACTAACTTCTCAATATGGTCATCAAGATCCTTGATTCCAGTTTTAGATTGGAAACTATGAGTAGCAACATAATCTAAATGCTTTCTAATAGCCCAAGCTGCTAGAGTGTAGTTCCTTCTTAAATCCCTAGTCGTAGAGATTAACTTTCTTCTCTCGCTAACATTAAGATGATCGTCCTCGGATTTTACATCATTTCTAGGTGCTCTTCTTCTTTTATCGGTGGTAGCACCATCATAGCTAAGAGCATTACGCTTCTTAACAGCATCATTACTACCACGTTGGAATATTGTTCCTAGTATCCCCATATCAACCACCACTCAGGTTAATACTAGACGATACCGAAATAGTCCCAGCTTCAATGGCAGCTCTTCTTTCCCAGTAACTAACCTGCTTCAACAGATCCTCCATTTTGACATTGATACCATCCACTGTGATTTCACTCACACCTGGACTAGCAGCCATAATATCTTGGAGTTTTCGAGTTGTTTCAGCAGCTGTTTCACCTGCCATAATACTACCTCACTACTGGTTGTACAGCTACAACCTTACAACCATTTGGTATTGCTGCCCACTCAGCACGCTTACGTTCCCAGTAAATCAGAATAGGTAGCCCGTTATCCTTACGACAAACTGCATACCATGTTGGTTTCTTGTCTGTAATAATACTACTCCTTAGTACCATCAACTAAAAAGCTCTTCCTCACAACACCATTATTACTAACACCATATTGTGAAGTCCAGTGCAACCCACAGCATAAACACTTCCAATGTTCCCAAACAATAAAAGAAAACTTAACCCCACTGCTTTCACCTGGAAGATTTTGCCTACTTCTCTCTTGTATAAATACACTACTATGTTCACTACACCTCACACATGGAAGCATTTCCTCAGCTTCACTACCTCTCTTCTTCCTAGCAACATCTTTATTAAACACTGGAAATTTCAACATCATTTACACCGATAGGTATTTAATTGGTCTGCGAACCCTTTTAGAAACTGTAGTATCTAACGTCTGACATCCTACCATTGAAGCACCTACAGCACACCCTACTACATCATCTAACCAGTGATTATCCCTTCTACCTGGATGCAGCGACCACTGATTAACTTGCCTTCCCCTACCACTCACCTCAACAAAATACTCCGCTGTCAAGTGTTCAGCTAGTAACCTATGATCGTATTTCCCAAACAGTTGCAAGCACCCTCGTTCACCTGGAGGACTCAACAGTGAGCTATTAACAAATGACTTCCAATGATTAGTATCATACAATACATGCCTAACACCATCACGGGAGAGAGCTGCAGGAATCCTCCACGCTAACCCTAAACGATCCCCAGCTGATTTCCTGTAATCATTTAACTGCTTCCTATCAGCACCAATATACCTACCATGAGCTGGGATCACAATAGCTGAATAATCAGACTCACGACAGAAGGATTTAACTAACGATGTTTTCCAGTTAGCATCAATTAACAACCTTCCAATAGATAGTCCACTGAAGCCTTCCTTACCTACAAATCTATGAGTTAATAACTTCTTAGTCAGATCCTGTAGCCCAGCATATATAGCGCCATCTGGTCCTCTTCCTGGATACTTCTTTTGAAGTGTATCTTGAATATCCGACAGTGAAAAGTATCTCCTCTTAGTCTCAGGCCATATACCATATTGAACAATATACCCATTAAACTGTTCATCCCAACCGCAGACCATGTAATACAGTGCATTCAAGTGTATATCAATATGAGCTGTAAGATGCTGACAGTTAGTAGGTACCTGCCATCTAGTGTGACTAGTTGTTTTCTCAAGTATCCCATCAATAGTTATCTGCTCGCCATCAGAGGCATCATCAAGTGGATCATTTTGATACTCAGCCCAAAATGCAATCTCTCCAACAGTACTCCTTAAATCCATTGCATATTGAATAGCTGACAACTGATTCTTATTGAAGCACTCATTCCACATTGGAACAGCACCTTCGTCCATTGCTTCCCTGTTCTCAATGTAGAACTTATGAGCTATTTCACTTCCAATCTTTTTCAAGTCATTATACTCATCCCATAGTTTCATGTTAACAGGCATTTCTGTGAGTAAACCTGTCCTAACACCATTCCATTCAGGATGAGCTTCAATGTCAAGGAACTTCTCAGCTAGATCCCCTTTATGAATCACAGTACAAGGCATTACAGCTGAGATTTCTTCCTCGTGACCTTTCAGACCGAGTATAGTTCCAAGGATTGTATTTTCTCTGTCTTGACACTGCTTTAGTGACCTCGCAGACTCATCTGTCTGTGGGTCATCAAGGATAACAAATTCAGGTCTCAGTGTTCCTCTACCACCTGGAAGGTTATGCTTCATGCCTCGGATAGCACCAGTGATACCTCTAACCTCAATTAGCGACCCTGAACATCTACTCCCTAATATACTAGGAAATACAATCTTCTCACTCCTCCATGTTAAGTGAGTTGAATCTCCTCTCCATAGCTGTCCAGCAGCTCTATGACTAATACCTTCCAACATCCACATTGGATATACAGCCATAGGCCAATCTTCAAGGATAGCTTCATTAGTGGAAAGTTCACTTTTGATATTTTCCATTCCCTGTGAGCCCTGCTTGTCTGTAGCAGAGATCAGCACAACGTACCGTCGCCTACCAGTCAACAACGCCCATATACAAGCAGCTTCCGCTATTGATGTTTTTCCAGTACCTCTAGGCATTGCATAAGCGAATAACCCTCCGGTACATACAGCAGCCTCCATTCTACCGATTACTTCCTTATGCTTCTCTGAAAATGGACGAGTGAATATTCTACTCTGATATTCCCTGCAGAAGCTCGATAAGCTTTTACTACCCCTATCCTTTCTATCCGGATTCCGAGTAGTAGGGATTTCCCCTATGTCACGCTTGGATTTTGATTCCTTGCGTTGATACTCAATCGAAGCTTCACGTCCACTGACTTGCACTATGTTCCACCAACTACAATAATATCATAAAGCGCTTCAGATACGGAAGCTGCAATTTTAAGGTTTTTTGTACCAGCATTTACAAGCCAGGCACTAGTAGTATCAATTGTAAGCATGAAAGCGCTAGCATAGTCTATAGTAATAATATCACTACTATTATCAAGAAATACAAACGGGCTAGCACCTGCACCACCAACCTTTAAGAAATTAGTAGAATTACCTGTATGGGCACCCCATGTTAAAGTAGACCTATTTATAACTACCAATCCACGGACCTTAGCGAATGTAATAGCCTCACCATACGGATTAACAAGGGTACCTGAGTCAAATAAATTGAGATCCTCACTACCAATACCTAAAATTCTTCTATCGTGCCATATCTCATCAGCTTGACTAGCATCAGTGCCAAATGCTAATTCAAATGTGTGAGCTAGTGAAATACTCTCATTTGTATTATTAAGATCATTACCCCTCTCAGTGGATAAAGTTAACTGTTGAAAAAACTTAGCTGTTAATGCTGATAAAGCCATAGTACACCTCCTTATGCTTCCTCGCCAACAATTGCTATATCGTATAGAGCTGTAACAGCTGTACCGATCTCAGCAATTCTAAGTAGATCAGTTGCTCCAGCTCCTACTGCCCAGCCAGTAAGTGTTGGATTTGTGACAAGCCAAAAGCCACCTGGATGCAGTATAGTCATATCACCTAGCGCTGAAAACGGGCTAACATCAGTACCAACCCACTCATTCCCACCACTAGCACCAATCCCAAGTACACCAGCAGTAGGACCAGTGTGACCATCATGAGTAACAGTTAAATCTGATTGGTTGATAATGATTATAGCTCTAATGATACCGAATGTAATAGTATCACCAAAGACATTAGTTCCAGGAGTTCCAAGCGCTCCTGCAAGATCTAAATCATCAGTCCCGCTAGCAGCTAGCTTCCTCCGATCATGGAAAATCTGGTCAGCTTTACCTATCGCTCCAGTTCCATAAGTAAGCGATAAAACCTTAGATAAACTCAAGGGATCCTTAGCTGTCCCTAGATCCCCTGCCTTCTGAGAGTTAACCTCAAAACTAGCTCGAATTGTACCAGTAAGTCCAGTAATTGTAGTCGCCATTATCTTCTCCTAAATAATTACAGTTAAACTGCAAGCAAACGAGTAACAGCACTTTTATCTTTATAGTGCTGCTTAATTTCATTATGAGTCAAAACACGTCTGTAAAAAGCAATCCTACCCATTTTCCCATCGAAGCCTTTATCATCGCGAAATGCTGTATTCCCAAATCGTACTACACTATCACCAGCACCAGCATTCTTAATTGTAGTAATAGCACTAGTATCAAATGGGTTGTTTGCATCCTCAGCTCCATTGATATATATACGAGTTTCAACATCAGCCTTAAATGTATATGCTACATCATACCACACACCAGTAGAGATAGTAAAGGCTGACTTCAGAGTTCCAGTTCCACCACCTGCATCATTTAGAATGAAAGCAAATATCTTGTCACCTGGAGTAAAATCCATCCAGAATAAGAAAGGAGAAACATTGTCAAAAGCACCTTTACAAGCTAATATGCCATCAGCAGCTATTGTATCAAACTTGACATGAAATATAAAGGTAAACTCAACCATATCATCAAAGACAGCTTTATCTCCAACAACTAAGACATCATCTTCCCTTGCATTCTTAGTTAAATGTAAAACACGGCCCTGCTCACTATCCAACCAGTCAGCTAGTGGAGCCATATTTTTTAGTGTAGCGTGATTATTATATACACTATTATCCAGTAGTGTTACTCCAGTTTTTCCTATATTAGGATCCCAGTACCCTAAAAGATCCTTCCATAGCCCAGGATTAGCAGGAGCACCATCCCTAGGAGCAAAACCATTACTGAAGTTAGGTGTCTCTAGCTGGATCACTCAACTATCTCCGTCAGTACAGTATGGGTCTCTTCCATAGCAGCTCCACCACCATCAGTTGACCTTAAAGCTTGACTAGCCTGATTATTAACAATAAGTATCCCGTATGAAGTTGTAGGAACTAAAATACCAATATGACCAATATTGATAGTAGCATTAACACATGATAGTGTTCCTATCAATTTCATTTGTCCAAGGTTACCTACAGTTTCTGTGAAAGCAGCATCACTACCAGTCACTCCGCCAGCATTACCTATAGTAGAACCAACTGCAGGTGACTGAGCCCAATAAAAGAATACTAAGTCTCCGTCAGCAGGTGCAGCCTCAAATTCAAGACAAGCATCTAGTGACCATCTTCTACTATGAATTTCAGGAAGAAATGCTTTATCTGACTGCCGACTACCATCTGTAGCAGCAAGGCCAACTAAATCAATCTGTGCAATAATTGCAGTATCAATAATTAGACTATTAGCAGCTGTTACTGGTGGACCAGCACCAGAGTTAGGGAAATCAGTAGCATCGCTATACACAATCTGCAATGGTACACGTTTCATAATCAACTCCCGTCAGCAAATATGTCAACTGCATCATCAACATCAGATTGAATAGCTTCATCACTTGCATTAGCAATAACAGAAGAATCGAGATTCCTGTTAGCTGCTAGTAGAGCCTTCATCATCTGAACAGCAGTACCGTGCGTATTTGAAAAGGCTCCCTTAGCCCATATCAATCTATTGTTGTGGTTAGTAATCCCACTATCCTCATTTCGGATAGTTTCAGCAGCTATAATACAAGCTACTTCAACCCGAGTTACCAGCCTACTATCATTAAACAACAGTTTCAGATCACTATAACTAGCCATATTATTTTCCTTTACACTGAATCAAAAAGTGGAGCCATCCGAATATACATTAGATCAGCATTGCCAGCACTATTCAATACTTCTGTATCGCACCTATTAACAACAACAGGTTGACCATAGCGAAGCATAGGCTCAAAGATAAATGTTTCCAACTGCGGTAGTGGATCATCATCAGATGACAAGTGAAGTGAGCCTATCTTTTGTAGCTGTTCAAGCCCACGTTCAAGTGAACTAGCTGCATACCCAGTATAAGCAGCATCAGTCCCTGCTAACCCACCTGTATTTCCTGTACCAGCTGTAAACGATAAAGATGGACCCCAATATAAATCAATAGTCTCACTTGCATCTGGAAAATCACCATTAACAAACTCAACTGAAAGAGTCACAGCATATTGCCTTGCACGTTTTTCACCAAGGTCAACTTTAACACCTTGTCGTGCAGCACCAGCAGCTAGTGCAGTTAAATCAAGATCATCTGTCCTAGTGCCACCAACTGCAGTACCAGCAGCATAATCCGTTTCATCAGCCCATACAAAAGCTGGGCCTTCATGTCTAGGTATTACATTAGGCATTAGATCCCCTTTGGATTTTCCTGTACATATCATTAAGCTGCCCTTGAAGCAGCTCTATTTTGTTTTCAAGATGAGGTAAGTGGTTATCTATTATTCTTTTAACCTGCCACGCTACAACAGCCTGAGTTGCTGTAATAGTCAGCATCCATCCTATTGTAAACAATAACAACCCAACATGAATTGTAACCATTGCTATTCCTTTACTAAAGTAACTGGTACCTTAGTAACAAAACGCAATGCAAAATTCACTGCTGCAACAGCAATAAGAATAAATGTAGATGCAGTAGGATTCTCAGCTACAAAGTCCTGCCCTTGAGCCAACACTAGAAACCCAGCTACCAATGTCAGTATATTAAACCAAATCGTTTTACTACTCGATAGAGGTTTACTTATCATTATCATCAATATCTCCCTTTGGGATAATTTCAATTTTAATTGAAGCGAATCGAATACCTAGTACTGTAACCTTAACACTCACCCAGCCAATTTCTAATACCCTACTCAACAATGGAATAACAAAGTAACTAATCAACTTAGAAACAATAGATGCGGTTTCTCTGAATTCACGAGTCACTGGGTAACCTTTTAGGATGAATTACTGAATCAAAGTTTACAGTCTCATCAACTAAACACTCATTAACATAAACTACAGTGTACCAGTAGTTCTCATTTCGACACGCATCTATAGCTTTTTGCATAGAATCAAATACACCTTGAAATTCCCAACTAGCCATAAAGTCATGCTGCTACTCCCGTACAATTAGCTGTAACTTCTACTCCAGCAAAATTAGCACTCCTCACAGCATAGAACTCATCAGGAATACCTCTATCACCATCAAGTTCAACTAACCCATCATTATGAGAATTCCAAGCTAACCACTTGATATTATACTTTTTACTCTCATCCCACTGAACTCCTAACATTGCAAGAGCGTGACCCCACCAGTTGTAGGCAATATATCCAGGAAGTCCATTTAGCAACAATGAAACACACTGCCTCATCATACCAACTTTACTAAACGACTTCCCAATTGTATCCCACCACTCATGAGGCTTATACTTCAACCGATTCTCCTGCCATCCCTTTTTGAATGTATTTTTATTAGTAGTACCGTCCTTAGCAAATTCAGATGAAGCTATCCCTTCTTTAGCAGCTCCAGCGATAGTCTCACTTAAATAAAATCCTCTATTCCTCCAATTCACCAACCATCCAAGTGTAGCTGGAGCTAACCTAACATATTTCTGATTCTCCTTCAGCATCATTGCTTCAAGAGCAGTACTAATCCCATAAGCCCAGCAGTAATTCGTATTGCCTTGATTTTTCGGCTTGACTTGTTGTGCTGCAAAATAATGAATAGGCATTGTCTGGTGGAGGTGAGCTTCCTGAATTCTTTCCTTCCACTCATCATCAGGAATAAGCATATCAGCTTGATCCTCAACTGGAATCATTCCGCGAGATAAAGCTTCTTCTGACCCGTATTCAATGTAACGACCTATGACTCCAATTTCTTTTGGAACTAGGTGGTAGTTGCTATCATTGATACTTTGAACAATTCTCATTTACTAGCTCCACAAAAATTGTAAGTAATATATCAAACAAGATGGAATAAGTAATATTGAAGCAACTAGCAACAGAACAACTACTGATCCAAATAATGACTTAATGTCAGCTCCTTCTGCTCTTACTTGTTCTACAAGTGCAAATACAAAGCCAGTTAGAACTAAACACATATAACCTATGAACGCTAATCCAATAGATTCAAGGAATGTTATTACTTTAGTCATTATGCTGAGTCCATCTGCCTTTAGTTAGCTTCATTGCAATTACAATTACAGCTAATACTAATACTACACCAGTCGCAATACCGCTAATGAATACTAGAACTGAAGTAATCATTTCTCCTTCTCCAACAGCTCAAACACCTTACTAACACTACTCGGCAAATCAAATCCCCTAACCTTACCGCCATCAATAGGAATCAAATAAATCCTAGGCAATTTCTTACCTTTTGAATCTGCCAAAAAAGCCTCTAGCTCTCCTGTAAGTTCCCCCTTCTTGTCCTTGTCCACAATCCCCCCCGGAACTAGAACATGACCCTTTGACCTCAACATCGACCTGAACTTCAAGCTGTTGATTATCTGCTGCTGCTCTTTCGACAGGTTGTCTATCTCGCTCGACTCGTAAACTATTCCCACCCTCCACTTCAATCCTGGGAGCGGAGGTGGGTCGATAGGGTCCGGCGGCGGTTCAGGTCCACCTCCTATAGAAATCTCCTTCTTAACCAACTCATACCTACCCGGAATATTAACATCAAGTAGAATAACGAAGTTACCCTTCGTTCTACCTTTAATATACAGAACAGGTTTACTATTCAATGTCTGCAACACTAACACCTGAGGTGCATTCTTCTCAGGATAAACTTCAACAATACAATCAGCGAACTCCTCAGTCGTAACCCCATCAACAAAGAATAGGTCAGCTTCCTTAACATCAAGTTCACTTGGACCGATTATCTCAGCAGCGAAGGAACTCACCACTCCACATAAAAACAGTACACTAACTAATAT
>SDBT01001621.1_pt1 | contig 39958 bp, 32 predicted proteins | sample 2277101 | NCBI WGS metagenome assembly SDBT01 (sample SAMN10404973, study PRJNA504765) | marine sediment metagenome | isolation source: marine sediment core GS10_PC15, 103 cmbsf | place: Arctic Ocean: Southern Knipovich Ridge | collected 2010 | reverse complement strand
CATTCAATGATAATGAATCAACTAAACTTGATAACTTTTTATAATAACTCTCATTAACAATTTTTCCAACAGCATAAAAAAGGAATTGATATCTCTTTCTTTTCAGTAAGCTTAATGCTTCTATAATGAACTCAAGCCCTTCTTTAGGAGAAATGGAACTCACAAAAATGAAAATAGTTTTATCATCATTTTTTCTTTTTTTCAAAGTTTTATTGTTCAGATTTTTTTCATCCAATCCCGGTGGGTTTGCAACTATTTTATCTTTAGAAATATTAAACATTCTAATCATATCTCTCTTTGAAAACTCTGAACCACACATTGTTTTATTCGATGAAGTAAAAATGAACTTCTGTATATTGAATCTAATCAATCTTTCTATATCGTTAAACAGCTCAGATTCTTTTTTTAAATGGTCAACATCATATATAATATTCATCCTGGGTTTACGCTTTATTATCCCTATTAAATTACCAACTATAGGACCTACAAAACCAATTCCTACAATTACAGAAATATCAGATATAAATAGAGCTTTTATGAATGAATTTATCACAAAGTAAAACCCGTATATTTGTCTGTATCTCTCTATCTTTTTTGGAGTATCTATCTGAATAAATTTTATATTATCTATATTTTTTCTTTTATGATGTTTTTTTGTTATCACCCAATATTCAAACTTTTTACTTCTTGATAGGTATTCATAAATGAGCTTTCCAAGACCTCCATGGGTTAAAGGATAAAATTCTCTACTGATGACTAATATTTTTTGTGGCATTTTAGGACTTTTGTATTATTACAATAATCAACTTGCAATGATAAAGGAGAAAAGATGATTAAGCCATTTAAACAATTTACATGCTAATATTTGGATGGGCCTTTTCTCTTAGCTATTAGTGAATGTATTCTTTTAGGAATTGGTGTAGATACCGTGGCAGCGAATCATACTTTGTTCCTTATCTAAAATATGAGATGTATCTAGAGCAATTAACTCAACTTAATCAATCTTTATTTTCTCGAGTTCTCTTTTCCACATTAGTAGCTCACCGAAAAAGCAGCTTTTTAATATAGGTTTTTACCGGAAATTTGCGTTTAAGCTTTTTATAATGAAGAATAAAAAATAGGGGAGAATATCTAAAACCTCCATGTCTTCTGGAGACAGATAACATTTCTTCCATAAGTTTATCGCGATTTTCAAGAGCATGGCTCTTTGCTTCAGGGTATTTTCTGTTATTGGCAAGAACATGAGGGAAGTATTTTAGCTTAAATCTCTTTCCAATCCTTATCCATAGGTCATAATCCATACTATAATGAAGATTGACATCATACATTCCTATATCTTCGAGGACATGCCTTCTTGCAAAAGAGGCGGGGTGCTGAATAAAGTTCTTTCTATTTATCAATCTATTCAGATTAAAATCTTCTGATTGACTTCTGCTTATTACATTGTCTTTATCATCAACCTTAGTGCACTCACCATATACCATACCAATATCAGGATTTTTATCGAAGAAATCTACCACTTTTGAAATAGCACCAGGTACAAAGGTATCATCAGAATTGAGCCAGCCTATAATCTTACCTTTTGACTTCAATAAACCTCTATTATATGCATCTGACTGTCCCTTATCTGCTTCCGAAATCCAGAGTAAAGAAGATTCGTATTGTTTCAGGATGTCAATGGTCTTATCAGTTGAGCCCCCATCCATGACAATATGTTCGATATCGGGATAATCCTGATTTATTACACTCAAAATGGTCCTCTCTATGAACTCTCCTTGATTATACGATGGAGTGATTATTGAAACTAAAGGACTATCCATCATGTAGGCTTTTCGTCAGACCTGGTTTCCTTACATAAAATTAAGGAAGCTAATAATAAAAGTGTCATTTCCCATGAAACAGGCTGTTTAATTTAATATTTTTGTTTTTGGCGGGCAAAAAGCCATAAAATCTTATCATAAGCAGATTTTTTTAGAAGTTCAATGTTTAAGACCAGCAGGACTGTTATGACAACCCAGGACATTAAGTGCATTAAAATCACAAAAGGTTTCATAAAATAAAAAGTCAAATCCTGCATCCTCAAAGCCGAAGCTATTAATCTGCTTGCTGAAATTGGCAACTCAATCCAGACTATTATAAACAGTGAAATAAAAAATATTCCTATAAGTCTTTTTGTGAAATCACAAGTTTTTTTATTCTTAAGCAATTCAAATAAATATGGAAGGGTAAATATGAAGTAAATGCAGCGATAACAAAAATTTCTGTGAACAAAGAAGAAAAAAAAGATATTGAATGACCCTATAAGAAAAAACATTATATTAATTGAGCTGGTTTCGATCCCGGCAATACCGGTCTTAGAAGAGAAGATGAACGAAAGAAAAAATGCAAGGCAGCCCATCAACAAAGTAAAAATTACAAGAAACTCTTCTACGCCAAGTGAGATTAAAAATTGGGTTGCTCCAAAGGCAAATCTGCCCGTAGGCTTTGGTATAATTTTTCTTAACACTAAAAGATCAGAATAAGTGAAGAAAAAATACGATCCTATTATTACGACTGAGAAAATTACCAAGAGCCAGAACCTTTTTTGGCTTTTTATATGTTTGATAAATGCCACAAAAGAGGCGGCCGGATAAAGTTTCAGAAAGGTTGCAACATATATACATAAGTAAGAAATGCTATTTAATATGCGTACTTTGCTGAACATAAAATATACGGCAAGACCTAACAAAGTAAACATGAGAAGGTCGGTATTAGCCCTTTCCACTCCCAGCATAACGGTTGGTGAGAGTAGCAACACTGCAGAAATAAAAAATTCTTTCAGGTTTTTTGGATGGATTAGATTTACAGAAAGCAGCAGAAAGACTGTAATGATCAGTGCGCCGACAATATTATTATGTTCTCGTGTAAGTCCAATAGCCCCAATCCAGAGCCAGATTCTGGGATAAGGATAAACCCGGTTAACTACATCACAAGGATTTTCTTTATACACATCATATCCCATCTGGTAACAATCGGAGGCAGCAAGGATTATATAAGAATCTGCAAATACTGGTTCCATGTGAGGAATACCCCAAAAATTCCACACGTTAAACTTGAACATAATGAATAAAAACAATCCAATCAATAGAATAAGAACCAGGGACCATTTTTTCGATCGCATGTAACTATAAAAGTGATTCATGACCTTATATTAAATAATTGCAGTGAGAAATAAATGGAAAAATGGAGCATTGAACAAGCTCTTTATAATTTTTGTAACATTTCAGAGAGTAAGATTATCAACTCCGAATATTGAGTAAATTATAGTAAGGAATATTCGATAGAACTGTAGGCGCTGTTTAATTTCATTCCTTAGCGATCCAGTTTTTTCTGTTTTTCAAGTTCTCTTATGGCCTTATTTAGGAGCCTTTCAGTTCTCCCTTCCGGGCTCATCTTGAATGCCTTCCTAAGCCAATATACAGCTTTCTTATACTCCCCTATTTCTATATAACACCTTCCTAACTTCCAGCGGAGATCTGCATTATTGAAAGTGTCCCTGAGCATTGACTTCTCCAACATATCAATGGCATCATCCCACCTGCCCAACTTCCAGTAAGCCCTAGCTGCAGCATAATAACCCTCTGACCACCAATTCATAATCTTTATAACCTTTTCGAAATATATTAGTGCTTCTTCTGGCTTATCTTCTTCTTCAAGTAAATGGTAACCTTTAACCATGTATATTGAATTCTTCTTTATATAATTACTCTTGACTAAAAAATCACGAAGTCTATCTCCCTCTTCTGGAGTAGGTATATAAATTTTTTTAAGTTCTTCTTCTAAAACTCTGTTATTACTTCCCAGGAATGTCTTAGCCGAATCAGTCAGCACATAAATAGCATAGTCCTCATCTTCATAGGCCTTCTTGAAAAATTGGGGATTCTTTTCAAACTTCTCCTTTGAAGACCTGTAGAGGTCCAAAAAGATAGTCTTTACATCGTAATAATTAAGAATATAGAGCGTATCCTCTACACTTGTTTCAGGATCCAGCACCTTGTGTATGGCATAAATCCTGTTAGGAGTATCAGGTAAAATAGACCAATCCAGTTTGTAACATGCAACTACATAGACATTCGCCCAGGCTGTCATGTTGAAACTCGTCCTTGGATCAGATAGAACTATGGAGCTTTGAGGGGCTATATTTCTTAAATTTAAAAAGGGTTCCTTTGAAAGGAGATTATAGTTTGTTTCCGAATTCTCCAGCTTAAGCTTTAATTTATTATAGACTTGGGGACCGTAAATAGTTGCAGGGACCATAAAAAGGAAAACGAGAATAACAATACCAATCATTTTTTTTCTTGGAGTAAAATCAATATTCAACAGACTTTTATTAAGAGTTGATAGCTTACTTATCAATTTATATACAACAAGATTTAAAAGAAATCCGAATAAATAAAAGGACGGGCTAAGGTTTACAACTCTAAAAACAGTATTAAGGCTGAGGATATATGATATGAAATAAATAGCTAACGGATTCAAGAAGACAAAGGGAACAATTAAAGTATTTGAAAATAAATAGAGATATCCATCCTTTTTTTTGACATAAGGGAGCAAAAAGAGCGCTGCGAGATATGTTAAAGGCAACAAACCTTCTAACATCCTCCCGGGATCTGCTATATAAACATTTCTTAATACCTGCTTAAAAAATATTTCCATGTAATAGGATTTGTCAAATACACCACTTATCCAGTTTCCTTGTTGGATTAAAAATCTTATTTGAAAAAGGTAATAATAAAGTAGCGCAAAAAAACTTGTGACAGAAAGCACAAGGAAAAGTCGTGATACAATAGGTTTTGACTCTTTCCATTTTAAAAGAATATTCATAAGAATGAAAAAGGCTATTGATAGCATAGTGTAAAAAAATGTGCCTATATGTACTGTTGCCAGTGTAAATCCTAAGATAATCGTCAAAAATGCGTATAAAATATTTCTTCGTCTTATGTACAAAAATACTAATATAATCATTACGGGTGAAAAAATATGCCAGCTACTTTGATTCGGATAAGGAAGTATCTGCCAGTACCAGTACCATGTCTTATAGAGGCAAGTATGGGCAACGTAAATAATAGTCGCAATAACGGAAATGTTAGAGTTCTTAAAAAGTAAAAGTCCCAAGGCATAAAATGAAAGAATCGCTATCGGGGTTAAGAAGAACGGCATAAAATTCCAAATATCCAGTGGGTCAATATCTGATATCCTTGATAAGAGCGCCATTGACAAATTCCAAATATTACACCCGTAACCGGGCAAAAATCCTGCGTCTTTATACCTGAAATGAGATGGGCTAATAAATGGACTTTCAACATCTTTTCTGATTTTTGAAATGTGATACCAGGTATCTGATGTTTCAGTGTAGAAGTAACCTCCTGCTTTAAGGGAAAATAGGGTGGTTGCAATAATTATCAGAATTAACATTCCAATTAAAACCCGGCTGTGTTGCTTATGGTCATTAGAATAATTTTTTGGAGATTCTTTTCTATGAATAGCTCTTTCTATGATCCAGAAAATGAAGAAAAATATTAATATGATAAAAATGCTCAAAAGAAGATTATCTATACTGATCTTATGATAAAGAGCTATTAAGCCGGGGACTGCTATAATCCCTACACTGAGACAGAAATATAATGGAATCAAGCCATAATTATTGAGGCCTTTTATCTCCGGGAGTATACGGCTTAAGAGAAATCCTGGAGTTATAAAAAGTAAAAAGAAAGAAAAGGTAACTTTAATAAAAGGATAATCAGATAATAGATTTTTTTGATAGAAAAAGGTTAAGCCCGTAAAAAGCAATAAAGCAATCGCCCCCAGTTGAAACCTAAATCTATGTTTTTGGAAAAGGGCTAAGATTTTGTTACTCCTATATTTTCGATTTCCGGTTTAATTCTTTATTCAGGTTTTTCAAGAATGTAGACAACCTTTGCCGTAAAAAACTCTTTGATAGCAGGAATCGAAGGCAGGCAGTCGAAAAACGGCTTAAACTTTCTTAGCAATTGAAGCTTATTAGGATTATCCCTGAGAAATAGCGATGATGATAATAAAGGAACCAGCCTATAATATCGAATAGAAAAGGAGGAAGAGTTAATAATTTTTTTAAATCTTTTTATAGTTATTCCGTTTACATGTGCAAATCGTTTCTTGCCTTTATTTATGATCGGTAAGGGAGGGACAAAGCGCACAGATCCAAAATGTTCTAGACTGATCTCCCGGCATACATCAATAATCTCACTGGGCGAGAAGAACACATGAAGCCAAGGAAAACGCGTGATACTGGTAATATGGTAACCCCACGGATGATAAAAAGGGGGAAATACTAAGATCATAAGTCCTCCTTTTTTTAAAACGCGGTAACTCTCTTGAAGAGCTTTTTCTGGACTATCCACATGTTCAAAAAAATCACGGGCTGTAATAAAATCAAAGCTCTCATTTACAAAAGGAATTGCTTCTGCATCGCCCTGGATAAAAAAGGCATTTTTGGCATTTTTAGATAATGAAAACTTCCTACCCTCATTTACTCTTCTATAGACTATATCCAGTCCGAAAACCTTATCTGCTCCCATGTGGGCATAGTAAACTCCAGGTCCTCCACAATGGCAACCTAAATCAAGTACATTCTTTCCGCGTAGGAGCTTTACCTTATATTGTTCTGGAAAAAACATAAAAAGCTGATTCCCATTTTCAAATCCAGCATTTGATCTTTTGAAAGTAGGTTCATCATAGCAAGAATCTTGCTGCAATTCCTGGATTCTTACATCTGATAAATGTTCTGATCTCATTAAAAGGCATAGTTTTCTTAATGCTTTTTTCCTTATGCACCACAACATCTAGATATCAGATTGTGCTAATTAGTTGAAATACATCTCAAGATTTAAGTCTGTTGTAAAGCCGTTTCCCCTAAGACTGTTATTAACGGTGATCTTCAGGGAGAATACCTTGAGAAAGACCTCTTTTTTATTTTCTTTAAATTTTCTGTAAAAATTATGATTCCATAGCATCCCAAAATAATAATAAACGCATCAATTGGCAAACGGTACCTCTCTTTCCCCCACATTAAAAAATGTAATAATGTATGGATAACAATTGGAAAAATTAGAAAATAGATTTCTCTTCCTCTTTTTTTAAAAAGATAAAAAACATTATAAAATAAAAATGGGATTAATATTCCATAAAAAACGATAGATCCAAGATTGTGTTTCAGAGACCATGGCCCTTTGAATTTGGCTTCAGGAAAAGGTTCATAATCGCTCCAAAAACGAAAAGGTATCCACATTTCCTTGAATCGATAAAGTCTTTTCCAAAGGAAAGTCGTTGGAGCATAGACATCCTTTTCGATAATATTTATTTCATCACATGAGCGATTATTCGGGTTCTTTCCTTTTTTGATCAATGTACGTTCTTCTTCAGATGGATAATTTTTATTTATTAATTGTGTTGCTTCGCCTCCACTCAAAATTTCTAACCGTATGCTTATATTTTCCTGTCTTGCATCAATAGTCCTGGTATTTATTAGGACAAACCCATCATAAGCTATATAATTTCTTATTGACCAGGGAATGAGCAGCAGGATAAATATCCCAAGTACGCATGAATATTGTTTAGCCCCAACCCAAATGTTTTTATAAATAACAAATAGGATTGATATAAACGGCATGAAGAACAAATATCTTGCATCCGTGTGCAAAAGGATAGTGAAAGCTATCATGAATTTCCATAAATCTATGCTCTTGAGATAATGTGTTTTTTCTTTATCCTTCAAGAATATCCACAGGTGATAAAAGGAAAAAATCATTAAAAAAATTATCAAAGTTTCTCTCATTATCAATTTTGCATACCACAAATAAAAGCAATAAAAACCCGCCCAGAATAGACTTAAAAAGGATTTTTTCTCATCAAAGATAGAAGAAGAAAGCTTAAAAATATAATATACACTCAATGTGCTAATGATGGCTTGGAAAAAATAAACGGCAAAAAGATTCTTGACACCGAATATGGCGTAAATTATAGCGAGGAACATTGGATAGACAGGTGGACGATAATGTCCAGGAAAATCAGGATTGGTTAGCCAGTCTGTTTTGTTTAATATGGCTAAAGCGTATTCATTATAAGTAACCACATCACCTTGAGCTGGGATTTCTCGGTAGCCAGAAAAATAAGCAAAAATGATCCTTAATAGAAAGAAAAAGGCAAGAATTAATAAAAGCTTATAGTTTATGATTTTCGTTTGATAGTTCATAGTGAAGTCAGTTCAATGAAGGTATCTATGTTTTGAATGATTCCTGCAGCTTTACTTCTGTTACTTGTTTCTCTAAATCAAAAGTATCATATCGGCGAAACTTGGCAATGAGAGAAATTGTTTTTTGTTACCTTTAAAAGATTATATAGTTACTCGCTTTATGGGGTTAATTTTCGTTACGAAATAAGACGAAGTATCTTCAATAATCCGTGTCTGGGGGAGAAACGATGTGATTTACCCATCATTTTATCTACTTCCTTATGGTGCTTAAGATACCACTCATAAGAGGCGATGAACATATCTACATTGCCCCATTTTGGCCGCCAGCCCAATTCGTCCTTAGGTTTTATATTATTGAAGTAGAAATCTTTATGGTAGGTGAGGTAGTGCCAGGGGGCGAGTGGTGAAAGCCTTATTTTATCTAGAATTTTTAGGATGGCTATGGTCGGCGTAACTGGCAGTCCCGCCACCTTTGATTTCGTCCCGGCGTGTTTGATTAGAGCTTCGAGGTCTTCCCGCAGGGTGGAATACTCGTCCGCTCCAATGTTATAGGTATCGCTCCCCTCTTTATTCCCGGCTAATACACAGGCTTCGGCCAGATCCTCAGCATGAAGAAACTGGAAACGGTTCGATCCGTTTCCAATGATGTAGATCTTTTTCCCACGGCGAATCCAGTCAAAGAGTATCTGGAAGATGCCCAATCTCCCTGGTGCCATCATCGTCCTGGGTCGAATGATGCTTATATTCAGTCCCCGTTTGATGTACTCATGACACCGCAGTTCTCCATCCATCTTGGCTCGGCCATAAGGACCGATGGGATCGTAAGGAGCATTCTCTTTAATCGGCATCTTGGGAGTACCGAAGATGGCACTGGAAGAAAGATGGACAACTTTTTTGATTCCCATCTCGAAGGCTACAGAGAGAAGATTTTCGGTTCCGCTGACATTTACATCCCAGAATCTTTGGCCGGCTTTGGATAGGGGAACCAAGGCAACGGTGTGGAATATCCTCTCTATTCCCTGGCAAGCTCTCTTGATAGCTTCTTGATCACGGATATCCCCCTTGAAGAACTCTAAATTAGGATGGGGATCGGAGAAGTTGATGAGATCGAAGATACGTACTTTTTCCCCATCAGACAGTAATCGCTTGACAATATACGAACCACAAAACCCTGATCCGCCTGTTATAAGATTCATCTTTTCTATATATTTATTCCTTGTGCCCGGCACCACTCAATAGAACGACGCATGCCTTCCCTCAACTCAATCTCAGGTTTATAGCCCAACTCCCGCTTAGCCTTATCAATACTGCAGGCGATGCTGTGGGCCATTTCTCCTGCTACATGAATCTGTTGATTGTACATGCCTACAAACTGCATCATTCCATCTATCGTTCCGAATAGCCCAGAAGAAAAAGCTGGGATCTTCCGTGGCTTAAGCTTTTTAACACCCAAGATTTCAGCCACGGTTCTGTAGATCTGGATGGTTTCATAAGGTCTTTCGTCAGCGATCCAATACAATTGACCAACAGCCTTCTCACTTTCGACGGCCAGGACTATCCCTTGAACTGTATTGTCAACATAGGACGTACTCCGCAAGTTTTTGCCTTTTCCGAAGATTATGGGGTTGCCTTTTTTGATCATCTTGAAGAATGTGGTTTGTCTCGCCGGCTGTCTTGGTCCGTAAAACCAGCAGGGACGCAAGATAACCGTCTCTATTTTACCTTCATTTTCGGCTTCCTTCACTGCCTGTTCAGCCAGGTACTTGCTTTTGCCGTAAGCCTTGTATGGGTTGGGAGAATCCTCTTCAGTAAATAGTTTATCGCGAGAGGTATTGAATCCCATCGGCGAATTACTGCTGATATAGACGAAACGCCTCACCCCCGATGAGATGGCTTCGTTAAGTATGTTCTTCGTTCCCTCAGTATTGATCCTGTAAAGTTCTTTCACTTTCCTGGGATGGATCAGCCCGGCAATATGAACAACAACATCGCATCCTGCGGTAAGATCTTTAAGCGATTCGGCTCTTGTTATATCACCTTCTGCCTTTTCGATACCGAAGGCATCGATATCTTTTATATCAATGCCGGGAAGCACCAAACACTTAAGATTGAATTCCTCCCGTTGATACTCCTTTTTACCCTTATAGACCAATTCTACGAACCTCGTTCCCAACCAGCCTGGTGAACCAGTTACAAAGACCTTCAATGCCATCTTATTTGCCTCCAAAGAAAAGTAGAAATATCATAGAAATTATTCCACGGAGAGCTAAGTAGGCCAGAAATGGTTTAGCAGAGAACATGGTTTTTTCCGGTTAACAGAAATCTCATTTTAATTATCATCTCTATAATATTAATAAAATAAATACTATACATGTACCCCATAAGCCAATATTAATAATTAATGCTTTATCCATAAACAATGTTTCAGTAGGACTCTCTTGATATCTTGAAAAATGAATTAGATAAAGATAACGAAATATACCGAAAATAACAAAAGGTATCGTGAATATTAAATTGTGTGTGCCAAACCTGTTAAGGGCATACTCAGAAAGAGTAAATAGAGCATATGTGATAATAGATGCGGTGGCACTGATAACTAAAAATTGGTCAAGAAGTGGAATGTTATATTTTTTTAATACCTGCCGTGATGATTGACTTGAAGATGATGAGGAAAAAGCGATTTCTGCCTTTCTTTTACTAAATCCCAAAAACAGAGATAAAAATATAGTAGTTATTAAAATCCAATGGGAGGAAGGAATTTTTACGGCAATACCACCGGCAACCACACGTAAAACAAAACCAAAAGCTATACACATAACATCGATGATAACTAGATGTTTTAAGTATAAAGTATAAAAAAGATTGATAAACCAATAGATTAAACCCAACAACAAAAAACTTTTGTCCAAAAAAAAGCTGCCTACAATAGCAATAGATAGTAATATCAGCGAAGTTAATAAATATGTTTTAACGGATAATAAGCCGCTTGCCAAAGGTCGCTTTGATTTTTTATGATGCTTTTTATCTTCTTCTAGATCAATAATATCATTCATAAGATATACACTTGAAGAAAATAGGCAGAATAATGTAAAGATAGATAACACGCTTAAAACAGTTGATATCTCCATCATTTTATTAGAAAAGAAAAGAGGTGCAATAACAAAAGTATTTTTTACCCATTGCAGGGGACGAAGAGCAATTATAATAGACTTAATGTTATTCATCATTAAGATATAATCCACCAGGAATAAGGTTCATCCGCTTGAATTTTTCTGCTTAACATTTTCTTCTAATCGTTTATAAGTAAACTAATTGTCTCAAAGAAAATTCATCTTGATTCTTCAATTCTTATGTTCATCATTAATACTTATCTATATATACCAACACTATCTTGACTCCTACTCCATATTATGTGTTGTAAGACAACTTAAGAGCGATCTACCTGGTTTGGTAGGGCTAATTTGATTTCTTTATAGTATTTTGAAAGTGAGACATCAAAATTTAGCAATATTCCAATAAAAGCTATTTCTAATATGGTTAACAATATCCTTGAAAAGATGGCTACTAACAAAGCTACATGAGCTGGGATTAAAAAGCTTAATAAGAAGATTAACATACCTTCTCTTGCCCCTATGCCTCCTGGTAGTATGAATATCATAAAACCCATAAGAACGGATATAGCCCAAATCCCGGTGATAACAGGAATAGACGCAATAGTTACGGGATAAAAAGACCTTGTTAAAAAATATATAGAGATTCCGGAACAGAACCAAAAGAAAAGATAGAAAGATAACAACAATAAAATATCTTTATAGGTTATATTAATCAAAACCTTTCCTTTTTTCAGTAATTTAAGGGGAATGTTTACTATTTTTTGTAAAACAAGGGGATGCATAACAATAAAGCTCAAGATTAAAAAGAGTATCAGAAAAGGCCACATTTGGCTTATATATTCTCTTTGCTGCCAGAATAAAAGACTCAAAAAGAAAATCATTATTCCACTACTTCCTGTAAGGGTAATTTCCAAGATAATCGCCAAGGACATCTTTGTCCTCGAAATTCCAAGCTTCTTCCCCAGATATATCCTTGCCAATGGAGCCCATACCTTTCCTGGAATATACTTTCCTATAAGAGAAGCAATCCATATCTCCATGCTTCTCTTAAATGAAATCTTAATGTCTAATTTGTGAAGAATTAGCATCCATCCCCATGACCCAAGAAAGAACAGAAAAGACAGAAATAAAACTGACAGGCCCAAGTAAAAATAATTGAGTTTCCAGTGAAAATGGGATAATTCATCCCAGTATTTAAACAGCAAGATACCCAGAAATGTTAATGCAATTATTACTGCAATCTTTTGAATAAGTCTTTTTTTCATTTTATTTTTAATATAGTTTCTATTTAAAAGGGTCCTTGGTTAACTTTTGAACCTGTTATTATCTCTTTCTAAATTTATATGTAAGGGAGTTAGTTAATAGTTGACCAAAAAATTTCATATATTTTTCAAATCCCAATCCGAAAATATTCAAAAAGGGGATAGAAATTAATCTTGATAAACTGGTGGGATATCCAAAATTTTTTTTATTGCCCCATAACAGATGACAATTAAGGCAATTTCTCTTGATTTCCCAGTATGTTTGATCAATCATTTTGCTCCTTAATATCTTATATGGGCTATCATTCCATATCTGCTTAAGGGACTTCTCATAAACATTTCCTAGAGTATGGTCGGGCAAGAAATCAACACAGCAAGGCACGACATCTCCGTTCCATAATACTCCAATAAAGGCCCATAAATAGGGACAAGATGAATAATATTCACCTAATTTAGGGATCTTAAATTTGTCAGTTTTAGAAAGATGATTTCCCCACGATTGAGCTCTCTTTATGTTTATTTCATTAATTTCCTCTTTTTTAATTTTATTATAAAATTCTTCAGCCATTAATTTTTCATAACCATAATTTTCAGTGCCAGTAATGAGAGTTTGCAGTGCGATGTAAGGGGCCTTCTTTCCTCTACTTTTTTTTTCTTTCAACAGATTTATAATATTGTTTAATACTACTTCAAATTTTGCGTTTTTTCTTATTTTTTCATAAGTTTCTTTGTTATAACCATCGAAAGAAAGAGATACATAATCAATTCCTGAATTTAGAAGTTTTTTAGCGTTTTCCTTATTCAACAAAGTTGCATTCGTATGAATTATACATCTTAGGTTGAATTGTTTTATGTATTTAATCATATCAAATGTATCTTTATGGAGTAAGGACTCGCCTCTCATATACAGAGCTATTATTGAAACAAAATCTTTTGCTTCATCAACTACTTTCTTGAATAAATCCCATTCCATAAAACCTAAGTCTTCCTTTGGTATCATTCTATTGGGACAGATAATACATTCTAGGTTGCATTTATTGGTAGGTTCTATCCATAAAAAGGTCGGTAAATATGAAAGGTGAACTTTTTTATTTTTATAAGCAGATATAGCTTTAGTAGTTGTAAGCAAAGCACTTAGTTTACTAAGCATATATTCCCCTTTTAACTTAATATTAGAAAGTTGCCAAAAGAAAGCACAGATATTTATGGAAGAGACTGGTATTTAGTTTTACATTGAGTAAGTATTTCCTTCATAATTTACTCTTTTGGCTCTAAAATAAAGAAAAAGCTCCTTGCAAATAGACTTGGAAGTAGATTTTTTAATACAGGAGTTCCCCAGTCTGGAATTATTTTTACTAGGCGATAGTCACCTATCCAGTTTATCCACCATTTAAAATCTCTCAGGGCCCAGAAACGCAGATGGTCGGCTGGATGTTTTGTCCACTGCATTGGAAACTTGCCAAATAGAAGACGTAGGCGGTCATGGTAAAAACCACTATTTGGTATACCAACTATAAGCTTTTTATTGATTTTGCCTTTTATTGATTTTAGTAAATTTTCAGGCTTTGGTATGTGCTCTATAACTGAAATTAGGAGGATATAATCGTATTTTCCGACTATAGCCTTAATTGAATCTTCATCATTTATGTTGCAATACCGAGCATCAATTCCTTCCTTAACAAGGCCCTCAATGGCATGTTTAGAAATGTCAAGGCCAAAACCTTTTATATTATTGGCTCTTTTTAGATATTTTAAGATTTCTCCCCGACCGCATCCGATGTCAAGTACACTGGACCCTTGATCTATGAGTGAAGACAATATCTTCACCCTTTTATATTTACATGACAGCATTAGTAAAATCTTCTGTTCTAACTTACCTCCGCTTATGCCAGGACCTTCTACAAATTTTTTATCTCCTATAAAATGAAATTCTTTTTCCATGCGACTTTTCCAATAGTCATTATAATTATGAAAGGTGTAAGCGGGCTCTTTATATTTGAAGAGATAATAAAAAATATTATAGTTAATCAGATACCATAAAAAATTTTTTTTTAACTTTAAATAGAATCTTTTTACTTTGGAAGATTGACGATTACACGCTTTTTGATTATCCAACGCTTATCTTAAATAGCCTATTTTTTTCATAAAAACTTAATTTTAATATGTTTGCTGTGTTTGATACCATAGATCGCGAAGTTGCGCATCTCGTCCAGCAATTAGGACAATCCCCCTCTTTAATCTTTTTTCTTGCTCCATTAATAGCTTCTGTATGCCAGAAATCTCTAATATTGAAATTGTAGTCCCTCAAATTTCCTAATATGTCATCTAACTGAACACAAGGATAAACATTCCAGAAAGGATCTATATGGCAAAAAGTAAAAGCAGCATAACAGGGAATGAGTATTTTATCAGGATTCCTGATATTTTTAATTATTCCTTTAATAAAAAGGTCATTCTTGTAATCACGGTATTTGTTAATAACCCTCTCTATTATTCTGGTTAGCTCTTCTTTGTCTTCAATATTGGATAGCGTTTTTACATTATCATAGACAATAGGAGCTTGGTGAGCCACCCGAAAAGAAATTTGTCTTGGAGAAATACGCATATTGACGAGATAATCAATAAACCTTGGAAATTCTCTATAGTTTTCTCGACAAATAGTATGAGAAATAGAAGCTTGGAAAAAAGGATATTTCTTTTCCATATCAAGTGCCCATGTTAGCAGTTCTAGGGCTTTATCGAAATTTCCGGAAATACCTCTTATCCTGTCATGTGTTTCAGAGAAACCATCAATTGATATTTGAAGAGTATGAACATTCCTACCAGATAGTTTAGCCAACAGTTCTGTCTCTTTTTTAATAATATTTTTAATGCTTAAGCAATTGGTTGTTGCTGCCGTACGATATCCTCTCTTATCCAGATATAACCACATTTTCACTATATCATCCCTCAAGAAAACTTCTCCTCCACCTATTGTAATATCTTGGAGAAACGTATTATTATTTACAAAGATCTTAAATTCCTCAAAAGTCATTTCTTTTTTTGCTTCATCTCGGTTTTTGCGATAATACTGCCACGTGTTACAATGCAAACACTTTGAATTACACCTGTAAGTTACCAAAAGATTCACCATAGTAGGCATGATTTGAGGCCAATTGAATAAACGGAACAAGTCAGATCTTATACTTTGATTTAAAAGTGTAGCTGCAAGCTTCATGGTCCTTAAGCCGTATACATTTACGCTATTTGACCAAATAGTGTGGCTGTTACCCACGCTCTTTTCTGACATAATTTACTAAATCCTTCTTATTTCTTTCTCCAGCAATTCCTCCGCATGACAAAGAACATCTTCTACCTCAACTTCAGCAAGACAGTCAATGGTTTTACATTTTGGATTCAATTTTTCATTAAAAAAGGGATAACGATGGCAGGGACTGCAAGGCTTTTCTTTTCTTACAACCTTATTTTTTTTACCATATGGAGCCGTTCTTATAAAATTGGTAGGGCCAAATATGCCTATGGTCGCTACATTTACTGCTGTAGCTAAATGCATTAACCCGGAGTCGTTGCTAATAAAAAGATGACAGTAACGAATAATCTCAGCAGTCTGGCTTATCGTGTTTCTTGTAGCAATTATTGGATCTTCATTGATAGCCTTTGATATTCTTTCTATCTCTTCCTCCTCCTCCTTAGAGCCAAACAAAATTATCTTGGAATTATATTTTTTTATAATTTCATTGGCCAAATGAGCAAATTTAGCAGCTCCCCATCTTTTATACGTCATATCTGGATAAGATGTAATGTGAAAACCTATAAGAGGCTTATAATTAACCAGGTTATAATTAGTAAAAAATTTATAAGCAAATTCCCGGTCATTGTCTTTAGCCCATATTGATATATCTTTATCCTTATCCGTTATTTTGAATCCTAAAGCTTTTATAAGATTTAAATTTTGATCTACATCATGAAGATTTTCTAAAGTAGCTACTCTTTTATTTTGTAAAAAGAAAAGATTTTTGTAGAAACCTGAATTATAGGCATGTGTAAGTCTTATCCTTGCTCCGAGCAGAAAGCTGAGCAAATTATATTCTTTTCTGTTTGAAGGGAAGACGGTTATACTTAAATCATATTTTTCTTTCCTAAAATTTAAAGTTTTCATTGCTACTTCTAGATTGTCTTTAAAATTATTATATTTTTTCTCACTTAGAGGTATCAACTCATCGATATACGGACAATCTTCAAATAAATCCTTTACTGACTTCAGGACAACCAACATTGTTATTTTAGCTTCAGGGAAATTTTTTCTCAGCATTTTAATGGCGGGGATAAACAGTACATTATTCCCAATTCCTGTTAAAGATATAATTGCAATTTTCTTTATCATTTACTTCCAAGATATTTTAAAAAGTAATCTTTTAAGCGCTTTTGGAATATAAGGCCTGAATCGTATGTAACGGTTATAATTTAAGTCAAAGAAGAGGGCTATAATAGCTTTGGCAAGGGAATATTTTCTAAGCACATTAAATCTGAAATATTTTTGGAGCTGTACAAGCTTTTTAGAACTTATATGTGGATATGAAGTGACTGGCTTCATTCTGTGGGCTACAGGAAATTGACCGTCTTTAATCCATCCCTTCTCTTTGCACAGAGTATACAATCTTGTTCCAGGATAAGGTTGAAAAATTGTTGCCTGTAAGTCATCAGGTTGTACCCGTCTGTTGAGTTCTACTGTCTCTGTAATATTTCCTAAAGTTTCATAAGGAATACCTATCATATTATATGAGTAGATTCTCAAGTCTTTCTTTTTAGCTTTTTTAAATCCTTTTATGATTGCTTCGTTACTTATGGGTCGGTTCAAAACATTTTTCCTTATTTCCGGATTTCCTGCTTCAATGCCGATATTTAATGAAGAGCATCTTGCACTTTTGAGCAAATCACAAACCTCATCACTTAACGTTTCCACTCTTGCATTACACATAAAGGGTATAGAATAATTATTGGAATACTTTTCAGAGAACTCTCTCAGCCATTTTTTATTTATGGTGAACATCTCATCGTGAAAAGTAATTCTGTCAACCTTATAATTCTTTGTTAAAAGTTCTATCTCTTTCATAACGTTTTCTACACTTCTGGTTCTTATATAAGCACCTTTATTTTTATAAGTTGACCTCAGACTGTTATTAATACAGTAACTACAATTGTAGGGGCACCCTCGTGAAGCCATTACCTCAGCATCATGAGCATTAGAACTCAAATATCGTTCATAATCAAATAATTCTCTATCTGGAAAAGGAAGATTTTCAATATCTTTTATAAGAGGCCGAACCTCGTTTCTAATTATTTCTCCATCTGTTTTAAGCCATATATTTTTTGTTTGAGATATATCTTTATTGTTCTCCATATTATCTAGTAGCTCTGCCAGAGCATCTTCTCCCTCACCTACACAAATCACATCAACAAATTTGCTGTTAATCGTCTCCTCAGGGGCTACAGTCGGATGTACTCCTCCGAAGATGATAGGCATATCAGGATATTGTTCTTTAATTTTCTCGGCAACGTTAAGACAGAATGAGAACTCTCCAGTTCTCGGAGAAAATCCAACAATATCAGGGCTTGTCATTTTAATTTTATTCAAGCAATCCTCTTCTGTTCCACCCCAGGTATAATCAATAAGTTCAGTTTTATGCCCTCGTTCTTTAACAAAACTAGAAAGACAAGCGATACCCAAAGAAATATTTTCTTTCTGCATAAGATTGGAATTGACAAATAATATTTTCATAATTAGGGATTATTTTTGAAACGGCAAGGTTAGTATCACATACTAATATTTATTTGCTTTCTTCCATGTCAAACAACATTGCAAATAATAATAATTGCATGCCGGAAATGAGCAAAAGAGCAACAAAGATTGCTCTAGGCGCAGTAACACCAGCACTACCTAAAAATAATTTATCTATGATTAAATAAAGACCAAATAGCAAGCCTATTGGAATTAACATAAAAGATAAATAATAGAAAAAAACCAGCGGGTGAAAATCTCTATAAATATATTTGAATCTTAATCTCCATAAAAACTTTTTAAAAAGCATAGGCGATACTTTCATCGCATACCGAAATCCTTTTATTTGCGACTGTCTTTCGCCGGGAAGATATATGGCTGTTCTTGGTATGTCCATTATTTTAAAACCATAGGCGTTAAGTCGAATTAAAAAATCCATTGGGTAGCCATATTTTTTCCAAGCTTTTGACCAATTGATAGTATCGATAGCTTGTTTTGAAATGGCAGTATATCCGTCAACCACATCCATTGCTTTGTAGTATCCTGAGCCTATTTTGGTTAATACTGTGATAATCCAGTTCCCGATCAACCTCAACTTTGGCATCTTTTTTACAGTATCATCAATTTTAGTCAATAAAAAGCGATTTCCTTTGGTGTAATGAACCTTTCCATCCACAATCGGGTTCAGGAAATTTTTCACTTCATCAAGTGGCATTTGATTATCACCACCAACCACAACGACTATATCATACCCATCCTTACTTGCTTCTGAATACCCAGTAATAACTGCTCCACCGGGTCCCTGATTAATTTTATGCTTTAGAAGCTCAATGCGGGGATCCTTTTCGGCACATTTTAATATTACCTCATTTTGATTATCCGGACTTGCATCATCAATTACATAAATCTTATCAATTAGTTCAGGCACATTTTCAAGAGTTGGTTTAATTAATTTTTCTTCACGATAGCAAGGGATTACAAGAGATATTTTTTTATTTCTGTACATTGTTTTCTATCTCCAAGCTTTTTTGAAACTTAGAATTTTTATATTAATTTACAAGTAATTTTATTTATTTAAAAGGCTTTCCGTAATTAACTCTTCAAATCATATATTTCTATATACACTTGTTTAGTTTTAAAAGGGGTGTCAAAATAACCACTTCTCAATATAACCTTATATGGAATTTTAATAATAGGCTGTTTATTTCCAATTATTTGCCTTATTTTTTCTTGAGGCAATTGATCAGAAAAGCCCAGGTCTTCAAATAAGATTATGATATCGCCATAAGGGTCTTTGTCAGGTCTTTTTTTTGCCCAATCCCAAATCATAGACTTTGTAAGGGCGGGATAAAGGTGTTTTATTCGATTCTTTGCAAAATAGAATTGAATTATAGTACTTAAATGGCCCTGATCATCTGTAATATCCTTTGTTTCGTTTTGCGGTAGATTTGCTAAATAAGTATCTAAAGACGAGCATAATTGATGCATACTCTTTTTATTGGAGGTATTGAAATTAGCTAAACGAGATAGACTAAACACTAAGGTAATTAAAAGAACAAAAATCAGAGATACTTTCACAGAAGCTTTTAGAAAGAGATGTCTACGGTCAGACGAATAAGATAATTTATTAAAAATATATCCTAATGCCACTCCGCCAACAATATGTAAAAAAGGGTAAATTAAGATAAAGATCCTAAAACGATATTTTATCGGAAATAATAAAAAATACAAAAAGGAAAAAACGAAAGGGATTATTAGAATCTTAATTTGATCTAATTTATTAAACCTAATTAATATAAGTGCAATTCCTACTGCAATAAAAGCTACTGCCAAAAATTCAGATTCCCATATATTTTTAAATAAAAATGGGACTTGGGGTATGCCCCCTTTTTCTGTTCCGCTTTTTGTGGCTCTATAAATTATAGCAGATACGTAACTGCCAGGTTGATTAATAAAACCACTAAACAATATATAAGGTAGTTCTGTGATAATAACAAAGATTAACGATGGAATCCCTGCCGATATTAAGATATGTTTTAATGTTTTTATTCTTGTCATCCGATTAAGCTTACTTACTGAAATGCCCGCAAAAATCCATACACTAAGCAATATTAGTCCTGTAGAGGGGTGAGTAAAGAAAGCAAGAGCACTCGAAAGCCCAAAAAGCAAATTCCAATTTTTCTTGCCAATTTTCAAACTGGAATAAAATGCTACCAAGCAGAAGAAAACCATAACTGTTTGGGGCATGGTTGTCCTGGCAAAAAAAGTCATAATTCCTGATATTGAGAAAAAAAATGCTGAAAACAATCCAACTGAATAATCAAAAAGAATATCGCAAATTTTGTATAAGACAATCAGGGAAAGCAAATTAATTAAAAGCATCAAAAAGAAAAGAGAGAATTCGTTAAAGCCGAAGAGCAAAGCCCCAGAAGATAGAATTAAGGCATGTACGGGTTTGCCAGATTTCCCAAAAATTGCTGGGGAGTTTTGTGTTATTCTAGTTCTTATTTCCTCTTTATCAATATTACCAGAAATTATTCCTTTCCAATTACTTAAAGTATATTCTAATAATATTATTATTGAACCAGCTTCGTTTGCATAATATGCTTCATCATAAAAATCAAAACTCCTTTCTGATAAGTTGTAAAACCCTAAAATGAATCCCAATAGGAGTATAAGGAAAAAGCATAATTTTATTTTTTTATTTAGGAAAGTTTTATTCATTCAGCTGGTCCAAAGAAAAAAAATTTGATGATGCTACATATTTCTCATCACTTTGACGATGAATCATCCAATAGACCATAAAACGCTTGAATAATCGGGCTAGAAAGGATGAACGCCCTAAGGTTTTAGTAAATATCCTAAGCATGAGGAGTTTTAACGTAGTCATTTTCACCCTTTTTTTCTTCCATTGCTGTCTGAAGATAATCTATTGAGAGTGGAAGGCAAAACCTGTCATCCATCCATTTTGGATTAACCACAAGGTCATTCTTCAATCCAAAAAGGTGTCGGGAAAGAAGATCTTTCTGCCTGAAAACTTGAAGTCCAAAAGGATAGATGTACTGGGTTTTGCGGCTCGTTTTTCTATAGTCATAAGTACCATCTTGACGAATTTTATCCTTTAGATATTGACAAGCTTTGAGAGCTGCCTCTTTAACCCGTACTTCTCTTGTTTCTGCAAAGAACTTGCCAAGATAGGAGAGAGTAATGGTGAGATATCCGATATCATAGCCTCCATATTCTTTGAAATAACCTTCTGGGTTCTGATTCGAGAGCAGAACATCCATTTTGGCAAAGGCCCATTTTTTGATTCTATCGTCATCCAATACAATCCCGCTGATTAATAATGCACTTGCTGCAGCAGCCATTTGATTGAGCACATCCATATTTTCATGAGCTGATAGCCATCGGCAGGCCGCTTCGATTTCCCTCTGGGGTAATGTCAGAGCTAATAATCTGCACGCTTCTACAACTGCATATGTGCTAAAAGCTGTTGCGATGAAAGAGCGTTCATTAGGCCAGTACTCATCAAAGCTTCCATCTTTGTGTTGAATTTTCTGCCAATAATTTATGGCCGCTTTTGTCCAATCTTTAATTTTTTCTTTTTTAAAGAATCGGTTTTTCGGATGTTTGTAAGAAAAGAGGAGAGCTAAGAAGAGCGCAGCCTCTTGGAATCGGGCATTTACAAAATCTATCTGCTGGTAATGCCAATAGTATCTTTCGAAACAACCATAGTTCGAGGAAGTGCTTTCACGGCAGCCTAAGCTCAGTATACGATACGCTTGGCTGATGGCAGTCTCCCCATAGAGATCATAATTAAACATTTTATTGCCACTCATCAGTGATATAATTCCCCCAGTTTTGCTGTTTTTGCGTTCTTTTAATCCAGGTTCGCCTGAGTTTTTTCATTATGACTTCATAGGTTTTTATCGGAATAATATGAACTAGGGAGCGAAAAAAGTAGTTTTTTCCATATCTCATCATAAGTTCGTTGAGGCGCTCCTTATACCATCTTTTAAGGTTATAATTGACTGGATTGATATGATAATCTGGAACAGGAAGTCCACGCTTTTTGCGCTGTGCAATGCGCACGTACGCACCAATTTTTTTATTATTAAGGTGATGGGAATGCATTTTGATGGCAGCTTCATAATCAATTTCATGTCCAGATATTATTCCAGCTTTCAGAGCTTCTGTAGCCACAGAGTTACCTACTGAAGTGCGTGTCACAACAACTGACCATCCTTTTCCCCTGGTGTTATTTTCGTAATACCAGCCGTCACCCACAGAAAGGTCAGCAAGCTCAGCTGTATAGTCTGTACAGGTAAAACAGCGGTCTACAGTATAGAGAAAGGAAAGATAATTCGATCCTTCTTTTGTTATTGAATAGACATTGCCTGATTTTGTTTTGATTTCAATTTTTCCTGGCCAAGCACCTGCGCGATATTGAACGCTTTTAACTTCTTTGAGATTCTTTATACCTACCTTTTTAACGATTGCAGTCGTTGCCTCTGGCTCCCAAAGATTTCCGCAATAAAGACCAATTATCAGCTTGATGTTATTTAAAAGTTTAGGATTTACGCCTTGCATCTTTCTTAAAGCGTGGATTTGACAGGGCAAAGCGACAATCGCGAATTTCTTTTTTTCTTTGATAATAGTGTTTAAGGCAGTAAGTATCGGATTGGCAATATATTTACTTTGGCTGCAGTATCTTACGATTTCCGAATCGTTGGTCAATATCGGCTTAGCATGATAAGGAATTTCAGGATCCATACCCAGCACAAGCACACTATCTACCCAACCGCTTTCGAGCAAATAGACAAAAAGAGAAGTAATAACTCCTCCACTTGAACTATTTTGGCGAATACGATTATCCGAACTGTAAGCAAGAAAAATATTTTCAAAATATCCAAGAAGGGATTTTTGCGCTTTTTCCTTTTGGCCGGGGTATACCATTTCCCAAAGCTCAGGGTAGTTAATGTTTTTCCCAGGGCATACTTCCATACATAGATTGCAGTCTGTACAGCCAGAGCCTTTTACTGGCAAACCCGAAATGTTATCCCAGCTAATACATTCATAAGAACAAAACCCTACACAAGCGCCGCATCGAGTGCATAATCCAGTCTTCACTACTTCATTGAATAAATCATCAATAATCATTTAGTAAAACACCAATATTTTTTTCTTTTTACCTAGTAATTAGTGAAAATTCATAAGAATTCATTTAGAATATCGCTTTATTTGAATTAACTCGTTTCTTATGGGGGCAGTTTCCCAAATAATGAAACTTACAATCCCTAGAAATATTAAGTTTAAAAACATACATCCAGAGAATAGTATGGCGAATTCTTTATCAATTCCATAAAGTGAAAAAAGATAGATTAATGCAGCATCTCTTGTTCCTAAGCCAGAAATGGATATTGGCACAAGAGAAATCAAGCTTGCGATTGAAACAAAAACGACAATTTGAAAATAGCTTAAATCCACACCTAAGGCTTCTGAAAATAAAAGATTCTGAAAATAAAAGATTATCCAAGATAAAAATGTAATAACAAAGATTTCAGTTTTTCCTTTCCAGTTAATTTTTTGAATATATGATGGAATTCGAGCCATTTCGTTGATTAATAGTCCCCAAAAATTATTCAAATTGTTTTTTCTTTGTGAGTGGATTCTCTTCTTATTCTTCCATACTAGGTAAATAAAAGCTGTTAAGAGAAATAAGATTAATAGCAATATTTTAAATATTTTTGGCCTAATGGGGGGAAAGACAATAAATATGCCTCCTAAAGCAATAAACACCATTATAGCTACATCAATGATGCGATCTAATAAAGTAGTAAAAAAAGATTTGCCAAGAGAATATCCTTGATTCTTTAAATAATTTACCTTTATAAATTCTCCTATTCTTCCTGGTGTAATTATTCCTAAGCCAAAGCTTGCGAAATATACCAAAGTTCCTTCCCAAAATGGAACTATGATCTCCTCAAACCTTCCTATTCTTAGCCAGCGGTAAAACCTTAATCCCACAACTAGAAAAGCTAGAGGAAAAGCAAAGAAAAGAAAAAATATTTTATTGGAAGTTGAAATAATATATGCTATTTTTGAAAAATCAACAGATTTGAGTATTATTACAAGGATAAAAATCCCTATTAAGCGCCCTAGCCAGTTTATGTAAGATTTCGGTGAATTTCTCAAGAGTATAAAGTTGAAGTTAACTAATATTTTTTTTTCTAAAATTATGCTTAATGATATCAAAAGTTTCGTTGGCGTGTTCTTTTGTCGACACACCAACAACAACAGATGCTATATTAGGAAGGGAAAATAAGTATTCATAAGCATCTTTTGGCTTAAGGTGTCCAGAGGCTAAGGTTCCCATAGCAACAAGATTAACGTTATTGTTTCTAAGGCATTCCTCGTTTTCTTCAAGAGAAGGATTCATTTTAAATCCCATTTTGTTAAAAGGTGCCATAATCACAGGATCTTTAATGTTCCAGTCCTTAAATTTGGCTACAAGTAGAGGCAAGTTATAAGTACAAAAAGCGGGGATAATTCCATATTTTTTTTCAATATACTCTATATAAAACTCAAATATATTCTTAAAATCTAAACCAAGAGCAAGATCAGTTAGGGCTTGATGAAGAAATACTACTTTATTATTTAATTTATTAAAGATCAAAAGTTCTATGTCAATTAAAGTTTCTAATATAGAAAATTGATCTTTTTTCAGAAATCCTTTACTTCCTTTAATTATGAGATTAAGTTTTTGTGAAATCTTGGCATTTGCTAATGAATCTAATACAACATTTACCATCCCTTTTTCATTAGAAAGCCTTACATATTTTTGTATATAGGGTAAAACAGGATAAATATTTAAGTTATTTTTTAAATTTTTCTCTTTTCTTAAAATAGAACAAACGGCTTTCGCTCTTGGATGTGTTGACATCATCATTGCCTTTACTCCATTCTCCAAAGAGTAATGCACTATATTTAAAATGTTTTCAGTATTAGCAAAGTTCTGATTTCTTTCTGCTCCTTTCTCTTGCGATAAATGGTCTACTCCAAAAAATGGATTATGGCCTAATATTATTGGATCTAATGCGCCTAATTTCATTTCCTTTTTACTCAATAAAAATTAATTTTCTATTTTGAGCGTCTGATTCATACACTCCATCGATTACCTTTTGAACTTCAAAAGCACTTAATACATCACTTTCCACAAATGATTTATTTGAAACTGCATTTATAAAATCCTCATCTTCTCTTGTGTATTGCCCTCCTCCAATATCAATTTTAACACCTTTAAAAAGATCAGGTTTTTTCAAGATTGTCCATCCACTTCTGTAATCATTAACACTACTATCAAGAAATAACTTAACAATATCATCATTCACAATTAACTTCCCATTTTCAGCATGAATCTCAATTTTAGTTTCAACTAATCTATGATTTCGCACACTCCAAGAGGAATCCATCCATCCTGTTAATCCAGATTTAAATTTAAAAAGGCAATGGGCAAAATCTTCAGTTTCTTTAGAGTACCAATTTCTTACAAATCCACTTACACTTTCTACATCTCCAAAGTACCATAATATAAGATCAATTAAATGAGAACCTTGCATCATTAAAACGCCGCCGCCAGATTTATCTTTTTCATAGCGCCATCCTTTTCCTTGTTTGAAAAGTTGTGAGACATATATCGTCCCGTTAAACATAATTAAATTTCCTAGAGCATTACTTTTTATTATCTCTTTTGCTTTCTTGAATGTCTCGATGTAACGCATCATATATCCAACCATGTTGGTTATCTTTTTATTCTCTAATAAGTCAACAAGTTCCTCAGCTTCGTGGCTTGAGACGCTAAGAGGCTTTTCAATAAAAAAACTTATACCTCTTTTTGCACATTCTATAGCCATGGGTATATGGAGAAAAACTGGAGTTGTCAAAAAAACAGTGTCAAGTTCTTCTTTTTCTAGCATCTGTTTGTAATCTTTATAGGTTTTTATGGATGGGTTGTTTAATTTTAGGACATTTGTTACCATATCTAGACTTTCTGAAATCGATGTCATCTCCACATTTTCAAGACTATTTAAAATTGCCCCGTGCAATAAACCCATTTTTCCCATGCCTATTATACCTGTTTTAATTTTTTTCATATCTACTTTTTCTCGATTCTATCAACCCTGTATTTGATATCTTTTATAAGCTGTAGAACAAAGCCGAAAAAGAAAAGTTGTATTCCTGTGAGTATTAATAGAGCAATTAACAGGAAAGAAGGGAGCCTGCTAAACATTTCTTTAAATTTAAATGAAGCCTGAAACGAGATGATGAAAAAATAGATAACGGCCAGGAGAACGAAAATAATACCAATTGAATAAAGCCATTTTAGGTGTTGCTTTGAACGGATAATTAAAATTGGCAAACTATAAAAGACATAAGAAGGGATAGAGGAGACAACTCTTGATTTTCCGTGTTTTCTTTTCCTCCACCTGGTGGGTATTTCTTTAATCATAAAGCCTTTTTCTCTTGCATCTATAATAGCTTCTTGGACATAGGTATGGACACCTAACATTTCCATCTCTCTCACAACATCTGATTTCATAGCCCGAATTCCCCCATGAGAATCTGTTATTTTTAATCCTGTAAAAGACCTGAGAATCTTTGTAAGAATTATGATGCCAAGTCTGTTTATCAATTTATACCTATATTCAATAAGGTTAGGCTTCTTAAACCTTGAGCCGATAACCATATCTGCTTCTTCTAATTCAAGAGGCTTAATAAATTCTGGGATTTCATTTGGATCACATTGTCCATCAGAATCAAAGCTTACTATATAATCAGGATTGTACTTTAATGATTCTTTTAAGCCTTTAAACATTGCATAACCTAACCCTTTGCCTCCTCCGTTAACTACAATTATCCCTTGAGATTTTGCGATTTCTCTTGTTCTATCTTTAGAGTCATCAGTGATAATAATAACTGGCTCTTTATAATCGTTTTTTTCAAATACTTCTTTTATCTCTTTTAGTACATCTGCTATAATTTTTTCTTCATTTTTTGTTGGCAAAACCACACAAATATTTTTTTTCATCATTCCTAGCCTTTTTTAATAATTAAAGCAAACTGTAATATTTAGAATAATTTCTTAATTTAGTTCCAACCTTATGCCATTTTAGATCAATAACTGGCTTATTAGATATAATAATTTGTGATTCAAGTGCGTTATTAATTTTTAAAGGACCAAGGACAATTACCTTAGATTTCTTAATAAGTACTTCTGGACTCTCAGCTAACTCCAAATCCATCTGATACTTTCCCCTGATTTTTGAGAGCGCAAATTGATTATCAAAAATTATTTGCTTTATTTTTTTACTGTAGCTAGATGTGCTTGAAAGTAACATTTCTATAGTTCTGAGTATAGGACTTTCCCGGATATCATCTGTGTCTGGCTTAAAGGAAATACCAAAATACCCAATACAGGCTGGATTTAATTTGTAGATTAATGCAATTAATCTTTCAATCATCTGATTGTTGCTGTTAAGTATAGCCTCAAAGAGAATTGGATTTATACCATTTTTTTTGGAGAGGGCTATTATTGTGCGAGCTTCTTTGGGCAAACAGGATCCCCCAAAAGAAAATCCTGGATTTAAATAGTAGGATGATAGATTTAATTTTTTATCTTTGCAAAAAATTTTCATTACTTCTTCACTATCTACTCCAAATTGTTTGCAAAACAAAGAAAACTCATTGACAAACGCTATTTTGCATGCATGGAAAATGTTATTTGCGTATTTAATAGCTTCTGCTACTTTTATGCTCGTTAATGTAAGAGGAGTTCTTATTTGGGGCAAAAGATCTTTAATTGCCTGGGAGGGAAACTTGTTAGAGCAGCCCAATAAATTTAGGCCGGGATTGAAAAAGTCACGTATAGCTGAACCTTCTCGAAGAAATTCAGGGTAATATCCGACTTCGAGATTTTCTCTCTTTTTATTTCCAAATAAAGGCATTAAGAAAGATTCAGTAGTACCCGGAGGTACTGTACTCCGGATTAATATTATATGTCTCTTTTTTTTTCTTTCCAAAGTCTTACCGATGTTTATACATGTTCTTTTTAAATAATTTAAATCAACATTTCCATCAGGTTGACCAGGAGTGCCAACACAGATAATAGAGATTTGGCTTTTATCAATTGCTTTTTGTTCGTCATTTGTAGCTTCTAATCGATTGAGCGATAATTGCTTCCGAGCTAAATCATCTAAACCTGGCTCAAAGATGGGCCATCTTTTTTTATTAAGGACTTCTACTTTCTCTTTTATAACATCTACTCCAATAATACTATGACCTTGTTTCATTAAACACGCAGCTGTAACACATCCCACATATCCCATTCCAAAAATTGAAATTTTCATTTATTTTCTCCTCTTTTTATTACCATATGAGTAATGTCAATTCAAACCGAACGATTTATTCCAAGATCACTTTCAGAGAAATATAATCTCCACCATTTGTCTATGTCTTCATGGAGAGTTTTCCAACAATTATCTTTCGATATATGTTTGATGAGCTTCTCAAATATATTCAGCCACTTTTCATTCGCACCAAGCGTTGGCTCTGGGTGGATTGAAATTGAAACAAGTCCACCCATTGATTTTATGTATTCTATCTTCTCCAGCATTATAGTTAATATTTCATCACTGCTTTGATTTTCTATAAATTGAGTATCCTCGGGTATAGTTATCGGTATCACCAACATTTCATCTAGGAAGAAAGGGAAGACAGTAAAGCAACCATTTCCCGTTCTTATATTGTAGTCCTGAAATGATGAATCATATGAAAAGAACTGTTTTGCAATCTTAAATAGTCTGTCAGTTTTAAAGCAGGCTGGTGTTCTCATTCCTCTAACGTCATAGCGTTCTATAAAACATTTAGATTTCTCAAATCTTTCCAACATTTTCTTCTCGCTAAGGAATGGGGTCTTTAAATCGTGGTTATAATCATGGAATGCTATTTCGTGCCCTCGGTCTCTGAGAATATCAAGTATTCTGAGGTTTAAATGATATTTGTTGGTTACAACGTTCCAAGATGAGTGGAAGCCGTGTTCTTCTTCAATATTAGCAAACAACTCGTAGTTTTTATTTTTAAATATCCAATCAGAGTCAACATCATGAGAAATCACAACAGCATATTTTTTACCATCCCAGTTGGGTTTTGAATAACCATTCCACCTTATTTTATCAACTGAATTCCACGCATATTTAATCTGCTCATCTCTCACAATCATACTATATATTTTTTTAAAGTAGTTTCTCCATCCAGCAGGAAATATATGGGGATGTATGGGCATGTATGTAATCAATGGCCGTCTTTTATTCATTGAACTCTTTATTAAAAGTTCCAATTTTTCGTTCCGCTTATTCATATCTTCCTTCCGACTACAAGAATTCTCATTGAAAACATATTGATTACAGGAATCTTCGATAGAATTCTGTCAATTGGTTTCAATATTTTAAGCCACCTATAGTTAATAGCATGGGGTATCCAGTTGAGCTCCCGCATCTCTACTATATTGAAATCATAATTTCTGAAAAGTGAGGAGAGATAAAACCTGTTACTCTCTATTAGTATTGGGAGCCAAATGTATATGCTACGGGGATATAAGAGTCTGCGTAAATAATATACTGGACTCAAGTAGTTCATATCTATATTGATGAACAGTCCACCTTTCTTGAGAACCCTTTTTATTTCTCCAATCGCTTTCCTTTTATCACCACAGTAGGAAAATGTATTAAGACCTGCAACAACAGTGAAAGTGCCGTCATTGAATGGCAGCTCCTGGGTATCTGCAATAGAAAACTCAACACCTTTTATTTTCTGCTTCGCTACTTCCAACATGCTTTTTGAAACGTCAGAAGCTTTTAATTCTCTACATAAGCCTTTAATAATTCCTGTAATAGCTCCGGTGCCGCATCCTATTTCCAGCACACTGTCATTCTTGGTGATATATTTCTTTAATATGGGAGTGTAATTATTTCTAATAGAATAAATTCCACCAGGCATAGCCGCACCATGCTTTATATTATAGCGGGTGGCAATTTTATCGTAGTAGTCCCAGGAAATAAGCTCTTTTTTACTAACCAAAATTTCACCATTCTTGATAAATTTTCATTTTTTTGAGGGAGACTGATTAGATTCTAATTTATTAAAGAATCAGAAAAAAGATAGTACTTAAGGATGTCTGCTGTATTTTTTTTATTACATTTTGAATCGATTTCTCCTCATTATAACCTAGTTATTAAATCTATAAATTTAAGTGAATTCTTCTTGGCATCGTGATTATCGGATACATAGTTCAAGGTATTTTTTGATATTGTTTGATATGCGATTTTATTTTTTATTAAATATTTAATTTTTTCTTTCATTTCAGGAATATTTTTTGCAGCATATCCTAACTTATATTTGGTGATGCAATTATCTGGATCAATATTTAATGTAATTACTGGAAGGCCGTATGACCAAGCTTCTAAAAATGTGATGGGGAATCCCTCCAAGTGCGAAGTATTAATAAGTAATTTAGAAGCAATATAATAAGAACTTACATCCATTACACTTCCCTTAACTTCAACATTATTAAGTTCTTCGGATAAATTTTTGATTTCATGGAAAAAATTCAAATCAGATTGTTTGCTTCCTCCTATAAAAATAAATTTAAAATCAGGTAATTGCTTTGCTAATTCCAGAGCAACATTTGGTCTTTTTACAGGTGAAATAGATCCTACCCATAAGAGATCATTTGATTTTGAATCTAATTTATATCTTTTATTCTTTATTTCGACCCAGTTCCTTATTATTCTTCCGTTAAGCTTAAAAACATCTTTTAATTTTTTCATCTGATAATTATTTTGAACAACAATTTCTTCAGCGTTTTTAAGTCCATATAAATATGATAATCGATCTCTCAATAATATTTTAAAATGACGTTTCATAGTCTTTTTATCAAAATTAGAATCACTAGCTGCAATAAATATAAACGGTTTTTTTAGTATCTTACACCCTAAAGCAACAATTCCTGTTAAAAATCCAGCACCCATTTGAATGTAAATATCACTATTAGCTTTCTTCATAGCCCGTAATATTTTAAAAGCGAAAGGATATAAAGAACGAATTACTGGAATTCCTCTAACACTTTTACAGGCAAAAATTACTTCAAGCCTATTGTCAATAACCCTAAGTTTATTATTTTTGAACCCTATTGTTATATAAGCTACCTTTATTCCGTAGTCACTAATAATTTTCCCTAATAAAATTTGTTGTGTCTCAATTCCGCCAGTTTTATCTCGTTGTTTGAAAAATAAATAAGGATAAATTGACGGCGAAACGAAAACAACTTTTTTCATTTACTAGCCTGTAATTACTGGTTTTATGAAATTTGAAATGAATTAAATTTTCTTTAAGTGGAGATAAAACGATCTATATACTGATGAAATTTATGAGGAAATATTCTTTTTATTATCTCCACATCTTCGTTCCTGAAAAATTTAAGTTTTAATATTAAGAACATATAAACCAATAGAAATAGCATAGCCGTCAGAATCAAAAATATAAGATTATTTGGTTTATATAAATTAGCCAAAATGAACATAAATGAAGCTGATAAGATAAATATATAAAGAAATCTAAATGAAAGAAAATTCATAAAATCTTTTATATTAAGAGATACTTTTTTGTGAAAAATTCTTATTATGAATAATGATGAAAATATAATAGAAATAAAAATTGAAAAAATTAATCCTTTGTAAGAAAAAAACCTAATTAGAATAAGGCCTAAACCTGCGTTTAAAATGCCTCTTATAAGGGTAGCAAACATACTGTATTTAGGTAAATTCATGCTTTGGATTAAGATAAATGAAGGAGTCGCCATTATTTCTAGAAAATAGGCAAAAATTAATAATTGCAACATAAAGACTGCAAGCACAAAATCTTTGCCAACCCAAAGAAATATGAGAGATTCGGAAAAGAAAAAAATTATTAGACAAACAGGAAGAAACATTAAAGTGATATATCTTATTGAAAATAAATAAAATCTAACGAATTCTTCTTTTTTTCTTTCTTGATAATACTGGGAACCAGCAGGAAGAAGAGGCTCAATAGATTTTCTAAAAAGAATCTGAGACCATCTTAATATTTTTAGAGCAATTTCGTATACACCAACTAATTCTAAACTGGCATAATTGCTTAAGAGTATTTTATTAATTGGATCATAAAATAATCTAAAAATATAACTGGCTTCTACATGTACTCCAAATTTAAATATTTCTTTAACTTTTTCTTTTTTAAATAATTTTACATTGAATCTACAGTTAGGCAGGGATCTTCGTGAAAAAATATAATACAAAGATATAGTAATAATAACCGAAATTCCGTTGACGATGACCAAACCCTTTAATTCGTATCCTCTCTCCAAGACATAAAATGCTCCAAGAGCAAATATTAGGTTTGAGAATGTGGCGATAGAGCTAGTTATATATAATCGCTGCAAGCCATTTAGAATGGCTTTGAATATACTAAAAATAAAATTTAAGTAGAATATTGCAACAAGCCCTACATATACAAATATGGCTACATCATGAAGATTAGAAGGTACATTCAGAATTTTTATTATAGTTTCGCGGAGATAAAAAAATAAAAAGAATCCTGCTAGGCCAAGAATTAAATATAGAATAAAGGCCGTATTTACAATTTCATAGAGCCCTTTTTCATCTCTTCTTCCAATATATTCCGCCACAAACTTTACTACCGAACGGCTTATTCCAAGATCACTCAGAAAGGCATAGGAAGGAATAATTCCCAATAATGCCCACAATCCGAATAATTCCATACCCAGCTTGGATATAATATAGGGAGTTATGAATAAAGCTATAATAATTCTAATAGTATAATTTAAAGAATTAATAGAAGAATTTTTTGCCATAATTTTAGAATATGATAGTTTATTTTCATCTTTTCTAACGGAGTTAAGATTGGCTTTTTTTCTCAAGTTAATTAATTTCCCCTCAGTATTTTGAGCAAAATCCCCTTTTATTTTTAATCTGAGCCAGTCTAATAATATTAATCAATCTATATGTATTATAGTAAGTAAAAGGATCTCAGCATGTTTGAAAGAATTTTCATGTAGTTCCACTAAAAAGATGTTAATTAATAGAGAGTTAAGGCCTGATTTAATTGATATATTATTAGTGGAATGTGTCTTTTATTGATTGTTCTAATGTAATTTCTGGTTTCCATTTTAACATTTTTCGTATTTTTGTAATATCTGCATAAATACTCGGGATATCGATTTTTTTCACCAGTTTTCCTTTCTGCACTACTTTTATATTCAAACCTGAAAATTTGATAAAATTTTCCACGATGTTTCTTATTTTAATAGGCTTGCCACTGCCAATATTAAATACTTCTCCTGAATAATTACTGTTCATAATTTTCCAATATGCTGCAACTACATCTCTTATGTCAATAAAATCTCTTTCAGCTTCTAAATTTCCAACATAAAGTTCATAAGGCTGTAATCCTTTTCTAATCTTTTCTATTTGTGACGAAATAGAGCCAGTTACTAAATTTTCTGATTGACCTGGACCAATTATATTAAAAGGTTTTGCCCTGTATATTTTAATTTTCGAATTCAAAATATATTTTTCTGCTAATTTGTCTAAAAAAACTTTACTTAATCCATAATTGCTGATTGGCTTCTTTTTACATCTTTCATTAACAGGTAAATCTGAATCATTCACAATTCCGTACTCAGCAGCAGAACCTATCAGTAATATTTTAGGGCTATAGTTTTTGATTTCGTTAATAGAACTTAATAGATTTTCAGCAGTGATAATATTGATTTTGATTAGCTCATGAAGATCATTGCCGAAATTTAATCCAATAAAATTAAAGACTAAATCTGGCTTAAATTTTTTTAGAAATTTAAATATTTCTTTTTTTTTGAGAAGATTAGCTCTATAAAAATTTTCACTTTCGTTTAATCTTTTTTCAGCTATATCGATTGAATAATTCTCGCTTTTTATCTTGTTTTTTTTTAAAAACTTTAAAAACTGTCTTCCAGTAAAGCCCTTCGCTCCTAAAATTAATATTTTATCCATGTTTATCTGAGAAAAAGTTTAGAGTTCTTCTTGAAAATTTCTACTGCCTTTTTATAATCCTCCTCTCTTCCAATATCCAACCATTTTCCTTTAAATAAATAACTATTAATTTTCTCTTTTTTATTAATAAGGATTTTGATTAAATCTGGAAGGTTCAAGAATGTATTCTTTTTGATATATTTTAGTATTTCTTGGTTAAAAACATAAATACCCATGCTTACATAATGGATTAGATTGGGCTTTTCTATATAATCAATTACAGTTTTATTCTTATCTAACTCAATGATTCCAAAGGAAATTGGTGCTTTTCTTTTACAAATTGCAATTGAAGCAATACTATTACTTTTTTTATGTTTTTCGAACATATCTTTGTAATCCAGATTTGTGAGTATATCCCCATTCATAAGTAAAAAGTTTTCATTTAAATCCTTAATTAGAGATAAGGGCCCTGCAGTTCCTAAAGGGATTTCTTCTTCAGAATATCTTATTTTTGCGCCTAACTTATCTCCACTTCCAAAATATGCTTTTATTAAACTTGATAGATGTCCTACACATATAGTTATCTCATTAAAACCAGATTTCTTTAGCTGTCTTATTACAATTTCTAGGATAGGATAATTATCAATTGGCATTAATGGCTTTGGTAAGATAGAGGTATAAGGATACAACCTTACACCCTTCCCTCCAGCTAAAATAATGCCTTTCATTTTAATAAACAAATCATATGTTATAAATTTCTGATTTATATTGTCCTAAATTATCTTCAATATAGTTTTTGGTTCGCACTAAGCCATCTTCTAACGAAACCCTGGGTTCCCAGTTTAATAATTTCTTTGCCTTCATATTATTGCAAATTAATTTATTGACTTCGCTTTTTTCGGGTCTACTACGTTTTTTTTCAATTTCTATTTCAAAATCTAAGCTAAATAAAGCAATAATTTTTGCAGCTAATTCTTTTATAGAGATTCCAATTCCTGAACCAATGTTTATGACCTCACCAATAGTTTTTTTGCTTTTTCCCATTAGTAAGAATCCGTTTACAATATCTTCAACATAATTCATATCTCTTATTGGATACAAAGATCCCAATTTAACCTTTTTATTATTTTTTTGGAGAACTTGAGTTAAGACTGTTGGAATTATAGCTCTTGCAGATTGTCTCGGGCCATATGTATTAAAAGGTCGTATAATAGCAACAGGCAAATCATAAGACCTATAATAACTTTCAGCAATTTTATCTGCGGCTATTTTACTTGCTGAATAAGGAGATTGTCCTTGTAGAGGATGCTTCTCATCGATTGGAACATAGAATGCGCTACCGTAAACTTCACTTGTAGATGTATGAATTACTTTTTCTATCCCTTCTTCTAATGAAGCCTGTAAAACATTTAGAGTACCGGTGGCATTAGTTTCAATAAAAGATTGTGGTGCAATATAAGAGTAGGGAATTGCAATTATCGCACCTAAGTGAAAAACTAAATCCATTCCTTTTATTGCTTTTTTAACACTTAATGTATCTCTCAAGTCACCCATAATAATTTCTGAATCTTTTTTAATATAATCTGGTAAAAATTCAATATTGCCCCATCTATTCTGTGAATTATAATGAATAAATGCTCTAATCTTTCTACAATTAGCCTTATATAGGGCTTCTATTAAATGACTACCTATAAAGCCCCCTGCTCCAGTTACTAATACTTTTCGATTTTTAAAAAACATACAATTAACCTTATTTGAGTCGTGTGTAGATTCTTCTTAATATTCTATAACTATACTCATTTAAAAATTCATTTTAATCCTTATCAAAAAGCTCTTTTTTTCCTCCTTGATAACAATATAATATCAGATATTATTTCCTTTGGATTAGAGCGATAAATATCTATTTTTGCAATCATCTTTTTTATTAATCTTAAGAATATTATGAATCTGGGACTTCGAAAAATATTCATATTGTAATCAAAATAAATTTTATGAGTTGCTTTTATTTTTTTTGCTATCTTGAAAATATCTTTATAATCTGAGAGCAACTTCTTATCTATCTTGTACTGTCCCACGATAAATTGGCTCATCTGCATCTTCCCTTCTGTAGACTTAGATAAATATTGCTTATAATCTTTGATGTAATCTGTAATGGGAACTAAACATAAATCATAGCTTTCCATCAAATTTAAAAGACTTTTCTTGGATTCTTTATACTTGAACAGAGTTGGGATAAAAATAATATTTCTGAACCCTAGTGAAGCTGACTCTTCATTTGGGATTGAATTGTTTCTTTCAATCAAGAGATCGATTTTTACTTTTTTAAATGTTTCTTTAATTAGTGCTGTGATAAATTTTAGAAAATAAGGATTGCAACTTCCTATGGTAATTATTTTAAAAGCATCTTTTGCTAAATTATCATGTAACTTTTTCTGGATATAGAAACGGAATTTTTTCAAGAGAAATTTCTTTTGAAAATGTATAGCATCTATTTCTTGTTTCTTATATTCTTTTCTGTATCCCTCTATTTTCGTTTGATAAAGTTTATTATTGGAGGCAATTAAGTTCTTACTTTCCAGTTTGTCTTTTCTTAAATCATAGAATTGTTCTTTCTCAGATGAGGGAATATCTTTAAAATAAATATATTTAAACCCAGTGCCTCTGATAGAAATCATCCTATCTCTTTGGGCGATATATCTTGTATCAGTTCTTATCTTGCGGGAAGCGTAATAATCTAAATTTTTCTTTTCGATTAAAGGGATTAGAGATACCCCTCTAAATTGCTTTCCGTATTGTTCTTTTTCTCCATAAGGAATCTGGAGGATATCCAAAATTGTTGGAACAACGTCGATTAATCCAACTGTCGTACTGATTTTCGTATTTTTTGGGCACTTTGGATATCTTAAAAGTAGAGGAACACATATATTATCATCGGTCATAACTAAATCATGTCTATTGAATAATAAATTTCTTTCTTTTAGCCATCGATAGTGATCTCTTCTTGCCGGGTCAGGCATTCCGTGGTCTGAGCAGATTATCATAATAGATTTATCTAAAAAACCATCGTTTTTTAATCTATCTATCAGGGACTTAACTCTATATGGATATTCAGTATCACGCCGTGCATTATAATGGACATAAAGGAAAAAAGGTTCTTTAATACCTTTATCTAAGATTTTAAAAAATATTGGATTCATTGGTTCATTATTCCAGTGCACCATCGCCTTACAGCCCCTGGGCCAATATTTTTTCGAAACCGGGCGTAAAAATTCTTTCCAGTACCCTCTTCTCATTTCAGAAAAAAAGCTAATGTTATACACTGAGTATCCCTCATTCTCTAAAATGATTCCAAGTGATTCAAAGTGATGCCTTTCCAATCTTAAATCATCAAGATTTCTACTTAAGTAATAAGCTGTAATGGAAGTCATCATAGAAGTTACAGCCATAATAGTACTTGTTGCTGAAGTTACTGCATTCGTAAATTCTATTCCTTCTTTTGCAATTTCATCAAAAATGAGAGGCTTGCCCATTCTTTCTGGATCTGAAGGAGTGGGGTAATTCCTAGTTCCATCGCATACAATCCAAATTATGTTATGTTTTTGACTCATTTTTATATTGTCAATTCTGCATGGAGAATTGAGTCTTTTGTTAAAAAACCTTGAACTATCTGTTTTAAAGAATTAAGGAGTCTGCTTTATGCCTCCCAATGTTTTATTGTTCTTAATATCTTTTTTTAGCACTCCAATACAAGCCAATAATAATAGTATATATGTATCGTTATATCCCGTTGGGAAGACTGTTGTACTCATATTCCCTATTGCTGTAAGGATAATATATAAAAGAGTAGCGAATGCAATATTTTTATAAAATGTATTATTTGTGCTCTTATAAACAAAGTACGTTTCTTTTATTAAACAGAAATAAAGCCAGAATAATAGTACTAATCCTATTAATCCACCCTTCATGAGATTCTCAAGATAACCATTATGAACATCCATTGTACGTCCCCAAATTATAGATTTTGACATATTTTTTTCAAAATATGCCATACCTCCTCCAAATAAAATGACTTCAGGGTTTTCAATTAATAGTTTTGTTGCGTATGACCAGAGTGAAATTCTATAGCTAGAAAACTCATCAAGACTATGGATGTTTTCAAGCTGTTCAAATCTGCCAAATTTAAAAGTTGTAAACATGAGAGGTAATAATAATATGAAAACAATAATAAACTTTATTAGTCTCTTTTCTTTGAAAAAGCCCAAAATCAAAACTCCCATAAAAGCTGTTAACCATACTCCTCTCAAATTAGACGATATTATTACAGATATTGCACTTATGGTAACTATAAATAGATATATTCTCTGACATATTTTTTTCGAGTTGTAAAATATTAATATAAATAATGGCAATAAGAATCCATTTAAGTAACCAAGCTCTGAGATAGATATAGGTAAAAAAAACGATTCATATTTTAGACTTTCATCTAGGGCGTTCTTATTTTTTTGCGCAAGAGAGCTAAATATCCCAGAATTGCTTGAATATGCATGAAAGGTAATAATAAAATTTGTTATTAACAACACAAATATAATAACGAAGACTAGCCTTTTTATATTATTTTTTCTAACTCCCATAATAAAAATGAAAAATAAAGAAAAATATTGTAATGGCTTGATTCCGCTATTAATAATTGTTTCTGCATTTAAAGGAATATTATTATTTAGAAACCCACGGATTAAATTGAAAGAATAATAAAACCAAAAGATAAGAAAAGGAAAAACAAATTTATTGTTTTTTTCAATAAATACTTTACCTTTATGTTTTATATGAAGTAATAAAGCATTTGCCCATACACATAAATAAATCAAATTGAAGCTATTTGCTCCAACAATGTCAAACATTTTTCCTTCAAAGATTCCCCTAAAAGGAGCAACAATTAGCAAAATAATTAACCCGATTTCATTGTTGAGAAGGCATAAAATTGCACAGGCAATCCCGATAACAACAGAAAAAATAAATGATGCTTCACAATTTAGAACTAAAATTACTGCAAGCCAAAAAATGATAATCCCAAAAACAATAGAAAGAATATTTTGAGTTTGAAACTTTGGTAAAGATAATTTGGACAAATTTACCATTTTAAAAATTAATCATCTGAGCTTGCATAATAACTTAAACATTGTTAAACGAAGAAAAATTCAGGATAGACATGGATAAAAATTAAAATGAATTGAGGAGTATTTTTTTTGCCAATATTATATAAAGATAAGAGAAAATTTATAGTAGTGATATTAGATAATTCTATATATCCTAACTGTTGGTCCAGGCATAAATTTTCCCGGCTTAAACTCCCTTACGAGCTCGCAATCATTGAAAATAGAGTTATATAAATTAAAGGTACTAGGAAAATTCTTCAA
>SDBT01001620.1_pt1 | contig 39969 bp, 36 predicted proteins | sample 2277101 | NCBI WGS metagenome assembly SDBT01 (sample SAMN10404973, study PRJNA504765) | marine sediment metagenome | isolation source: marine sediment core GS10_PC15, 103 cmbsf | place: Arctic Ocean: Southern Knipovich Ridge | collected 2010 | reverse complement strand
ATTTATAACTGATTCTGATTCTTGGATACGGTTAGTTTCATTAGAGATCTTATATCAAATTTCGATGTTTCGGCCAAATTTATTAATAGATTTAATAACTAAAATTCGAGCTCGATTATTTGACAATGATCCTTCTGTAAGAAGGTTAAGCGTGAAAATTATTGGAAATTTTATTCTCTCCCTTCATATTAATAAGGAAGAACTTCAAGATTTAATCGAAGAATTCATAGAAAGACTAATGGATAATGATTGGAAGGTAAAACTACAGGTAATTAAAACTATTAAAAAGATACTAAATGAAGATTATACAAAAATTAAAGATTTTGAACCTCTCCTTTCTATTGTAATAGTTAATTTAAGAGATGAGGACAATGACGTTGCCAGATCTGCAGCAGAACTATTTAAAGTCTTGGGTACTTATTTTCTTTCAAAAGAAAAAATCTTTTATGTATTATTAAGCCTGCTATATAATGAAAAAATAACCAGAGTCCAAGAATTAATAATTTGGCTGCTCGGTGAGATTGGAAAAGAGCGCTCATCAGAAATAATACCAGTAATTCCTAAATTAATTAGATTACTAAAAGATTCTGATTTTCGGATTCAATTAAAAGTAATAGATGCGTTAGTAAATATAGCTGAAAACAATTTTGACCAAATTTGGTCAAATCTAATTCATTCTCTTGATACCAGTGATAGTGAGTTTCAAAATAATATAATTAATACTCTTTATTATTTAAGTCAAAAAAATATAATTATAATCTTTTCCTATTTATTTGAGGAATTAGAGAATCCTTCCGAGAATATTAGAAGAGGAGTAGCATTAGTATTTAAAAGATTATATGAAGAATATCAGTTAGAAATAGAAAATGAAATAACAAAGATTTTATATAAATTAGAATCAAAATATTGGAAAGAAAGAGAAAAGACAATATTACTATTACAAAATATTTGTTTTATTTTAAAAGATCACAAATTAGCTGTTTGGATTAGTATAGAATTAAATGAAGCATTAAAAAATGAAATCGATTTTGATATAAAAAAAGAAATACAATATACATTAGATAAAATTAACACTAGTTTTAAAGATATTGATATTAGCATCAATAAGCTAAACGTAGAATTAGATTTCTTGAATAATAGTATCATTGAATTTCAAAAACTCCCTGCGCAATTTAGAAGAAATTTAAATTCATTGCTTAAAGAATTTAAGTTTAATGATACAGAAATTCAATTAAATACCGAATATAATAAAATTCTTAAGAAAATAAACAAATTCAATAACCAACTTAACAATTTTGAATATAAAAGATTAGCGTTTGATTTATTAGAAGAATGGGAAGCAACTAAAGTTCAGATAATTGAAGAATTAGGAATTATTAAAGGATTCATTTCAGAGATTTTTGAAGAAAAGAAAAATAAGTTTAGAGATTCTTTACAGGATGAAGTGAAATTATTAAAAGAACGAATTGATATTCTAAAAGCGCAATTTGATTATATTAAGGAGTATAAATTTAATGGACAATTAGAGGACGCGCTATCTGATTTACTATTAGATGAAGATGAAACTTTAGAATTGAAATTTGCTCATATAACCAGGATCAGAGAAATTTTGTTTAAATTAGATATGGATATAAGAGAAATATTAATTCACAATTTAGAATTCAATGAAGAATTTCAAAAGGAACTTATTAAAAAGTGGGTTTATACAAAAATTGAGATTCAAGAATATTTAAGCGATATAGACATTCAAATTCAAATTTTGAAAAATAAAATTGTTGATAACTATACGCTTATCGATAAAACTGAAATTGGTTTAGAACATGAACTTGCGTTTCAAATTCTCCAAGCTCATATCCAAGCAACAATTACCCATGGAATTGATATTTTTAAAAAATTTAATGACGATTTTGATAATTTTAACTCAAAATTGACCTTATTACTCAAGAAAAAAGAATTTGATGAAGCAAATAAGTTAATTAATGCAAAAACATCACAGATTCAAACATTTATTAGTGAAACTGAGGTTCAGATTGATAATATAATTGGTAGAGAAAACGTTTTTCATGATAATAATGGGTTTAAATTATTTATTAGGCCTTTTATTGATAAATGGAACGCATCTAAAGAATTACTCATAAATAAACAGAAATATTTTAATCGAAAATTTGATAATAAGCTGTACCTTAGCCAAATAAAATATTATTTAAAATTAATGAATCCGATCAAATTAGACCTACTATCTACGTATATGGGTTTAGATAATGAACAATTAAAAGAGATTGCTCTTAACTTCATAAGAAAGCAGAAATTAAAAGCTATAATTCAAAACAATTCAATCTATTCCCAAAAAATAAAAGCTGATATACCTATCTCACAAAATCTTCTCTTTTTTAAAAATATTAAAACAGTTGGCAACAAAATATATTTAAATTTTAAATTAAACAATCCTTCTAACCATGATATTAAAGATTTATTTGTCTCTCTAAAATCTCCTAACTATCTTAAATTCTTGAAAAAGGAGAGTTTCCCAAAACGCCTTCATCTAAACAATATCGATTCAGGAAAATCTTTTAAGTTTAATTATCTATTCAAAATCGATAAAATGATCAAAAAGAATTTATCTGACCCATCAGCAGACGAGATAAAGCTTGATCTGTATTATAAAGATTCATTTAACATCTCAAGAAAAATTACTAAAAAAATAAATCTACTTCTTCCGTAAAAAGAAAATCTAAAATACCTTCCTTATTTAAATAATTATAGGTAATTCAATTAAAAGAGTCATATAAAAATTTTAAAAAGCTGAGGTGAAATGAAAAAGAAATCAGAATACAGATTAACTCAACAAGTAAAGATTTCCATATCCCAGTTATAAATCCAGCTACAAAGCAACCTAAAAGCGAAATTCTTTAGCCATAATCATAAGTTAAATAAATTAATTTTTGATTTTGTTTTAAATTTAAATTTAAAAACTAAAAGGATATCTTGAATTATCAATTTCAATTGGCTTGTTAAAACCCTCAACAATTGTCTCATCCCGCATTAATTCTGACTATAGTTTTCAGATTTATAAAAATCTTATTAAATAAGGAATTTAATATTTAATTCATAAATTAATTAAACAATAATAAAATGCCTGATGATCCTATTTTCAACGTATTAAAAAAATTATTTCTAAAAATCGATAATACCCCAATAAAAGAAGATGGATTTTTTAAGAATAAAACAGAAAAGGAGCAATATGAATCTTCCTTTATGATTGCGTTTCGAAAGTATCAAGGAGCAAAATACCATTATAATAACGTATTAAATCTCTATCGGTTGAATAAACAAGAAGCATTAAAATTTGTACAAGAAACCCGTAACATTTCCAAAGGCCGTCCTTTTTTTGGAGGTATTCAGATGGTACATAATGCTGATGAATATACTTATGAATTATCCGCATTTCTAGCCGCTATTAAGAGTTGTCTAGATTTTATTGCAACAGCAACTAGACCACATTTAAAAGGTTTTGATCAGATGGATTCAATAAGGACGTTGATGAAACAAGTAGAAAGCGAAGGAAAGGATGAAGGGATCTTCAGTATTATCTTGAAATATCTTGATTGGCTGAAAGAAATGAGGGATTATCGCCATAAAGTAATCCATCGTACAATTATATTGACAAAATCTTCAGTAGTGATTAAAAACGCTGAAGATAAGAGTGAGATTTTTATTCACTCCGTTTTCATACCTACAAAGCCCCCCCGAAATATTCTAGATACACGTAAATCACAACAACAATTTTTAGAAGATTTTAAAGATTATGATTTTAATATTGAAATAAATGGAAAAATTAGATATAAACTCCCAGAAGGTCTTTCTACCATTGAGGATTTGATGAAAGAATACTTAGATAAACTGATTACTTTCTTTATTGATTATATTAAGCATTTGTTAACATTAGGTTCGCGATTGGTAGAAAAATAAAAAAAAGATCCCTTTCATTTAAAATAAAAACTTAAATTATTTTCAATGTCAAATAAATATGTTCAAAACCATTGCTTCCTGAAAAAAGAGATTTAATTCATACATATATTGAATTAAAATCAGCAGAACAAAGCTCTAGCATTCTGCTGAAAATCTGCTATTCCTTTTTGTTTGAATGGGTGTAAATCCTCCTTAGAACCGCATCGTATACACTTTAAATGAGGTATTAATTCCGTTAATCTTTGATTATTCATATTTATCACAATAATAACAAATCTTGCGCTCTCTAGACCTTTTTTTGCTAATTTTTACTCCCAGATGAGTAGAGAGCTTATTAACTCTGAAACTATTTTATTCTTTCAGGCGAGTAAGGGAGCTATGCGATTTGCTCTAAGGCGACACCAAGCCGATAAGGCGGGCCTTCATTTTGATTTGGTAATAGGCAATCCTAATTTTCCATTAGTGGCTGACTTTGTTATCCCTAAGCCAAAGTCGTTAGATCAGGTAGGAATCAAAAACGGCAACTTGGCTTTAGTAATGGACCCTCACTCAGCGGAAATATTTTTACTCGATGAAATTGGAGTCGAGCATGTTATAACTGAAGGATACGGTAAAGGTACTTGGGAGACGGTGCTTAAAGGAGATGCCTTAAGAGTTGAGAATGGTTACGAATTTATCCTAATGTCCGAGAATTACAAATATAGATTACACCGGATGGAACCAAATAAGTGGCTCATAAAAAAACCCTCTTTATTGGAATAATGAAATGGTAAGTTATCTTGGTTGTGAATTTTCGTCGAGCAATTACTCGACAAGAAATATTTCGAAAATTTAATAAAACAACTAAAAAAGACTTTAACAAGGAAGATATTCAGAAAAAGTTATTAGATATTCAGCATTATTTGTTGACAGTTATCCTTGAAATTGCATCAATACTACCAGAAGATAATTACTAGAGGTCAAATTAAATGATAGGAAAGGAGATTGAAAGAATAGAAGAAGCAGATTTGCAACATCTTATTGATGATCAGATCATTGAAAATAAGACTTTAGAATACAAATCTATATTACCCGGTAATTCAGATAAAGATAAAAGAGAATTTAAAGCTGATGTATCCTCTTTTGCTAACGCAAGTGGGGGTGATATAATTTACGGAATAAAAGAAGATAAAGGAGCACCATTATCACCTCTTGAAGGTATAATAATTGAAGATATCGATAAAGAGAGATTAAGATTAGATGGTATGATAAAAAATGGAATTGATCCTAATATCCCATCATCGGGGATTGATATCCATCCAATAAAACTCACAAATGATAATTTTGTGATTATCATAAGAATAAAAAGAAGCTGGTTAGGACCTCATAGGGTTACCTTCAAAGGATGGAATCAATTTTTTGCAAGAAGTACTGCTGGAAAATATCAGTTAGATGTTCAGGAATTGAGGGCTAGTTTTATTTTATCGGAAACACTTCAGGATAAAATAAATAAATTTCGAGAAAAAAGAATTTCAGCTATTTATGCAAATGAACTACCCATACCGTTCTATCCCTCTCCTAAAGTAGCCCTCCATTTAATACCCTTTTCTTCTTTTAATCCCGGTCAAAGATATGATTTAGAAACTATAGAAAAGATTTCCTTATATGATATACAACCCCTAGGGAAAGAAAACTTTAATCACCGATATAATATCGATGGATTGCTTACTTTTAGTTCATTTCCAAACAAAAAAGATTCGTATTCTTATGTTCAATTATATAGGAATGGAATAATTGAAGCAGTAAATAGTGAATTACTCTGGTCTGGGGATAGAAGTAGATATATTAACCCAACGTTGATCGAAAAAGCGATAGTTGAATCTATTCCGAATTATATGGAAGTATGTCAAAAATTCAATATTGATCCTCCTATCTTTCTATTTTTAACACTAGTTGATGTAAAAGATTATGTTATTCCAAGTCGAGCAAGTTGGAATCTTAAAAATCCGATTGATAGGGATATTTTATTGATTCCCGAGGTAATTATTGAAGACCTTAATTTTGAACCATCTCTGCTCTTAAAACCTATTTTCGATTCGATATGGAATGCATGTGGATTTCATAGATCTCCTAATTATGATAATGAAGGAAAATGGAATCCTAATAGAAAATAATTAAAAATAGTATATAATTTGAAATATTAAAAGATGACTAAATATCGACGAATACGGCAACATTATATTCCAAGATTTTATTTAAAGACCTTTGCCCGGAAAACTAAGCCTAAAACCTATAGAATCAGATGTTTTGATAAATATAAATATAAACCTCTTCAGTGCAATATAAACGATATTGCTGTAGAAAAGTTTTTTTATGATTCTGAAATTCCAACACAGGTCGAATATTTCTTATCATTATTAGAACGTGAATTTGCCAGAGTTTATAAAAAAATAATAAACCATAACTCATTAGAAACAATGACAAGTGAAGATTATACGATTTTTTCCGTGTTTATTTTTACTCAACAAGAGAGGACAAAAAGTTCCAGAATAAGAAATACTCAAATTGCTAAACAAATATATAAATTTTTATATTTAAATAATCCAGAATTGAATTTGCCCCCGTTTGAATCATTAGATGTAGAATATAGGAAAAAAGTTCTAAATTTGTTAGCTAGAAATAATCAATTAAGATTTATGTTTTCTACATTTATGGAAGATAAGGATAAAGGAATATTAAACCCAGCAAAAGCTATTTTCAATCTGGAGTGGACATTATGTACAAATGACACAGGATTTGAGTTTTATACATCTGATCATCCAATATTTATTTATAATCCTGATAGACAGGAAGTACCATTACAAGGCTATGGACAATATGCATACTCCTCTCAAGGTGTTCGAATTTATTTTCCATTAACTCCTACCTTATGCTTGGAATTGTATGATGGAAATTTTTACCCCTTTGATAAAAAAAAGGGTAATAAGAAACAGATTAAGAAAGAAATGGTTGATTTGATTAATACACATATAATTATTGAAGCATATCGATATATTTTTTCAAAGGGACGTGATTTTAAATTTGTAAAAACCCTATTAAAAGAAGATCCTACCTTGAGGGATCCTAATAGAAATAGATTAATTATATACGAAGAGGGCTTAAAATGGAAATTTGGAAAGAATTAAAAGGTAAATTATATCCTGGAGATGGATGGATTACAAAGAAAAAAAAACGTAATGGAGAACCTTATACTGTATTTTTTAGTAGTCATGACGATTATATTAATAGCGAATACTTCGGAGATCGCACCGATTCAAAACTACATCTGGGTATTTCCCCTCATCCTTATGCTGGAAATTTAGAAAGGGCAAAGATTTTTATCCTCTCCCTGAATCCAGGGCTTCATCCAGGAGAGTACCTTTTAGAAACTGACCCCAAATATGTTGAAATTCATAAGAAAAACATGAGACAAGAAAAGATGGATTATCCTTTTTATTTTTTAAATCCTTATCTATCTATTCACCCCGGTTATACCTATTGGTTTAAGAAATTTAGAGATCTAATAAATGAAATCAGGGATCATTTTGGAATTAAATGGGTAGAGGCCCAAAAACGGTTATCAGGGCTTGTAACAACCCTGGAATTAGTACCGTATCATTCGCAAACTTTCGGATTAACTGACAATATTCTTACAAAATTAGAGTCAGTAAAGGTTATGAAACAGTATGTTAATGAAATCCTCATACCGAAAGCTGAAAAAAAGGAGATTTTAATCATAATAACTCGAAAAACAAGATTTTGGAATTTGAAAGAAAGCGATAATGTTATTTTATATAGAAAAAATGAAACTCAATCAGCATCGCTTGGAAGAAATTCCCGCGCATTCAAACCTATGATGGAGATGATTAAAGATTCAATATTGTAGTATCTGTGTTTTTTTTATCTTTTCAACTATTGGTGCGATTAAAACTTGGATTAAGAGTGATAGAATTTCCTTCAAACGTTCCCATTCCATCGCAATATATTCGTATCGGCGGATTAATTAAGGGATAGTCAAATTTGTTATTGATACCTGTAATTTTGATATTAGAGGCTGAAACCATAGAGTCGAGATTTTTAATTAATTCATTAGCATCTTCATCGTCAATTTTATTCTTGAAGATTTTATCAATTCTCCCTATATCCGTATCTCCAGATGCGTTCGGAAATTTTTTAAGGAGGTGGTCAAAGAGTTTACCCCCTATCAAATATCATCTTGTTATAGTAATATTGGGGCTTTCCTTCAACTTCTAACAAATACCACACCATCCTTCTGGGGCACGCTTTTTCGAAATCGATGACGCGAAAAAACCGATAAAAATTAGATGCTTTTGATCCCGGAGACTTTGGCATGATGTTTCACCTATACTAATCCATATCTTCCAAAACACAAATGAATATTTTTGTTATCTTCCCTAATCCCAAATTTGGGCCATATTCATTGAAAAATTTAAAACTATGATATTCTTCATAAAGAATATCAGGCTACCAACAAAATGTTAAAGAATCTAGTAAAGAAAAAACATATTACACGAAATAAAAGAACAGGGGAATTGGGGGGTGCTGAAATGGAATATGCTCTAGCTGAGAGCACAATTATCTTTTTACGGGATTTAAAAACTTATCTTGACGAGATATTGAACCAAGAAGATTTAAAAAAAAAATAAACAAACTAATACTAATCAATTTTCAATTCATTAATCTTTTAATAATTAAGAATTTAAAACACAGTTTATACAATAAAAGTAGATTAAAATATAGAAACAGATTTTATCCCTTGCCTATACGAAGATGAAGTGATAATTAAAATTTAACTAGTAACTGAACTAATGTGGAAACTGAGAAAGTAACAAAAATTGCATTTTTTACCGGATATAATTATTACCTTAGATATTTTAATATTAAAAGAAAACATGAAGATTTGAAGAATAATGCAGAAAGACTTCAAACTATAATTAATGAAGAGCATAAACCTTTCATTTTCAAAGGTGGAGAATTAGTAAGAAATGGTAAAAAAATCTTTGATGTGACTAAAATTCAAGCTACAATGAAAACAAAGGAACCTACACGAGGTTCATATACAAAAAAATTTACCTCAATTCCTTATACAGAACAAGCTTTACATTATCTGATGGTTGAGATTATTCTAGAAACAACTCAATATTGTGCTGATTTAGCTTCTATCATCTTAGGTTTAAAAGATTTTAGGAGTAGTAAATCAACCTATTCTCAAATAGAAGACGTGAGAATAAAAAAATGGTATAGAGACTATGAAAAACCCTCATTAGAAGAATTCCTTGATATCTTTGATCTCCCTCAATTCCATGAACTAACTCCTGAAGAACGATTTAATATAAGCTTAAAAATTGATGAATTAAAATGGAACTTAAATAAAATAGGGAAATTCTATTGGTATAATTATGATTATTTGTATACACCTATACGTCATGGCATGAAAGGTACATTCTTTAAGGATAAAGAAAATCAGGTATTTTGTAAAACATTAACAAAGGATAAGAAGTGGAATTTGTATCATCTTTCTGAAAATAGAATTAAAGAATGTTTGCAAATTGCTGAATTGATTTATACCATTTTTAATAAATATTTGCAAGAAATTTTATTTAGCAGAGGTTTGTCTCCACTATTTAAGAACATTAGATTCAAGGTCCCTAAAGGACCACCTCTTCATGTAGAATCATTTGATCCTAAATGTATAACTATAAAATTTATTGATTTAATAGAAATTACTGTACACCATTTCACAACTGATGACATCTCATCACTTCACAAATTTGCTAGCAATCCGCGAAATAATATTGATTACAATTACATCAAAAATGAAAATGGCGTCTCTCTATTTAAATTAGATGGAACTCCATATTATCTAGATGAGTTATTCAGTTTTTCTAAGAAATTATCTGAAAAGAAATTTTTAATTATTACCAATTCCCCATTTGCCTATTTTGTCGAATTAATGTATATTAGTCTTAGAATTAAACCACTCGATAATGTTCTCTTCGAGCAAGTAAGGGATTCAATTTTTAATTATCTTGCCGTTGAGAAAAACATTGATTATGTGTTAGAAAATCCCTCCAAAATAATTCACAGAACTAATCAGCTAAAATGGATAACCGATAAATTAGTTGAGGATTTTGTTATATTAACAGGTTTAAATTATTATAAAGAGACTATTGATAATTCTCAGTTTAAAGATAAAGAATTTATTTATTTTTGTTATATTTATGAAAAGAAAATAACTCGATTTCTCAATATGAAGGAGCTTTTCAGTGATTCTAGTCCTGATATTATTCTTCAGGTCTTAGTTGATATTTTGATTATTAATTCTTTGATAGGTCACAAATCTATTATGAAATATGCTGATGGCTTAAAACTTGAAAATTTAGAACCATTTCTTACTAGATGTACTGACTTGATTTCAAAAGCAACGACAGTAGGTCTTAACTTAGAATTTCTATTATTATTGTTGGATTTTCTATATGATACAACCACTAATTTAGAATGAAATTTATTCCCGAAATAAAAGAAAATTCTTAAAAGTGCCAATGCCATTCTTTAAGGAATCCATATTGTAGGAAAGTCCTTCTACTGAACCGTCTAAGAATAATTAATGTAAAAATCTATTCAGTATTAAAACTTAACTTCATGATTTTGAACTGTAAAATTAAAATGTAAATTAGAAAAAAATGCTCCTAATTGAATTATACCATAATACATAATTATTGGTTTGTTTAAATTGATATTTTTCGATAAATTTTCCAAATAATGAAAGTCAGACCAGCCTTGATTTGAAATAATTTTTGAAATGCAATCCATATCATTTGGGGGTATACTAATGCTATATTTAATCTTCTCTGGATTAAATTTTAAATCATTAAAATAAATCTCAACAGAACTCGTATCAGCGGGGTAAAATTTTCTGATTCATCATCCTTTGATTGTAATTCTATTAAATTAGTGATGTACTTTTTTATTTCTGCAGGATATAAAAATTTTTTATAATCCTCCATTTTATATTTTCTTTCTTCAAGTTCACTTATTTTTAGTTCATTTTCATCAATCTTTTCCTTATTTTCTTTTATTTCATCCTCAATATTATTAATTGTAGAGTTAAAATCTTCTGACATACTTATTCTTCCCTCTTTTTCTATAAATAATTAAAAATTCTAAATCTAAACTATAAATCATAATCGTTAATCTTAGGAGAAATGCCTGGATCGTAATTAAAATCAACCCCTTTATTCAAAGAAAGTTCGTCTATAATCTCTTTTAATTCTTGGGGAGTTCTATTTATAACTTCATGAAATTCGTTATCTATCAATACTTCTTTTAGTCTTTTTTTACATTTTAGTTTTTGCTGTGTTTCATTAATCCCTACAGGTGAATATTGAATGCTATAAATATTATCTTCGTTATCATAATTAAACTCTATATAATCATCTTCATAAAGGTAATTATAGATATAACCTAATTTACCTACACTTCCCCTATCGTAAAATAAACGATAAACTATAGCATAATCAAAATCAGTTAAGAACTTGTATTTCAAATATTTAACATCATCGAGATCTCCAATGTTTCTACCATTTAAGTCATTTAAAATTGTTTCTGTAATATGACTTTCTTTATATTCATGCCATTGTTTTCCTCCATCATATTGTTTGAGAAGTTCGAATATTTTAAAAAAAAGTATATCAAATCTATAAATTTCTTTTCTTTCTAAACAAAAATCAAATGTATCCGCATCATGAGCCAAATTAAATTTCCTCAATTTGTTTTTTAAGTCATTAAGAGCAATAGTATTTAAATTTAAAGAGTTGATTTCTCTAATATCTTTATTTAGATTCAAAGCATTAATTGCATTTCGTCTAATTTGTATTATTCTTTCCTTAAGTGAATATAAATCTAGTTTATCGTCTTGAAATTTCTTTTTGATACTTTTTCGCACTAATATTAATGGAATTGAAAATAATGCATAACTAACACCTAGTTGGGCAATAAAAAAAATGGTATAATAAATTATCGGGTAGGGTATATTATAGTCTATATCAAGAGTCATAAATAATAATTGATAGGAAGTAAAAATCAGTAAAACTATAAACATCAAGATAAGCAATATTGAAATTCCATAACATTTAAATTTATACCAATGGATTTTCTTATTAAGGATGAGTTTATCTCTTAATCCCTTAAATTTTTCATTTATTTTTTTTGAATTTTCATTGGTCTGGCTCATTAAATCTCAAGATGATATAATTAATTAGGTTATTAAAATTTTTATGAATATTTCGTCGATTTGTTAACTAAGAACTAAAAAAAGAAAATAATTTAGAAAGATTAAAATAACCATTAATTCTAAACATCTTTCTTCTTTTCTTTATAAAATATCAAAAGTAAATTAACAGCATCAGAGTATGTTTTACAACCATATTCTTCTTTCATTTTATCTAACCTCTCTTTTACTTTTTGAGTGAGATCAATAGTCGGCATATCATATAAAGACTGCTCTCAAATTTAATACATTAGTTCTAAGTCTAAGAAAGAAATTTTATAGTTTCAGATTACAACTCATTAAAGATGTGGAATAAATCAATAAATATGATTGGCAAATTACATATGGAAAAGTAATTTTATTGCCAAATTAAAGTCAAATTAGAAGGTTACCACAAAACAATTATAATAAAAGTTAAGCAGGATCTCTTACAAAGAAATCTCTTAATCCAAGAATGATAAATTTTACTTGTTCTTTATTATATTTATCATGGTGACCATGTGCTGCGTCATTTCTTATGCCTAACCAAGCTGTAATTTGTTTTTGTTGAGACTTAGAGTAAACACCTTCTTTTGTTAATTCAGAATTCATCATATCTGCCTTTTTAGGTTTAATTCCCTTAGATGTCGTAATTTCTATATCAATCTCCTTTTTTTCACAAAGTTTTCTTAAGTGTTCTTCTAACGTACTCCCTGCAATGACAGCGGAAGCATCTTTATATCCCTCTTCTAAAAGATGTTGTCCCATATCTAAATAATCTGAAAAGATATCTCCATGGATTAATTCTGATAAGTTCTTGAGATAGTCTTTTTGTAAATCTTGATTTAAAGCATATGATGAGCCCCAAACATAGTTATAGCGGGTATAAATTCTTTTATCATGTTGAAAATATTCTTCAATCGTTTTATAGTATTCTGATTTTCTACTGGTACTGAACGAACTACTCAGTACGTTGCAGCAGAAGATCAAAAAGGCACAGACATCATTACCGAACAACAACTTTTAGCTATGATTGAATCATAACGATACCTAATTCGTATCGATAGCTATAGGAAGTAAAGCACTTAACGCGATTAGCCTTTTTTATTTTTTTATAAGGAAATTTGTAGAATAAGAATAAAAGCTTTCTACTTTATTTTGTCGATTCAATAACTTCAAAAAATGCATAGAATACGATCTTGCATTCAAATAACCTATATGTGAAATTGTTTAGAAGATTAGATTTCTATTTCTAAAAACATTAAAAGAGAGTTATTAATGCTTAGTTATCAATATTTATATTCTCGTCTTTTGTATAATCTCATAAGAATTAATTGAAAAAATAATTTGAAAATGAGTAGAATTATAACATGGCAGGGCTTAAACCAAATGAATGTTTTTGTTTGAATTTACTAATGCTTTTTAATGAAAATTTTTGGGAAATTAGATTTACGGATTTTATCCCAATTATAACTGTTTTTTTATCTTCACTTCTAATTTATTATATTTATAACAAATTGAACAATAAAAAAGAATTAAAAAGGGTAAAATCGGTATTTATAAGATTTAAAATAATTATGACATCACTTATAACAGAAAATAAAAAAGAAATGAATCTTATAGGAATCGGATTATCTAGTATTCCACAAGAAATTTTAAATAAAATCGGCATCATTTTATTAGATGCAAAAGTAAATATTGATAAATCTAAATTTGATAATATTTATAAAAATCCATCAGTAAACTTCAATATTACAAAAACAATGTCTATTATGACTATTGTTGATAAATATTTAATAATCAATGGAAAGATTGAAAATCTCATAACAAATCAAGATATTGAATCAAATACAGAAAATATTAAAGCGATATTATTAGATATGATAAATCACGCAAAAGAATTTTATGGAATTAAGATTAAGGAAGAATTAGCATCTTTCTAATTACTTAATCAAATCAATAAAAATTCTTTCCTTATATTTATTGTTTTTTTTTTGAGCTTCCGTTAAAGTTGTAAACGCATGAGAGTTTTTAGGAATTAATAAATAATCGCAAAAATTAATTGAGTTTCTTTTTTTGGATGAGTTTACAACTGTAGGAATTATTGGACAGTAGAAAATTTATCCTGAAAGAAAAAAAATGTGTTCACTATGATTGCTCAGGATGAAAGTGATTCTTTTAGAAAAATAATGATCTCAGAATTTGATGTTCATTATGAAGAAATTATTCAAGCCCAAAAACAAATTGATGCATTAGAAAAAAAATTGAAAGTGGATCAGCAGGATATAGATCTTTTTAGAGAATTAGGGATGGAATATTTTAGCACGAAAAATTATTATAAAGCTATTGATAATTATGAAAGGTATCTTAAGAAAAATATAGATGATTGTGAATTTTGGTTTGTATATTATCGGTGTTATTAAACCATCTTATTCCTACATTGATATAATACAATGGTTCATCAGCTTTACCACAACAAGTACATTTATTCATCATTCTACCCATTAGATTTACCTCCATAAAATTAGGTTTAATTTTTCTGTTATATTTTCATTATTCATAATTCTAATTATCATCTGTTTCTTTTTTCTCAAGCAACTCTACAATAATAGCATTATTAAAAGAAAACAAAATTTGGGGTACATAGTTTTCTGCGAGGTAGGGACCATCAGGTACTTTCTCTTTCAACGGAAACAATTTTTTCTCTTTCACCACTGCTCCCATATAATTTCTATCGATTTCTTTGTATCTATAAACTTTCTTATCAACAATTACTATTTTTCTCTCATATCCTTCTGGAATATCAACTTTTTCTAATTTCAGGATGATATCTCTAAGAGATAATTCTTCTAGCTGTTCTAGTTGTTCAGCGGTGCCTTCATATATAGGTCCTTTTACTTGACCTTTATCATTGCTTTCTGATTTTAATCCAATCATTATTAAAAACGCGTCAGATTCGTTTCCCTCATCTTCAGTCGAGAGCCTATATGCAAACCCATACTGATCTCTCACTCTTGGAGCAATCCTGGCAGATATAAACTTCATTCTTGTAGTAGTATTGCTTCCTTGCCATATCCATGCGGTCGAAAATTTATGAGAGATAAATAAAATAATATTATCAGAGTCTAACAAATCATATTTAGGAGTGTCAACTTCGAGTACCAACTCTTTATACTCTCCTACTCGGTCGTTAAATACAAACAATTGAATATTATTTTCTGAACTCCCGTTTTTTTCTTCATTACTCATTTTTTCCCATTCTCACCCGTTAATTTTGCTCCACATTTCTTATAAAAATTTTGTTCTTTTGTTGGATTTAGTTAGTTTAAAATTCATAACCACATTTTTTACATAAATTACAGACATAGAACTCTTTCTTTGCATGGCTAAGCACAGATTTTCTACGCCTTAATACAATATCATTACCAAAAGCGAAACAGTTAGGACATATGGCGATCTCTCCTAAGTTAATTTCACGAGATCTCATAGAACTTTCAATAATTGCTCTCCATAAAGCATCTCCAGTTAATCCGCTCTTCCTCTTTTTTTCTACAAGTGCTTCCCATCTTAAATTTGGATCTATTTTATTTAAAGAATTAGCCATTCTTTTGTTTTTCATTAATTCTCTAGATTTCGTTCGAAACTTATTTCTCAAGAAATAAGCCTGTCTAGCTTGTTCTCTTAATGGTAATCTTTTATCAATTAAATCTTTTATTTTCAATTTTTGTTTATGATACCATATTCTTGCCTTAAAGGCATTAAGTGATCTTGGTTTTATATCTTTACTGAAAATATTAACGTCGAGTCAATAAAAACTTGGTATTCCTGTCCGAAACAAAAATAAAAAAATGTACTCCCTATGGATATTTAAATAGGATTTAATTCTAATTATATTAAATGGTAATATACCATAAATGGTTGATTATTATTGAAAGAAATTTGTCACAAAGAATTAGCTCGTTTGGTTGGAACACATGGGTCTTCTCCAGTGGAACCAGAAGATCTAGAAATTATGGTTAATGCTACAGTGGAGCCAGATCAGATTGATAGAAAAAGATTTTCAGAGAATTTTTTTTACGGTATTAAATGGCTTTTCAACCATACTATAGGAGCGAAAAAATTAGCAGTTAATTATATCAGAAAAGCTAGTGAAGCCCATGCTTGGGATAATCGTTCCTGGTCCAGATGTCTTGGATTCGCATTTCACTTCATTGCTGATTGGGCAACTCCCCATCATTCACCAACTTCAAACTCGAATCCCATCCTTGATTTTACGCAGGCGGGTGTGCAGCTTGGTGGGACCATCGGCGGTATCTATGAATCTGGTAATAGTTTAGAAGATGAACTAATAGGGTTTCTGAAAGGAGCACTTATTGGTGGTGGAATATTCGGAGGTATTGGAACGATTTTTTTATATTTTTCTCATAGAAATTTTGAATCTCGTTGCGATGAGCGTTGGGAGGAAAATGCCCAATTAGTTACGAAACTTTTTAGAGAAAAAGTGGGACATCAGCAGCTTCCCGATCAATATGAACAAGCGCTCGATCTTTTCGAAAAGAAAATGAATAACCTAAGTCAACTATGTGAGAATCTACCCGCTATTTGGATTAACACCTGTGATGATGCAGAATATGCAGATTATATGGTTGAGATTGCTTTAGTTATGGATTGCGCATGTCAAATCGTAATGATGAATAAATGATTTAAAAGACATGAACCTCCTTTTCCTTCATTACAAGAGTGAAATTCTAAAAATCCTATCTCATGAACATTTATTTTGAAAATTATATAATATTTTCATCAAATCCGATCCTTGATATGATTTCTTCAATCAGATCAATATTCACTCCATACTTATCACGTCCTATTTCAACGTGCTCAATATAACCTCTTGATGGCGGAACTTCCGTGGATGTTTTGTTTACAACCTCATAGCAATAACACTTTAATACCTTTTCTTTCGAGAAGTCTGAACTGCGAAAATCGTCATCAATTATTTGTTCAATCCTTACGTCTACTTCAAATCGGCTATAGAATTTTGGTGCCCCTTCTGCTTTGTCAATTAAATGCAGATATTCTTTTTTAATTCCATATATAATTCCAAATACACAAGAATTTTCTTCTTCTACGATATCTAGAACCCCACATTTATTATTCTTAGAATAACGAGAAAATCTGGGTTTATAATTGATTAATTTGCCGATTGCGAGAACATGAGGGGGTTCAGGGGCAGCCTCTTTCCTCTTTGCTAGTCGGGCAGGATCCATGTTAGAACCATATGCAAAATAAAAGCAATCATATGTCAAATTTAACCACCTTTTAAAATTTGTAGCAATAATATTTATTAATTCTTTGTAATAAATTGAATTTTTGATTGATAAAAAAATATCAATAATTCCAAATTTGAGATCATTATGCGCCTGTTTTTTCGGGCAGGGGCAGCACGGGGAAAGTTTTTTAGTTTTATAATGAAATTTTGCATTTTTTTAGACCCATCTGAAAAATCGACAATATTGTCATGCCTTACCAATAAAGCTAGATATTTATTGGTTTACACATGAAATGATAAAGGATGGAGAAATCAAGGGAAAAATTAGTGGTTGGACTGAATCTAGTACTTTTACTTACCACATAATATTACTTCTGATTTTATTAAAGAATTATTTTTGTTTTTTTCTTTGCAAGATACGAATATCGGAATGATTAGACAGTTTCATGAAGATATTACCATCCCAATTATTAAATCCTGTTTAACAGGGGAAAGGGTAGCAAGGAGAGCATTTTTTATAGAATTTAATACATGGTTAGCTAGTAAAAGGAGGAGAGTCCCCGAGCTCATGATAATGGATTGTTTTCTTTCCTTCTGTAGTAGGCAAGACCTTAAAAATCTAATAGATGACACCCATTCTAGATTTTTCACCTTAATTCTTAATGTACTTAGAAAGGTATCACCTGTATATGGAGGAGATTATAAAATGAATTATGATTATGATTTCTGGCATGAGGAAGTTTTTAAAATACTCAAGGGACTTATTTTTGCTCCATTGCGAGATGAGATCTTAAGGGCCATTAAAGGGAATAATTCATATGATATAGCTTTCTTTATAAGTTCAAGTTTGATTGACAAATTAACTCATAAAGATGTGTCTTATCTAGTACACAACCCTGATATTAATTTAATAGGAAAAACATTAACTCTCTTAAAAGACATGAAAAACTGGAAGCCGGCTGCATACAGTGACATGGATTATGTTAATTTTTTTACAGAAAAATTTTGTAAACGTTTTTCTAAGGATTTAGCTGTTAAAATCACAGACTTGTTTGCTTTTGATAATATTGATGATTTTAAATTTATCTTGGATTTTAATTTGCTTTTTGGACTTAAAAATAAAGCCTATCATTATCTCGCAAATAATTCAAAACTGATAGATGTTCTTAAAAATGAACCACAGTTTAACGAATTAGACAGTACGCAATTTAATAAAGCTATGGAATTAAAAGTGAAATTTAGAGAATTTTTCTGAGAGCTATTCTAAAATTATATTTTCCGACCGTATCAATACCGTATATGAAACCGAAATCGAAGTAGACGATAACATGAAGTAATTTAAAACAGAATTTTTGAGGGAAAATGGAAAAAGGTATTACAATGTGCTTATTATATTACTAAGGAAAAAGGAATTAACGAATTTACGAATAATGAATTAGCTAAATGTCTTAAACTTGGACAAATAAGCCATTATACCCGTGAATTAATTGATATGAAATTAATTTCTTTTGTAACAAATGTTAATAGATCCTATAATTTATATGTCTTTTTTATAACTGAAAAAGGTTATAAAACAATCCCCAAAATTACTTTTTGATTTTCTAAAAGAATTTATAACTTACAAAACATTTTTTTTTATAAAAAAAAGGAGGTCTAATATGGAAAAGGATTATCGATTAACGAAACAAACGAAACTCCATGGCTGAAGTTGCAAGTTAAATGCCGATAAATTACATGAATTATTAACAAAAGTAGGTTTAGCTGGTGATATTGAAGATGCTGCTGTATTGCCTATACCTAACAGTGAACTGGTGCTTGTCAAGAATCTTGACATTATGACTCCAATTATAGATGAACCTGATATCATGGGTGAGATCGCAGCGTGTAATGTTACCAATGATATATTTGCCATGAATGTCCCGGAGATATCTGGAATGTTAGTATTCTTAGCAGTCCAAACAACAACCCCCGATGAGATTTCTGAAGGAATTCTTAAGGGAATTAAACATTTTATGGAAAACAAAATAGACTCACAAATAGTTGGGGGACATACAATTTACAGCGAATGGCCTTTAATAGGAGGAGAAGCCTCTGGATTTGTGCACAAGGATAAAATCATACGAAAAACAGGTGTAAGAAAAGGTGATAAACTAATTCTAACAAAACCAATAGGGATACAAGGAATAATGGCTGCTTATAGAATTTTAAAAGATATACCCGAAATTCTTGAAAACTATTCTGTGAACGAATTAAAATTATCAATTAACTTAGCAATTGATATCATGACTACACCAAATCAGAATGTGGTTAAAACTATTCACTCATATGAAGACTTTTCGTTTATTCACGCTATGACTGATGTTACAGGATTTGGTCTTGCAGGCCACACTCAGGAAATGCTGCAGAATTCACCCTTCTCAGCATTAATTGAAAAAATACCTTATTTAAAACTTGCTAAAGAGCTCTCTAATGATTTAGGATATGCAATTGATGATGGAAAATGTCACGAAACTGCAGGGGGTATGATATTAGCTGTTGATGAAAAAAAAGTAGAGGATTTTTCTAATGCTTTACTTAGTAATAACATTTCAAACTGGATTATAGGAACAATAGATCAGGTCAAGTCCGAATTAGTAAGAGTCTCTGAAAATGTCGAATATCTTGAAATTAAAAAAATTTAATGACGTCAATGAAATAAACTAAAACACTCTTAAGTGGTTGTTTATTGAGATTTTCGCCCGTAAGGCGTCGTCTTAAAATATAATATTATCTAAGAAATTTAATTTTTAACTTGTTTTGACGTTATATTATTCGCTTTTTGTTACAATTTTACCCTTAAGATTAAGAACAATCTTTTTTATTTCGTTAAGGGCTTTATCAGCAAGTTCCTCTCCATTTTCAACATTAAAAGCGGTAATAGAAACTTCAATCTCGGCACCATACTCACCTAATCTAGGATGAGTTTTTATCCAAAGTTCTGCAAATTTCTCCTCAGTTTCACTAACATAGGGTGCAATTCGACTTTCACCTATACCTTTAAAAGTAAAATTCTTTTCAATGAATTTTCCTCTCTTTTCTTTTAAGATTGGAAGAACTATGGTATTAAACATACTTTTCATTTCCATAGGAACACCTGGAAGGCAAAAAATCAATACATTTCCTTCTGTAATTTTTACACCCGGAGCAGTACCTCTACGATTTGGTAATGGGTTTGATCCTTCTGGTAAATAGGCCATTTTTTCTCTCTCTTTAGTCATTCCGTCAAGTTTTAAGATCCCTCTCTTATAGGCTTGATCATATGCTTTTTTAATCGAGTTGTATGCATCTTGATTTAATTTTATTTCTCTATTTAGAGCTAATCCAACTCCTTGTAAAGTCATATCATCAAAAGTTGGCCCAAGGCCACCCGAAATAATAACTAAATCTGGTTGATGGCTAATTATTTCTCTTAGGGTATCTGATATTTCATCTAAATCATCACCAATCGTTGTTATTCTTCTTATCATGTGTCCATATTTAGTTATTCTTTTTGCTAAATAATTAGAATTGGTGTCTTGGGTTTTTCCAATAAGAATTTCATTACCTATTATTAAAAGTTCCGCAATCATTATATAATTAAAAATATTCTCTCCTTTTATCTTTTCTAAATTTACTAATCTTATTGATTACGATTATTTTAATAAGCTTGAAATTGTATTATTCATTTATAGAATTGATTAGAGAAAAAAAAATTGGATGTACCATTAAGTTTGACGATTGAAATTGATGATAGCGGCACAGGAGATCTAGTTGGCGACGCTTTTATTGGACTTTTGAGAAAAGGGACTGATGAAATAGTTTTTAAAACCCTTTCTGTTGATTTATTTAATGATGAAAATTGGAATAATAAAATACCATATATCATGGCTGTGGAATTGGTTAAAGAGGGCTTAAAAGAATTAAATTTTAATAAAGAAACGGAGAAAATAGAATTATGCCGCGGAAATATTTTCGATAGAGTAAGGTATTACTTTGACGAGGAAGAAATTAAATACGAGCCGGCTATTATAGATGGAAAGCTACAAGACGCTGTAGAAGGTAAACTAGTGGAACATCTCCGAGATTTGGGAGTTAGATCAAAAAGCTTAACCATAAAATCAGGAGCTAAGCGATACTGGGTTTTATTTAATTGGCTCAGCTACGATTTTTACAAGAGAGAAAAATATGTTAAAAGTGGGTTTAAAAAATGGAAAACTGTTTGGAGAGAACGCGCGATAGAAAAACATGAAAGAATAAAACGAGAAAGGAAAAGAACCTACAGATAATTTATTAAAATTAGAATAAAGAGCTCCCAAAAAAATGAAAATTGTAATATTAGCTCCTCATCCTGATGATGAGATTTTCGGTTGTGGTGGAAGTATCTTAAAATGGATCGATGAGGGACACGATGTTCACATCATTTATGTCACAGATAATCGTGAGTTAATTTCATGGGGGCAAAAATCTGGTGAACTTATTGAGGAGGAAGCAAAACAGTTTTTAAACTTGAACGAGGACAAAATTGCAGAAATTGGTTTAAAAGAGGCAGAAGATGTTGCAGAAGCTTTTGGTTTTAAAAAAAATAAAGTACACCTACTCAAATTCCATGATTTGGACGCTATAAATCAAATCGAATTAGGTACTTCTCTATCTAAAGAAATTTTAAAAAATACACAAAGAATTGTAATACCTCATAGTGATAAGGATGGTCACCCTGATCATCATGCAACACATTTAATCGCAAAGCGAGTTGCTACAGAGCTTGGTTTAACTAATGTAGAATTTTATGTCTATTATATGAATCCTATGAATGCTCCTAAAGAAAAAAGGGCCAAAATTAGAATGGCTGAATATAGAGAAAAGTTATATGGTATAATGTCGATCTATAAAACACAGTTATGTCTTAAGGCTGCGAATTTTGGCTGGCCAACTTTAAAACAAAGAAGGACAGAATACTTTGGAGTGTTTAAGTATGAAGATATGGAAAAATATTCGGATTTTTAGCTGAGTTTAGTTCCACAATCTTTACAAACCTTTGTATTGTGAGGTAAAAGAGCTCCACAGGCAAAACAGATCACTTTATCTGAATTATTATTTCCATCTTGATCTGCTGGTTTTTCTTCTGGCTTTTTGATAATACTCATATCTATCTCCTCACTCGCTTTCTTCGCTTTATCGACATATTCAGGGTCATGAGGGGTAAGGATTTTAAAATCTTTGGGAGCTGTTATTTCCTCAAAGTCTTTTGATTTATTACTACTAGGGTGAATATCTACTTTTTCAAACCAATCATCGTCCTTTAAAAAAGAAGAGTCAGTTTTATCAGATGAAGGTAAATCAGTTTGGATAACATTTGATTCTGGTTCTATTTCATTAATATCTTCAGTAGATTCTCGTATTTGGATATCTTCTTCAAGAGGAATAGGTTCTTCTTCAATGAATTGCACTTCTTTAGGTGCTTTTAAACTTTTAATATGTTCAAATATTTGTTCTGTCCTAGTAATTAGCATATGTCTAAAAGGAGCATCTAAGGTTGGATCTTTTGATGCATTTATAGTCATTTCTGAAATTTCAATCCATAATTTTATAGCTACTTCAATATTATCGTGTTTTTCAAAACTTTTTGCCATTGCAATTTTGGTTCCGAGCTCTTTATTAAATTTAGCTATATCCATAATGAAAATCTACCAATTTTTTATCATTAGCTAATATCAACAAATCAATTCAAATATTTATTAATTGTTAAGTTTTACATAATAAAAATAGTTTAAATTTTAAAGGGAGTCCATTTTCTATGATAAAATTATAATTAAAGATTAATATAAGTTAATTAAGAATATATTTTATTCATCCAGAGTAATATCACTATGTCTATAAGACCATTCTCAACCAATGAAATTGATAAATTAAGGGAAGTTATTGAACAAAATGGATTTAGATTAAATGGTCTCATTACAGATTATTTTAGATATAGTATTTCAAAAAATAAAATTCTGATATTTACGCTTAAAATTCCAGTGCATCTTCCAATTAATCTAAACATTCCCTTTGAAGTTGCAAATTTTCAAATTTCTATTGCGCTTCGATTTTTTCACTTAAATCAAGAGATGTATAGATTTATTTTATCGCTAATGAATTTGCTAAAGGATCTCTCTCTTGAAGTATCAATTGAACATAAATTTCCAATTCAAGGAAAAGAAAGACAACTCGTAGATGTATTGAATTTAGTTATACCAGAAGTAATCAAAGAAGAAAATGATCGCGCGTGGATGAATCGTATTAGAATCTCAATAATGAATAAAAGAGATCGATTTAAAGAATTTGATAACACAAAAATTAAAGATATATCAGATTCTTTAGTAAAAGCTGGATTAAGTCCAACATTTAATATTCCATGGGAATTATTAAAAGGACTTCCAAAATTGAGAACTTCTGAAACACTATTTTACTCAACTGAAGAGCCTGAATTTTTTATACTAGAAAAAGGTTATTTTACCTACTTTAAGGACTTGGAATATGATAAATTTTACTTGAGAACTTTTTATGAAAGTTATACGATATATCTCCTCAATGAGATTTTTGGTGATAATCCTAATTTCAAGTTAGAAGTGTTGGTCGAGACGTGGATCAAGTTTGCTCGATTATTGTTAAATTCCGCTATCGATATAATAGACAGTTTAGAAATTAATCAAAATGAATTTATTAATTTTAGACCTCAAAAAACACTGGATTCAATCAATTTTGAATTTAAACAAAATAATTTTCCTCTATCTGCTCTACATTATGAATGCAGCACCTCCAAGGAGTTGTACACTCTCCATAATGATCTTTTTAACACCCCTCCTGCGAATTTTGAGGTTATCGAATATGTGAATTATCTTACAGAAGCAGAATCGCTAAGAAAAAATTATAAATTTCAGGAAGCATCAAAAATTTTAGAAGATTCATTGAAAATTTTTAATAAATATAAACAAAAAAAAATCGTTGTATCTATTCTACTACAATTAAGAAAAATTGCCTCCTATTTAAATCAAAATAAAGCTGAAATAAGTTATCTAATAAACGCATTAGAAATAGCGAAATCTGGTGAAGTGCCTTTACATTTTGTTATTAGAATCCATTATAAATTAGGGAAGACCTACTTTAAACTTAAGGATTATAATAACGCACTGAAACATTTCTTAATAATTTTGAATTTTCTAAAAGAAGAAAGAAAATTATTTAATAAAATTGAATATGAAGGATTAGCTTCTCTCTATACTGGAATAAGTTATCTAGAACTAAATAAAATCTCTGATTCACAAATATTTCTAAAAGATGCGTTCCAAATCGGAAATAAATCTCCCAAAGTAAAATTGAAATACCACTTATTACGCGGGATATATTATAAAGATAAAGAAAAATATTCACAAGCTCAAAAATTATTTAAAACAGCTGTTTCTGGAAATGAAATAAACAATACCCAATATCAAAATATTCTCCTTGACTTACTCCTAGAAATAGGAGAATTCCACATCCACTATCGAAAAGATACCAAAAAAGCATTTTATAATCTAGAGTTAGCGAGTAAGTTTCTTTCTAAAAAAACACTCTCAGGATTAAAACGATCGTTAAGATGGACCCTCCTCATGGGAGATTTTTATAAAATTGTGATTAATGATAGTGAGAAATCCTCTTACTATCTAGGTCAAAGCAGGATAATAAGGTCCCAATTAAATACAATTGGAGTAATTGATTAAGCATTTTTTTTAAGGTATTTGAAAAAAAATAAAAAAAAATAGTTACTCTATTTTAATTGTTTTTGGATTGATATCAATATTTAATTTCTCATAATGCGAACCCAATCGAGCATTTGTCTTGCGAGCTCTCATTTCAACAAGTAAGGAAACCGGTACAATTAGTAGTATTATAACTATTGGATCAATAAAAACGATCAAGATTGTACCTATGCTGATCGATGTTGTATAGAATCGATACAGTATCAAGCCATAAGCTATAACTGTTGAAATACCCACATATCCCTTTAACATCTTAATGTAAAACTGTGCAACACTTTCAATATCAGGGGTAATGGGACGATTATATAATTCAACCTTTCTAGAACACATCAATCCCGAAGATTCTAACATCCAAACGGGTAGCATTATAACACATGCTACGGGAATACCTACAATTACTGCAATATATTCTATTACAATTGGTAAATTCTCAGGATCTGCGCCATTATAATAGAATAAAGGATTAAGACCTCCATATAGACTTATATAGATTGCAATATTAACAGCTAATAAGCCCGGAAATATCGCTCGCAGTAGAATTCTTTTTCCAGATAGGTCTTTGTCGATCGGGATAATAAAATAATCATACTTATTCATTTTCATTAATTTATGTATTCTCACCAAGACTTGAACAATAAATGGCCCGAGAAAGAGCAATATAAACATAAAAATGAAGGGTATCAAGATGGATATCACAGCGTCTGTAACCAAGCCTCCTGGTATTATTGGAATAGTGTCGATTGGATTTTCCACAAGTATTATTGGAAGCGAAGCGAGAAAAATTGAAATTATCAACAGAATTATTGAAACAATAGATGGCATTTTGAATCGTTCTTCCATATTTTTTTCACTATATGTAGTTTCTTAAAATAATTACATACATGCTTTAAAGAACAGTATGTAGTTTTTTTTAGAATATCTTCCTAAAGTTTTAATATATATAAAAAATTTACTTTTGATTTCTATTTCTTATATACCAACGGGGAGATACCAAAAAGGAAAACACAAATAATAAAAAGTAATTTGAGTTCTTGATTGAACTTTTATTTTCGTTTATATGAACTTCTTTTTGCTCCTAAACTATCCGTCTGGCCGCCGTAGATTTCTTTAACTACTCGCTTATTATATATTTCTCTATAGCGCATCCTTGGGGGTTTCTTCTTCTTAGAATTAACTCCTGTTCTTGCTACTCTAGGAGTTTGTTGGCGTACTTTTCCTGCTTTTGTTAATGAACCATGTGAACCGGGCATTTTTTTTCAGTTTTTTTTATATGATTTTTTAATCGAATACTAATAATAGTTTATTGCTAATTTAAAAGGTTTTTAAACACTTAAATTTTGTTATTTTAGAAAATTTACTAAAAACTGATATCAACTTCTAATGATTACGGATATAAAACTTATAGTATAAAGAATCGTAATAAGAGAAAGATACACCTAAATTTATTAATGCAACTATTGCCCAATAGAAGATAATCTGCGAAAGTGATTCTCCAAAATAAGCATATCCCATAAAATATGCCGCAAAATACCAAACACTACATAATATAAGATAATGTGGATACCAGGTCTGACGTAAAGTAGCTCTTTTTTTCTTTAATATATAAATGTCTACTATAAAAGGGAGCAAATGGATATAATCCCAATATACCTGATACAAGAAAACAGCCAAGTAAATAATTATTCCTGCAGTAATCAAGGAGGTATAAATTAAAAAATTATTCACATATGGATTATCACGATAGAAGAACCATGCAATTGCGAACGAGAAATACCATTGACTAACCGTGGATATTAAAACAGCTGTACCAGGATCACCATGGTTTACCTCATCGCTATGCAAGGCCACTTCAAGAGGATGCCATGATAAAGGAAATACAAATTGGTACAATAATGAAATTATAGTGGCAATTAAAATTTGTATAATCGTTATATTCCTGAGGCTTAAATCACTTATTTTTTTCATAATGAAAAAAAAGATATTTCTTGTAATTTTATAAGGGAAAAATTTGGATAATATTAAATCTATCTATTATTGTACAGAAATGGATGATGATTAACTTAAAATATATATCAATAATTATATACTATTAAGCCTTGGGGACTTGGCGAAGACTGGTATCGCGGCAAGGAAAGGATGAAAATCTTTTTCCCGTATGGCTCCAGATCCTATAAGCAAAATAGGTGCAGATACTTGTTGACTAATTGCTTAAATTAGTCAGATCATTTGGTCGAGGGTTCAAATCCCTCAGTTCCCATTTTTTTTAAATTCTAATCCAATTTAAATTTAAAATACATATTGATTTGGTTGTATTTTTAAAATTAGGTCATTAAAAAAATATATATGCTAAATTTAATAATTTTCGTGATCTTAAGTTCCCTCTTATTTTCCTTTAGTGTTATTCACTATATCTTAAAATCACTGGAATATAAGATTCGAAAACTTGAATTCTTCATAATTATATTATTAGTTATCTTAGGATTAGTATTACTCCTTAATTATGATTCATATTTTCTCTTAAAAGATCCAGAAATTCATGAAATCTTATTATTAGGATTGTCTCAAATATTATTTCTTCTTTCACTATTCCTTCTAAAAGCATCATTTGTAAATGTTGAACAAGATGTTATTGAATTAAAATGTCCATCTAGATTTAAATCAAGAAATGGTAAAATCGAATTAGGAAGAGTAATGAAGAAATCAAAAAAAAAGCAAAAATTCTTCCTTTCTTTGGAGGATCTTGCTAGACATATGTTTGTCTGTGGCTTAACAGGATCTGGTAAAAGCAATTTTATACAAAATTTCCTAAAAAATTTGAAAAATCGATATAATCTACCAGTTTTAATATTCGAGTTTAAAGGAGAATATAATTTTTTACAAAACCATATTGAAGATCTATTAATAATAAGACCCGGAGAGAATTTTTCAATAAATATATTTAACCCAATGGGATCTAATGCCGAAATTCATGCAGAAAGAATATTTGATATTCTCCAAAGTGGTCAGTTTTTAGATAGTAGCGCAGAATATTCACCTCAAATGCAAAAAGTACTAGTTGACATTCTCACAATAGTCTGTAGTAATAGAAAATAAATTGAATCCTCTGCTTTCATATTAAAATTATCATTATTTATTTATTTAAACTTAATCTATTTCAAATTAATTTATGAGAGGAGGATAATGAAATCTTAATATTGTAATTGTTAGGTAAAGGGCAATAAAATTAATTATATAGTAAAGATATTTATATCTATATATTGCAAATCTATTTAAATCCCCGCAAGAAGATGAGTTGGAAAGTTCAGTCCCAAAAAAATTTATACTTCTTTTTATTATTAAGAAAGATCATGACAGCAATATTATACTCCCAGTTTGACTTTAAGTTGGGTGATAATTTTTCTATAAATTCAATTGATTTATTTTTTATCCATTGACAATTACCAGATATAAGAAATTGACCATATAAAATTCCAAAAGGAAAAAGATAACAAAACAATGGTCTAAATTCATAAATTTTGCATTGTTTATTTTTAGAATTATAATAAAAACATTGAGATTTATTATTCTCTGCAAATATTTTAATGGCTCTTACATACCCTAATATCTGCATAAATTTTAAATGTTCATTATCAGTTGGTATAAAAAGCCCTCTTTTGTCAATATTATTTTTCTCGAAAAGAGCCAAATCTTCATTATAAAGGTAAATATTGTTATACTCTTCTTTTTCTAAATAACAACAACTAAGATTACATCTATTACACTTAAAACCTATATCTTTCATGTAGTTGTCATATTTTTCTTTTACTAAATTATAAAAAAAGATACCACTTTTTGATTTTAGATTAACTTCTTTTATTAATTTATTAAGATATTTAGATTTTCTATCAGAATCAAATTTGTTAAATTTATTGAAAGAATTATTAAAATGATTAAATAATTCCACTGGAGAAATTGACTTTAAACTTCTTTTAGAATGTTTTTTCTGTAATTCTTTTGGTAGTTTCATTTTGAGCTTGATTTTTAACTTTTATCCGACATTCATGGGGAGATATATTACGAGGTCAACTTAAAATAATTTCACAACCATTAGATTCCATTTTTCTAATTAATTTTGAATGAATTTCAATTAGAGATTCATTGAAATGATTATTTCTTAAATTAATAATTTCCAACTTTCTTAATTCAGATATCCATTCGGGTATTTCTCTAATTTTATTTGAAGCGATATTTAACTGCTTTAAATTACTCAGAGATCTTATAAAGTTTGGAATTTTTTCTAGATCTAAACTAACTAAACCTAAAATTTGAAGCTCTGAAAGATTTGCTAAAGATTCAGGGATTACTTTAATTGGGTTAAAAGAGATATCAAGAAGGATAAGTTTTTGTAAATTTCCAATTTGAGAAGGAATAATTTCTAATTCGTTATGATGTAAATCTAATCTCCTAAGATTTTTCATTTTTCCAAATGAAGTAGGTATTGAAGTTAGATTGTTCTCACTTAAAGTTAAATTTATTAATTTCGTGAATTCACCAAACCATTCTGGAATTAATGATAAATTATTATTTGTCAAATAAAGAGCTAGTAAATTATTCAATTTCTTAAAAGACTCTGGGAGGGCATGAATGTTGCATTCGGACAAGTTTAATTCTATTAACTTCTCAAAATTTACAATCCACTCTGGTAACTTTCCTAAATTTATTCCAGCAATTCCTAATTCTCTTAGATTAATCAACAATTTAATTGATTCCGGTACTGAGGTGAATTCATTATAATTTAAATTTAAATCATCTAAATTTGTCATATTAACAATACTTTCAGGGATTGACTTTAACTTATTATGACTTAAGTCTAATCTAAATAAAAACTTTAATTGGGTTAAATTCTCAGGGAATTCTGTTAATTTATTATTATTTAAATAAAGATAATTCAGTCTTTTTAACTTATCAAATTTATTTGGAATGCCCGTAAGTTGATTATTACCTAGATCTAAATTAGTGAGCGATGTTAATTCAATGAAATTGTTAAAAAATTCATTCAATTGATTGTTTGCTAATATTAAACTCTCTAACTTATTCAAATTTTTTATTGAATCTGGTAAAATTTCAATTTTATTATTTTTCAGATTAACTCTTTTTAATTTTCGAAGGTTTCCAATTTTGTCAGATATTTTTATGATGAGATTATCATTTAACTCTAAGTCTCGGAGGTTAGTCAAATTCCAAAAACAATCTGGAATGACTTTAATATTAAGATTTGATAAGTCTATATCTTTAAGATTTAATAGCTGACTAATCCATTCGAGGATTGATTTTAATTCATTATCATCAAATTTAAATTCATTATTATTAAATGTAAAATCTTGAAGATTTTTTAGTTTTTGAATTGAAGCTGGAAGAGAATTAATATTGTTAAAAGATAGATTCAATTCTTTAAGATTTACTAACTTCCCAATTGATTCTGGAATCTTTTCAATTCTGTTTTTTGCGATATTGAATTCTCTAAGATTCGTTAACTGTCCTAACTCTCTTGGAATTTTACTTATATTATTATTTTCTAAGTTTAATAAATGCAATTTTGTTAAATCTCCCATTGTTTTTGGTAATTTATTTAAATGATTATCACTTAAATCAAGAGTCTCAAGAGATGGAAATTTCTTTATATTGTTGGGAATTTCACTAATATTATTGTTTTTTAATGAAAGTTTTGTAAGATTTTTTAGCCCTTCTAGTAACTGTGGAAATTCATTAATATTGTTTTTACTTAAATTAATGGTTTCTAAGTTTGGAAACTCGATTAACCAATCTGGCAATTCACTTATATTATTTCCAGCAAAATTCAAAATTTTTAATTTTTTTAAGTGTCTAATTGATGAAGGGATAAATTGAAGTGAATTTGAATTCAAATGAAGGCTCTCTAAAGTTTTGATATTTTTTATAGATTCTGGTAAATCTCTTAGCTCATTATTATCTAGTACTAAACTTCTAAGTTCATTTAGAGAACCAATCGATTCAGGAAGCTCAGTAATTTTACTTCCAGATAAATTTATCCATGTTAACTTTTTAAGATTTCCTATAGATTCAGGTAATGAAATGAGTTCATTGTCAGGAAGATGGAGTGACTCTAAATTTTCAAGTTCCCCTAAAGAATCTGGAAAATTTTTTAAAGAATTTTGCATAAGGTTAAGCCATTGAAGTTTTTTTAACTTACCTATCGAATCTGGTAAATATTCAATTGAATTTCCATATACATCAATTTCTTCAAGATTACTAAGTTCACCTACTTCTTCAGGTAGAGTTTTTAGCTTATTATGATTTATATCAAGTTTCTTTAGGGACTCTAATCCTTGTATTGAGCTCGGTAAAGAATTTAATTGATTATAATCTAAGACTAAACTTTCAAGTTTTTTCAATTGTCCTATGGAATTAGGTAAGGATTCAATCTTACATTCTCGCATATTAAAAGCTTCGAGATTTTTAAGTTTTTCAATGGATTGATCAATTTCGTTAAGTTCATTGCAATATGAGATTGTTAATATCTTTAATTTATTTAACCCAAATATCTCAGTAGGGATCTTCTGAAATGAAAAATTAATTAAAATTAATATCTCTAATTTTTTATTTCCTAAAATTGCTTTTATAACTTCAGGTTCTTCAAAAACTTGAAAAAAATTACTAATTAAATGATTTGAAACGAAAAATCTTGAACCATTTCCGTATAACATTAATTCTTTCTGTTTATTAAATCCATTCTTTATCAAGTAAACTAGATCATTACGAAATTCATTTACATCATTATAAAATAAAAAAATCAGATTGATAAAGCTCTGGATAACACTATAATTAGTAGGTTTTGATAAAAAAGAAGCAAAATCATTTCTATTTAACATTATATTTGTAATAGCATTAGAGTCTTGCAGCATTTCAATTAATAATGATAATACCATTGGTGTAAAAAATTGAGAAGAAAAATATTGTAATGTTCTTTTTTCTTTCTTGTTTGACCTGCATCTTTTGAATTCCTCAAAAACTACTTCTGCCATTAGAAATTCTGCAAAAGATTGATGTGTAAATATATAGCTGTAATTATTAGATATGTCTAAAAATCCAAAATTGGAAAAAGTAGAAATAAATTCATCATAATTTTTTTTCAAGATGCTATTAATTATACTCTTTTCATTAGTTGTTAAAAATGGTGCTTTTAAAAAATTTAAATTGTTTAAAAGTAGATTTTGAGAACCTTTTAAAAGATATTCCAAGGCCGAGTATTGAATAACTTTTCTTAAAAGTTCAGAATCTATTTGGAAGATCCCTGAAAAATACTTTTCAATGTTGAATTTAATTTGTCTTGTGATAATTCCGTCATAAATGTCTATTCGATTAATTTTTTCATCATAAGATTTCGGAGCTATAAAATCAGAATATATTTCAACACAAACTTTTAATAAAAAAGGAGTTTTACAAAGATCTCTAAGGTTATATATTTTTTGAATTTTATCAAATATTTCATCAGATGTGTATTTTTTATTATTTTGGTATTCATCTTTATTCTTAACAATCCAATCATATATTGATTTATTATCCCATTTTACAAGTTCATATATATTTTCTTCAGGGATTTTTATATTCAGAATTAATGCTTTTTTTGACCAAACTGTTGGTCTACTTGTTATAATTACTGTTGAATTATATTCTTGGGCAAATTTTGATAGAAGTTTAAGATAATGTTTTAAAAGTTCCCTTTTTCCTTTTGTGCTCGTAAAATATTCATCCAATCCATCAAACATAAATATAATTTTCCCTTCATTCAATAATTCCTCAAAATTTTTATCATACTTTTGTGTTTCCGATGATAAATAGTTCTGCTCAAAAAAATTGACTAATTCAATTGGAGTTGAATAATTTTTAGTTAAAAAGAAATTAAAATAATTAAAAAAAGCAATTATATTATTATTGCTTGTAAATATACGGTGCTCTAATGCTTTTAAAAAAGTAGTTTTTCCCATTCCTGCTTGTCCTATAATTAAAACAACATTTCTTGAAAACTCATTATTAATTAATGAACTTAAAAAATCTTCAAAATAAATTTTCTCAGTTTCATCCTTTGGTTTTCTATCGGTAATAGAAATATGATCTGAATCAACCTCAAATTTTTTAAGAGATGGATTGACAAATTTAGATGGATTAAATTCAATTTTGTGTCCTATTTTCTTTTTTAATTCTTTTTCAAGTGATTTTTCTGTCGTTAACTTTAAAATAATAGAAATAATCAGCGCAATAGGTATTGGTAATATGTAAAAGATATAAAGGCTCCAATAAACCCCTAAATACTTCTCAAAAATCGGTGAAATATATTCATTATTAGGTTCAATGAAAGCCCACATTCCTACTACAATAGCAAAATATAACCCAACAAAAGAAAATAAGAATATATATGATTTCTTTATCCGATTCTTTATAGATTCCTTTTTATCTTTCCAAATATTATGAAATAAATATTTTTTAATACCAAACATTGATTTTTTCATTTTTTCTTACATTTTCTTAGATCTTTTTAATTATATCGTATTCTGGTCTTTTATTCATTATTAAATTTATACTTTCGATTTCCATATAAATTATTAGGTCTCAATTTTTTAAAATATTCTAAATTTCGCATACATTTACTTTCGTACTGTAACAAAGATACAATGGGTGATTTTAATTTTTTTTACACTTATCCATAAATGGCTTGAAAGATTTTATCAAAATTCTTTAAATTACAATGATTTTGAATAATGGAATTAATCAATTGGAATAAAAATTTTAACGGCATACCTGAAATGAATACATCTATTAGACTAAAAATAATTTTTTTCGTTCTTCATTTGAAATTTCGAAAGTATGAGACCCAATCCTAATCCAACTTGTTCCCTTTCGGATTTTTTTAATTCCTTTTTTAGATTCCCATGAAATGGATTCATTTAATTCTAGACATTCTTTAGGTGTTCTTGTAATATGTAAAATCATAATTTTTTCTTGACAAGCAGTTGTTTTTTGAGTTGGAGTAAAGGGAATATCTTTAAAAATTTTCCGTGTATTGCTCAATTCGAAAATCTTATTGATTTTTATATTGATTGGACTGATATTAAATACGGGATTTATATATCTCCTACATAGGAATACAATCTGCTGTAATAATACCGTCTGGTTCGGAACATCTTGTATTTTTTTAAAAACCCCGTTATTTTCTTCTAAACCAATAACGAGATAAGCAGAATTATTATAAAGATAAGAAGAATTACTCAGGGCAATAATGTCTTTTAAAATCTCTTTATGAATCTTTTTTAACACTGTCCTCTTCTTCTTTTCAAAAATAATTTCTCTTTTAAAATCAATAACCGGAGTCTCATCAGGGTAATTGAATAAATAATATAAATTTTCAAATTCATCGTCGTATTTTTTTTCAAAATCCAAAATTTTAGGTAAGTCAATTAGTTCATGTCCTCTTAGTTTATTATATAGCGCCTCAAATAATTTTTCGATTACATCCGAATTTTTTATGTATATCCTTATCTGATTACATTCCGCATTGATATCTAAATTGACAAGTTCAGGTAAAACAATATAAATTATACCATTGTCATAATCTACAAATTTAAAAGCATTTTTTGCAACCTCTTCTAAAATTACCAAAGAATTTTCAAAAATGGCGATTATATCCAAAACCTGAATAGATTTTTTAATTTTTATTTCAGTACCTAATAAATCTTCTGGAATATCTAATTTATTTTCTAAATGTTTTTTAATAAGAAAAGTTTCAGGCAAAATCTCAATAATTTCCTCCTCATCCCTCAAATAGTTGATGAAATCTTCATAATAAAATTTTAATTCATCACTGTCAATATCTATAAAACTTTTTTCTAAATCAGAAATAATGAGACTTTCATTTATTAACCCGTCGCTTACACTAAATAGATTTTCAAGAATATAAGATTGGACTAAACCCATCTTTTCAGTATTGAAAATAATATCCTTTGTGCTGGGAATATAATATATATTATCTTCATCAGCTACTTTCTGAATAAATTTTTCTAAAATATTTAAATTTAAATCTTTAAATCCAGGTAAGGTAAAGTGTTTTAAATTAACCTTATCTGTTTTAGAAGCTCTAGCTTCACCAATAGCTGAAATTAATTTTGTTTTTATTCTATTTTCTGTTGAAATTCTCTTTTTCTTCCAATAAATCTGTTTCCCTAGTAAATCTAAAAATTTTTCAATACCATCATCTTTTTTAGCACTCACATCAAGAAGTAAATTCTTATCAAATCCTTTTTTTTCTAATAATTGTTCTATAGCACTTCTAGGTGCTTTTTCTTTTTCATCACTCTGAGATCTTAAAAAAATAAAATGTTCGATATTATATTTCTTTCTTAAATTTTCACACATATCTATAGTGTCCCTCCATGGCTTTATTGAATCCTTAATTTTACACATTGCAAAAATAATATCACAATCCTTTAGTTTCGGAAAATAAAATTCAATTTCATCATGCTGTCCCGGAATATCCTTTATAAATATCTTATCTCCATCATCAAATTCTAAACACCATGTAAGGGTACCAGATGTAGTTCCAAGATCGTGTTTATAATCACCATAAATCATCTTATAACAAAATGTAGATTTTCCTGTATCAGTATATCCAACAATTCCCGCTTTAAGAAAACTATAATTTATGTAATTTTCAGGTATAACAAAAGAATCGGGATTTACAACAACTAAATCATTATTAGTTAATATGGAAATAGTTTCATTAATTAGGTTTACATCTTTACATTTTAAATCGAGGTTTTGAATTTTATCTAATTCAGGATCAAATCTCCATAATTTATTTGGGAATACCGCAAAAAAATGATTTTTATGATATATCACACGTGGATAAACTCTAGCTTCGTCACAATCAATTGTTTGTAGGTTTATATATCTACTTTCATCAGAACTTGATTTAGAATATAAAAAACTATTTCCACTATAATCTACAGCAGCGATTAAATCATTTAGAATAGCTATAGATTGCAAATTGGAATTAAATCCGAATAATTCCATAATTTCGTTACATGAATCATCTATTATGCAAGTTTTACCATAATAATTATTAGTGATGTAAGAATTTTCATTAAAAACATCTAAAGCGAAGTGAGCATTATCATGAAATATTTTTTCAATTAAATCCCATGTACCATCAACACTTCTACTGTAAATCCAAAAATTACCGTAATTACCACTAGTTATAAAGCTATTTGGATTTACCGAAGCAATCCGATGCATTCTATTTTTTCGATTAAAATTTCCTTCTCTCAATATCTCGATGTCAACAACAGCATTTCTAAAATTAAAAAGAAATATATCTCCATAATCAGAATGCCCAATAATCTCAGTTTCACTCAAATAAATTAAATTTCTGATAATGGGATATTTATCCCTTGGTTTGAAGTTACGATCATAACTTTCTCCAATTTTACCGAAAGAATAAATTTCTTCAATAGATTCTAAAATAGATTGATAATTATTGCCAGCCAAGTCTATATCAGCTATATTCTTTATTTTTCCGATAAAAATTTTTCCAGAATTATCTCCAATAAGTACTTTTTCTTTATCATTTGGAATAGGACAAAATGATGTAAAAATGATGACCACCTAGGTTTATTGCTTTTTTTTTATTAAGCATAATATCACTTCATAGTAGTATGAACTTTCCATTACATATTAGTATATAGCTGTCCTAAAAACTAATGGTATCATAGGATTCTCAAATCTAATATCATCCCTTTCATCAACAATAATTTTTTTGAACATCTTATCCTTTAATACAAAATATATGATTTTTGAGATTACATTATATTCCTCATTACTTACTTCATAGCTCTCTCTTCCATGAATAATACCATTCCTTTTTTTTCGAGCTTCTTTATAGATTTCCCATTCTTTTGTAGATAATTTTATATTACAATCTTCTAATAACTTTTTTACACGTTTATTGATTGAAGTTTCATTAAACTTTTCATTAATTAACTGAATAATTCTTTTTTGAATCATTTCATATCTTTCTTTCTTTTTTTTTAAAAGATCTTCTGAGATCTCTTTCTTCTTTAATATTTCTGTCAACTCAGAAGTTTTCGTGCTATAATAATTGGTGCAAAATGTACGAATATCTTTTATCTCGCTTGATTTGAATTCTTTACCAACTTTTGGACTAAATCTTGAAATCATAAATTCAAATGCAATCCAGAGATTAAGAAAGGCTACTTTGCGATCCAAATTATTTTCTGCTAAATTAAGGTAATATAAAATCCATAATTCTTTTTCCTCTTCTACTGTAAGTTTACGGTCTGGATCAACAAAGTATTCCGAAATACCTCTAACTGGCCTAAAATAGTAATCAATTAACTCTACCCTTCCAAAATCCGTTGGCTTTAGCCATGGTAAATGAATTATTAACTCAGAATCATACTTTATATCCTTTAAATATAGAATATCTGCCACTTTTACGAAAGATCTCTGATCTCTGAAATCGTATGATTCAAAAAAGGTAGGTAATTTAATTCTAAAACTCAATAAATTAACTAAAGTCTCAACAACCTTAAGGCCATCAATAAATGCTTCATAATAGCTTTCTCCTTTGATTTTCAGATGAACATAATTATTAAATCTAATAAATGAAGATGAATTTTTTATTATAGGAATTTCCGGTGTTTTAGAACTTATTAAACATTTTCCAAGTTGAAGTTTATTCGTAATGTTTAATCCTTGAAGAGGGATAATCAATTCAAATTCCCGTTTTTCTGGGTGAAAATTCATTATTGAATAGTATTTTAAGACAATTTGTTTTTAAAATGATATTTAATTTTTCTATATATTATGAATTCTCAAGGATTTTTAGACAAACTTCTAAAATTTTTTAAACGAGCGCTTGCAGGGTTATTAGATCCAAATAACTTTTCCCTTGAAATTACGGATCAAGAGGAAGTCTTTTTTGGGATAGATCCTGATACTAATCCTTATAAGTGTAAATACAATCCCATAAAATTAAATAAGTTAATGGATAATGAATTAAAAATCTCTGAAGATATGATAAAATACACAGGCAAATATTTTGCTAATCATGAATATACACATACAACTAAAGTTTTTCTTAAATTTAATAAAGATTGGGATCGTATTGATGATGATGAACAACATTATTTCTCTAAGAATTATCAAGATAAATCATTTTTTAGCTATAAATCTATTAAATATAGGTTGGAAGATTATTTTATCGATAAAGCAGTTGATAATGAAGTAATAAACAAGGAAATACTCTTTAAGGTTTATAATTTTAAGCAAATTTTAGAAAACATAAATTCTTTAAGAGAATCCTTTTCTATGTATAAGGATTTAATTGATGATACTTCTATTTTTAATACAATTAAAAATATTTTAATCAAAGAGGGATATATTAATAAGATTTTAGTAAAAACTATATGTCTATATGGTCTTGGTTGTGGAGATGCTATAAAAAAAATTATAGACAAAGAGAATATGCATTTTTTAAACGAAATAATAAGCAATACGATTACAAAAATAGATGAGATTAAATATGAGCACTTAGAAGTTAAGGAAATAAAAAAATACATGATTCAATTATTTAACTACTTAGATGAATTAGATATTATAGAGCTTGCTTTTATTGAACAGTAAAAAAATTGACAACATGACGTAAAGTATCAACGCCTAATCTCTAATTATAGAAAAATTTTTAAGTTTCACTTAAAAACTAATATCAACTCAGAATTATATATTTAATATTAGATAAAAAATCATCTAAAACCTTATTAATCATATGCTCATTTGTATTGAGCTTCCAGAGTCTCCAACTATAAAAATGGATTTAAAATTTATTTCAAAATTTAGATTGTAAGTAATAAATTTGGTTTTTTTCTAGAACCTTAAAATGTTTTGATAAATAACTTAGCATCATTGCAACTTCGTTTTCATGCCGGTTCTCTGAAATTAATAGTTGAAAAGAAAGTTCTAATTCGTCGATAATTCTAATCCAATTAATTTGCTCAAAGACTTTTAATATATATAAACTAAAATCTTCTTTAGAACCATATTTTTTAAGGTCCGATTCTACTTTTGCTAAACATTCGTTGAAATCATCTTCGTTTCTAAATGAGACAATATTATGATTATTATCTGAAAGGCGCAGCCAAAAATGAGGAGCTCCGTGTTTTATCACTCGGAATAAATTGATCACATACTCCTTATTTTTTTTTGCTAACTCGGTTCTAGCCTCTATTGCCTCTTCCTTATTAAAAAACAACTCGTCTGTAGTAAACTTTATTCGAACGTATTTATCTTCTCCAGAATAATGAAAATCTGTAATTTTGAGACCAACTAAACCTAATAAAGCAACGGCAAATTTTACATTATTGATGTGTAAAAATTTGTAATTTCCAGAATATTCTACCATGCCATCAAATCCCTTATTGCCCTTTTTTGGAAATACTTCCCATCTCGCGTCTTTTATTACATTGTTCTGAACTTGGCGATTTATTACCCTTGCGAAAAGATTTTTAATACTATCCATAGAATAAGGTTCTATACTTTTCGAAACCAAATTTGCCATATTG